>Ga0209802_1001466_pt1 | contig 17532 bp, 19 predicted proteins | sample GraSoiAngelo_129_FD_185886 | JGI IMG/M metagenome (GOLD analysis project Ga0209802, IMG submission 185886) | Grasslands soil microbial communities from the Angelo Coastal Reserve, California, USA - 14_0927_12_40cm (SPAdes) (version 2) | ecosystem: Environmental > Terrestrial > Soil > Grasslands ... | reverse complement strand
CCATGGCTGCTGATCGCATTCGTCAGCGTGCATTTGCTCATGGTCTTGAAACTTGGAATTAATGAGTGGCCCATGCCAGGTCGAATCGTCCGCCGCGCCACGTACATGCAGGAATATCACGAGCTGACGCATAAGTCGGGTATACCGTTCGTGCCCGGCGCGGTGTGGAAGGACATACTGTTTTCCGGTTTCATCCTTCTTGCGATTGCTGCTTGTGCGCTTTATTTTGGCCCCTTCGGGCCAAGCGGCCAACCGGATCCAACCATTATTCAGACTGCCCCTCACCCCGACTTCTTCTTTCTTTGGCTCTATGCCTTGCTCTCCTTTCTCCCCCCTTCAGCTGAGACGCCGATACTGCTGATCGGTCCAGCAATCGGAATCATTGTGCTCTTAGCGCTTCCATTCTTCGCCGGAGAAGGTGAGAAAAGCTGGAAGCGCAGACCGATTGCCGTGCTCACGATTCTCTTGATCGCAGTGGCTCTCGGTACTATGACGCAGTTGGGTCGGCACACTCCCTGGAGTCCGGTTATGGATGCCTGGAGCAGCGAGCCGATTCCATCACAGTATGTGCACGGACACACCGCCTTGGAGCGCCAGGGAGCGCTCGTTTTTCAAGCCAAGCAGTGTCACAACTGTCATTCGCTCGATGATCGGGGAGGTAAGCGCGGACCTGCCTTGGACAGTGTTGCTCTGCGGCGCACTGAAGATCAGCTGATCCGCCAGGTAATTCAGGGCGGTGGCAATATGCCCGCCTATGGAAAAAACTTGAGCCCGGCAGAGACAACAGCGTTAGTGGCATTTCTTAAAACGTTACATCCCGCAACTCAAGCGCCCGCTCGCGATGCCTCTCGCGCTATCGCATTGGGCACAGACGAAACTGCTCCGGGCCGCTAGGTATCTATTTCTATGCCATTCGAAATCCACGGCCACGTGCAACACGGGTACTTCTCTTCGCTGACGACCGTTATCTTAGTGCTCCTGTTATTTATCTACTCGCGAGGCTGGTTTCGTCTTCGACGTGCTTCCCCGGGTTCGTTTCCTCCTTGGCGGGTTGCGGCATTTGTGGGCGGGCTGTTTGCACTATGGATCGCCCTTGGTTCTCCCCTGGCCGCACTTGATCATCAGTTGCTCACCATTCACATGATGAAGCATCTTCTGTTGATGGTAGCAGGCGCTCCTTTGATTCTATTGGGGGCGCCAGCCCTGCCCGTGCTGTACGGGCTCCCGAAATGGTTCGGGCGTCCTAGGTTACTTCTCCGCAACAGGACGCCACGATTGCTCGGACATTTTCTCAGTAACACTGTTTTCTGCTGGCTCGCGGGCACGGCCGCAGTGATCGCCTGGCATAGTCCCACACTTTTCCAGTTGGGCCTATCGTCCGACACTTGGCACATCATGGAGGACGCATGCTTTCTGTCCGCGGGTCTTCTGTTCTGGCGACCTATCGTTCGGACCGAGCCGTGCGACGCCAAAAGCCCCCGATGGTCCATGCCCGTATATCTCTTCCTCGCCACGTTGCCCTGTGACGTTCTTTCCGCGTTTCTCACATTTTGTGGCCGCGTTGTTTATCCAAGTTATGTGTCTGCGGCCCGCATCTTCAGTTTGTCTCCTCTGCAGGATCAGGAGTGTGCCGGCGCCCTGATGTGGATTTGCGTGACGTTTGCGTATCTGATCCCAGCAGTTGTCATCACCATGCAGATCCTCTCGCCCGGCGGTGCTCACAGAGAAGAAGCGCAACGCGCTTTGTACGAGTTTCCAGCACCTAAACTGAATGGCTCAGAAGCGGAGATTGTCTAATACATGGCAGCCGACCCTATCCTTATTATTACTACCCGGACGCGGCTCGCACCCGCAGGCGGTCAAGCAGGCCCAATCCGCTCCGCAGCGGCCGATTACTGGGCCCTCACCAAGCCAGAAGTGAATTTGTTGATCGCGATTGCAACCTTCGCCGGCTTTTACCTGGCCTGTCCTCGCCCACTGGATGACTTTCCGTGGCTCCTGCTGGTTAAGACCCTATTAGGTACGCTGCTGGTCGCAAGCGGCACCGGTACACTGAACCAATACGTCGAACGTCGTTTCGATGCTCAGATGCGCCGGACTGCCAGGCGACCGCTCGCTGCCCGACGGCTGAAGCCTTCGGCGGGTTTATGGTTCGGCATCGCGCTCGCTTCGGTGGGCAGCATCTATCTTGCGACAACCGTCAATTTGCTTGCGAGTCTGCTTGCGATTGTCACGCTGCTGTCTTACTTATTTCTCTACACTCCGCTCAAACGAAAAACGCCTTTTTGTGTGTTGATCGGTGCGTTTCCGGGCGCTATGCCGCCTCTAATTGGCTGGGCGTCAGCAACGGGCACCCTGAGCCTGGAAGCATGGATGCTTTACGCCACGCTGTTCTTCTGGCAGTTCCCACATTTCATGGCAATCGCGTGGATGTATCGCGATGACTATGATCGCGCCGGGTACTTCGTGCTTCCCCATGGCCAGGCGAGAATTCGTTTTGTGGTTCTGCAAACCATGTTGCCCCTTGTGGTGTTGCTCCCGCTTGTTCTGCTGCTTGGCGCCATGGGCCGACAAAGCGTTCTCTACTGCTTCGCAACTTTGCTCCTCAATTTGGGCTTTTTGTACTACGGTGCAGAATTCGTGCTTCGTAGATCTAGCGGGGCTGCGCGCCGGCTCCTCTTGGCATCCATCATTTATCTTCCGCTGCTATTCGCGCTAATGATGCTGCCTATAAGCTAGAGGATCCGTCCGATGTCGGGTTGCCCCCGCTTACGGCTTATCTTCCGCAGGGATCGGAAGCTTCTCCTCGATCCTCCGGATTTTCTTGGGTGCATGTCTCCGGAAGAGGCGCTTCATGTCCGGCGTAAATTCGCGCAGAAGGTCGGTTATCGCATCCGAGCTCAGCGCACCGCCGAAGCGATTCATGGTGTCAGCGAAAGTTCGGTCATGTCGTGGGTAATAGCTGTTTTCCAGCGAACTGGCGAACAAAGCGCCCAGGAACTCGGACGTGTTGAATGCGCTATCGCCGTTGTCGTTCCTGGTGACCACCACTCTGGTCGCGGCATAGCACGCGCGGGAAATAAACGTTCTCTTGTGCGAAGGAAAATAGCGAGGATCCTGATGCAGGATCGTCGAGAGGGCAAAAGTCTGGATGAATCTCCGCGATTCTGTATTTGCCAAAGTCGCGCCAAATCGCTTCGCCCAACCCTGCGCACCTCCGCCGTAGTGGGGCCACTGTCCCATTGCGTGGGCCCAAGTGGCCTGAAAACCTGCTGACGCGAACGTGTATGGCGAATACGTGCTTTTCAGAAACAGGTGGAATTTGCAATGCGCGGACAGGGGCGCATAGGCGAAGGTCCCAATCGTCATGTCGGCTTCTTTGCCCGTCGCAGGCGACTGGGAATTATTGTCAGGTGCGAGTAAGCTGCACGGATTGGTCACCTTTTGATCCACCGATCCCTGCTGAATCGAAGAAGGTAACGGCGTCTCTGGGTGGGCGGATGAAGACTCCGCGGGGGCGGAATCCTGCGCCTGCGCCATCGCAATCGAGACCATCACCAGAAACACATAAATTACAAACGCCATCGCACCACCCGCTGTGCCACGGCGGCGTAGATGCATTGCGGTGGACTGCCAGAACATGAGTCTCACTCCGAGCCCGGGGCCGTTCATGCGTTCATTCGGCCCCCGGGCGACAATCTACCGAGGATTCATTTAGCTTCGTCAAGCTGGTGTGATTCCGTCTCTGCTCTGCCTTCGCTACAACAATAGCCGCGCTTGATCCAAATCCACGTTTGCAAAACTAACATCCATGTCAGGCCGGAGCTTGTTGCCCGCAAGCGAGGCCACTTGATCAGAAATGAGCTGCCGATCCCTGATGGTTCCCTGCGCAATGCGCAGTACCGACTGTGCTTCCAGCACTTCGTAGTAGGACTGATCCACTTGCAGTAGAGTGTTTGCTCGCGCGGTAACGATATTCTCTTGCTCGGCTCGCGCATGGAGACTGGAACTAATCACCAGTTTCCGAGTTCGGCCAAAATCGGTCACTAGTTGTTTGACCATCACGCCGTTCGAATATCTGTCATAGATGATCGAGTTGTTCAACCCTCCGGCCGCGACGCGGCTGGCGTGCTCTGCGTAAGCGCCCGACAGACTGCCGTTCGCCGTCAGATAGTAAGCGGAGCGAGCCTGACGGACCATCTGGTCTGCCGCCACCGCCATCTCCCGCGCCGCCTGAATCTGAGGATGATTTTGTATCGCAATTCTCTCGGCATCCTCGATGCGTGAGACTCTCTGTCGACTGCGCCGCCACCGTCGTGCTGAGCAGGGCAGCGCCCGACAAGATAATCAGACCAGAAACTAAATCATGCAATCTCGGGCTCTCCCACACGTATCAAGTTACTGGCCGTGTCCTGTTGGGGCGTCGTTGTTCACTTCGTGAGACTCGATCGATTGGCGCAGCACGATATGCGATGAATCATTCAAGTCGGTGACGATCAGGAACCTGTCCGATGGCACACCCATAGACGCTCCGGCACCGCCAGAGAGGGTCTTTAGCGGACCGACGGTTTGAACGATTCCTGCTCCATCGGGATTGGTCTTCAAGACTGCCAGAGGTTCGAGTTTTCCGAAAGGCGCATGATCAGACTCCGCGAGGTACACCTGGTATTGCGACTTAGGGGTCAGACCCTCCGCAGCAATTTGAAGAAGATCCACCAGGCCGAGCGAATTTACGGCCACCGATGCCTGTGCATCGGGCAATGCGGATCCTCCTGCTTGCAGGTGCAAACGTGCAGTATTGGCGGCTTCACCAAGTGGAGAGAGATTCTCAGCGCCAGATCCGTTTGGAACTGCGTTCGGCACGTACACCAGAGCTTGTGTCGTCTGTCCAATTGGAATGTTAGCGATCACCTTGTTGCTCACTGTGTCGATCGCGGCCGCCATGCTTCCATTCTCGAGAGCGACATACACTCTTGAACCGTCACCTGATGGCCAAATACCGTGCGGAAGACTGCCGACCGGTATAGTAGCAACCAGCTCCGGATTTGGACCTCTGCGAAACGCCTTTACCTCGTTTGCTCCGCCGATAGTGACGTAAGCAAACTTGCCATTGCGGTTGTTGGCAAAGTTCACGTGGTTCGTAATTGGCCCTGTCTCAAGCACCGCCTTCTGTTCAAACGGCGGCTTGGCGCTGTAAATCTGCACTTTGCCTGCGTCCTTCAGTGTGATCCATACTTCGTCATTTTCCGGACTTACAGCGATGTTCGGGCAAAACGGGCTCACCTGCGGCACACGCTTGAGAATTTTGTGTGATGCCACGTCAAGTACGGTCAGCTCCGGAGTGAAGCTGGAACAGACAAACGCATACTGCCCGTCCGGGCCAAACATAGTCATGCCTGGACCATTGGCCACCTCCACGCGACGGGTTTCCCTCATTTGTATTGGGTCGATGACCGAGACATAGTCTTCGCCGCGCACGGTCACCCATAATTCGCTTCCGTCCGGCGTGAAAAATGCTTCGTGTGGCGACCGGCCAACGTACACCGTTCCCTTCACCCTGTTCGTTGCCGTGTCGATCAGCGTTACCGCATTCGAGCCGACGGACACGACGGCGACTGTCTTTGAATCGGGCGAATAACCGAGACCATGCACCAGGAGCTGACCTTTGTAGAGCGGACTAAGAGAGCCGGGTGCCGGATCGCCAAGCCTGATCACGCCGACCAGCTTGTTCGTGGACGGGTCAATGACAGAAACCGTGTTTGAAGTCTGGTCGGCGGCGTAAACCCGATCGCGGCGGGAGATCGGAACGTCCGCCCGGCCCCATGGCGCTTGTTGCGCGAACGCGCCGGATAGTAGACAGAAGAGTGGTAACCAACGAGGTATTTTCATGCTAGTTCTCCTTTCTCGCCTGAAAAGCGAGTTGCTTTCTTATTTGTGAGGCTCGTGCTGCTTGAGCCACAGTTGCATCAACTCAATTTCCGATTGCTGGTCGGCAATAATCTCTTGCGCCAGTCTGCGCATTTCCGGATCCTTGCCATGCATAAGTTCGGTTTTGGCCATATCGATTGCCGCCTGATGATGCGGGAGCATCAATCTGACAAAATCAACGTCACTGTCTCCTGACGGATCTATCGATTCCACGTCGATGTGCATTTTTTCCATGCTCGCCATCAATTCGGGCCAATCGTCTTTCCCAACAACGCTGTTGTCACTGTGCTGGTGAGCACCTTGCTGTTGAGCCGGCAACCCGCCAGGAGAGATCAGGGCTAACAGAATCGCAAGCGACCAAGGCCACTTTTTCACTTTGGCTTTGTACTGCATATATGTTGATGTGTTTGCCATGCTTCAACCTCCTCCTAATCTCTGCGAATGTTTTTTGTCTGTCTCTCGAGTGCCGAGTGTGTAGCGGACGATGGCCTCTCACTTGGCAGACGCTGTCTGATCACACGTCCCTTGTTGACTTACCTTGTGGCGCACGATTCGCATCTTCACGGTATTGCCAGGAAAGTCCAGGTACATCAGGCGTTTCTCGATGCGAACCGGGACAGAACTGTTGGCGGAAAGCGCCGAAGGCAAATCATCGAGTTCGGACTCGTAACGCCCGACGTAGACGTTACAGTTCAATCGCACAGAAACGTTGTAGAGATAGTAATGCGACTGCAATGGTGTACGACCAGCATCAGCACCTGTTCGTACGGGCGGGGTCGCCACATCCTGTTTCTGGACGTTGACGATTGTCCCTTGTTGGGGTTGTTTGGACTGACCGACTGCGTAAGTAACCGTCACAGCGCTGACGATTGCGAGAATGCTGACACACAAACGAATTTTCATGAGTGTCCTCCAAAGATAATCGAGGCAATCCAGTTGCCACGGATCGCGCATCCTAAGTCCTCGGTTGGAGTTGGATTGCTCTATTTTGCTTGCACGCCCTTGTCAGCCGTTCGACACGCTGACAGCATTCGGACGCGAGGCCGCTCAGAACGGGAAGCGCACCGAGAGAATCCAACGATGATTATCCCGGTGGAACTGCGTCACGGCGATCTGTACGCCACCGCCAATCGTAAGATGGAGTCGCTCCGCCAGTGGAAAGCTGCCCAGCACGAGGCCCGGAGTCAGGAAAACTTCCTTCTTTCCATCCAAAGTACCGCCCGACCAAAAAGTAGAATTTTGTTCAAGCATGGGCCAGATCTTTCCCTTGATCTTGTGGTCTACCGCGGTGTTGAAGATGATCGTCCGACCCAGGAGATCCGCGCCAGTGGCTGGAAGATTAGCGCCAATTGTGCTCTGAATGTCCCAAGGCCCGATGCCCTTTGCAGCCGCAAAAGTAGGGGACAAGATAGTGTGGCCCTGCCCGTTCGGCGGGGTTCCCGTCGGGAACGATCCACCAAGAAAGAATCCCACAAAATAGTCGCCCTTGCCTTCGGGTGCGGAAAACGCCCGAAACTTCACTTGCCACGCGAGGTCTCCAAACCCATCCGGGGTCTTTGATTGATGCACAATGTAGCTTGGCGGAAAAATCCCGACTTCCAGGCGAGTTGTAGGGATGATTTCCAGACCGCGGGACGCACCGTAGTTTGAGGTTGTCGTATTGCCCGTGGGATCCTGTTGCCAGGACATATCGTAGCGGAATTGCTGGACCAGCAGCACATGAGTTGTAACGATCGGAGAAACAAAGTGAGGCTGGTTGGCACGGACCTCGTCCACTTTACGCAGCCACGAGTGCACCCAGTCGTCCTGGGAGCGACTATTGTTGCCGTTGGCATCGATCTGATTCGAATCCTGCTGAGGAATTGCGGCTGAGTTTGGGGAGCATCGGTCTGTAGACTGGCTGCAAAACGAAAGAGATTGGGTGAAGGAGAAAGGCGAAGCGTTGGTTTCGCCTGACGTCTGAGCCAGCAGTGCGGCAGGAAAAAGAGAAAGCAGGATAGCGATCGAACACAAAAGACGTTCTGCCAGTCGTAAAGCATTGGCCCACGATGGACGCCATCCAGTCGATCTCCTGCAATCGTGATCTACTCGCATGAGAGTTTTAAATCGGACGTGAAGCGTTTCCGTTGCTGCTCCTCCAACGCGCGGCTCAGCTCTAAGACAAGGCTTATCAGCTTCTCCGGATCGGTCCTTACTGGCTCGTTCGGCAAGTAGTCTCCAAGCACTCGCCTGGCGCGCATTTTGAATCTCTCTACTTTCGTCCATGATTGATTCTGTGCCTGCATCCATGTTTCCGAAACTTGCTCCGCACAAAGTACAGGATTTACCTCTCTCTCAAGATCAGTCGCGCCACGAGAATGAACTGCCGCACGTCCGCCGATGGACACTCCGTCAGCATGTCGACCATCCGAGCGTTTGCGCCTGCGGAATCATCGGCCCGGCCCCCACATGCAAGACGGTGAACCAGAACGATCTAATGGATTTCTTCTGTGTGAACAATGTTTGGAAGTGCAACTGCATTTCCGGGAGCAAAGGAGATTCACCATATGAAAGCTGTACATCGAACAACAATTTGCACTGTGTTTTCCCTGATGATGCTGGGAGCTGCGTTCGCCCAGCACATCCAGACCGACTTTGATCACCAAGCCAATTTCTCTCAGTACAAAACCTATTCGTGGCAGCAAATCAAGGCTGCTGATTCGCTGTGGGATTCCCGAATTAAGAATGCTGTGGATGCCCAATTGGCAGCCAAGGGTTGGACTCAGGTAGACAGCGGTGGCGATGTAGCTATCGTGGCGATTAAGACCACCCAGACTCGGAGATCACTTCAGACCTTCTATGACGGATTCGGTGGGGGTTGGGGCTGGCGAAGATTCGGGGGTGGAGGGTTCGGCGAGGCGACGACAACCGAGCAGGACTACAAGGAAGGAACGCTCGTAGTTGACATGTTCGACGCAAAAACGAAGCAGTTGATCTGGCGCGGCAGTGCTGAAGACATGCTCTCAGACAAGGCCGATAAAAATGAAAAGAACCTCGACAAAGGTGTAGCAAAGATGTTCAAGGATTTCCCTCCGGGCTCGAAAAGGGGTTAAGCACAAGTTCCAACACTGAGTCGCGCCCGGAGCGTTATTTCGTAATCTCACGAAAGTCCGAAAGCCCAGGAATATCGCAGCAATGGAAGTTACTCCATGAACCGGCGGGGATTTTTGCAACTCATTGGTGCTACCGGTGCTGCGGCGCTGATGTCTTCCTGCAATCGGGTCAGCTCTGTGGTGGGAGCTCTATCGAGCCCAACTGAGATCGTTCGGTTCCCCGAAAAAACAGAGATGATCCTGCTCACCGACCGGCCGCCGCAGTTGGAAACACCGATCCACTATTTTCGACAGGATCTCACACCGAACGAAGCTTTCTTCGTTCGGTGGCACCTTGAAGGAATCCCGACCTTCGTGGATCTCCGAACATTTCGACTCAATGTCGGCGGCCACGTCCGGCAACCGTTGCAGCTCAGTGTGGACGAACTTCGATCGCAGTTCGAGCCAATCTCCATCATCGCCGTCAATCAATGCTCCGGCAATTCTCGTAGTTTTTTCAAGCCTCGGGTTCCGGGCGGTCAGTGGAAGCATGGCGCTGTCGGGAATGCCAAATGGACCGGTGTTCCCGTGAAGTCGATTTTGGATCGCGCCCAACTGAAGTCAGGCGCCGTGGACGTTTCATTCAATGGGCTTGATGTCCCACCACTGCCTTCTGTGTCTGACTTCGTGAAGGCCCTTTCGATCGACCACGCACGGGATGGGGATGTGATGATCGCCTACGCCATGAATGACCAATCGTTGCCCATGGTAAACGGCTTCCCTCTGCGCCTCGTCGTGCCGGGGTGGTATGGAACTTATTGGGTGAAAGCGCTCAGCGACATCACTGTGTTGCCCCAGGCCTTCAGCAACTTCTGGACGGACAAAGCCTATCGCATTCCCAACGCTCCAAATGGCACCGAATCTCCAAAGGATTTGGCCAAGGACACAGTTCCTATTAATCGATTCAACGTACGTTCCATATTCGTTCGTCCCGACCCCGATGAAATCTTGCGTCCCGGAATGCCGACTGAAATTGAGGGCATTGCTTTCGACTCCGGTTACGGCATCAGGCGAGTGGAGGTGTCGACGGACGGGGGAGCCAACTGGACAGATGCCCGACTGGGCCCGGAAATCGGAAAGTACTCGTGGCGACGCTGGCGGGCGTCCTGGATACCAAGAAACCGCGGGCAGTATCGACTAATGGCTCGCGCGACAAACGCGGTGGGAGAAACTCAGAGCAAGGAACAGTGGAACCGCAGCGGCTTTATGTGGAATGTAATTCAGCAGGTGGACGTCAAGGTGGGATGACAACGCATGACCGCAAAAACAAAGGGTGTGGTTTTCTCGCTGGGGCTTGCGGCATTGCTGGTCAGCTGCGGACGTCCGTCAAACACTTCAAAGGAAGCAGGTCAGGGCATCCCCAACGCAAGAATGGAATTGATGCGTGATTCAAAGTCAGACAGCCCTGTTCATACCATCGTGATGCCGCATGACGAGCCGGCGTTTCCGCCGGGTCCTGGGCGGGATGAATTTGTGACCGCCTGCGTCGTTTGCCATTCGCCGCGATACATCACTATGCAGCCGCGATTTTCCCGGAATACGTGGCTGGGCGAAGTCAACAAAATGAAAGACGTGTACGGCGCACATATTTCTGATGAGCAGGTGCTGAGAATTACGGAATACCTGGTTTCTATCAATGGAAAGGCCGGCACGGGTCAAGGTCCGAAGGGCACATATGGCGAATAGCATCGGAAGTGAGCATCAGCCGCCGTCGCGGTCGCCGATACGCCTGGTGGGCTCTGTGCTGCTACTGGGTACGCTGCTTGCCTGGTGGGGAACCCGCGACCATCGCCGTCTGTTTGGAGAATCGCCGCGGGAACCGGTTGCCGCCGGGGGTATGGTTTTTCCGCAGGCCGCGCCAGAAGAGAATGCATTGCTGGATCGTGGCTCCCAGATTTCACAGCGGCAATGCGCGGGTTGTCACGAAAGGGCCACTCGTTCCAGCGCACCCAGTTATCAGGAAATTGCGACATTCTATCGCCGAGGATTTCCAACGTCGGCCGGCAATCCGGACTTGCGCTCCCGACTAGCCTCGGCAGCGACCCATCCCCAGCCAGGATGGGGCAATTTTCCACCGGGCCCCTCGGAATCCGGGCTGTCGCTGGATGACCGGATCGCCGTTGCGACTTGGGTTCTCGACAGTTTCGATCGAGACAAGAATGGTGGCGAAGGTGTGGGTAAATGACAACCTCTGCACAAAATTTAACCAGTCGAAATGAGCGGGTAATAAATACCCAGACTCTCGGTGCGCTTCCGTCGATTGAATATGGCCTGATCCGTGCCCACGTCTTTGCGTCACTTGTCACCTTAGTGATCTCGGTCCTGTTCGGAATTCTGGTGGCTACCAAGTTCACCTTTCCAGAATTTCTAGGAGGCCACGGATGGCTTACCTGGGGCAGGCTTCGCTACAACCACACGCAAGGCATATTTTTCGGATGGCTGGGCAACGCGTTTCTGGCGTTCTTTTATTATGTCGTGCCACGCCTTGCAAATCGGCCGGTTTTGAGCCGCAGGCTTGGATGGTTTCTCTTCTGGGTCTGGAATTTTGCGGTTGTCCTCCCGGGATGGGTGTTGGTAGCTGCCGGTTTCAGCCAGCCGCTGGAGTGGGCGGAGTTTCCACTCGTCGTGGACGCTTTCGTCGTCCTTGCCTTCGTTCTGATGGTCTTCGAGTTTGTCCTGCCATTTCTTAAAGCTCGGCTCTCCGATCTGTATGTCAGTGCTTGGTACATTATCGGCGGCATTATCTTCACGATGCTTGCCTATCCGGTCGGGAATCTTGTACCCGAGCTGGTTCCCGGTGCGCGGGGCGCAGCGTTCAGCGGTCTCTGGATTCACGACGCTGTTGGTCTATTCGTGACGCCCTTTGCTGCCGCCATCGCTTACTACCTTATCCCCGCAACCACCCGTCGCGCGATCTTCAGTCATTTCCTTTCCCTGGTGGGCTTCTGGCTGCTCTTCTTTACTTACCCTTTAAATGGGACGCACCACTACGTCTATTCAGCAATCCCCATGGCCGCACAGAAGGGCGCGATCGTCGCTTCGGCCTATCTTGGAATGGCCGTGATTTTGGTCGTCACTAATTGGCTACTTTCTCTGCGTGGAAGCAGCGGCACTGTTTCGAAGGACGTGCCGCTGCGTTTCGTTTGGTTTGGCGTCGTCTCTTATCTAGTGGTGAGTTTGCAGGGTTCAATACAGGCATTGATGCCCGTCAATCGCTTCATTCATTTTACTGACTGGGTCATCGGCCACTCGCACCTTGCAATGATCGGTTTTGCAAGTTTCATCGCGCTCGGCGGCATCGCCCATTTGTGGCAACGCATCCCCGGAACGCGCTACAACGAGCGCATGATGAATTGGTCGTTCTGGCTTCTTGCAGTGGGCCTGACGCTGATGGTCACCGATCTTACGATTGCGGGCCTCGTAGAGGCTCAGTTCTGGCAGTCGAGCGCGCCATGGATCGATTCTGTCCGTGCGGTCGGAAGTTACTGGCTAGTGCGTACGCTCTCGGGTCTCCCTATTCTCGCGGGCTTTGTTCTTTTCTGGATTTCTCTGGTTACGGGGCCAAAGTTGCCCGAGGCCACGACGTCTGAGACCAGCAGCGAGGCTTCAGAAAGCGGCGTCGCATTCGAGAATGTCTCGCCGGTTTCAGACAAACTCAACTCGACCGCTTGGCTCAGCTATGCATATGTCGTCGCCTTCGGTGCAGGTGTAGGTTTCTTCGCGCTTTCGTTTCTTGTTCTCGCCATCCTTCCCGGAAAAGAACTGGAAGCTGAAATCAAACAGGTGGCTCCAGTCACCATGCCAACGCTCACCGCCTCCGAACAAAGGGGCAGAGTTATCTATGGACGCGAAGGCTGCGCCTACTGTCACACGCAGCAGATCCGGTCTCTCGCGGCGGATGTACGCCGTTTCGGCGCGCCGACTGAACCATGGGAGACGAAATACGATTACCCGCAGCTTTGGGGCACCCGCCGCATCGGGCCGGACTTGTCACGCGAATTCAACCTTCATTCCCGCGACTGGCAAGTCACTCATCTCTATAATCCTCGCCTTGTAGTGCGGGATTCCGTCATGCCCCCGTATCCGTGGCTATTTGATGGCAGTCCCAGTCAGCCCACACAGGAAGGCTTGGAGGTGCTGGCCTATATTCAATCTCTTGGACGCGCTCGACAACTTTCGGGCTTTGACCACCAGACTCTAGCGTCAAGCGTCCAGCCCGAGACACCGGACATGGCGATGGCGAGCGAGCCCTCAGCCAGAGCCACTCCTCCCACCGTTCCGATTGCGATGATGGGAGGATACAGCCTCACCGCACCCGTTCTGCATCCTGCGTCGGATCGGGACGACTTACAGGAAGAAGTAAGCCGCGGCCGAACCCTTTTTGCGGCGAATTGTGCTTCGTGTCATGGATCCGCCGGACGAGGCGATGGCAAAGCTTCCGCGAGTCTATTACCGAAACCGGCGAACCTCACTGCTGCCCGCTTCTCCGATGAACGATTGAGCAGCGTGCTATGGAATGGAGTCGCCGGATCTGCCATGCCGCCTTGGCGCCAGTTCCCCACCGAAGATCTGCGGGCTCTTGTGGTCTACATCCAAAGCTTGCACGTTTCTGGTGCTGCGCCGTCAACGCAAGATGACAAGACTCTGGCTGAGGGTGCATCGCTATTTGTAGCCAACTGTGCCAGTTGTCATGGCGGAGGAGGAGCGGGCAACGGGCCGGCGGCAGGCGCCCTCGCTCCGCCACCGACAAATTTCCGTCTCAAGAAGCCTACGCAAGGAAGGGCCTGGGATGTTTTGGAAAATGGCGTGCCAGGAACGGCAATGCCGCCTTGGCGGAGCCAACTCAATGCCGATGAGCGGCGCGCCCTGGTCGAATTCGTGCGTTCTCTATATGGCTCACCGCAGGAGAACTTAGGACGATGATCAATCTAATTGTGATCGCAATTTCAGCCATTATGCTCGCCCTGCTTCTGGTCTGGTGGCGATGGCCAGCGCTCCGCGCCTGGATTGAGGCGCCGAAATACTCCATGCTCCGCCAGGAACGCCGCTTTGACCATCAACTCAAGTGAACGAGGAGCGCAGGGCGAACAGGCACCCGGCGGTGGGCCAGGTGACCGTGGTTCGGAAACCAGGAAGGACACGGGATTGAGTGCCATCTGCTGGCGATCGCACTGGCCTTGGTCGTGGTAGTCAAGGGCGCGGGAGCGTTCTCGTTGGATCGTCTTGTCCACGAACATGTTTCGGGATTGGAACAGTCCGTAGCAGGCAAAAGACAATGACGGTGGTGGGCCAGGTAACCGTGAACACCCGAAAGTATGCCTGCACAGGCCTGAAGGACAGTGCTCGATCATCGACGGCGTATGCGGTTGGAGTTCCAGAGAGGTATGCACGGAGGGTGATCGTCAGAACAGCAATTGCAACATGTTCTACACCGACATCATCTGTTCGGTTGCCGGCCACTCGGCAACTGTCAACTGCTGGACGGCTGTCGATGGAAGGATTCCAAGTCAGACGATTTCGGCGCTGGCGGACTCGGTATTTGAGTGGCAGGCAGATGGTCGCAAACCAAAGACGGATATTTCGGAGGACAACGCGCATGAAAAACGTAACTCGCAGATCGTTTGTAGCTAGCGCTGCTGCAGGCGTGACAGCGCTGGGCTTATTCGGTAACGCAAGTCATGCAGCAGAAACCCAGCTCGTTTGGAAGGCGTCAGAGTGGAAGCTCGCTGAATTTCACAAACTCATCAGAGATCCCGCCAAGGTCAAGCAGGTATATGACGTCATTCCGATTAGCGAAGGGAAATTTCTGAACAACATGAAGAACTCGCTCAACGGTCTGCGATTTGGATTTGGCATTCCCAAGGAACAGATCAAGGTCGTTGGAGCACTGCATGGCCCCGCCAACATGCTCAACTACGACGACTATGTTTGGAATAAGTATCGAATTGGCGAATGGCTAAACGTAATCGATCCAGCTACGGGGAAGCCCGCGGTAAGAAACATCTTCTACCGCAGCAAGAATTCACCGGAAAAATTGGCGGCTTCCGTCGATCCAGATGACGAGAACTCGTTGTATCAAGATTCGAGCATGCAGACATTGCAATCGAGAGGCGTCCAGTTTCTGAGCTGTCACACGGCAGCCGAAGAGCAGGCGCGAGTCCTTTTCCGTCGCAATAAATTGTCAGAATCACCAGAGGACATCGTGGAGGACATGCTCGCACATACACAGCCGGGGGTTCTTGTGGTTGCCGCGATGACCGCTGCCCTTGCACTACTCCAGGCTCAAGGCCACTACACCTATATTTCTGTATAGCACAGGACCGTATTCGAAAGCCTCTCCTGCCATACGGTAATGTCAGTTGCCGCTGTTGCGTGCACTACACTGTCAGCGAAAACCGGATGGGACGGAAGAGAACTTCTTCTGTCTTACGAAGCGATGGTGTTTTTGTCAGAGCGATCCTCGTGCTCTTTCATCGCCGACCTGAAACCACGGATACCTTCTCCGATTCCTTTGCCGAGTTCGGGAAGTTTCTTAGGTCCGAACACGAGCAAAGCAATTCCAAAGATTACCAACAGATGTGTAGGTTGCAAGAGTCCTTCGAACATAAATTTCCCCTAATATTGAAATTCACAAAACATCGCAGTCTGAGAATTGCAGACGCCGCTCCCGTGCTCGGAGAGCAGCACTTCCCATCGCCGGGTTTGTTAGCGAAAAGCTATCGCGGTACGATCTCCAGTTTTTCTGCCGGAATGGTTTGGATCGCATTCTTATCAAGTCTCAAATGCGAAGTAACCATTTCGGGAGGAACCCGCCGGATCCACTGGTTGAGAGAGAAGTCCACGACCTCGCTCGCCTTGAACATCTCCAGAAACACCAGGTCAGTATCGCCGGTATTTTCGACGTAATGGCCAGCATTGAATGGAACCAAGCCGACATCGTTGGCATTGACGTCCACGGTACGTGCCGATCCAACGGGCATAAACACGGTCATTCGCCCCTTCCCAGCAATATAGAACTGCCACTCAGAGGCATTGGGATGCCAATGGAGCTCGCGCATACCTCCGGGCTTGATGATGTCCAGGGCAGCAGCTACATTTTTTGCGACCGGAAAGTTATGCGAGTCGACGATACGGATTTCGCCCCCGGTAGTTCGCCTGGTCGGCGCCATCGCTTCCATTTTGAAGGTGTACTGGACGGGCGACTGCACTTTCTGCCCGCCAACTGCCGCTTTGTCTTCCGCCAACGATTTCGGCAAGTCTGCGGGAAAGATGTAAAGCGGACCAGTCGGCAGCACGTTGAGAGCGCTCTCCGCTAGTCCAAAGTTCTTCGACAACACTTCAGGAGGCGTATGCGCCACCCATTCCGACAGAAGGAATGTACCGTCTTCCGAAAACATGCCTTGATCGAAGACCAGAAGGAACTCGCATCCGTCCGGCCCCAGGCCCTGGATAGAATGAGGATAGCCGGCCGGGAAATACCACAAATCGCCCTTGCTCACGTCGTCGATAAAGATCGTCCCATCAGGATTCAGTAGCGTGACGCGGGCATTTCCGTAGAGCATGATGGACCACTCGTCGGCTGTATGCCAATGCAGTTCGCGAAAGCTGCCAGCCGTCAAGCGCATGTTGACGCCCGCTATGTCTGTAGAGGACGGTAGTTCGCGCTGCGTTACCTGATGGGTCCAGCCACCCTCTTGAATTCGCTTTTTCGTCAGATCATATGAGTACCAAATGGGACCGACATCTCCGTTGTCCGTCGGCGGAGGTGTGTTTGAGTTGGGATTTTCGGCTAGAAGTGCCTTGTTCTCCTGTCCGGGATTACTCGAGGAATGGTCGCCTTCAGCTTGGCGCGTACCTTCCCGCGTTTGCGCATGTGCAGTGAGTCCGGCCAATGTAGCCGCAGCCAATGCAGCCGAGCCCATTCCCAGAACACTCCTTCTCGAAAACCCGTCCTGCCTCCTGTTGCCCTTCTTCTCATCACTCATCACGTTCTTTCCTTGTGCATAGTGAATTCGACACCACACTCGTGCCTTTGTGACTCAACCACAAGCAGGAAGCACGTACGGTGCCAGTCATCGATGGATTGGTGATGTCGTCAAATCAATTTGTTCGGGCAGCTTGGGTTGATCTTTTGGTGAAATTGCCACTTGATGGAGCTCGGACGATGTCCTTCCGTGGACACACTGTCCAAACTGTCGACGCAAGGTCGCTGGTTGGACACGTGGTCGGCTTCAGGTCGCGGCAGCGAGCACTGAACCCTGTGATTGGCTTTGCGCTAATACGGCTCAGCACCTTAATCGGCAATTCACTGCGAAGAGCCGGTTTGGAATCCGGCTTGCTACTACCCAGTGCGTATCGAGTTTCACGGACATGCGTGGGCTGAGGGTGCAGTTATGAAGGAGCTGATTGATTTTTCGAGCGTGCAGTACGCAGTAATAGAAGCGCTTCGTACCGAAACTGGTCCTGAACGCTT
>Ga0209802_1001463_pt1 | contig 17559 bp, 17 predicted proteins | sample GraSoiAngelo_129_FD_185886 | JGI IMG/M metagenome (GOLD analysis project Ga0209802, IMG submission 185886) | Grasslands soil microbial communities from the Angelo Coastal Reserve, California, USA - 14_0927_12_40cm (SPAdes) (version 2) | ecosystem: Environmental > Terrestrial > Soil > Grasslands ... | reverse complement strand
ACACGTGCGCCGCCGAGTTCGTCGCCCACACGCCCTACCTCTATTCGACCTACGAGGAGGAGGACGAGGCGCCGCCGACGGACCGGCCGAAGGTGGTCATCCTCGGCTCGGGACCCAACCGCATCGGGCAGGGGGTCGAGTTCGACTACTGCTGCGTCCACGCCGCGTTCGCGCTCCGTGACCTCGGCGTCGAAGCGATCATGGTCAACTGCAATCCGGAGACGGTCTCCACGGATTACGACACGTCCGATCGCCTCTACTTCGAGCCGCTCACGCTCGAGGACGTCCTCAACATCGTCGAGCGCGAGCGGCCGCTCGGCGTGGTCGTCCAGTTCGGGGGACAGACGCCGCTGAAGCTCGCGGTGCCGTTGCGCGATGTCGGAGTGCCGATCCTGGGCACGACGCCCGACGCGATCGATCGCGCCGAGGATCGGCAACGCTTCAACGCGCTGATCGCCGAGCTCGGGCTCAACCAGGCGGCCGGTGCGACGGCCCGGTCGCTCGCGGAGGCTCAGACGATCGCCGCCTCCGTCGCGTTCCCGGTCCTCGTTCGCCCCTCGTACGTGCTCGGTGGACGCGCGATGCGCATCGTCCACGACGATGAGGACCTTCGCGAGTACATGGCCGAGGCGGTGCGCGTGTCTCCGGAGCACCCGGTACTCATCGACAAGTTCCTCGAGGACGCGATCGAGATCGACGTCGATGCGGTCGCCGACGGCGAGCGGGTGGTCGTCGGTGGGGTCATGGAGCACATCGAGAAGGCCGGGGTGCACTCGGGCGACGCCGCCTGCGCGCTCCCGCCCTACTCGCTGGGCGAAGGGCAGATCCGAGAGTTACGAGCGCAGACCCGCGCCCTGGCGTCGGCCCTCGGCGTCGTCGGGCTGATCAATGTGCAGTTCGCGATCCGCGGCGAGACGATCTACGTGCTCGAGGTCAACCCGCGCGCCTCCCGCACGGTGCCCTTCGTCTCCAAGGCGATCGGAGTGCCACTTGCCAAGGTCGCGACCGCGGCGATGCTCGGCCACTCGCTGGCGGCGCACACCAGGATCGAGGAGCGCGAGCTCGCCCACATCGCGGTGAAGGAGTCGGTCTTTCCCTTCGTCAAGTTCCCGGGCGTCGACGTCGTCCTCGGCCCCGAGATGAAGTCGACCGGCGAGGTCATGGGGATCGACCGCGACTTCCGCAAGGCCTACCTGAAGTCGCAGATGGCCGCCGGCGAGACACTGCCCACGGCCGGCGCGGTCTTCATCTCCGTGAAGAACCGCGACAAGCGGCCAGTCACCACGCTCGCCAAGCGGCTCAGCGAGATGGGCTTCTCGCTCGTCGCGACCACCGGGACCGCGCGCGTCCTCGAGCGTCACGGCATGACCGTCGAGCTCATCCACAAGGTCGGCGAGGGGTACCGGCCCAACGTAATCGACCTGATCAAGCGAGGTCACATCGCCTTGCTCTTCAACACCCCTGAAGACGGCCGGGCCCGGAAAGATTCGGCGATCATTCGCCGCACGGCGGTGGCGCAAAACGTCGCGTACTACACCACGGTCGACGGTATCCAGGCCGCCATCGGCGCGATCGAGGCCTTGCTGAAGGGCGAGCTCCGGGTGCTGAGCCTGCAGGAGTATCACGCTGACCTCCGCTAGCCCGGCCGACCGGGTTCTGATCGCGCTCGACGTTCCGAGCCTGGACGAGGCCGATTCGCTGCTCGGCCGGCTGGACGGGACGCTCACCGGCTGCAAGATCGGCTCACAGCTCTTCACGGCCGCGGGACCGGCGGCGATCGAGACGGCCCGCAAGCGCGGGTTCCGCGTCTTCCTCGATCTCAAGTTCCACGACATCCCGAATACCGTCGGCCTGGCGGTGCGCGAGGCGACGCGCCTGGGCGTCTTCATGCTCAACATCCACGCGAGCGGTGGCCTGGCGATGGCGCGCGCCGCCGCGGAAGCGGCCACGAAGGCCGCCGGCGATTTCGCGATTCCGCGGCCACTCTGCCTGGGCGTCACCGTGCTGACGAGCCTCGACCGCCGGGCGCTCCAGCGCGAGGTCGGTGTCCCCACGAGCGTCGAGTCGCATGTTCTGCATCTGGCGGCGCTCGCCCGCGAGGCCGGCCTCGACGGCTGCGTCGCCTCGCCTCGGGAGATCAGCGCCCTGCGCCTGGCGATGGGCCCCCGATGGGTGATCGTCACGCCGGGCATCCGGTGGGAGAAGGCCGCGGAGGCTCCCGGCGCCTCACGGCCCGACGACCAGGTGCGCGTCGCGACGCCGCGGCGGGCGCTCGCGGCCGGCGCCAACTACCTGGTCGTGGGGCGACCGATCAGCGCAGCGAACGATCCCGCGAAGGCGGCGGCCGCGATCGTCGCGGAGCTCAGCGCGCCGTGACCGACCGCGAGACGCTCGATCTCTACGAGGCCACCGGCGCGCTCTTGCGCGGCCACTTCCGGCTCACCTCGGGCCTGCACTCCGACGTCTATCTGCAGTCGGCGCTCGTCCTTCAGTATCCGCCGCACGCCGGAGCCCTCGGCGCGGCGCTGGCGGCGCCGTTTCGCAACGACGGCATCCAGACCGTGCTGGCCCCGGCGATCGGCGGGATCCTGGTCGCCCACGAGGTCGCCCGGGCCCTCGGTGTACGGGCGCTCTTCACCGAGCGCGAGGACGGCGTGATGCGCCTGCGGCGCGGATTCACCCTGGCGGCCGGCGAGCGATGTCTCGTGGTCGAGGACGTGATGACCACGGGCGGCTCGATCCGCGAGGTCGTCGGCTGCGTCGAGGCGCTCGGCGGCACCGTGGTGGGCGTGGGGTCGCTGATCGACCGCAGCGGCGGCGGCGCGAGTTTCCCCGTGAAGCGCGTGACACTGGCGACCGTGAAGGCGACGACCTGGAAGCCGGAGGAGTGCCCGCTCTGCCGGGCGGGCGGCGAGGCGATCAAGCCCGGCAGCCGCGCCTGAAGTCCGTCCGCGCTACGTCCTCCCCGTCGCGAGCGCGGCGTCCACTCGATCCACGAGATCCTGCAGCGACAGGTGCGCCTTGACCAGGAACGCGATCGCTCCGAGCGCCATCGCCTGAGTCACGTCGCGCTCCTGGCCGAGGTTCGACAGCACGATGACCGGGATGCGCGCGGTCGCGTCGTCCTGCTTCAGGGCCTTCAGCACTTCGAACCCCTCGAGCTTCGGCATGACGACGTCCAGGAGGACCAGATCGAGTGGCTCGGTGCGCGCGACCCGCAGCGCCTCCTCGCCGTCGGCGGCGGTGAGCACCTCGAGGCCGTGCCGGCGCAGGCGCGCCTCGGCCGCGCGACGCAGGAACCGGTCGTCCTCCGCAAGAAGGACCCGCCGGGCTCCGTCAGGCACTCTGGCCCGCCAGCAGGCGGCCGACCAGCTCGCCTAGCTCCTGCAGGGACAGGTTGGACTTCACGAAGTAGCCGGAGATCCCGAGGTTGCTGACCTCGGCGATATCCTGCTCGCGGGAGGAGTTGGATAGAATGAGGACCTTCACCGCGCGCGTGGCTTCGTCGCTCCGGAGCGCGCGCAGCACCTCCAGGCCCGACAGCTTGGGCATGAGCATGTCCAGCAGGATGAGATCCGGCTGCTCGCTCCGGGCGAGTCGCAGCCCTTCCTCGCCATCGGCCGCGGTCGTCACCGCCAGGCCGCGCTGCCGCAGGCTGGCCTCGCAAGCCCGCCGCAGGAATCGATCGTCTTCGACCAGCAGGACCCTCTTCCCCGTTGTTTCCATCGGCCTCACCCGCGGATTGGGAGCGTGAAGATGAACGCCGAGCCCTGGCCTTCCTCGGACTCGCACCAGACCTCGCCAGCAAGCCGTTCGATGATGAGGCGGACCAGGTACAGGCCCAGCCCCGTGCCTTCCGTCTCGACCGTGTGGACGTTGTCCGCCCGATAGAACTTCTCGAAGAGTCGGCCCCGCGCGGTCTTGGGAATTCCGATTCCGCTGTCCGTGATCGTCCACCGCGCGGTGCGGCCATCCTCGCGGTCGATGCGGATCGAGACGGCGCCGCCGCTCGGCGTGTACTTGAGCGCGTTCGACGTGAGATTCACGATCACCTGCCGGAGCAGCTGCGGGTCGGCCATGACGGTGGGCGCGCTCGGCACGCCGGACAGCGAGAGCCGGAGGCCCTTGTCCCGTATCAGCGCGCCCAGATCGTCGAGCGAGCTCTGCGTGAGCTCGCCGAGGTTGGTCGGCTGGAGCGTCACCGTCAGCTTGCCGCTTTCGAGGCGCGAGATGTCCAGCAGGTCGTTCACGAGGCCGATCAGCCGCTCGGCGGCGATGCGGGCGTCTTCGACGTAGCTGCCCGCCTCGGCGGAAATCTGGGCGCTCTGGGCCGCGAGCTCGAGCATCCACTTGATGCCGGCTAGCGGCGTGCGGAGCTGATGGGTGACGAACGAGACGAAGTCGGTCTTCATCTGGCTCACCTGCCGCTCGTGCGTCACGTCGCGGAGGGTCAAGGTAAAGCCGACCGTCGTGCCGGTCGTGTCCTTGATCGGTCGCCCCGCCCAGTGGATGGTCCGGCCGCTCCGCTTGAGCTCCAGATCTCCCGCGCCGCCGAGGTCCGGATTCTCGAGGATCGCGCCGAGGTCGTCGAAGACGCGGTCCGAGTCGGGCATCGAGCTCCGGCGACCGGCCGCGAGCTCCGCGAGGCGTACCCCGATGACCGAGCTCGGGTCGAATCCGAGCAGCTCCCCGGCGTGCCGGTTGGCGGCCTGGATCTCGCCGTCGCGGCTGACGAGCAGGATGCCGTCCGAGGTCGAGTCGAAGATCTGCGCGAGGCGGACCCGCTGCGTCTGCGTCTCCTCGTAGAGCCCGGCGTTCTCGAGGGCGGTCGCCAGCTGAGCGGCATAGGAGGACAAGAGCCGCGTCTCGATGACGCCGAACGCCTGCGCCGTCGGATAGTAGACGACGAGCACGCCGAGGACGCGCTCGTTCTGGCCCACGATCGGGTATGCGGCGATGGACCGGACGCCGTGCTCCAGGTTCGCGGGATGCACGAAGTCGGGATGATTCGTCACGTCGCGCAAGAGCAGCGGCGCCCGCGTCCGGCGCACGTAGTCGCTGAGCCCACCGAGGCGGCTCGGATCACCCGGGCGCGGACCGGTCGACACCCAGTGACCGACACTCCGGCTCAAGGTCCCGTCGTCGGTCAGGAGGTGGAGCAGCGCGCCGCTGGCGCCGAATGCTTTCGCCAGCTCCTTGAGCGCGCCGTCGAGCATCGCGTCCACCTCGAGCGTGCGGTGGAGCGCCCGGGCCGCCTGGTTCAAGAGCGCCAGGCCGTCGGACAAGGTCTTGGCCTCGCCCTCGCGGCGCCGCATCTCCTCCTCGCGGGCGCGCGCCTCGGCGTAGAGCCGGCTCTCCTCGAGCGCCATCGCCAGGTTCTGGCAGAGCGAGCTGAAGGGCTCGATGCTCCGGGGGTTGATCGGCCGGCGGCTCGGCTTGTTGTCCGCGCTCACGACACCGATGACCCGATCGCCGACGACGAGCGGCGCGATGACGAATCGCCGTGATCGGAGATACGGACGATCGAGGTGCGCGCGATCGAGCGGCAGCACGCGGGCGAGGTCGTCGTCGGACAGCACGGCGACGGGACGTCGGCTCGTGAGGGCCTCGTGATACGGGCCGGCCGCGGCCGTCGCCGGCAGCCGCAGACGCGGCTCGCCGTCGTCGCCGGTCGTCACCGGCTCGAGCTCCGAGCCGTCGGCGGTCAGGAGCAACACGTTGACGCGATCGAACCCGACGACGTCGCGTGCGGCGCGGACGAACGCCGCGAGGCGATCGTCCCGCTCCCACGAGCTCTGCATGAGGACGGCCGCGTGCGAGAGCCGCTCCAGCAACGCGCGTCCCTCCTCCGTTTCCCGGAGCAGCCGCGCCTTCTCGATGGCGAGCGAGGCCTGGCCGGCCAGCGCCAGGAGCAGCGCGACCTCGTCCGGCCGGAACTGGCGCGCGCCCTTGGTGAAGACGTTGAGCGTGCCGACGACGCGCCCGTGGGAGCGAAGCGGGACGCCGATGAATCCGCGGAACCCGCGCTCGAGCGCGCCGCGCTTGTGGGCGGGGTCATAGCGCGTGTCCTTGGCCAGATCCTCGACCACGAGCGGCTCGCCGAAGGCGACCACGAGACCGCTCAGACTCTCCCCGACCTTGAGCTGCGCTCGCGCCATCACGCCCGCCGCCCCCTCGGTCCGGGCGCCGACGACCAGATCGTCGCCCTGCAGCAGGCGGAGCCCCGCCGCCTCGGCGCCGACGAGCTGGGCCGCCTCGTTGACGATGACCGTCAGCACCTCCTCTGGATCGTGGACGGCGGCCAGGCGCCGCGACACGTCGTTGAGCACCTCGAGCCGATGCTGGTTCCGCTCCGCCTGCTCGTAGAGCCGGGCGTTCCGGAGAAAGAACCCGACCTGCTCGCAGACGTGATCGACCCCGCGGAGCTCACGCTCGGAGAAGCGGCGGTGAGCAGTCCACCACACGACGTAGAAGCCGCCGATCACCTCGTCCTCGACGATCAGCGGCAGGAGGAGCGCGGACTGATGCGGGAAGCTCCGGAACATCCCGTGCGTAAATCGCGCGTCGCGCGCGACGTCGTCCGAGTACACCGGACGTCGCTCCTGCCAGAGCGGGAGCAGGAAGCCCTGCTCCTTGAGCGGCAGCGGGGTGGACGACAGCGTCTGGAGGTATTCGCGCGGCACGTGATACGCCGCGGTCGGCACGAGGGAGACGCTCGCGAGGTCTTGCAGATAGACGACCGCCGTGTCGGCGCCGAGCAGGCGGACCAGCTCACGGCAGATTCGGCGCAGCGCCTCGCGGACATCGAGGGTCGAGCTGACGGTGGCCGAAATCGCGGCCAGGGCCTCGCTCTCGGCAAGCCGCTCGGCCAGCTCGGCGTGAAGGCGCGTGTTGTCCTGCGCCAGCCGCCGCCGGTCGAAAACCCGGGCGACGATGGAGCCCAGGCGCGAGAAATCGACCGGCTTCAGGATGTAGCCGGCGCTCCGGCTTTCGACCGCCTGGATCGCCGAGTCGAGCGTGGCGCGTCCGGTGACGACGATCACCTCGGGCGGCGCCTCGGTGCGCGCGGCCTCACGCATGAGGCTCGTGCCCTCGACGTCGGGCAGGTCGAGATCGAGCAAGACGAGGGCGAAACTCCCCTGGTGGATGAGCCGGAGCCCGTCGACGCCGGTGCGGGTCACCGCGACCGCGTACCCTTCACGCTCGAGGAAGTCGCTCAGGAGGAGGGCGGCGTCGGGGTCATGGTCGATGACCAGGATGGCATCCTGCTCGCCCATCTCTCTGAGCCTATCACCACCCGGCGGTGAGCATGCCGTTCTGGAGGAGCACGAACACCAGCCACGCCAGCTGCACACCGACGAAGATTGCCAGGCCGCGATCCCTCCCGGCTTGCACGTGCGCGCGATACTGAAAGACGGCGCCGAGGAGACAGATTGTTGCGAACGCCGCTTGGTGGTACGTGGTGAGCAGGCCGGCGGTCACGGCCAGGCCGGCCGCGAAGCTCCAGAGGACGTAGGCCGCGAGCCAGTAGGCGATGACGGAGACGCCGACCGAGGCGCGCGAACCGGATTTGCCGAACAACCGCGCGAGCGCGACCGCCCCGATGCCCAAGAGGAAGAGCGCGGCCAGTGTCGCGAGAGCCCAGCGAGTCATAGATTTCGAAGCGCGCCTCGCCCGGCGGGGCCCCAGCCCCGCGACGGCCTGCAGCGCGCACGGCGCCGAGCGCGGGGCGAGTCTAGCGGCCCGCTCGCGCGCTGTCAACCGCAACGTATTGACACTACAGGCTATTTCGACCTATGATCACTGGATGCCACCGACCCGGCCGACGCCGCATCCGTCTCTTCGCAGCATGACGGGATTCGGCCGGGCGGAGGCAGTCGGGGACGGCGTCGCCATCACGGTCGAGGCGCGTTCGGTCAACCATCGCCACCTCGACATCGCGTTCCGCCTGCCGCGCGCCCTGAGCGCGTTCGAGATGGACGCCCGCCGGCTGATCCAGGCGCGCGTCGAGCGCGGACGGATCGACGTCAGCGTGCAGTTCGGCCCGCCGCCCGGCCAGTCCACCCAGCAGATCCGCGTCGACATCGCGATCGCCGCCCAGTACATCGACCAGGCGCGGGCCCTCGGCCGCGCCACCGGCCTGGGCGACGAGGTGCCGCTCGCTTGGGTGCTCGAGCGCCCGGGCGTGGTCGTCCGCATGGAAGACTCCGAGACGACGGCCGGCGCGATCGCGTGGCCGGCGCTCGCGGACGTGCTGGGCCGCGCCCTCGACGAGCTCGTGACGTGTCGAGTGACGGAAGGCGATGCGCTCGCCGCCGAGCTGCGCGCGCAGCACGCCGCGCTCGGCGCCCAGGTCGACCTGATCGTGGCGCGTACGCCGGCGGCGCTCGTGCGCTACCAGGAGCGGTTGCGCGAGCGCATCAACGCGCTGCTCGGCGGGGTCGTGCTCGACGAGGGGCGGGTCCTCACCGAGGTGGCGATCTGGGCGGAGAAGACCGACGTGCGCGAGGAGCTGACCCGGCTCGCCGCGCATCTCGAGCAGCTGGCGCTGCTCCTCGACAAGGGTGGCTCCGTCGGCCGGCCGCTGGACTTCTTGATCCAGGAGCTGAACCGCGAGGTCAACACGATCGCCTCGAAGGCGGACGACCTCGAGCTCTCCCAGTCGGCGCTCGCCGCCAAGGGGATCATCGAGAAAATGCGCGAACAGGCGCAGAACCTTGAATAGCCGCGCGAACGGCGGGGGTCGGCAGGTGGCGCATCTCGTGAACGTGGGACATGGCAACGTCGTCGTCGCCGATCAGATCGTGGCGATCGTCGCGCTGGACTCGCTGCCGGTGAAGCGACTCATCGAGAGCGCGAAGGGCAGCACGAAGCTGGTGGACGCGACCAACGGGCGTCGCACGCGGGCGGTCATCGTGACCGGCAGCGACCATCTCATCCTGTCGTCGCTCGAGCCCGCGACCCTGGCGCAGCGTCTCGTGACGGAGCGGGGCACGGCGGGTGATTAGGCGCCGCGGCACGCTGTTCGTCGTCTCGGCGCCGTCGGGCGCCGGCAAGACGACGCTGTGCCGCGAGGTCCGGCTGCGGCTGACCGACCTGGCGTATTCGGTGTCGGTGACGACGCGGCCGCCGCGGCCGGGCGAGATGGACGGCGTCGATTTCCGCTTCGTCGGCGTGCCCGAGTTCCAGGCGATGCTCGGTCGCGGCGAGCTCGCCGAGTGGGCGACGGTGCACGGCAACCTCTACGGCACGCGCGCCCGCTCGCTCGAGGATGCGCTGGCGGTGGGGCGCGACGTGCTGCTGGACATCGACACGCAGGGCGCCGCGCAGCTCCGCGAACGGTACCCGGACGCGGTGCTCATCTTCATCCTGGCGCCGTCGGTGAAGGATCTGGAGCAGCGCCTGCGCGAGCGCCGCTCGGACGCCGAGGTGGAGATCGAGCGCCGGCTGGTGCGGGCGCGCGAGGAGATCGCGCTGTGGCGGCGGTACGACTACCTGATCGTGAACCGCGACGTGAAGGAGGCCCTGGTCGAGCTCGAGTCGATCATCATGGCCGAGCGCTGTCGAGTGAAACGCATTGACCTCACCCTACCCGATCTGGAGGGACTGAATTGATGGCATTCCCCTCGCTGGAGAGCGCATTGAACAAGGTTTCGAACCGGTATCTCCTCGTCGTGCTCGCCGCGAAGCGCTCGCGCCAGCTCAACCGCGGCGCGGCGGCGCGCGTCGAGAGCCGGCACAAGAAGCCGACCAGCGGCGCGCTCGAGGAGATCGCCGCGGCCAAGGTGGAGTACCGCGTGAAAGAAGAGGGCGACACGCCCAAGGCATGAGCGGGGCATGAGCCTCGAAGGCCGTGAGCTGATCCTGGGCGTCACCGGGTCGATAGCCGCCTACAAGGCGGTCTACCTGCTGCGCGAGCTGACCCGGCTCGGCGCCCTGGTCACGGTCTGCCTCTCCGAGCACGCGCGCGAGTTCGTCGGTCCGCTCACTTTCCGAACGCTCTCCGGGCGCGCCGTGCTCTCGAACCTCTTCGACCCGCAGAGCGCCGACGCCGTCGAGCACGTCGCGCTGGCCGAGCGCGCCCACGCCGTCCTCGTGGCGCCGGCCACCGCGAACGTGCTCGCGAAGGCGGCGCACGGCATCGCCGACGACTTCCTGACCACGCTCCTGCTCGCGGCCCGGGCGCCCGTGCTGATGGTGCCGGCGATGGACGGCGGTATGTGGGAGCACGCGGCGGTCGCCGCCAACGTCGCCACCCTGCGCCGTCGCGGCGTCACGGTGCTCGAGCCCGACACCGGCGCGCTCGCGTCCGGCCTCCGCGGCAAGGGACGGTTCCCCGAGATCGAGGACATCGTCGAGGCGGTGCGCCGAATGCTGGCGCCGGTCCGAGACCTCACCGGCGAGCGGCTGCTCGTCACCGCCGGCCCGACGCGTGAGCCGATCGACCCGGTGCGCTACATCTCGAACCGGTCCTCGGGCAAGATGGGCTACGGGCTCGCCACGGCGGCCCTCCGGCGCGGCGCGGAGGTCACGCTGGTCTCGGGCCCGACGGCGCTGACGCCGCCGCCCGGTTCCGTGTTCGTCCCGGTGCAGACCGCCGAGGAGATGCGCGAAGCCGTGCTCCATCATCTGGACCGCGCGACGATTGTCGTCAAGGCCGCGGCGGTCGCCGACTATCGCGCCCGGCAGGCCTCGAGCACGAAGATCAAGGGCAAGCGCGATCTCACCCTCGAGCTGACGCCGAACTCCGATATCCTCGCGGAGGTCGCGGCGCGACGCACGAGTGCATTCATCGTCGGCTTCGCGGCCGAGACGCACGACGTCGCCGCGAACGCGCGGACGAAGCTCGAGAGCAAGGGGATCGATCTCCTGGTGGCGAACGACGTGAGCCAGCGGGGCATCGGCTTCGAGGCCGAGGACAACGAGGTGCTCCTGCTCGACCGCTGGGGCGGCGTGCGCCCGTTACCGAAGATGCCCAAGGGCGACGTCGCCGACGCGATCCTCTCGCACGTCCTGTCGCTCCGCGCCGCCGCCGCCACCAGGAAGGCGCCCGCCTAGTCGCATGGCGACCGTCGATCCCCGCGCCCTGCTCGCCGACGCGCTCGGCGCGCTCGGCGAGACACTCCGTCATCATCGCGACCTCGGGTTCAACGACCTGCCGCTCGCCGGCGATTACCTGCTCGGGCCCGCCGAGGCGCTCCGCGCCCAGGAGAAGGCCGTCCAGGGCTGCCGCCTCTGCAAGCTCTGCGAGGGACGCTCGACGATCGTGTTCGGCTCGGGCAATCCGCGCGCCGAGCTCGTCGTGATCGGTGAGGGCCCGGGTGCGGACGAAGACGCCCAGGGGCTTCCGTTCGTCGGGCGGGCCGGCCAGCTCCTCACGAAGATGCTCGAGGCGCGGAAGGTCGAGCTGTCCCGCGACGAGGTCTACATCTGCAACGCCGTCATGTGTCGACCTCCGGGAAATCGAAATCCCGAGGCCGAGGAGCTCGCCGCGTGCGCGCCCTTCCTCGCCGCGAAGCTCGCCGTGCTCCAGCCCAAGGTCGTGCTGGCGCTCGGCAGCGTCGCGACCCAGAGCCTGCTCGCCACGCGCGAGCCGATCGGCAAGCTGCGCGGCCGCGTGCACCCATACGGCTCCGCGGTCCTGATCCCGACCTTCCACCCGGCGTTCCTCCTCCGCAACCCCGGCGAAGAGTACAAGCGCATGGCGTGGGAGGATCTCCAGCTCGCTCGACGGGAGTACGACCGCCGCCGTACCAGATGATCGCGGACGTCGCGTTCGACGCCCCGGTTCGCCATTCATTCTCGTATCGCATTCCCGACGGCTGGACGCTCGCCCCCGGCCAGCGCGCGCGTGCGCCGCTGCGGGGTGCGGCGCGGGTCGGCATGGTCGTGGCCTTGCGCGAGGGCACCGATCCGCAGCTCAAGCCCCTCGCCCGCCTCGTCGATCCCGAGCCCGTGCTGTCGACGGCGCAGCTCGAGCTCATCGGCTGGATCGCGGCGCAGAGCCTCTCGTCAGTGGGGTCGACCTGCGCCGCGCTCCTGCCGCCGCCGGGGAGCGCGGACGCCGGCGGAGTCCCAGCAACCACCCGCGGCGCGAGCCCGCTCGCCTCGCCCAAGCCTGAGCTCCTGATCGGCTCCGGCCGTGAGAAGCGGCTGCTCGAGCGGCTGGAGACGACGAAGGGGGCCGCGCTGGTGATCGCCGCCGACGTCGAGACCGTCGCAAAGTGGGCGCAGCGGCTCGCGAAGATCGACCGCGTCGTGAGGCTCGACTCGGGGGTGCCGGACGAGGAGCGTGCGGCGGCCTGGCGCGCGTTGCGCGACGGACCGGCGCGTCTGGCCGTCGGGACGCGCTCGGCACTGCTCGCCCCCCTTCCGCCGCCCGCCACCTTGGTGCTGCTCGACGAGCACGAAGCCGCTCACAAGCCACCCGGCCCGCCGCGCATGCACTCGCGCGACGTGGCGCTCGAGCGCGCGGCCCGGGAGCCGCTCGCGCTCTGGCTCACAGCCGCCACGCCCAGTGCCGAGGCGTGGTGGCGCGCCGAGTCGGGGCTCATCGACATGGCCGCGCGCGAGCCGGGCCCGTGGCCGGCCGTGAGCATCGCCGACACGCGCGGCATCCTCAGGCGCGAGCCGCTCACGCCGCCGCTGTCGCGCGCGATCCGCGAGACCCTGGCCGCGCGGCGGCGCGTGTTTCTCGTGGTGAGCCGGCTCACGTCCTCGCTCGCATGCGACGAGTGCGGGACCGTCGTCCGCTGTGCCGCGTGCGCGATCGCGTTCGCGTACTCGCGCGCCGCGGCTCGGCTGGTCTGCCGGCTCTGCGGGACCTCGCAACCGCTGCCCGACACGTGCGCGGCGTGTCACGGACGGCGACTCACGCCGTTCGGCTGGGGGGCCGAACGCGTCGAGCACGCGGTGCGCCGACGGTTTCCCGATGCGCGCATCGCGCGGTGGGATCCCGAAGCGACGCGGGGCGCCCGCGGCGAGGCGCAGCGCGCGGCGGCGGCCGCCGCCGATGTCGTGATCGGCACGCGGGGTGCGCTTCGACTCTTCGGTCCGGCCGCCCTCGGGCTCGCCGCGTTCGTGGCCCCGGACCAGCTGCTGCGCGCGCCCGATTTTCGGGCCGGGGAGCGCACGCTCGCCCTCGCGTGGGCGGCCGCGGAGCGGGTGGCCGCCGACGGCGCGCTGATCATCCAGTCGCAGAACCCCGGCCACTGCGCGTTCGAGGCGGTCGCGCGTCAGAACCTCAACGAGTTCTACGGGCCGGAGCTCAAGTTCCGCGCCGAGCTCGGCTATCCGCCCTTTCGTCGCCTCGCGGTCGTCACCACGCGCGGCGCCGACGCGGCCGAGACACGCCGGCTGGCCGAGGCGGTGGGCGCTGCGCTGCGCGGGGCCAAGGGGCTCACGGTCTATCCGCCGGTCCCCGACCGGAGCGACCGCACCCGGCGAATCGTCGCCAAGGGCGACCACGATTTGCCGCGCCGGCTCGACGAGGCGTTACGGGAGTTCAAATCGACGACGGCCGGCCGGGGTATGATTGATGTGGAGGTCGATCCGGTCGAATGGCCGTCTTAAAGGTCAGGAAATACGGCGATCCTGCGCTCCGACGCAACGCCACGCCCGTCGGCGAGGTGACGCCGGAGGTCCGCGCGATCATCGCCGACATGACCGAGACGATGTACGACGAGGTCGGCATCGGCCTCGCGGCGCCGCAGGTGGGAATTTCGCTTCGGCTCATCGTCATCGCCGACGAGGACGGCCGAAAAGTTCAGGCGCTCCTGAATCCGGCGATCGTCGAGCGCGGCGGCGAGATGACGGGAGAGGAAGGTTGCCTGTCGATCCCCGGCGTGTTCGCCGCGGTCACGCGCGCCGCGTGGGTCAAGGTCGAGGCGCGTGCCGTCGACGGCCAGCCCTTGACGATCAACGCCCGCGGGCTGCGCGCGAGAGTCCTGCAGCACGAGATCGACCATCTCGACGGCGTCCTCTTCATCGATCGCGTCGACCCGATGGTGCGCGATCGCATCAAGCGGAAGATCAAAAAGGAGGGTCTCCGCGAGGACGCTTCCCGCCACGCCTTCGCGCTTTGAAGTTCTCTGCGTAGCCACCGCTCGCCCCCGATCCCGCCTACCGGCTGCAGAACGAGGTCGTCGACGATCGCATTGGCTCCGGGGAGGCGTCCACGCGGGCGCAAGCCCGGTGTGGCCGCCGTTCAGCGAAGTACGTCTCGGGTAGAGGTGAGGAGAACGCATGTGCAGCCGGTCTCGCTCCAGACACGCTGATCGGCCGTGCCGGGCTCCGCCCGATTGTAATCTCCGGGATAGAGTTTCTTGTCGTCGATCATCAGCTCGCCGTGAAGCAGATACAACTCTTCGACTCCGGCGTGGCGGTGAGGCGGATACGCGACCCCCGGCGCGAGTCGTACGAGCATGCTGACGCGGTCCTGTTCCGTATCCGTCGCGAGGAGCTTGCAGGAGATGCCTGGTGCCGCTTCTGCCCATTCCGGCTCAGCCCGTCGTGGTGGCGCTGGCACCACCGGCTCCTGGCCGGTCTCCCCTGCGATTCGCCGCGCCAGGCGTTCCCAGAGCGACGCAGAGGGGCGCAGCACATCGGTTGGCCAGGAGACGAAGCGGCCGATGATCGGACGGAGGGCTTCCATTTCCTGGTGGCACCCAGCACAGGCGGAGATATGAGCCTCCACGACGGGAACTTCGCTCGCAGGGAGGGCCTGCAGGGCGTATAGAAACACCAATTCCAGGTCGTCGCGATCGTGGTTGCCGGATTCTGGACTCATAGGCCCTTCAATGTTCCGGCGAGCGCCTGTCGGAGTTTTTCCAATCCGGAGCGGATACGCGTCTTCACGGTTCCGAGGGGTTGATTCAATCTTGTCGCCGCTTCGTGATAGGTCAGCTCGGAGAAGAAGGCCGTTTCGATAGCCTGTTGCTCGTCTGTGGTGAGCCCGCGCAAGGCATCTCGTAGGAGGCGCCCTTGCTCTCTAACGTCGAACGCCTCTTGGGGGCCACTCGCAGTCGGCACGGTAAGTGGACTGTCCGCCTGCGTGTTGACGCGTTTCTTCCGCTGTTCGAACCGCAACCGGTCAATCGCTCTCGAGCGTGCCTGATTCATGATCCATCCAACGACGGATCCGTTCGCGGGATCGTATGTCGACGCTCTCCGCCATACATCGTGGAAGACATCGAGCGTCAGCTCCTCAGCGGTTTCGCGATTGCTGGTGATCCGGACGATCAATGTGAAAACGATTCGATGCGTCTGCGTGTAGAGCGCGTGGAGCGCACGCTGGTCGCCGCCGGCGATGGATTGGACGAGTCCGATCCACTCCTTCTCGGCGACGGGCGCGTTCGCTCTATTGGCATAGAGCAAATCGCCGAGGGTTGTCCCCTCTTCGCGCGGATCCTGGTCTGGGTGTGGAGTGGCACCCACGGTCGAGTATATTGCCGTCACCGATCGTGCCCGTCAAGAACGCGGCGGCTCACGCCAGTGTCTCGGATCTCACTCCGACGGTGCCCGGGCAAGCATGTTGTGGCTTTCGAGCTCCCATGCCGCAAAGCACCGAGGATGCAGGTGGTACGTGTCCAGTCCGGGCGAGCCGTGACGGTTGAACTCGATCTCGAGCTCCATCTGAGTCGGTGTCAACAGCTCGCTACATACCGCGCAGGTCTTTCCGCTTCCGAGACCGCCCAATGTACGGTCCGGTTTTCGTGTCGGCAGCTTTCCGCCGATGATCGCCTCCAGGGCCTTCTCGCGCAGGATGCACTCGTCCCCCATCTGGCCGGCGTTCCCGCCCTATCGAGGCGTTCCCGCCCTATCAATAAGAACGTCAAACGGGCCCTGACGGATTTGTGGACCGGAAGAAAATGCTCAGGACGAGACGTCGTCACAAACGGCTGACTTTACATGATGGAGTTGGTAGCTTTGGGCTGCTGTGACAACCCGTTTTCGAGTTCTCTTCTACGGCACGCCCGCGTTCGCGCTGCCGACCTTCGAGGCGCTGTTGCGTCACCACGACGTCGTCGCGGTCGTCACCCAGCCCGATCGGCCGGCGCATCGCGGACAACGCGTGACCCCGCCGCCGGTCAAGACGCGCGCGCTGGCCGCCGGACTCGAAATCCTGCAGCCCCCCCGCCTGCGCGATCCCGAGTGGCCCGAGCGGCTGCGCGCGCTGGGTGCCGACGTGGCGGTCGTCGCCGCGTTCGGCCAGATCTTGCCGAAGGCTGCCCTCGACGCGGCCCGGCGCGGCTCGATCAACGTTCACGGCTCGCTCCTGCCCCGCTATCGGGGCGCGGCGCCGATTCAGTGGGCGATCATGCGGGGCGAGAGCGTCACGGGGATCACGACGTTCCAGATGGACGAGGGCATGGATACCGGGCCGACCTTGCTCTCCGCATCGACGGCGATCGGCCCGGAGGAAACCGCCGGAGACCTGGCGGTGCGGCTCGCCACGCTCGGCGCCGACGTCCTGATCGAGACGCTCGCGCAACTCGACGCGCTGACGCCCTCGCCGCAGCGCCACGAGGACGCGACCCTGGCGCCGCGGCTCAAGCGGACCGACGGGTACCTCGACTGGAGCCGTCCGGCGCGCGAGCTCGTCAACATTGCTCGCGGCTGCAACCCCTGGCCGGGTGCTCTCACCCGCGGGCCTGCGGGCCCGCTCACGATCTGGCGGGCGACCGCGCTGGTGAGCGCGCACACGCATGCGCCGGGCACGCTGGAGAGGCCGACTGCCCAAGCCGACTATCCGGCGATCGCCGCCTCTGACGGCTGGCTCTGTCCCGTCGAGGTCCAGCCGGAGAATCGGCGCGCGATGTCCTGGTCCGACTACCTTCGCGGCGCGCGCCTGCCGCCGCGCGCGTTATTCGCGGGGCTCGACCCGTCGAGGCCCGCGTCGTGAGTCGGCCGGTCCGGCCCGGCCGGCCGGGCGCACGCGGCGGGCCCCGCGCTGGCCGCGTGGCCGGCGGCACTGCGCCCTCGCCGGCTCGCGAAGTCGCGGCGCGGGTGCTGGAGCGCGTCGAGGCTGACCTGAGCTTCGCCGACAGCGTGCTCGAAGCCGAGCTCACCGCTCGTCGTCTCGAGGCGCGCGACGCCGCGCTCGCCACGGAGATGGTCTACGGCACGCTGCGCTGGCAGCGTTACCTCGACTGGATCCTGGCGCCGCACTCGCGTCGCCGGCTCGAGTCGCTCGATCCGAGGGTGCGCGTGCTCCTGCGCATGACCGCGTACCAGATCGCCTTCCTCGAGCGCGTGCCGGCCTTCGCCGCGGTCAACGATGCCGTCACCCTGGCCCCGCTCACGCCCGGGGTGCGCGCCTTCGTCAACGCCGTGCTCCGCTCGTTCTCGCGGCGCGGCGCGCGTGAGCGTGAGCCCGCGCCGCCCCGTAACCCGAGCGACGCCCTGGCGGTGCGGTGCTCGTTCCCGACGTGGATCGTGGAGCGATGGACCAAACGCTACGGCCGCGAGGATGCCGAGTCGCTGATGCGGGCGTTGAACGAGCGGCCGCCGCTGACCCTGCGTGCGAACCGGCTGCGGATCACGCGCGACGCGCTCGGC
>Ga0209802_1001460_pt1 | contig 17579 bp, 9 predicted proteins | sample GraSoiAngelo_129_FD_185886 | JGI IMG/M metagenome (GOLD analysis project Ga0209802, IMG submission 185886) | Grasslands soil microbial communities from the Angelo Coastal Reserve, California, USA - 14_0927_12_40cm (SPAdes) (version 2) | ecosystem: Environmental > Terrestrial > Soil > Grasslands ... | reverse complement strand
GGCCGATCCCGCGTCCAAGCGTGGTTTTCTCGGTCGCGCGGCGGAACGGGGCGTGCCGCGGCGTGCCGTCGTCGTGCCAGATCGTGGTCGGTCGCAGCAGGTCGGGATCATGCGGGGACACCTCGTAGACGTGCCCCACGGGCCACCCGCTCACGCGGCACACCTCGGCGACCGACGACTGGAGCGCGTGCTCGGCGGTTTGCGCCTGGTTGGCGGCGACGGCGACATCCTGCAGCAGCTGGACGAACGCGACCTCTTGCTCCAGGGCTCGCTCGACCGCGCCACGCTCGGTTACCACCGCCGCCAGCATGAGCCCGGTCACCGCCATCAGGCCGAGAAAGGTCTGCAGCAGGGCGAGGTTCTCGGTCGGGGTCGAGGCGACGAACGGCCCGAGTCCGCGCAAGGTGTACCAGATCGTCAGCGTCGCGACCACCGCCGTCGCCGTCGCGGCCCCGCGGGGCCCGAGCCGCAAAGCGGCCCAGACCACCACGGGGAAGACGGCGTACACGTAGGAAAGGGGATTGCGGAGCAGCAGCGCGGTGAGCAGCAGCAGCGCCGCGAGCAAGGCGGCAGCCTCCAGGCGGCGCGCCGCAGGACCGGCCGCGCGGGCCCAGGTGAGCAGCAGCGGGGCCACGAGCAGGTCTCCCAGTGCGTCGCCGGACCACCACACGAACCACAGGCGTCGCAGCGCGTCGGACCCAACGGCGCCGCTCGCCCACAGGCTGGCGACCCCGAACGTGGCGCTCACGGTCGTGCTCGCGAGTGCCGCGACCACGACGAGTGCAATAACGTCGCACACTCGTTCGAGCGAAGGTCGGAAGGCGACCACGCGGAGCAGCAGCCAGGCAGCGGCGACGGCTTCGAGCGTGTTTCCCGCCGCGATTCCGGCCGCGCCGGCCGCGGACACACCCGCGGTCCAGTTGAGGAGGAACGCCGCCAGTGCGATCCCCGGCCAGAGGCGCAGGCCCGAGAGCAGCAGGGCGGCGAGCGCGACGCCCGATGGGGGCCAGGCCGAGGAGACGACCGGCTGCGCGACCGCCGCGAGTAGGCCCACGCGCGCGGCGGCGAAATAGGCCACCGCGACGGCGGCGATCTGGAGGGCGTAGCGCAAACGGTGGGTCATCTGCTCCCGTGCACTTTGCGCAGTCGCGCCTATCATGCCGGTCGGGACCTCAGCCGTCCAGTGTCGCCGCGCTTCGCGCCGGCGCCGGCTGCCAGGGCGGCTCCGCCACCAGCATGCCGAGCAGGATCAGCGCACCGCCCACCCACTGCACCAGTGAGAGCCGCTCCCCGAGCACCAGCCAGGAGGTGAGCGCGGCGAACAGCGGCTCTAAGCAGAAGATCAATGCCGCCCGCGCCGACGACATGTGTCGCTGTGCGGACATTTGGAGCAGGAAGCAAATCGTGCTTGCGAACAGTACCGTGTACCCGAGTGCGCCGAGAAAGCGGGGCGTCCAACGGATGTGCGGGTGCTCGAGCAGGCCGGCGGCGAGCGCCCCGAGCACGGCCGTCACGGCGATCTGCCAGAACACGAGGCGGCGCGCATCGTAGCGGGGGGACAGGACCGTGACGGCCACGATCTGGCCCCCGAAGCACGCCGCGCAAATCAGCGTGAGCAGGTCGCCGCGGTTCAGGCCGCCGGCGTCCGGCGCCGTGAGCAGGTAGATGCCGAACATCGCGAGCGCCAGCGCCGCCGCCGCGAGCCAGCTGGGGCGTTGGCCCAGGAGCGCCAGGGCGATCACCGGTGCCAGGATCGACGACACGGCGACGATGAACGCGGAACGCGACGGCGTCGTGATCACGAGGCCTGCGGTCTGGGAAATGAAGCCCACGGCCACGAGCGTGCCCAACAGCAGGCCGCCCACGAGCTCCAGGCGGCCGGGGCCGGGGCGGAAGTGCGTGCCCGGCGCGAGCGCGAGTGCCGCGATCCCGAAGCGCACGGCGATGAAGGCGAACGGCGTGGCGTCGGCGAGCGCGCTCTTCACGGCCACGAAGCTCGTCCCCCACAGGAACGTGGCCGTGAGCAGCGCGAGGTCCGCCTGGCGTCGCGTCATGCCAGATCCCGCAAATACCGACCCGTCGGCGACTCGGCGACTCGCGCGATCTCCTCGGGCGGCCCCTGCGCCACCACCCGGCCGCCGGCGTCGCCCGCGCCCGGGCCCATCTCGATCACCCAATCGGCCCGCTTCACGACGTCGAGGTGGTGCTCGATGACGAGCACCGTATGACCGGCGTCCACCAGGCGATCGAGCACACGGCACAGGGTCCGCACGTCGTCGAGGTGCAGGCCGGTGGTGGGCTCGTCCAGGATGTAGAGCTTGCGCCCGCGCCGTGCCTTGCCGCTCGCCAGCGCCAGCTCGCGCGCGATCTTGAGTCGCTGCGCTTCGCCTCCCGAGAGCGTGGTGGCTGGCTGGCCGAGCCGCAGGTAGCCCAGTCCCACCTGCTGCAGGTGCCACAGCGCGCGCGCCAGGCGGGGCTGGCGGTGCAGCCGGGCGAGCGCCTGGTCCACGGTCCATTCCAGCACCTGGTGAATCGAGCTGCCGCCCAGCTTCACCTCGAGGACTTCCTTCTTGAAGCGTTTCCCCCCGCACACCCCGCACGGCACGAACACGTTCGCGAGGAACACCATCTCGATCAGCACGTGGCCCGCTCCCTCGCACGCCTCGCAGCGCCCGCCCGCCACGTTGAACGAGAACGTGCTCGCGGTGAAGCCGCGGGCGCCTGCCAGCGGCTCGGCGGCGAACAGGGCCCGCAGCTCGTCGAACGCCTTGATGTAGGTGATCGGGTTGGACCGGGGCGTGCGACCGATCGGGGCCTGGTCCACGAGCACGACGTCGCTGATCGCTTCCCAGCCCTCCAGCGCGCGCACCGCGCCGACCGGCTCGCCCAGGTGCTGCTTGGCGCCATGTCCGCCCGTCAGCCGGGCCGCAAGCTGGCGGAACAGCACGTCGTGGACGAGCGTCGACTTGCCCGATCCGGACACGCCCGTCACCGCCGTGAGTGTTCCCAGCGGAATTTGGGCATCCACGTCCCGGAGATTGTGCTGGCGCGCACCCTTCACGCCCAGCCAGCGTCCTCCCCTGGCGGCGCGACGCGCCGAGGGTACCCCGATGCGTTTCTCGCCCGAGAGGTATTGACCGGTGAGCGTGCCCGCGTCGCGCACACCCGCGGCGGGCCCCTGGTAGACGAGTCCGCCGCCCGCGTCACCGCTCCCGGGCCCGAGCTCCACCATCCAGTCGGCGGCGCGCATCGCCGCCGGGTCGTGCTCCACCACCACGACCGTGTTGCCCGCGTCCGCGAGCCGGCGCAGCAGGCCGAGCAGCCGGCCCGTGTCCGCCGGGTGGAGTCCGATCGTCGGCTCGTCGAGCACGTACAGGGTATCGACCAGGTGCGCCCCGAGCGCGTTGGAGAGCGCGATGCGCTGCGCCTCGCCGCCCGAGAGCGTGCGGGTGAGCCGGTCGAGCGTGAGATATCCCAGACCCACGTCGTTCACGAACGAGACGCGCGCGCCGAGCTCGGCCAGGATGTGTACGGCCACGGCGTGCTGGAAATCGGTGAGCGTGAGGCCGGCGATCCAGTCGCGCAACGCCCCGGCCGTGAGCGCGGACACCTCCGCGACGTTCTTGCCGCCCACGCGCACCGCCAGCGCTTCCGGCTTGAGCCGCGCCCCGCCGCAGGCGGGGCAGGTCTTGGCGAGCTGGTACTGCCGCAGGAACACCCGGATGTACTGCTTGTAGCGCTTCGCCTCGAGCCGCTCGAGGAACGGAAACATGCCGAGGAACCGCCCCCTCGCGCCGTTGAGCAGGAAGTGCCGGGCGTCGCCGCTCAGATCGCGCCACGCGGTGTCGAGCGGGATGCCCTTCGCCCGCGCGGCCTCGCGCAAGATCCGGCGGCGACCCTCGTAGCGGGGCTTGGTCCAGGGGTCGAGCGCGCCGCGCGCGAGGCTCTGGCCGGGGTCGGGGACGATGAGCGACTCGTCGTACTCGAGCACCGCGCCGAAGCCGTTACAGGCGGGGCACGCCCCGCGCGGATTGTTGAAGGAGAACAGGATCGGGGTGAGTGCCGGGGCCGCCGCGCCGCAGCGGGAGCAGGTCGGGTGCGCGGAGAAACGCCGGCGGTCGCCGTTCTCGAGCGCCACCGCGACGCCTTCGCCCTCGTTGAAGGCCGTCGCGATCGCGTCGGTCAGACGGCCCCGGTTCGGCTCGGACGCGGCCAGGCGGTCGACCACGACCAGCACCTCGGCGGCCTGCCGCACCGCCTGCTCGGCATCGGGCTGATCGAGGCGGACCACGGCGCCGTCCAGCTGGGCGCGCACGAATCCGGCGGCCCGCAGCTGCGCGGCGACCTCGACGTCGGGCCGGTGGGCCGATGGGGGCAGCGGGAACGCGATGATCAGGTCGGCGCGGCCGTTGTCCTTCTGTTCCGCGCTCCGCGTTCCGCGTTCCGCGTTCAACGCGTCCACGACCTCCTGCACCGTGTCGACCTTCACTTCCTGGCCGCACTTCACGCAGTACGGCGTTCCGATCCGCGCCCACAACAGCCGCAGGAAATCATAAATCTCCGTGGCCGTCCCCACCGTCGACCGGCTGCTGGTCGTGGGGTTCTTCTGTTCGATGGCGACCGCCGGTGAGATCCCCTCGATCGTGTCCACCAGCGGCTTGGGCATCCGCTCCAGGAACTGCTTGGCGTAGGTCGAGAGGGATTCGATGTAGCGCCGCTGCCCTTCGGCATACAGCGTGTCGAACGCGAGCGTGCTCTTGCCCGACCCCGAGGGGCCGGTGACCACCGTGAGCGCGCGCCGCGGCAGCTCCACGGTGATCCCCTTGAGATTGTGCTGCCGCGCGTTGCGGATGATCACGCGGTCGGGGGACGATGGCATAACCCTGTAAAGTAACAGGGGCTAGGGACTAGGGGCCGGGGGCTAGGGGGAAACCCTGGTCCCTAGCCCCCAGTCCCGAGCCCCCGTACTTTCGCCCCCACATGCCCCTCGCCCTCACCCCGCGGCTCTTGCGGCGCGGCCTCGAGCTGTTCGCCGTCATCTCCTTCCTCGGTGTCGTCGTCGTCCTCGTCTTCTTCGGCCAAGATCTCGAAGGGTTTGTCGCCGCGCTGACGCACCTGCGCGGCGGCTGGATGGTGGTGGGCCTCGCACTTGCCTCGATGGACTGGTTGGGCGGCGGCACGCGGCTCTGGGTCGTGGCGCGGCACGTGCACCCCGGCGTGCGCTGGCGCGACATGGTGATCGCCGGCGGCATGAGCGCCTGGGCGGCGTACCTCACCCCGTTTCAAACCGGGGCCGGCCCCACCATGATGTGGGCGATGCGTCGCGCGGGCGTCCGTCTGCCCGAGGCCATGACCTCCACGTTCATGACCTTCGTGGCGACGGTCGCGTTCTTTGCGCTCGCGGGACCGCTCGCGATCTACATGGGCGCCGGCCGGTCGTTGGCGGAGCACAACGTGATCCTAGGCATCACGTACTATGACCTGTTTCGCACCAGCCTCACCATCTTCGGCATCCTCGGCGTGCTCATGCTGGTCGCCATGATCTTCCCCGTGTGGCTGCGCGACGCGGTCCATTGGCTGGCGACCCGGGCCGAGCACCGGAGCGGCCGGGTGGCGGCACGGATCGAGCAGCTGCGCGAAGGCATCGACCGGGCACACGAGTGCCTGGTGGCGTTCGGCACCCCGCGTGGGTGGCTCGCGCTGCTCTGGGCCATCCTCCTGTCCGGGCCATCGCACGCCAACAAGCTGCTCGCCGGCTATGTCGCCCTGCGCACCCTCGGCTTGCACACCAACTTCGTCGACATCCTGCTGCTCCAGACGTTCATCACGTTTCTCCTCTATTTCGCGCCCACGCCCGGATCGTCGGGGCTCGCGGAGCTGCTGTCGGCCGCGGTGATGCAGATCTACGTGCAGCCTTCGGAGCTGCCGACCTACACCCTCGTCTGGCGCTTCATCAACAGCTATGCGACCGTGATCGTCGGGTCGCTGCTGTTTTGGCACTGGATCAAGCGCGGCCTCGTCGGGCGTGAGGAGGCGGTGATCGCGGAGGGGCCCGAGCCATGAGTCTCGTGGGCGTAACCTGTGTTTCCTTGCGCGGTTACGCGACCGGGCGTAACTTCCGGCGCTGCCTGTTTCGCGCTCTGAGGACGCTTCCAGATGTCGCAGCTTGAACTCGGTGGTAACACGTTCACCATCCCGGTGGGTGAGATAGTGCTCGGCAGCGATGCGGGCTGCGCCATCTCCCTCTCGGGGCCCGGTGTCTTGCCCCGGCATGCCGTGCTCCAGGGCCAGGCCGATGGCCAGGTGGTCATCCGCAAGGCCTCGCCCGCGGCCGACGTGCTCATCAACGGTGTGCGCCTGGGCGCCGAGCCGACCCCGCTCTTGCACGGCGACAAAGTCGAGGTCGGCGACCACGAGCTGACCTTTGTAGACGAGCGCCGCTCCGGGAGCACGCAGTACGTGCCGGCCTTGAGCATGCCCCAAGGGGCGGGAGGGCCGGGAGGAGGGGGAGGGGGGGGTGGACAGCAGCTGCGACCCGGCGCCAAGCCCGCGGCGATCGGGACGTCCGGGGGCCGCGTGGTGAGCCTCACGGACGGGCGCGAGTACGTGATCACCGGCACATCCCTGGTGTTCGGCCGCGAAGCCGGGTGCGACGTCGTGGTTGCCGGAAAGGACGTGTCCCGCCGCCATGCGGAGATCGTCCACACGCCCCGTGGCTATCTCGTGGTCGACTCGAGCACCAACGGCACGTTCGTCAACGAAGAACAGGTGCAGGGCCAGCGCATCCTGGCCCGGACCGACGTGATCCGCATCGGGGAAGAGCAGTTCCGGTTCTATGCTGAGGCGGCTCCGCTCACGTCCAGTTCGCCACCGCCGACGGGGTCGGCGGTCAGCCCGGAGCAGCTGAAGCACACGGTGCACGGGATCGAGGCCGTGGCGCTGGCCCGGGCCTCGGGCGCGGTGTTCGCGAGCTTCCTGGTCCGCAGCGGCGGGTTGATGGGCAGGCGCCTGCCGGTGAAGACGCCGGTGGTGAACCTGGGACGTGCCGACTACAACGACATCGTGCTTCCGGACCCGTCGATTTCCACCAGCCACGCCAAGCTGCAGCGCCGCGAAGGCGTGTGGCTGCTCGTGGACTTGGACTCGACCAATGGAACGTTCGTGGAGGGGGAGCGCGTGAGGGGCGAGGCGCCGCTGGGGCCCGGCGCCATGGTGCGGCTGGGCGACGTGCAGCTCCAGTTCGAGCCGGCGGATGAGAACCAGGGCTTCTTGAAGGGGGGCGGCACTCAGATGCTGCGGACGCCCCACTCGTCGGCCCCCCCCGCTGGCACGGCTTCGGCTCCTCCCCCCGCTCCTCCGGCTCCCCCCGCCTCCCCCGCCCGCTCAGCGCCGGCTCCTCCGCCCGCTCCGGTGCGCCCGGCCCCGACCGCGCATCCGCCTGGGGTCGCTCGCCCCGGCACGAAGCCTGCTCCCCGACGGCCGGCGGGCCAGCCGCCACCTCCCAAGAGGGGTACGGGCTGTGGCTCCAGTGCGGCGTTGTTTGTGATTGGGGGCACGGCGGTGGTGGTGCTCCTGTACCGGTTGCTCGCATAGCGGAGTCCCGTGCACATCACCAGCGCAGGTCGGACTGATGTCGGCATCATCCGCTCGGGCAACGAGGACAACTTCATCGTCGTCCCGGACCGGGGCATTTTCGTGGTCGCCGACGGGATGGGCGGGCACGCCGCCGGCGAGGTCGCAAGCGAAATGGCGGTGCGTTTCGTCGCGCGGGAGCTCGGATCCCTCAAGGGTCTCGCCGACGACCAGGTGGCCGACCGCATGCGAACGGCGATCCGGGCGGCGAACGGCGCCATCTTCCAACGCACCCTCACCGAGCACGACAAGCGCGGCATGGGGACCACGGTGACGGCGCTCGTGCTGTACAGCAGCCGCTTCCTGATCGGGCAGGTGGGGGACAGCCGCGCGTACCTGTATCGCGACGGCAAGCTGGTGCAGCTGACGAAGGATCATTCGTACGTGCAGGAGCAGGTAGACGCGGGGTATCTCACCCCCGAGCAGGCGCGCTCTCACCCCTACTCCAACGTGATCACCCGCTGCGTGGGCGCGAACAGCGACGTGATGCCCGACGTGTACCTCGGCACGGTGAAGGCGAGCGATCTGTTTCTGCTCGCCTCGGATGGACTCACGGGGATGCTGGATGATGCCCAGCTGGCGGAGCTGCTGGGCGGCAAGCGGATGCCCGAAGAGCAGGTGGACGAGTTGATCGGCGAAGCCAACCGCCACGGCGGGCTCGACAACATCACCGCGATCATTGTACGGGTCGACGCGGTCGACGCCACGGGCGGGCGCGGGAGCGGCGGGAGCGGTGGGAGCGGTGGGAGCGGGGGGGGCGGCGCGAGCGACGGGGGCGACGGTGGACAGGTGACGAACCCAGGGGGGCGATCGCGGTAGACCTCTTAGCCGTTGGTCAGTAACGACCTCCCCTGCTCGAGTCGTGCCGCCACGTCCTCCCGCGGCGCCATCACCAGATCCACGATCCCCTTCGCCGGCACCGCCGCCCGCCCGATCACGAACACGCGCAGCCGCCGCGCCGAGCGGTAGAGCTCCGCCGCCACGCGTGGCAGTCCCAGGTGTGCGCCCGCGTCGGCCCCGACGAGCTGGGTCACGGCGCCGTCGCGCTTCACGAGCGGCAGGTCGAGTGCGAGCATGTCCGGCTTGGCGGGGAAATCGAGGAACAGCTCGCCCGGCGCGAGGCCGACCTCGTGCGCCAGCCGGTCCTCCACCCGCTCGAGCAGGTCCGGATCGGCGGAGGGCCAGGCGGGCGTGACGGCCGGGAGGTCGGTCGCCGGGAGGTCGAGCGCGCGCTTTGCGAGCCGGCGCTCGCGCAGCGCGCGCGCCAACCCGGTGGGGTCGTCGCCCATCAGCTCGTGAATCAGGCCGTCGTCGGTCGCGAGCGCGACGGCGTCGGGAGAGAGGCGCCGGCCCGCGATGGCGCACCGCACCAGCCGCTTGAACATTCCGGTCGCGCTGCGGACCGCGTGGTGCCAGTAGACGTTGCGGTACATCTGGTACTTGGCGAACAGCAGCGACTCGAGTGCGGCGAGCCCCTTCTCGTGCAGGGCCAGCGTCGCGCGCCCGTCCGGTCCCGCGGCCACCGTGAGCGCCGCCAGCAGCCGGTCCACGTCGATCACGCCGTACGGCACGCCGCACATCCACGCGTCGCGGGACAGGTAATCGAGCTTGTCCACGTCGAGCGAGCCGGCCACCAGACCCGCGAGGGGCCCCCGCGCTTCACCGCGGATCAGGGGCAGCAGCTGCTCGGCGGGGGTCCCCAGCTCGGTGAGCCGATCGGCGAGCGCGCCGCTCGTCAGGTGGCGGGCGGCCAGCGCTTCGTGGCGCGGCAGGCCCGCTTCCTCGAGCGCGTGGGAGAAGGGATAGTGACCGATGTCGTGCAGCAGCGCGGCGAGCTTCAGGCGCGCCCGCTCGGCGGGGTCCGTCCGCACGTCCCCTGCGTCCTCTAGGGCATCGAGCACGCGGCGGGCGAGGTGATAGGCGCCGAGCGCGTGCTCGAAGCGGCTGTGCGTCGCGCCCGGGTACACCAAGAACGCATGGCCCAACTGCCGCACGTAGCGCAGCCGCTGCACGGCGGGCGTGTCGACCACGGCGAGCGCGTCGGGGTCGAGCCGGATGTTGTTCCAGAGCGGGTCGCGGACGACCTCGAACCGGGTCAACGCGCCGGGCCCGCCTCTCGCACGGCGGCGTGCACGTGAGCGCTGAACTGCTCGAAGTTCTGACGGAACATCTGCGCGAGCCGCGCCGCCTGCGCGTCGTACGCCGCCGGGTCGCGCCACGTGCCGCGGGGCAGGAGCAGCTCGTCCGGAATCCCCGGCACCTGGAGCGGAACCTCGAGGCCGAACACGGGCTCGGGTGCGGTGGGAGTGCGGTCGAGGGTGCCGGCGAGCGCGGCTCGCACCATCGCGCGCGTCAAGCCCAGGCGGATCCGCTCGCCCACGCCGTACGGCCCGCCGCTCCAGCCCGTGTTCACGAGCCAGCACTGGACCCCGTGTTGCGCGATTTTCTCGCCCAGGAGCGCGGCGTACACATTGGGAGCGAGCGGCAGAAACGGGGCACCGAAGCAGGTGGAGAAGGTGGCCTTGGGCTCCGTCACGCCGCGCTCGGTGCCCGCCACTTTGGCCGTGTAGCCGGAGAGGAAATGGTACATCGCCTGGGCCGGTGACAGCCGGGCCAGCGGCGGAAAGACGCCATACGCGTCGCACGTGAGGAACACGAGATGCGACGGATGGCCCCCCATGCCGCCGGGGACGTGGTTCGGCACGTAATGAATCGGATACGAGGCGCGCGTGTTCTCGGTGATCTCCGCCGAGTCCAGATCGATGGCACGCGTCACGGGGTCCACCACGACGTTCTCGAGTACCGTGCCGAACATGCGGGTGGCGGCGAAGATCTCGGGCTCGCCCTCGCGCGACAGCCGGATGACCTTGGCGTAGCACCCCCCCTCGAAGTTGAACACGCCCAGATCCGACCAGCCGTGCTCGTCGTCGCCGATCAGCGCGCGCTCCGGATCGGCCGAGAGGGTGGTCTTGCCGGTGCCCGAGAGCCCGAAGAACAACGCGGCCTCGCCGGTCCGGCCGAGGTTGGCGGAGCAGTGCATCGACAGGACGCCACGCTTGGGCAGCAGGTAGTTGAGGATCGTGAAGACCGCCTTTTTCAGTTCGCCGGCGTAACGCGTGCCTCCGATCAGGATCGTCCGTTGCGCGAAGTGGACCACGATGAACGTCCCGGACTGGGTGCCATGCAGCGCCGGGTCGGCGTTCAGCTCGGGGGTGTGGAGCACGGTCCAGGCGGGAGCGAAGGACGCGAGATCGGACGGCGTGGGACGGAGGAACATGTTGTACACGAACAGGGCGTGCCAGGCGTTCGGCGTGACGAAGCGGATGCCGAAGCGGTGATTCGGGTCCGCGCCCGCGAATAGGTCCCGGACGAACAGCTCCTGGGCCGCGAGGTGGGCGAGCGCGGCGGCCTTGAGCCGCTCGAAGTGCTCCGGCGTGAGCGGCTGGTTCACCCGGCCCCACGAGATGTCGTCGCCAGCGGAGGCCTCGCGCACGATGAATTTGTCGTTGGGGCTGCGGCCCGTGTGCGGCGCGGTCACCGCGCAGAACGCGCCGCCCTCGACGATGACGCCCTCGCCGCGTCGCGCCGCATGCTCGTAGAGCTCCGGCGGCCCGAGGTTCCAGTGCACGGGGCGCTGCGGCACGAGCCCCGCTGCTTCGAGGGCGGAAGCGCGCTTCCCTTCGGCCGGGCGTGCGGCGCGGGCGGTCATGGGGTGGCGGGAGGCCCGGCCCGCGGTCGCCGGCTGTGCTCTTGCGCGTCCACCGCGGCGATTACGGCCATGTTGACGATGTCGTTCACCTCGGCGCCCCGTTGCAGCACGTGGACGGGCTGGGCCATCCCCACGAGGATCGGCCCAATCGCCTCGGCCCCGCCGATCCGGTCGAGCAGCTTGTAGCTGATGTTCGCCGCGTCCAGGTTGGGGAAAATGAGCACGTTCGCGGCGCCCTTGAGCTTGGAGAATGGGTAACTCTTCATCAAGATCCGTTCCACCACGGCCGTGTCGGCCTGCATTTCTCCGTCCGCCTGGAGGCCGGGCTCCCGCTCGTGCAACAGGGCGACGGCCCGCTGCACCTTGTCGGCCGCGGGGTGGCGCACCGAGCCGAAGTTCGAGAACGAGAGCAGGGCGAGGCGCGGCTCGATGCCTAGCCGGTGCACGAATTGCGCCGTGGCCGAGGCGATCTCCGCCAGCGTTTCGGCATCGGGATCGATGTTGACGGCGCAATCGGCGAAGAAGAACGTCTGCTGCGGCAGCACCAGCATGTAGATGCCGCTGACGTGGCGGCGACCCGGCTCCGCCCCGATGACTTCGAGGGCCGGTCGCATCGCATCGGGATAGTACATGTCCACACCCGCGACCACGGCGTCGGCCTGGCCGGCCCGCAGCATCAGCAGGGCGTGGTACATCGGGTCGCGCACCCGGTCGCGTGCTTCGCGCAGCGTGATCCCCTTGCGGCGGCGTCGCTCCCACAGCTCCTGCGCGAAGCTGTCGAGATGGGCGCTGGCGCGCGGATTCGCGAGCGTGATTTCCTCGAGCGTCACAGCCGCGTCGTCGGCCTGGCGGCGGATCGCGTCCGTGTCGCCGAGCAGGATCGGCTCCGCGATGCCGTCGTCGGCGAGGATGCGCGCGGCCTTGAGGATGCGGGGATCCTCCCCTTCAGGGAACACGATGCGTTGGGCAGATTGCTGGGCCCGCCCCGACAGACCGCGCATCACCTCGCGCGCGCGCCCGAGACGTGCGTCGAGCTGGGCGCGGTACTCGTCCACGTCGATCACGCGGCCCGCCACGCCGGAGCCCACCGCCGCCCACGCCACCGCCGGCGCCACCCACAGGAGCACCCGCGGATCGAACGGCTTGGGGATCAGGTAGTCGGGACCGAACCGCAGCCGCTCGACGCCGTACGCGCGCATCACCGCATCGGGGACCTCCTCCTTGGCGAGGGCCGCGAGCGCGCGTGTCGCCGCCATCTCCATCTCCCCGTTGATCTTCCGGGCACGCACGTCGAGCGCGCCGCGGAAAATGAACGGGAACCCCAGCACGTTGTTCACCTGGTTCGGGTAGTCGGACCGGCCGGTGGCGATGATCGCGTCGCTGCGCGCCCGGCGGGCCTCCTCCGGGCTGATTTCCGGATCTGGGTTCGCGAGCGCGAACACGATCGGCCGCGGTGCCATCGGCTTGAGCATCTCGCCGGTGACGATCCCACCCACCGACAGGCCCACGAACACGTCGGCGTCCGCGAGCGCCTCGGCCAGCGTCCGCGGCTTGCTCCGCACGGCGAAGCGTCGCCGGTACTCGTCCAGGTCGTCGCGGTCGGCGTGCAGCACGCCAAGCTCGTCGCACAGCGTGATGTGATCCTTAGGCACGCCCAGCCGCACGTAGTGCTTCGCCGAGGCGACCGCGGCGGCGCCGGCGCCCGCGAACACCACCCGCACCTGGCGGATGTCTTTCTTCACGATTTCGAGCGCATTCAGGAGCGCCGCTCCCGTGATGATCGCCGTGCCGTGCTGATCGTCGTGGAACACCGGGATGGAGAGCTGCTCGCGCAGCGCCTGTTCAACGTAGAAGCAGTCGGGCGACCGGATGTCTTCGAGGTTGATCCCGCCGACGGTGGGCTCGAGCAGCTGGCAGAAGCGTACCAGATCGCGCGGATCGTCGGAGCCGACCTCGAGGTCGAACACGTCGATGTCGGCGAATGCCTTGAACAGGATCCCTTTGCCCTCCATCACCGGCTTGCCGGCGAGCGCCCCGATGTTGCCCAGCCCGAGCACGGCCGTGCCGTTGGTGACCACGGCCACCAGGTTTCCCTTGGCGGTGTAGGTGTAGGCGTCGTCCGGGTGGGCGGCGATCTCGCGGCACGGCTCCGCCACCCCCGGCGTGTACGCGAGCGACAGGTCGCGCTGGTTCTTGAAGGGCTTGGTCGGCGAAACCTGGATCTTGCCGGGGCGGCCCTGCGAGTGGTAATCGAGGGCCTCCTGGCGCCGGATCGACATCGAAGACACAAGTCCTTTTTTGTGAAGGGGTTATGCTATGCGCGCCGGCCGTTGCTGTCAAGCAGCAGGCGGCCGCCCCCCCCAGCGTCAGCGGATGCGGATGACGTTGAGCCGCGGGACGACCGCAGCCGGCAGAGCGGCGTTCCCGCCGCCGTTAAAGAACAGGGTGAACGCCGCCGCCCCGGGCGCCTGGAGCGCCCGCCCGTACACCCCCGAGCCCGATCGCAGCGTCCCGCTCAAACTCACGGCGCTCCCCGCGCTGGCTGTGGGCACGAGCGGGTAGGGGAGGGGGAAGTGCTGGGGATCCTGCTGGTTCAGCGACGCGAAGGTGCGCGTGCGGAAGTGCCAGGACGAGTAGGTGAGCTCTGCTGGTGCGATGAAGGGAGGCAGGTCGGACACCCAGTTGGCGAGCGCCCAGCGCGTCACGGTGGTGTCGAAGCTATGACCGGTCTGGGCGGCGACATTGGCGGCCCCTGCCAGCGTAGTCTGCACGAGCTTCCCGGGCAGACCGGCGCCGTACTGATCCACCAGATAACGCGTGAACAGCCAGCTCGCCCCCACCTCCGCCAGCGTGCCCTGGTCGAACTCGATCAGCAGCGGGGAAGCACCGGTGGCGCTCAAGTACTTGTAGGCGTCGTCGACATCGTTGAACGCGTACAGTGAGAACGTGCCGTTGTCCGGAGGCGTGAGCGCCAGGTACTTTCGGCCGGCGAGCTCCTCCGCGTACTTGGACAGCCCTTCGTCCAGCCAGCCTTCTTCGCTCGCTGTCCCGGGCCGGAGCAGGACGTGCCCGGCGAAGTTGATCATGTGCTGGAACTCGTGGACGAAGGTGCCCGGGGTGATGCTGTCCACCTCGCCGCTCGTGTGGGCGCAGCTGAGGGTCGCGGTCGGATCGGCCACGATCGAGTAGAAGATCTCACCGTGGTTGGAGCTGCTCGAAGGGGCCGACAGGTCCAGGTCTCCCGGGTAAAAGAATCCCGCGATAAAGCCCGAGCTGCCGCACGCGGTCTTGGTCACCAGGGCGTTCACCACGGGGGTCATCAGGGCGATGACCACTCCATTTGCGTCGAGATCCGATACCGCGCCGAACGTGGCGGTGTCGAGCGGATAGAGGAGCGTATCGAACACCTGCCGCAACGTGTCGAGATGGGTGGAGTCGAGCCCTCCGGCGGGCGCCAGGGTGTCGATGTAGATGGCCACGTGGGCGCCCACGGCGCGGGCGCGCGCGCCCACGGTCTTGAACGTGGAGCAGTCGAGCGAGTTGCACACGGCGAAGCTGCGGATGTCCCCCACGACGGGTGGCGTCGGGGCGATGGGCGCCCGCGGTGCGGCCGCCGCCGGGGCGGATCGCAGCGCCGCGGCCGCGGCGAACGATCGGGCGCGTCCCAGAGCCCGCAGCATGCCGTCGAACCGCGTTGCGGCGGCGCGCGGCGACGCCGGCTCGGCCAAACGCTGCCCCAGCATGGCCGTGGCCGCGAGAGTCGCGGTCCGGAGCTGGAAGGGCGACGACTCGCCGAAGGTGCCGGCCACCGACTGCGGCACGAGCAGATACTCGGCCGAGTCCACCGACGCGTTGGCGGGTAACGTGACGCATCCGCCATCGGAGGCCGGATCGATCGAGGCGTACGCCCCGATCACGAGCGTAAGGGGAGATGCCAGCGCGGAGCTGCACGTCGGCGGTGTGCTCGGGCCGGTGGTGTCGTGGCTACACGCAGCCGTGGCGAGGAGCGCCCAGGTGACGATTCGTTCCGCCGTGCGATGCTTCATCTCGACCTCCGCGCTGGCATCCCGTGACGATCCTCAGGCTCCGATGTTGACCCGGAATTGTACGCTGCGGGGTCTGCCCAGTGATGCCCCGCTGAAGAACGGTCCCTTCAGTGCGTACTTGCTGTCGAACAGGTTCTCTATATACACCTGCGGCCGGATCACGGTCGCGCCGACCGCGAACGTATAGCCGGCGCTGGCGTTCAGGATGAAGTTGGGGTCGACCTTGATCGACTTGTTGAAGTCGAACAACCCCGTGCCGTACGTCGAGTCGGGACTGTTGCCGTTCGTCAGGCCGCTCCCGTAGATCCCGGTCGCGGACAGATAGAAGCCGTGCGCCGAGTAGACCATGCTGGCGACGCCCGACAAGCGTTGGTCGTGGTCCAGGTCGAACGGGGTCGAGTCCGTGCTGGGCGGGAAAAATCCGCCGGTGACCCCGTCGAAGCCGTACGCGTGGTTCAGCGCAAGGTTCAGGTAGCCCGAGACCGGCCCCCGCGGTCGCACCTCGACGACGCCTTCGATTCCCGTAATCCGCACGCGCCCGATGTTCACCGAGGTCAGAATGGCGGTACCAGGGATGGTGGCGTCATCGATGCCCGGGCTGCTCTCCTTGTGGTAGGCGGAGAGCTTCGTGACGACCCCGATCGGAAAGCGGTGCACATAGCCCACCTCGTAAAAGTCGTCGCGCTCGGGAACAGTCGGGTCCGCCGCGACCCCGCCTTGAGCGGTGCTGGTGATGGCACGGAGGTCTTCCACGTTGGTGGGCAGGAACAACCGACCGTAGTACACCCAGAACGTGTTGGCGGGATCGGGGAAGACGCTCAGCTTCACCCGCGGGCTCACCTGGTTCTGGTTCCCTGCGAACGGAGCGTTGTGGTTGTCGAACCGCGCGCCCGTCCGGATCTCCCAATGGTCCGACGGTGCGATCGCCGCTTGGGCGTACACCCCCACGTCACTGCCTTTGAGATCAGAGTTCGATGCGGGTCCGGGGCTGTCCTGGTTGGTGACCGAGGAGAAGTCCTCGTGTCCACCGGTGTAGGATGCGAGCACGCCGGTCTTGAATTCGAGCCCGTGGTGGGGCTGGAGCGTGTAGTCCAGCTTGACGCCGGCCGTGTGGAAATTCCGATCTTCCGCGACGATGTAGTGGTTCGTGTCGCCGGGGAACTGGAAGGTGGCCGAGTCCGTAAGACCCGGTGTGTAGTTCAGGCTCCCATCCCGGAAAAACGCCCCCGCGAACAGCTCCGATGAGCCGCCCGCGCCGCTCGCGCTCTCGGCGAACCGGTGGTTCCAGCCCAGGTTGACGAACCCGTTCACGTCCTGCTGGTGGTCATCGATGATCCCGTTGGCCGAGTCGAACGGGACGGCGAAACGCGTGCGGGACCGGTTCAGGTCGATGTTCAGGACATCATGATCGGAGGGGACGTACTGCACCTTGGCGAAGCCAAACAGGTCGGTACCATCGTTGTGAAAGTTCTCCACCGCGTTGTGCAGCGAGTCGAACACGATCGGCTCGCGCCGCATGTCGGTCGCCTGACGCGTACCCGAGATGAAAAACCCCCACTTCCCGGCGTTCGTGCTGGCGTTCAGGGCCTCGCCGTTCGCGCTGAACGACCCGCCGTAACTCGAGGCATCGAGGTGGAACCCGCCGGAAGGGATCCGTGTCGTGACGTTGACGACCGCGGCGTTCTTGTTGCCGTACTCGGCGTCCCAGCCACCCGTCTGAAAGTCGATCTGGTTGACCACCTGCGGGTCGAACAGCTCGTTCAGGCTGCCCGAGATGCCCGAGGGCACCGGCACGCCGTCTACGTAGTAGGTGTATTCGGCGTGCTGGCCGCGGATGTGCACCTCGCCGGTCGGCGCCCGCGCCGCCCCCCCGATCGATTGCTGCAGGATCTGCGACGTCGTGTTGGTGGGCGCGCCGTGATAGTCGTTCTGCTTGAAGACCTGGTTGCCGGTGCGTGTGTCGACCGCGAGCGGCACGACCGACGTCACTTCGACGGCCGACAAATTGATGGGGAGCGGCACCATGTGGAAGTCGGCACGGCTCAGGCCCTCGGTGGCTCCAACGTTCACCTCCCGCGTTTCCGGGCGATAGCCGAGGTACCGTACTTCGACGCGGTACGACCCCGCCGGCAAGTTATGGACGACGAAGCGACCGAAGGCGTCGGTGGTGGCGATGGCGACGAGATCGCTGC
>Ga0209802_1001458_pt1 | contig 17608 bp, 30 predicted proteins | sample GraSoiAngelo_129_FD_185886 | JGI IMG/M metagenome (GOLD analysis project Ga0209802, IMG submission 185886) | Grasslands soil microbial communities from the Angelo Coastal Reserve, California, USA - 14_0927_12_40cm (SPAdes) (version 2) | ecosystem: Environmental > Terrestrial > Soil > Grasslands ... | reverse complement strand
CGGCGGGGCGGCGACACCACTGATCGCCTTTGATCGCGGGGCAGCGGTCGCGCGCCGCAGGGAATCTCCGCCGGATGGCTTGGAGCTCCGCGTTCGTCAGCCGGCGCTCCGGGCGGAGAAATCGGTCCTTCACCAGTCGCGCTCACTGAATCATCACACCACTCGGCGCACTCGGGGGCGCCGGGATGTTCCCTCCGATGGGCCCCGCCCACGTGTCATCGCGGATCTGCACGGCCGCAAAGTACCAGAACAAGCCGGTGTCTGTCGCGCTCGAATTTCCGTTGTTCCCCATACCGAAGTTGGTGATGCTCCGCCCGCCTGAGTGCGACGCGACGTAGTCCTGGACGCAGAAGGTGAGCCCGGCCGCATAGTAGGTCGCCAGCGTCCAATCACTGCGCCCGTTCCAGACTTGGAGCCCGAAATCTTCTTGCCGGTAATCACTCTCGGTGAGCACGAGCACATTCGACGCATCATAGACGCGCGGATGCACTTGGATGTGCGTCGCGTCCACGTAATGCACCCAGAACTCGAAGCGGTACCACGCCCCGAGGGCCAACCGCTTCGCCGAGTACCAATGGCCGATTGGATAGACGTAGCCGCAGCCGTAGAAGCTCGAAATCGGCTGCCAAGAAGTCGAACTCGATGACTTCCGGACGAACGTGAGGTTCGGGTACTCCCACGTGTCCACGGTGACGACGTGATCCCCCTGCTGCGAGGTGTCGTCGTTCCGCATGTAGAACCGGACGTAGTAGTCCCGACCGACCGGGAGCACATCGTTCTTCTGCACGTTCGCCGGCCAGAGGGGGCCGTGCTGCGTGAGCCGCAGCGCGTTCAGGCCGCTCGGTCCGCCCGTCACCACTTGCATCACGGGCGTCGGCGGGAAGTCCCACGAGGTCGCCCAGGTCCACCGGCCCCCATCGGTCCACGCGGTCTGCGAGGTGCCGAGGGCCGTGCTCCACGCCGACTCGAACAGAATTCCCGCGTCGGCCGTGGACGCGATGAGGAGCAGCGCGAGAAAAGCGCGCCACATCACTGCGTCTTGATACTGACGGGGGTCTTCGCACTCTCACCGCCTGCCCCTCGCGCGGAGATTCCCCACGTCTGCTGCCCGTGGCCCGGGAAGATCGTGGCGGGCGGTGCCGCAATCGACTGCTGGAAGACCCACGTCTGCCCTTTCAACCGATAGATGGCGAAGTCGTCGGCGCCATCTACCGGCACCCAGCCTAGGGTGCAGCTCGCCGTGTCTCACTGGACGGTGACACCCGTCGGCGCACTCGGAATCACGCACGTCGCCTCCTTCGTCCGGTCGACCACCAGCGGCGCCGCCGCCGCACGGGTCCCTTCTCCGCCCGAGACGGACATCGCAGAGACCGCGACATTGATGATCCCCGACTGACACGGGAGGATCGGCGCGAGGATGACGCTATTCGTGATGACGCCGCCCCCCGTCGCCTTCGACGCCGGCACCACGACCGTCGATTCCACGCCGATCCCGACCTTCCAGTAGATGTGCGTCTCCTTGAGGTCGGTGAGCGCGAGGCCGGACGTATAGGTCGTCGGCTCCGTGTACGTGACGAGCGGAATCGTCCCGGTCGGCGTGACGGTGAAGGGATCGGCACTCGCGACCGACGCGACCACGAGCCAGAACGCGGCGGTCGCGATGACGCAGAACGCCCAGAAAAGCCAGAACGCGATCGGGCCGGACTTGTCGTCAAGGATCCTGAGTCGCATCACCACTCCTCCGCTTTCGCCAACAAGGCGTGCGCCTCGTCCTCCGTGAGCCACCGCTCGGGCACGCAGCCGAACGGGCACGCCATGGACTTGGTCAGGCCCCACACCCGGCAGATCATCGGGCGGATGTCGTAGACGGAGCACGTACCGGATGGCGTCAACAGCGGGCACTGAAGACTCAGTTGGCGCCACGCCTTCCCCATCCGGCGCTCGATCCGAATCCGCTCCTCCCCGCTGAACACGATCGGCCCACACGCCTCCTGACACTTCCGCTGACAGTTGAGCCGCGGCAGCGACGCATACGCGCGGTCGAGCTCGACGCTCCGGATCGCGCGCGTTATGGCGTCTTCGGCGGCAGCGATGGCGGCACCACGCTCCCCGCAGAGGCCGGGGGTTCCTTTCCCTGCTGGTAGATGAGCCCGTCGCCGCAGTCCACGGTCAGCGTAAAACTATTCTGACCCGCGCCACCGAGGCCCGCCGAGAGACTCGTCTGCCCGACACCCGTCACGCTGCCTTTGCCGCGGCACTCGACGTAGCCGGGATATTCGCCCGCGCCCTTCAGGACGTAGCCGCAGCCCCCCGTCAAGGATGCCAGCAGCAGGACCACCGCGAAGCGTCTTCGATAGGGCTTCGGGTCTTCGTAGGTCGCGAGTGCGTACCAGGGCCTCATGGCTTCCCCACTTCCGGCTTCGGCACCTCCGGGAGCTTCAGGTTCATCCGGACCTCCTTCGCGGCGGCCACGAGACCCGCCAGACACGCGACCAGAATCACGAGGCCCGACGGCATCGCCTTGCTCTCCAAGATCCCGCCCATGAGCGTCCCGCCGCCCGCGATCAAAAAGTCGGTGAAGGCGGAGATCGCCATGATGATCCACGGGGAGGCGCTCATCGTTTCGGTGGACCCTTCGGGCGTCCGACATAGAGGGGGTGGCTGGAGTAATCGACGGCCTGCACGGAGAGATGCGTGTGCGCGGGGTCATGGTCCGCCCGCGCCTCGCTCAACGCCGCGTCTTCGCTCGGCGCCGCCGAGTCGAAGGCCGCCCCGCAGTCGTTACAGTGGACCTGCCAGCGGGTCCCCGGCACGATCGGCTGGTGCTGGTGCTCGACGCCGGGTCTCATCGCCCAGTCCTCTTGATTAGCCGCACTAACGTTTCAGCGGCGCAACCGAAATTAAAGATGATCGCCCCGACTACCAGACCAAGGCCGATCCACTCGATCACTGCGGCCTCGGCTCCTTCGTCGGCGGCATGACGTCGCCGCCCTGCCGCGGGATGCCGGTCTGGTAGGCGGGCTTCTTCGTCGCCTCGCGCTGCGTGACGCTCGTGGTCGGCGGCGTCGCCTTGAACATGGCGCTCGCGGGCGAGGCGACGTCGGTGCGATAGAGCGTGTCGCCGTCCGGCCGCGCGTCGTTGTAGTTATGGATTTGGTGCTGCCCACCGACGTACCGCAGCGCATTCTGCGCGCTCTGCGCCCCCACGTCGCGGCGATGCGGACGGAAGGTGTCTTTGTCGGGGAGGATGTTCTTAATGCCGGGTTCCTCTGCCATGTTTACTCCTCCGGCTTGCGCCCGTAGGTGATGCGCCGAATGACTGGCGGCAGTTTGGCGTGTGCCTTCTCGCCGATCCGGGCGGCGATCTCTGCGTTCATGATGGACTCGCGCCGTCCTGCCGTGAACGGAAGGCGACGGAGAAAGCGACGCCACGGCGTCATGAGCCGGGCGACTTCTCGCCGGCTCCACTCCTCGGGGTTGTGGTACAGCAACAGCGGGTCGCGGATGGTGGTCACGCGGGTGTCTGTCGGCAGGAGCATATCCTGAAGCATCACCGCTCCTTCCTCTGCCACCAGAGCGGCACCTGGACCAACACCGTGAAGCACACGGCGCACGCCACGCTCCACGGCTCCAACCGCCACGCGCTATACGCGAAGAGCGCGAAGCTCATGCAGAGCGACACCCACCTCGCCGCCCGGTCCGCCAGAATCCGGAGCGCGATGGCGAGCCGGTCGGGCGCGAGGAGGTCGTCCACGAGGTCGGTGTTCATCCGCGCATGTGCTTTCTGGCTCGCTCCATGAGCCCGGGCGGAATCGGCCCAGCCCTCAGCACCTGCGGCGAATTCTGCGCCGCGCGCTGGGCGAGGATCATCTCAAGGATCACGGCGCCCTTCTGGTAGAGGCCCCGCGCCACGAGTTCGTCGGGGATCGAGCACGTCATCGTGGTCTGCGTCTGGCCCGGCCCCGCCTCCACGAGCTTGATCGTGATCTCGCCGAGGACCTTTGGGCCCGGGCCCGGCATGCCGTTCCGGATCAGGCTCTCCGCCTCTTCCCGCGCCCGGTCGATGTCGTCACTCATCCTCTTCAGCCGCCTTCCCCAGCTCCGACCCCCACTCCTTGCCCTCCAACTCCCGCTTCAGCTTCAGCCAGTTCCCCGCCGCCACCAGTGCCTGAGTGACATGATTCAGGGGCGTCGTCTGCCCATCTTGACCCGGTTCGTCCAGGCGGGTCAAGAGCTTCTCATACATGGCGTCGATGCGGGCGGCGAGGTCGGTCATGGGATGACGTGTCGGACGAGCCCGCGACCCTTCTCGGCTATGTATCCCGGAGCCTGAATCGCCGCGACGGCGCCAAGCGGCACACCCGACACGGGCTGGAGGGCTGCGGCGTCGAGCCCGACCTGAAGTGCCGCGACAGCTTCCGGGTGCTCCGCAAGCCACGCGGCGACTTGGCCGAACGTCGTCTCGGGCGGCAACGGCTCGGAGGTCATCTGCCGCCCGGCCGCGTCGAGGAGCTTGCTCGGCGCCGCCTCCTTCACCGCCTCGCCCCCAACCCCCAGCTTCTTGGCGGCGGCCTTGACCGCCTTCGGGAGCACCTTGCCTCCGACCTCTCCGAGTGTCCCGCTGGCGGCGCCAAGAACGACCCCCGGCACAGCCCCCATATCCGTAGCGGCCCCCTCGGCGCCCCCCAGGGCCCCAGACGCGGCGATCCGACCGAGGGCAGCCGGAACCCTCGCCGCCGTGGCCAACCCGCCCCCTGCCGCCACCAGAGGGGCCTGGACGGCGGCTGAAGTGAGGTGCTCGAGGGCGCCCTCGGGCTTCAGGACCACGCCTAGAGGGGTCTTGGTTCCAGGCGCTCCGGTCAGGGGAACGGCCCCCGGGCGCCCCGAGATACCGAGCGTGTCGGCCACCGCCCCGCCGAGGACCGAGCGGTCATCGGGCTTGGTCTCCGGCTTCGCAGGTTGGGCCGCGCCGAACGTCTTGGAGGAGATGTACGCGATGTCCTGATCCGAGAGGGGCTTCGGGCTCTCGATCGTGAAGTGTTTGCCGCCGGCCTCGAACTTGTACTTCGGCATTACGGCGTCACCGTCACCTTCACCTCACCCACGCCGGGGACCGTCAGCGTCTTCGTTTCGCCTTTAGGTGTGGACTCGGCACCGCCCTGCTTGTACCCGCCAGCACTCTCAATGATGGACACGAGCGCCCTCTCGCTCTCGCGGTTCGTGTCGATGTTCCGATGCGCGTTCTGGCGCACTTGATCTACCACGGCCTTCACCTGGTTGTTCGCGAGTCCTGCGGCGAATTGTTTTCGCCCTTCTTCCCTCGTCGCCTGATCGCCCTGGGCGGTCCCCACCACGACGCGCGAGAGTTCCATCCCGGCCTCGAACGACTGAAAGACATAGGCCGCAGCGTCGGGCGACCCGGCGTATTCCCGCTGGCCTTTCAGGATCGCCTCGTTGACGGCGTGGATTTCGCTTCTTGGCACCTTCTCGCTCAACCGGACGAGTGCGTCGAGGTGGCCGTCCAGGCGCCGGATCGCCGCCATCTGAATCGCGTTGACGCCGCGGAGCTTCGTGAGGGCCGACTTCGCGGAGGTGACCTCAGCCTGCACCTGGGGCCGGGACATCGGGTCGATGCCCTGGCTCTTCGCCCACTCGTTACCTTCCTTGATGACTTCGGCTTGGACGAGGACCCCGGCCTTGCCATAGGTCCTGGGGAGCGTGCCGTAGAGGAACCACTGCTGGCCCATCGACCGGAGGTCCTCCTTCCGATAGGTGCTCAGCATCCGCTCCTGGTCCTCAATCGCGTGCTTGTGCTTCCGTTCCTCCATCTCGATCGCGTATTGATGGTTCACGGCGGCGAGGTCAAAGCTCTTCTGGAGCATGGCGCGGTCGTGCGTGAATTTGACCAGTTGCTCCTGATGCTTGTCCGCTAGCCCCTGGAGATACTGCCAGCCCTCCAGATTCGCTTTCGCGACATCGACCGGGAACCCTTCCTTCAGGAGGTCGAGTTCCCAGAGTTGCTTCCGCTCCTGCATCGTCAGGGCCTTGTCATCCTGGAGATCCTTCCACCGCGTCCGCTTCGTCTGCCAGTTCTTCAGCAAGGTCTCCGACTGCGCCTGCCAGTCGGCGAAGTGGCGATCCGCACGCTCCTTGTCCCCTTCCTGCCAGCCCTTGAGGGCGCCGGTCAGCGCGGCGAGTGAGGCGCGCGCATCCTTCCGGCCAGCGACGCCCGTCGCGAGCAAGCCGACCCCCTGGATGAGCTTCGCGATCGTGTTCTCGGGGCGCTCGCCCTCGACTGGCGCGAGGAAGGGTGTCAAGCCGGCGGAGGGGGGTCGCGGAATCGGTGTTGGTTCGGCAGGCGGAGCCTCGTGCGGCACCGCCGTGATCGCCTGCTTCTCCTCGGTGATACGTGTCCCGACACGCTCGGCCCGGCGTTTCTGCGCCTCCTGGTACTCGCTCTGCGCCTGGCGGACCTCGGGGAGGATGCCGGACTGGGCGACCGCGCCGAAGGAGGGCGGAGGCGCGTCGGGCTTCGCCAAGTAATACGGAGGCGCGTCGGGTTCAGCCATTACTTGTGGCACCTGAAGAACGGGTCGTCATTGGGGAATGTGATGACGATCTCGCCGCCGTCGGAGGTTCGAAGTCGCGCCGTGACATCACGCGATGTGGCCTTCCCCCGGTAGCAGATGCCGACGGATCGGAAATCGAGCTTCGGCGCCGCGTAGCCGGTCAGCGCGATGACGCCACCGATGACCGCCACAAGAGCAACCAGTATGATCACCAGCACCCACGGACTCCCGTACCGTTCAGCCATTGCCCCACAACGGATAGGTCAGCCACATGAGGAGCCCCCCGATCAGGAGCACGCCGAGAAGCCACGTCGCCACGCGGTCGTAGCGGTCCTGGTCCTTCTCGGAGTCGGGGGAGGTCATGCCGACTTCTTCACGCGGTGATCTTCGAGGCACCACGGGCACACGCCCTCGGTCAACTCCTCCGGGTGCGTCTTCCGGCCGCAGAGGCGGCAGGGGCGCTTGCGCCAGGTCATGCGAGTGCTCGGACCATCTTCTCAATGCTGCGGCCTGCCCACAGGGTGAACGGCTTTGTGTACTCGCCCTTCATGGCGAGCATGATGTCGAGCACGCCCGGCGGTTGGCAGAAGATCGCGTGCGCCTCAATATTCGCGAGCGTACGCAGCGGGTCGGACTTGTCCATTTCCTTCCCGCATCCCGGGCATTCCATCACGCCGCCCCGGCACTGAGCGCCGCGAGCTGCTTATTCGCGCTGGCAATCAGAGAGTCGAGCGCATTGACCTCCCCGGTCGCGCTCCGCTCGGCCCCACCGGCCGCGCCTGCCGCCCCTGCGAGTCCCGCCTCGGCGGTCTGAATGCCTTGAAGCCCGAGCTGCTGCTCCTGCTCGAGCGCCGCGGCCTTCATGGACTGCGCTTGCTTGTCGATCCAGGAGAGCCAGGTCGTCAGCATCGTGGAGTCGCCCTGGCCGGAGCGTGCGGCATAATCCATAGCTTTTTGCTTAGCGGCCTGCGCCCACTCGTCGATCTGCGCCTGGATCGGCCCCGGTACCTGCCCCGCTGCGGCTTGACTCAACTCCTGCTGCCCGAATGCCGCCGCGGGTTGCGCGACCTGTTGCGCCTGCCGCGCACTCTCCGCCTGGACCTTCTGCGCCTTCTCCGCCGTGTGGGCTTGGCGTCCCGCGGCCTCGGAGGCTCGCAGCGTGCTCACCGCGCCGAGTCCAGTGGCCCCGAGGTTGATCCACGGCAGGGCCGACTTCGCAACACCAGCGAAGTCGGCGAGCATGCCCTTGCCGGTATCCGGGGCTGCCGGCGGTGCGGTCCACGTCGTCGGTGGCGTGAAGTCTGGAATGGCGGCCGGCATCCCCTGCTCGAAGTAGGGGCCGAAGTCGGCTGAACTCGCGAGGTCTCCGAAGTCAACCATCTCCCCGCACCTCGCCCTGTTGAATCATGGCCCGAAGCGGGCACGACTCGTTGTGATCCTCCGCCTTCTTGCTCTTTGCGCCGCACCACGGATCGCCAGCAACGGCGACCGCCGCCAGAATCGTCTCGAACTGCTCCCCGGTGAACCGAACGAGCGGCTCCGTCATAACTACCCCCTAACTACCTCCTAGTTATACTATCCCAGCGGCCGTCGAGATACGGCGAAGCTCTTGCGAGAGCACCCACGTGAACGACGCCCACTCTGAAGAATCGCGCAGATCATACGACGACAGATCTTGCGGCTGCGCGATCCCCAACGCTGTCGCCGCATTCCCGAGCGTCTGCTGGAGGCTCCGGAGGTAATCGCCCGTCGGTACCGCCTCCGCCCACTTCTTCGTCGGACTGTAGCCGAGGGCGAAGAGACCGGAACCGTCGCCGAGGTTCGCATCACTGTACGTTTTCCCGTTCAAAGCAAAAATCTTCGCCGAGAGCGCGCGGCGGTAGCCCTCCAAATATCCTTGGAGGTCGAGTAACGCAGTGACGTTGCGGAAGGGCGTCGATGCGATTTGGCGGGGATCGAGGCTCACTGCCCCACCTCCAACCCGATCTCCGCGAGACCGAGGGGGCCCCCGCCGGCGGGCGTGGCGGGGGGAACTGTCGCGGGGGCCGGCGCCACAGCCTCGGCGGGCTGTTGGATAAGCTGAACCGCCCGGGAGATTTGCAGCGCCTGATTCACCGCTTGCGAAAGCTGCGTCTGCGCGCTGAGCGCATCGGCGTACTTGATGTACGGATGCCCCACAGAGGAGAGGCCGACGGTGTACTCTCCGGTTTGAGGATCCCGCTGCGCTTCGAGGCCGAACTCTTTGAGCTTCTCCGGGGTGAGGAGCGCCTGCACCGCCTCCGGCCCCTGGCTCACAGCCGCCTGCAGGCCCGGCGCGAATCCGCCCTCCACCTTCTGCCCGAGGAGCGAGTACGCCTTCGAGCGCGCGGACCGATAGCGCGTCTGGCTTGGCTCGATCGCAGAGGAGTAGAGAATGGAGAGGAGCGGGCCGGCCACGACGCCCCCCGCGCCGAGCAGGGCGCTGAGAGCCGGAGCTGCGGCCTCCGCCCCGCCAGCCGCTCCGGCGGCCCCCGCGCCCCCAGCGCCGGCCGCACCGGCTCCACCAGCCCCAGCGCCACCCGCAGCCAAGCCTCCCGGGAGAAACACGTCGCCATACGATGCGGGACCGGCTGCGCCTCCCAGGAATGTGCCAGTCGCGCTAGCGCCGGCGCCCGCGCCGCCGGCGGCAGCCGCGCTTGGCGGGAGAAACACGTCGCCATAGGACGCTGGCCCAGGCGCGCCGCCTAGGAATGCATCGGGCGGGAGCGCTGCGGTTGTGCCAGCGCCAGCAGCGCCGGATAGATCCGCCCGCTCCCCCGCGCGCTGCGCTTGAAACGCCTGCTCGGTCTCCGGATTGCGCGCGCCGGATGGTGAGTCATCGAACGCGCCGCCGCGGCGGAGTTGTTCGAGGACCTTCTGCCCCAGGCCCGCGATGCGCCCGGCGACCTCATCGCCCGCGGGTCGCGTCCCTCGGGCCCCGCCGCCGCCCGTGAATGTAGGGCCGACGCCCGTGCCACCGGGAGCGACAGGACCAGCGCCGCCGGTGACAGGGGCGCCGCCGACAGGGAGGGTCGGGCTGCCTTTCGTTGAGACCGGCCCGGCTCTCCCTAGGTAGTCTGTTACGGTTGCTTCGTCTTCGGAACTGAGGAGGCCGGTGAGCAGGGGATCAGGCATGAGCCACACCATCATGAGCGCGGTTGATCCAATCAGCAGGCTGGAAATGATCGTGCGTCGTCTCATGCAGAACGCGAAGCCCCAACGTCGCCGCATCCGCCTCCACCTCCGGCTTGTTCGGGTCGGTCGCGACAGCCGCACCGGGGCGATCATAAACCACATCCGCCCCCAAAAACCACGTGTGCGGGTCGCCATCGAATCCGCCGACGGAGACGCTGTGCTTGACCGTGCGGCCCCACGAGGTCACGGAGCCGCCGTGCTTCTGGCAGACAATCGCAAGGGCTTCCGCGAACTCCCCGATGCTCATTGTATTTCGGCGCAGCGATTTATTTTCTTCCGGTCCTCGCCCGCGTCGTTCAGGCAGAGCACCTTGAGCCCGGTCATCAAGACGCGGGTATTCGTCTCAAGCCGCTCCCGCTGCGCCTCCATCGACCGTTGCACGGCCGACATCTGGCTTGTGGTGCTCGTGAAGACCGACGGCACGTACCCCGCGTCCCGCGCGAGGAAGTAGACGGCGATGAACGCCGGGAACCCGACGACGCCGATGATCCGCACCCACTTCGGCAATCCGTTGAACATCTCGTGCTGGTTTACCTCCACCATCCTCCGGAGGACGCGGTTCTCGAGCGCCAGCTCTTCCGGCGTCTTCTCATTGGCCATAGGCCCTCGCCACGGACGTGAGACGAATCGAGCAGGCCGCGCCAACGCGCGGATACGCCACAGGAGCGCGGTGGAGCGCCACCTCCGTCTGGGGCCGGCCACAGAACCGGCAGCAGTCGGGCGGGAGCTGCGTCCGGTCCGAGCACTTGCCGCCCGGCACCCAGCGGTCGCAGTTCGTACAGAACTGGCGCGTCACTGGTGGTCTCCGACCATGCGCGCGTCATGCGGGCGACCGTGGACGAGTTGCGCCTGCGGCCCCACGATGTTCCTCAGATACCGCTTGACCATCACCGGCCAGAGCCAGGTCGGGATGCGAGGGTAGAGGCGACCCCGGTGATACCACGTGTGGCCGATCGTGCCGCCGCCGAGATGCGCGAAGATCGGGTGGCCCTCATCGTCCGCCGCCACGTCACAGGTGGAGAGCCACCAGGGGAGGATGGCGCGGTCGCAGGGGGAGGCGAAGACACCGTTGCCCCACGCGCCGATGCGTTCGCCAACATCGGCCCCGCTCCGGAGCCCGTAGGTGAACGGTGGGCTCTGACGCAGATACGAGACGCTATACAGCGTGCCGAGCGGGTGAGGATAGCCGCGCGCGGCCCTCCAGAACGCCGCCCACGTCTTCCCTTCGGCCTTCGCCACGAGCCACGACAACCACCCGACCCTGAGCGGTGCTGCGTCGTCGTCCATCGTCATGAACCACTCGGCGTCGTCGGGCAGCCCCGCGAACGCCGCGTCGAGATTCTCCCCGTGGCTCCGGCCTCGCGCCACGATGACCCGATGCGGCTCGGGCGTCGTCCGCGCGATGGCCCAGCGGGCGCAGTGCTCCAGACGCGGCGTCACGGTCGGGATCGCGATGTAGATCATTGGGTGCCGCACTCCACACACACTCGGCGCGCGTCCACGGCGGGAGCGCCGCAGAACTGACAGGTCCACCGGGCGTCCTTCGCCGAGACGACGAGCTCCGGGGCCTGCCAGATCGTTTCCCGGGTCTGCCAGACGACGCGGAGGTTGCGCCGGAGATACGCCACGGTTTCCTCGCGCCGTGCGGGCGTCGCGAGGTTCACGTCGCCTGCGCCACGCGCGAAGTTCCAATAGAGGAGGCCGCCGGGCTGGAGCGCTGCGACGAGGTGGATGGAGACGGTCAGGGGGTCCGGGAGATGCTCCAGCACGTCGAGGGCGGTGATGACCTCGAAGGCCCCGACCGCCGGGACCTCACGGCACACGATGGCCTGAGGGAGCCGCGCCTGGGCGTAGTCCCGGTGCGGCGAGGGGACGTCCACGAGTACGTAGGTCCAGTCGGGCCGGCGCTGCCGGAGCCACGCGGAGACCGGCGCGACGCCGCAGCCGAACTCGAGGAGTTGCCCCCAGCGCCCCATGCCCGCCAGCACGGTGCGCCAGGCGGTGTGGCGGCGATGGATGATCTGGCGGTAGAGGAGATAGTCGCTCGTGGCGTAGAAGCCAAGCGCGTCCTCCTCCGTCTTCACGGCGGTGAGCTGCTCCTGGGCCCGTTCGCGACGGACGGCGTAGCGCACCCACACCTCCTCGCGGGTCAGGCGCGGGTCGCCACTCACGCGCGCGAACTCCCGGACCCACGCCTGCGGCCAGCCGAGACCCTCGCCGACACGCCGCCCGACGCGCTCGACTCGATCGAGCGCACTGGCGAGGGCGAGCCGCCAGCGCCTCATGGTCTCGCCACCACGGTAATGCGGGAGGAGATCCGGAGCGCCGCGACGACGCAGCCGAGGGCGAGCGTCCACCACCACGGGCCGCGGACGTGCTTGACGATGCGCTGGTGCATGATGCGGACGCGCGTGAAGCCGCAGCCGAGCAAGAGCAGCTCGAGCGTCCCCGGCGTCCACTCCATGTAATGCCCCGGATGGCGGGCCTCCCAGCGGTCCCTCATCACCCACGCCTCGAGCGAGCGCGCCGAGGGCACCGAGAGCACGAAGTAGCCGCCGGGGACGAGGGCACGCCGGATCGCCCGGAGCACGATGAGCGGCTCCTTCACGTGCTCGAGCACCTGCCACGCGAAGATGGCGTCGTAGTGCTGGACCGGGGCCGCATCGGCCCACTGCTCGGCGGTCGGATCGCCTACTGCGGGCTCCAGCGTGTCCACCTTCCATCCCCGTGCTCGCGCTGCACGCGCGAAGTCTCCCGCCCCGCTCCCGATCTCAAGCACTCGCGCGCCGTGATGAAGCGGCGGGAAATGCCAGATCCTGCGAACGCCAGCTCTCACTGGCTCCCCAGCCGGTCAAACCATCCGAGAGTCACGAAGCCGACGCTGATCGTGCCGTCGGATGCCGAGAGCCGGAACCGGACCTGGGCGGCGGTATTCGTGCGGACCTGGGCCGGAAGGGCCCCGATGGTCCCGGCGGTGAAGACGTTGACGGTGTGCCCAGGCGGTGCCAATGCCCCGTTGTACGCGATCGGCGCCTCGTCATTCGCGGCGAGGTCGGACACGAGGATCGAGGACTGCGTCGCCGTCGTCTTGAGGAGCACGTTCCCGAACCACTGGACGTTCACGCCGGTCGGGACGTTGAGCGTCACGGACGAGGCGCTCGTGCCCGGGTTCGTCACCGCCGTGATGGTGGAGGTCGCCCAGCGGAAATACTGGCTGTCCTGGGTGAAGTAGTTGATCGCCTTCGAGCCGTCGGTGAGCACTGACCCGATCCGCCGCTTGTTCGTGTAGGAGGCGGGCAGCACGGGCGCGGTCGCGGAGGTGGAGCACAGCACATCGGCCACGGCCGTATCCGAGCGGTAAATGGCGAAGACCGAGTACCAGGTGGACGCGGCGACCGCGCCCGCGTCGAGACAGCCGTTGCCGGTCCCGGCGGACCACGCGGCCGTCGTCTTCGTGAAGGCCGAAGCGAGCGAGATGAGGACGCGGCTCGAGATCGCGGTGTCATCGGACGAGGCCGCGCCGACGGCGATGCCGATCGTGGTCGAGGGGTTCGTCCCGCCGTTCGAGAGCGTCAGACCCGTGCGCGTCTCCGCCAGGCCGGAGGTCACGCCGGGGGCGACTTGAACCCAGGAGGAGCCGTTGTCAAGATACGCGGTGCCACCGTTCACGTCGGAGGCGATAAACCAGCGCCCCGATGTGCTCGCGGCGGGCCGAGCACCAAGCGTTCCTATAGTGGCCTCCCGCGCATTTATATAATTCACGAGCGATGCCCAATTTTGGTCGAGCAAACTCGCGGCGAGATTCGGCCCGCTCTGCGCGGCGATATTGTTCGGGACGGAGGCGGTCCCAACCGCGCGCGAGGTCGCCGGCGCGAGGATCAGGAGGGCGAGGAGGACGGCGAGCCAGCGGCCCTGATGCCTCATGGGAAGCGCATCCCGTGAGCAGCGAAACGCCGATGCCACTTAAAACAGATTTTGCAACTACGGTGACCCCTGTTCTTGTATGTGTTCGCGGCATCGTAGGGATGCCCACGCGGGCAGTGGGTGCGCCGAACCTGGACGCCGCTGAAGCCGTTGCCGCGCCGCCGGTTTTCTGCACCCGTCACGCATTCAAGATGCGCCGGGTTCACGCACAACCGGACTCGACAGAGATGATCCAGTTGCTGACCCTTCGGGATGGGACCTCGGAAGACCATGTACGAGGCGCGATGAGCATAGAAGGCGACACCGCCGCGTTTCCCGTTCGGGATATAGAGGCCTCCGTAGCCCTGCCCGCGAACCGGCCCCGTCCAGAGCCAACAGCCAGTATTCGGCTCGGGCTCCGTTCTGGCGTCGAGGCGCTCGTATAAAAGGCTCAGGGGAATGACCATGTTCTCGATTCTACAACTTCTAGCTGGATGGCCTGAATCCGATAAGGCGGATCGTTGCCGCTGACTGTGACGCCAAGAAAGTGTCCCCACATGTTCACGTTTGCCCGCGCGAGCACCATGCCCTGCGCCGTGATCGTTAGATTCGCCAAGGCCGCGTTTTGCAGTTGGAGCGTCGCGCCAATGGCATTGATGAGCGTGAGCGTATCCACAGCCGAGATCGCCGTCGTCTGGCTCGCGAACTCCGAGTCCACCGTCACCGTCGGATTCACCTGCGCCGACGCTTGAAACTCAAACCCGATCTTGTAGCACGCCTTCATTGTGGTGGATAACCCGAAGTCGAAGAGCCGTGTCTGTATTTTATAGGGCGTCGCCGTCGCATTGCTCGCCCCGAACAACTGGAAGATATGCCCCGCCGTGTCCGCGCCCCACGCCTGCGCGACCCCGTTGACGATGAGCGTCGTGATCCATTTGATCGTGGTGCCCTGGCTCGCGAGAAACACCTTGCCCTTCGTGAACCCGATCACGATCGGGATCGGTCCCGCGCCGGCCTGCGCCTGCGTGCCCGTGTAGGTCACGAGGAAGAGGAGGCAGAGGAGGTTTTGCACGACTGCGACCGCCGCGGGGACATCGGGCGTCAGGGTCAGTTGCGGGATCAGACCGTCGAGCTTCTCCGTCAAGGGCTGCGGCGTGACCCCCGAGAGCACCCACGGGCCGAAGGGCGCGAAGAGGGCGAGGGCCCGGAAGTAGGGGATCACGGAGTTCGGGGCGTTACTCCCGAGGTCCGAGACGATGTTCGTGATGGAGAAGCTCGTGATGACGTTCGGGGCCACGCCGGAGGCGGTCACATTCGCGAGTTGCTCGATGCCGCCCTGGCCGACGATCCAGAGGGCCTCCAGCGTGGAGGCGAGCGCGACGACATTCCCCGGGAATGCCGCGTCCGTGATGATCGTGGATCCGGCCCCATTCCCCGCGGTGAAGTCGTTGAACGTATTGGGGGCGGTGTAGGTGATGGTCCGCTGGCTCGAGATCCACGCCCGCCCCTCAAAGACGGCGATGGCGTCGCCTTTCTGGGAGGCGGAGATCGTCGTGAACGTCGTCCCGTCGTAGGAGAAGTAGCCTTTCGTCGGGTCGATGATGAGCGCCGTGGAGCCCTGCCACATGCTGAGACGCGCGGCCGTGGTGACGGTGCCCGCCGCGGCGACGACGGTGACAACACCCCCGGTCGTGATCTTGGAGATCGAGCCGTCGGAGTTGATCGAGACGAAGACGCCGCCCGAGGAGAAGGGCACGCCCCAGAGGGAGGCGATCCCCTGCGCGATCGTGGCGATGGAGGCCCCGGGGCCGTTCAGAATCTGGATCGCGCCGTTCCCGATGGGAAGGGCGTTCTCGCACCAGGAAAGCTCGGAGTCCTCGATGCTGGCGCGGGCATCGGTGAGGTTGAGCGTTTTCCACTGGCGGAACTGGTAGGTCTTCGCCTTCTGCGGCCTCGGCTGCCGCCCCTTGCCATTGCCGCGCTGCTGGAGGTCGCGGAGGCTAACCGCCATCAGCGGCGCTCCACGTCTCCAGCAAGAACCTCCCGAGCAGCACGCAGTGATCCGCCCGCACGACGACCGTCCCGTGGCCCTGCACGGTGATGACGCAGTTCCCCGCATCGTCGACTTGGGCCTGAAGCTCCCGGATCGTCGGGTCAAGCCGAGGCCGCGCCTGGTTCACCGCAGCCCAGCGGAGGGCGAGGGCCTTATCGGCCACTGTAGAAACTCGGCACCATGCCGGTGCGAGAGTTTAAGCCTGTGCCCACTCTCTCCTGATACATCCGGAAGAAATCGTCGCTCTCGTCATACATTCTTTCGTTCAGCTTGAGCCAGTGCGCCGCGTACAGTGGCACCGGCTCCGTGTACGTGTACGGCATCGGGTCCGTGTCAGCCAAGTTCACGAGGAGATCCGGTGCGGAGTACACGCACACGTCCCACTCGGTTTGATAGGCGACGGAGGGCGTCGGGCCAAAGACGATCTGATTCGGGCCGTAGCGCGCCCAACCTTCGCACACGCCCTGATACGGGGTCCAGGGCCGGTAGAGCTTGTTGAGACGCCGAAACGAGGTGTTCGCGAGGATCGCCCGGTTCGACACGAAGATCAGGTTGATCCCCACCACGTCGAAGACGTTGGCGACGCCGATCTGGGGGAAGGTGTAGGTATCGACACCGACCGTCAGGTTGAACGTCACGAGCTGGCGGTTCGCCCCGGTGTCGAGGTCGCGGCGTTGAATCCCGAGGTTGATCGCGCGCGTCTTCGTGGCCTGAGACCAGAAGACATCGCTCGGGTCGTGGAGCAAGGTCCGGAGGTCGGTCAGATAGGTTGACAGGGAGACGGTCGGGGTGGTCGGGACGCCGATTGGCATCTAGGAGCCCACGCAGATGAAGCGCACGACATCGCTCGCCGCCGCGCTCAGCGTGATCCCGTTGCCGCCGTTCTGAACGACCTTGCAGGCGGTGATGGAGGTGTCGTCATCGCACACGCAGGTGTAACTGGTCGCGTTCGTGAAGGCGGCCGAGCCCGCGAAGGCCACGCCCGCGGTGCCGCCCGTCAACGTCACGGTGTCCTGCACGATGTGCGCGGCGTTCGTGATGGTCCCGCTCGCGTTGTAGAGCGGGGTCGCGACGGCGGTGCCGTTAATGTAGTAGCCGTTGGCGGCTGCGATGTTGACCGTGCCCGCGCCCTTGTCCCCGCCCGTCGCGTTGATCGTAAAGAGGCCGCCGGTGTTGCCGACTTGCAGGCCATCGGTATTCCCCTGGTTCATCGCGCGGAGGCCCGAGCTATCCCCGCGGATGATGAGCAGGTTAGCCGCGCTCTGCATGGAGGGTCCGGTCGCGCCGGTTCCGAAGAAGATCGGGAGCGTGATCCCCGGCGTCCCGGTCGGCGTGAAGAGCCCAGCCGTCACCGTGTCGATCGTCGCCTTCGGGGCGTAGAGTCCGACGTTCGTCAGGGTCCGCGTGGCCGCCGTGGAGTTATTGAGGACGTAGGCGTAGCCCGTCGGGCCCTGCGCCGTCCCGTTCGCCCCCACGGGGAACTTCTCGACGTGGATGTCGTCCACATTCAGGTTGATGGCGGTGAAGGCCCCCGACGGCGCGTTGAACTGGAACCGGAGGCTCATCGTGAGATTCGACGCGAGGAGCGAAGTGTTGAGCGTCACCGGCGTCCAGACCCCGGCCTTGAGCCCCTTGATGAAGGCCGTCTTCAGGACGGCCGCCCCGGTGTCGTTGTTCCAGTAGGCGCGCGCCGTCTCGGTGTCGAGCATGTCCCGCGAGGCTTTGATCCAGAAGGTCGCCGTCATCAGCTCGCCCGTGAGTCCGAGCCACGTCTGGGTCGAGGTCGCGACGAGACCGTTCGACCCGGCCGTGCCGTCGTAGGCGAGCTTGAGGGAATTGCTGTCGACGACCCCCGTCGTCGTGTCCTGCG
>Ga0209802_1001453_pt1 | contig 17639 bp, 12 predicted proteins | sample GraSoiAngelo_129_FD_185886 | JGI IMG/M metagenome (GOLD analysis project Ga0209802, IMG submission 185886) | Grasslands soil microbial communities from the Angelo Coastal Reserve, California, USA - 14_0927_12_40cm (SPAdes) (version 2) | ecosystem: Environmental > Terrestrial > Soil > Grasslands ... | reverse complement strand
AGCGGTTCCCGGGCCCCACGATCTTGTCCACCCGGGGGATCGTCGCCGTGCCGTAGGCCAGCGCGGCGATCGCCTGGGGCCCGCCCACCCGGAAGACCCGGTGCACGCCCGCCAACCGCGCAGCCGTCAGCACCACGTCCGACGCTCCTCCCGGCGGCGTCGCCATGACGACATCGCCCACCCCGGCGACCGCCGCGGGGACCGCATTCATTATTACGGTGGATGGATAGGCAGCCTTGCCTCCCGGAACGTAGATCCCGACGCGATCGAGCGGTACGACGCGCATCCTCAGCTTTGCTCCCGGCGTCCGGACGGTGAATCCCGCCTCGAGCTGTCTCTCGTGATACGCACGGACGCGCGCCACGGCGAGCTCGAGGGCCGCCTGCACCGGGCGGGGCACCCGACCGAGCGCCTCCCGACACCTGGCGCCGGACAGCTCCCACTCGTCCGGCGCCAGATCCACACCGTCGAGACGTCGCGCGTGCTCCCGCACCGCGCCGTCGCCACGCGCCCGCACGTCGGCGAGGATCGCACCGACGGCTTCTGCGGTCGCGGGATCCGCCGCACCGATCTTCGGAAGATGCGGCGTGAGAACGTGGTAGGGCGGTGCTTGAAGTCGGGTCAGCACAAGCTAGGTTCCGGGCCTTATGCCTGAGCCAGTCATGGGATCCCTCGCGCTGCGCCTCGCGGCCGTGCTCGTCCTCGTCGCGGCGAACGCGTTCTTCGTGGCCGCGGAGTTCGCGCTCGTGGCCGCGCGGCGCACGCGCATCGAGGAGCTGATCCGGCGGGGCGACCGGAAGGCTAAGACCGTGCAACAGGCGCTGCAAGACCTGTATCGCCAGCTCTCGGCCGCCCAACTCGGCATCACCGTCGCCTCGATTCTGCTCGGGTACGTGGCGGAGGACACGGTCGCCCACCTGTTCCGGGAATGGTTCGCGGGGCTGCCGCCCGCGCTCGACTTCCTGACGCGCGGCGGCATCGCGTCGGTCGTGGCCGTCGCGATCATCTCGTTCCTGCACGTCGTGTTCGGCGAGCAGGCGCCCAAGGCCTGGGCCATCACCTACCCCGAGAGGACCAGCCGCTGGATCGCGCGGCCGCTGATCCTGTTTTCATGGATCACCCGGCCGTTCACCGACACGCTCAACTGGAGCGCGAACCGGGTCGTGCGCCTCCTCGGGATCCGCGGCACGACGGCGGAGCTCGAGCGCATCCACTCGCCGGAGGAAATCCGGATGCTCGTCGCCCAGAGCCGGCGGCGGGGCGGACTCGACGCCGGCGACGCCCGGATGCTGGAGGGCGTGTTCGAGTTCAGCGAAAAGACGGCCCGGGAGGTGATGACCCCGCGCACCGACATGGTCGCCCTGCCGCTCGACCTGACGCTCGAGGAGGCGGCCGACCAGGTGGCCGTGGCGGGCCGCTCGCGGTATCCGGTGTACCGCGAATCGCTCGACGACATCGTCGGCCTGGTGCACGCCAAGGACATCCTCGCCGGGGTGCGCTCGGCGAAGGGTGGGAGGCTGCAGGCCGTGCTCCGCCCCGCCGTGTTCGTCCCCGGCACCCGGGAGGTCGAGGACGTGCTCACCGACATGAAGCGCCAGAAGATCCATCTCGCGATCGTGCTCGACGAGTTCGGCGGCACCGCGGGCCTCGTCACGATGGAAGATCTGCTGGAGGAGATCGTCGGCCCGATCTACGACGAGTACGACCGACCCGCCGCGGCCGTGAAGCAAGCCGCGACGCCGGGTGCCGCGTCGCTGCTCGCGGGATCGACGCCGCTCCGGGACGTGAACGACACTTTCGGGCTCGAGCTCGACGTGGGCGACTACACGACGATCGGCGGCTACCTGTTCGGAGCGCTGGGCCGGCTCCCCAAGGTGGGCGACCAGGTCGCGGTTCCGGGCGCCGTGTTCGAGATCGTGGAGATGGACGGGCGCCGGGTGGGCGCCGTGCGGCTGGCCGCCCAGGCGGCGACGTGAAGCTCCGCTCCACGATCGCGCCGATCCCCCCCGGCGCGCTCGACCTCGCGGGGGAAGCGGTGCGCCGGCGGCGGACGCTGCAGCGTGCCGCGCTGGAGCGACTCGGCGCGGCGGGCTACGAGGAGATCATCCCGCCCACCTTCGAGTACGCGGAGGTGTTCGTGCGCGCGGCCGGCGCCGCCGACCTGGCCGACCGGCTGATCCGCTTCTTCGACCTCGACGGCAAGCTGCTCGCGCTCCGCTACGACTTCACGGCGAGCGTGGCCCGGCTGGCGGCGACGAAGCTCGCCGACCGTCCCACGCCCCTCCGCCTCTGCTACAGCGGCGCGGTGTTCCGCCAAGACCCCGAGCGGGCGAATGGCGGCGGCCGGCCCCGCGAAATTTTGCAGGTCGGTGCCGAGCTGTTGGGCGACGCCACCGGCGCCGCCGACGTCGAGGTGCTCCGCCTCGCGCTCGAGCTGGTCCGGCGCGCGTCCCCGCAGGAATACCAGGTCAACCTCGGGCACGTCGGCGCGCTGGCGCCCGCGCTCGACGCCTTGCCGCCCGAGCAGCGGACCCGCGTGCGACGGCTCATCGACCGCAAGGACGCCGCTGGCCTTGCCACCGCGGCGCCCGGGTCGCTCACGGAGCTGCCGTTCATCATCGGCCGACGGGAGGCGCTCGACCGCGCGCAGCGCGTCGCGCCCGACGCCCGCGCGGCGATTGACCGCCTGCGCGAGATCGACGCGGCCCTGGCGGACGAGGAGCGCCGCCACGTCGTCTACGACTTCGGCGAGGTGCGCGGCCTCGACTACTACACGGGGATGCACTTCGAGATCTTCGTGACCGGGGCGGGCAGCGCTGTCGGCGCAGGGGGCCGCTACGACGATCTGATCGGCCGCTTCGGGCGGCCGCTGCCGGCCGTCGGGCTCGCGCTCGACCTCGATGGCCTCGCGGAGGCGACGCCGTGAGCTTGAAGGTGGCGCTCGCGAAGGGGCGGCTGCTCGAGCCCGCCCTGGCCCTGTTCGGACGCATCGGCGCCGCGGCCGCGGGAGCCGCCGCCACGCGCAAGCTCGTCGTTCCCTCGAGCGATGGCTCCCTGTCCTTCTTGCTGGTGAAGCCGGCCGACGTCCCGGTCTACGTCGAATCGGGCGCCGCAGACCTCGGCATCACCGGTACGGACGTGCTGCGGGAGACCGAGGCCGACGTGCTGGAGCCGCTCGCGCTGGGGTTCGGGGCGTGCCGCATGGTCGTCGCCAGCCCCACGCACGTCCCCTATCCCTCCCTCCCGGGAGGCGTGACCCCGCGCGTGGCGACGAAGTATCCCCGCTTGACCCGCGTCTTCTTCGCCGAGACGGGGCTGGGCGTGGAAGTGATCACGGTGAGCGGCAGCGTGGAAGTGGCGCCGCTGCTCGGCCTCGCGCACTGGATCGTGGATCTCGTGGACACGGGCGGCACGCTGCGGGAGAACGGGCTCGTCGAGCGAGCGAGGATTCTGGACGTCTGCGCCGTGGTAATCGTGAACAGAGCGAGTCAGAAGCTGAAGCTGGAGGTGCACCAGCGGCTGTTGGCCAAGCTCCAAGAAGCCAGCCTTAAGGCGTAAGTCAAGACCTTACCGCTTGCGGCTCACGGCTTGCGATTGCGTTTCGCAAGCTCCACCGCCAGGTCGAGCGCCGCCCGCATCGACGACGGATCGGCCACGCCCTTCCCCGCGATGTCCAGCGCCGTTCCGTGGTCCGGAGCGGTCCGCGGAAACGGCAGCCCCAGCGTCACGTTCACGCCCTTGCCGAAGCCCGCGACCTTCACCGCCGTCATTCCCACGTCGTGATAGGGCGCGAGCACCGCATCGAATTCCCCCTTCAGGGCGCGCACGAAGACGGTGTCGGCGGGGAGGGGGCCCGCGGCGCCGAGCTGGGCCGCGGCCGGGCGCAGCACGCGATCGTCCTCGTCGCCGAACAGACCCCCTTCCCCCGCGTGCGGGTTGAGCGCGCACACGGCGAGGCGCGGCCGCTCGAGGCCCCACCAGCGGCGCAGCGCCGCATCGGCGATCCGGCCCACCCGCACCACCCGCTCGGCCGTCACCTGCGCCGCCACCTCCCGCAGCGGGACATGGGTCGTGACGAGCACGACCCGCAGCGCCCCGGTCACGAGCATCATCGCGGTTTCGACATCCCCGGCGAGATGGCCCACCATTTCCGTGAGGCCCGGATACCGGTAGCCCGCGAGGTGGAGGGCGTGCTTGTGGACCGGCCCCGTGACGATGGCGTCGACCTCGCCGCGGAGGGCGAGGCGCACCGCCTCCTCGACCGCCTCCCCGGCGATCCGGCCCGCCCCTTCCGGGAGCAGGGAGCGGGGAGCGGGACGGGGTGGTGCAGCGGAGGGTTCCGCTCCCCGCTCCCCGCTCCCGAGCACGACGACGTCCGCGGGGAGCGGCCCCAGGGAAAGGGCCTTCGCCACCACCTCCGGCCCGATCCCCCGCGGGTCGCCCAGGGTGACGGCGAGGCGCGGTCGCGGAGCCACGGAGCTAGAGGCGGATGTCCACGTAGGTGGTGCGTCGCAGCAGCTCGAGATAGTGCTGCTCCGCGAGTCGCTGGCTCAGGGCCTCGCGGATCCGATCCTTCACGTCCTCGAAGGTGAACTCACCCTCCGGCAGGCGCCGGATGAGCTCGAGCACGACGAACCGCGCCCGCACGGTCCCCTCCGCGACCGCGATCACGGGCTTGAGGCCCGGCGCGGAGTCGTCCCCGATCGCCTTGAGGAAGTCGGGGGGGAGCTGCGAAACGGGCAGCGCGTCGGCGAGCTTCGGCTCGTTGGGGTCGTGATAGCGGCGGGCGAGCGTGTCGAACGACGCCCCGGCGGCGAGCGCATCGTGCACCGAGTCGGCGAGTCGCCGGGCGAGCGCGAGCTGGGCCGCCGAGATCACGGGCGCGAGCAGCACATGCCGCGCCTCCACCTCCGCCGGCTGCACGCGCTCCACCTGGATGATGTGGTAGCCGAACTCCGTCTCCACGACACCCGAGATGTCGCCGGGCCGCATCCGAAATGCCACGTCCTCGAACTCCTTCACCATGCGGCCGCGGCGGAACCAGCCCAGCTCGCCACCCGCCTCCCGAGAGCCGCTGTCGCTCGAGAAGCGCCGCGCCACGTCTGCGAAGTCCGCGCCGCCCCGCAGCGCGACGACCAATGACTCCGCGAGCTGGCGCGCGCGTGCTTTCGCCGTCGAATCGGGCTTCGGCGCGATGACGATCTGCCGGAACGACACCGAGGCTGGGCGCTTCGACTGCTGGCTCCGGTTCTGCTCCCAGAAGGTGCGCAGCTGCGACTCGGACGGCGGAATCGGCCGCAACTTGCCCTTCTGGCGCAGCTCGTCCAGCAGCCGGTCGCGCAGAATCGAGCGGCGCTGGTTGTCCGCGAGCCAGCGCCGCCACTCCTCCTCGGACCCGAAGCCCGCGGCCCGCAGCTGCGACTGGAACTCCGCCCCGGAGGTGAATTGCTTGCGCACGTTCTGGACCGTCTGCTCGACCTGGTCCTGGACCTCCCGGTCCGTGACCTTGATGTTCGTGTCCCGCTGCGCCTGCTGCACGAGCAGCTCCTCTTCCACCATCTGAGTGAGGATTTGCCGCCGCAGGGCGGTCCGCCCTGCCGAATCGGACGGGAGCTGTTGGCCCTCGGACTGCATGAGGGCGAGCTGCTCCTCCACCTGCGAGGCCGTGATCGGCGTGGTGCCCACGACCGCGACGATGCGGTCAACGATCTGGCTGCGGGCTCCGCCCTGGGCGCGGATGACCCCGGGCACCGTACCGAGCAGCAGCAGCGCCACCGAGCAGAGCCCCGGCCCCCAGGTCACAGGCGCCCCCCTCCGGGCTTGCGGGGCGTGTCCGCCGGAATCGGCGGCGGACCGGGCGCGGGACGCAGGCCCGGCGGCGGGCGCCGCGTCGAATCGGTGGTCGCGCGGATCGCTCGGGCCCGCTCCAGGGCGCGCCCGATCCCGCCCGGGTCGACGGACCAGGGGAGCTCGGCGCGCAGGGTTTCACCCAGGAACGGGGGCACGGCGTAGAACTGGGCCGCCCCTTGGAAGGCATGGCCGAGATACGCGTCGACGCGCGTGGCCGCGAGCCGTATGCGGGCGTCGGGCGTCGCCGCTGAGTCCTTGAGGAGCTGGGGCGTGATGCCCAGGACGCGTTCCAGCGTCGCAACGATCGAGTCGTGCTCGGCCCGGATCTGCCGCCAGTCGTCCGCCGTGAGCCGCACCCCGGCGGAATCGGCCTGCTGGATCAGCAGCTCCTGCCGGGTCACCACCTTCAGGAACTGCCGCAGCTGATCATCCGACGCACCGGGAATGGCGCGCACGTCGTTCGGGTCGAGGGCGTACAGCCACCGCACGAGATCGCGCACGCGCAGGGCGCCGCCCCGGTAGGAGACGAGCGTGCGTGAGTCCGTGCGCGCGGCGACCAGATCCTGCACCGTCTGCCGCGCCAGCGCCGGGGCGCCGTCGGCGACCCGCAGCTTCCACGCGGTGGCGAGGTGGTCCACGTAGATCGAGTCGAGGCGCGCCGCGATCGTGGTCTCGAGGCCCGCGCGGAACGAGTCCCGCACCTCGGCGAGGGGTGGCCGTCGGATGAGATGGAGCCCGAAGGACGATCGCACCACCCCGCTCATGCCCCCGGGCTCGAGCTGCCAGGCCGGGGTCTCGAAGGCCGGCACCAGCTGGCCGGGCGGCGAAGCGGCGAGATAGCCTCCGCTCGCCTTCGAGCTGGGGTCTTCCGAGTAGCGCTTGGCGAACTGCGCGAAGCTCACCCCGCCCTGCGCCGCGATGTCGCGACGCAGCCGTTCGAGCCGCGTGCGCTTCGCCCGCTCCTGCGGCGGGGCCGCGCTCGCCGGCAGCTGGAGCAGGATGTGCTGGAACAGCCGGACGCCGCCCGCTGCGTAGGCGGAGTCCACCTGGGTAGGGCTGAGCTGGGTGCGGGCGGCGAGGAGCCGCTGGTGGAAGTGGTCCCATTTGAGCTGCGACACCGTCGGCCAACCGGCGGCGAGCACGAACAGCGAGTCGTGCAGGTCCCTCCCCTGCGCGAGCGCCGCGGCAAACAGCATGTGATCCACGTACACGTTCGCGAGGCCGGTCAGCGCGCCCGGCTGGAGCGGGACCTTCGCGCTGTGCCCGACCCACTCGGCGAACTGCTCGACCGTGAGCTCCTGACCGGCCGCGCGGGCGACCACGCTCGCCCGCGCCGAAAAGGCCTGGCGGAGCGGCTCGCAGCCGCCGAGCGCGAGGACCAGCACAGCCAACCTCAAGCGATCCATCCCGGCTCCTATGCGTGAAGGTGCTGGAGGACGGCGGTGAGGGCCCGCACCAAGCCCGGGCCGATCGCCTCGCCACCCAGCCGGCGCAGCCGGAGCGAGAGGGGAACGGGGCGCCGCACCTCGGCTTCGAACTGCACCGCGTCGAGTGCCGCCGTCAGGCCGGCGAGCCGTACGCGGGCGTCGCGCCGGAAGGTGAGCCGCGCCTCATCGCCGCGGACGAGGACCGTTTCCAGCCCCGCCCGCGCGCCGAGCGCGCGGAGATCGGCGACGAGGAGCAACCGCTGCGCTGCGTCCGGGAGGGGCCCGAACCGATCGCGCAATTCCTCGCGCACCGCCTCAATCTCGCACGGCTGCTCCGCCCGCGCCAGGCGGCGATACAGATCGAGCCGCGCCGCGTCGTCGGGCACGTAGTCGTCCGAGAGATGCGCCGGCAGGTCGAGGATCACCTCGGGGGCGATCTCCTTCCCCCGTCCCTCTTCCCCCTGCCCGGTCTTCAACGCCTCGACCGTCTCCTGCAGCCATCGCAGGTAGGTATCGAATCCGACCGCCTGCACGTGCCCCGACTGCTCGCCGCCGAGCAGGTTCCCCGCCCCCCGCAGCTCGAGGTCGCGCAGCGCGATCCGGTACCCCGACCCGAGGTCGGTGTGGTGTTCCAGCACGCGCAGCCGCTCCTCCGCGTCGGCGTCCACGAGGTCCGGGACGAGCAGGTAGCAGTAGGCGCGGCGGTGGCTCCGGCCGACGCGCCCGCGCAGCTGGTAGAGTTGCGCCAGCCCGAACTGGTCGGCGCGGTTCACGATCATCGTGTTGGCGTTCGCCACGTCGAGCCCCGACTCGACGATCATGGTGGACACGAGGACGTCCACATCGGCCCGGACGAAGCGGGCCATCACCGCTTCGAGGTCCGCTTCGCGAAGCTGGCCGTGCGCCACCGCGAGGCGCGCCCGCGCCGGGGCCAGCGCGCGCGCCCGCTCGGCGATCGTGTCGATCGTCTCGACGCGGTTGTGCACGAAGTACACCTGGCCGTCCCGGTCGAGCTCCCGCGCGATCGCTTCCTCGATCAGCGCGTCGTCCCAGGGTTCGATGAACGTCAGGACCGGCGAGCGATCCTTCGGCGGGGTCTCGAGCAGCGTGAGGTCCCGGAGTCCCGCGAGCGAGAGGTGCAGCGTACGCGGAATCGGCGTCGCAGTCAGCGTCAGCACGTCCACCGCGAGCTTCAGCGCCTTGAGCCGCTCCTTGTGCCGGACGCCGAAGCGGTGCTCCTCGTCCACGACCAGGAGCCCGAGGTCGTGGAACGTGACGTCCGCGGAGAGGAGCCGGTGCGTCGCGATGACGATATCCACCTCGCCCCGTGCGAGCCGGGCGACGACCTGGCTCGACTCCCGCCCCCCGCGGAAGCGCGACAGCACCTCGATGCGAACGGGATAGTCGGCGAGCCGCTCGCGGAAGGTGCGGCCATGTTGCTCGGCGAGAATCGTCGTGGGCACGAGCACGGCTACCTGCTTCCCGGCCTGCACGACCTTGAAGGCGGCGCGCAGCGCGATCTCCGTCTTCCCGTATCCCACGTCCCCGACGAGTAACCGGTCCATCGGCCGCGCCCGCTCCAGGTCGCGTTTCACCTCTTCAGTGGCGCGCCGCTGGTCCGGCGTGTCCTCGTACAGGAACGCCGATTCCAGCTCGCGCTGCCACGCCGTATCGGGCGGGAACGCGAAGCCGCTCGCGAGCTGGCGGCGCGCGTACAGATCGAGCAGGTCGGCCGCCATCTTGCGGATTGCCGTTCGGGTCTTGTCGCGCTGGCGCTGCCACGTCGTGGCGCCCAGGCGGTGCAGCCGCGGGGGCGGTGCGTCGCCGTCACCGGCCGCACGATAGGCCTCGAGCTGATCGAGCCGGTAGAGCGGCACGTTCAGCCGGTCGCCCCCCTCGTACTCCACCACCGCGACCTCGAGCGTGCCCCCCTCCGCGCCCACCGGAATCGTCTGCAAGCCCCGGTAGATCCCGATCCCGTGCTCCAGGTGGACGACGTAGTCGCCCGGCTCGAGCGCGCGCGTCGCCGCCGTCGGCGCCGCCGTGCGGTAGCGCCGCGGCCGCCGGAGGCGCCGGGCGCGACGGAAGATCTCATGATCGGTGAGGATCCTGAGCCCGGGGAGGATGAACCCGCCGTCCAGTGCGCCGATCGCGAGCGTCGCGCGGTCGCTGCCGAGCAGCTCCTCGAGGCGCTCCAGCTGTCCCTCGTTGTCGCACAGGATCACCGTCGGCGGTGCGCCCGCCACGATCTGCCGCAGCCGCCGCATGTCGCGATCCACGGCGTCGGGCGGCGCGAGCGAGAAGCGCACCGCCGCGTCTCCCGCGTTGACCGCGACGCGCGCGAACCCTCCGAGCCGCGCCCGCCAGGCGGCGGGCTCGAGGAACAACTCCTCGCGAGGGAGAGGCTCCTCCCCCAAGCGCCGGGCCACTTCGAGATGATGGGCGGCGTCGGCCCAGGTGCGCTCGACCTCCTGCTCGAGCGCCGACTCCTGGTCGAGCACCACCACCGCGTCGCCCGGCAGCAGCTCGAGGAGCGACGTACGGAGGCTTTCCCCTTCCCCCTTCCCCGTTCCCTCGCTCTTCACCGGCAGTACCGTGACCTGCTCGACTGGCTCCCCGGATCGCTGTGTGTCTAGATCGAACGTCCTCAGGGACAGGATCTCGTCGCCCCACCACTCGACCCGCGCCGGCGCCGCCATGCCGAAGCCGTACACGTCGAGGATGCCGCCGCGCACGCTGAACTGCGCGACCTCGGTGACGGTCGGCACGCGCGCGTAGCCCATCTCGCCGAGCCTTCGCACGACGTCACTCAGTGATCCCCCTCCCCCTTCCCCCTTCCCCCTTCCCGGCTTTAAGACCATGCGCATGGCGGCCAGGGCGCTGGGTACCGCCGTCCGTTCCGCCGTTGCCCGGGCGGTTGTCACGAGAATGCGCACCCGCGCCCGGAGCAGTGCCTCCAGCGTCTCGATGCGCTCCCCCGCGATCTCGAAATGGGCTTCCTCGGCGCCCAGCGCTTCGCGCTGCGGGTACAACGCGGCCGCCTCGCCCACCAGCGTCGCCACGTCCGCGAGCCAACGCTCCGCGTCGGTTGCCGTCGGGGCGACGCACACGAAGACCCGCTGCGGCAGCTGCCGGGCGAGCGCGCTGACGAGGACGGCCGGCGCCGATCCCGGGAGGCCGGACACCGCGAGCCGCATCCCGGACGGGGGAAGTCGCTCCACGAGCGCCCTGGTGTCCGAGAGCTCGCTGAAGCGGTCGAGCAGAAAGTCGAGCGGCATCAGCGGCTCATGGAGGCGACCGCGAGCTCGATGGCGGCGAGCAGCAGAGCGAAACCGAGCAGCAAGCCGCTCACGTCCGCTCGCCGTGCTCCGGCGAAGCGCTCGGCAGCGAGCCCGGCCTCGTCGAGCACTCGCGCGCCGGGAAAACTGCGGTGCAGCTCGTCGGGCGTGCCGGGTGTGAGATCCGACTCGCGCGGGTCCGGCCCGAACACGGTCGCGCCGACCGTGTCGGCGCCCCGCGTGACGAACTGCACGCGAGGCACACCCACGGCCTCCGCCACCAGCGCCTCTCCCCTCGCGATCCGGTTTGCGAGCGCGTCCACGAACGGAACGAACCCGGGTGCGGCCGGCAGGGCAGTCCACGTCGTGTCCAGGCGACTGCCGACCAGGACGACGCCGCCGTCCCGCACCAGCCACGGCTCGCCGCTCACAGTGGCCACGACGCCGGAATCGCCCTCGGTCCCTTCAAGTCGGTACCGCCGATTGACCTGCACCCCGCGGACCATGGCGAGATCCGCGCTCGCGATCGTCCCGGGCGGACCCGGAGCCCCGAAGTGCCAGCGCACGCCGCGGGCCGAGAGCGCGCGATTCACTTGCCCCAGGAGCGCGGGGTCCCCTGGCGGCAACACGACGCTGTGGGCCGCGCCGAGCCGCTCGCCGATCGAGACTCCCCCTCCCGTCGTCACCCGCTTGGCCACGCGGAGCACCGCCAGGGCTGCCGCCACGAACGGTCCGACGCCGGCGTCGGCCGCGACGCTCGCGGGCGGCGCAACGCGCACCACAAACAGCCGCCGGTCGTCGCCGCGCAGCTCATCCGCGTCGAGCCACACCTCCCCCATCCACCACCCCGGCGCGAGCGGAGGGAGCGGCAGCGTGACCGACTGCCCCGGCGCGGCGAGCGTGCGACCCACCTCCCGTGCGCGCCCCCCCGCCGGGCCGTTGCCGGGCGCGTGCAGCCGAGCCACGAGCGGCGCGGCGCCCGCCCCCGGCGTTCCCGAGACCGCGATCGTCAGCCCCAGCCCTCCCTCGCCGGCGCGCGCCGCAGCGACGCCGCGGTTGGCGGGCACGCGCTCGGGCGGCGCGAGCACCAGCAAAGCGACGTCCGGCACGTCGACTGTGCCCGTACCGAGTGCCGTCCGCTGCAAGTCGCTCAGCACATGCACTTCACGGGCAGGCAAGGGCTCCGCGGCGACGAGCCGCGCCGCCCGCTCGACCGCGGGCACCACCTCCAGGCGCTGCGGCGTCGCCGTGGCGCCGTCCGCGCTCGCGAGCAGCGCCTCGCGCGAGCCCGCGCGCGCCACGCCGTCCGCGAGCACGAGCCAGAGTCGATCGCCCGCCGTTGCCTGCGCGAGCGACGCCCGCGCCAGCGCCTTGAGCCGGTCCAGCACCGGCCGGCCGTCGACGACCGCACCCGCCGACAACGAGTTGTCGAGCACGACCGCGAGCGCCGTCGGCGCGTGCACCGCTCCCGACCGGCCCCCGCCCCCCCCGCGCCCCGTCGGCACGATCGGCCGCGCGGCCGCGAGCACGATCACGGCGACGAGCGCCGTCCGGAGGATCAGCAGCAGCAGGTGGCGCAGCCGCAGGCGGCGCGCGCTCTGACGCTCCGCGTCCCGCAGGTAGCGCAGCGGCGGGAACTCGGCCTCGGGTGGCGTGCGGCGCTCGAGCAGATGCAGCAGCGCGGGGAGCGCCGCCGCGGCGAGCCCCAGCAGCGCCAGCGGATGGAGAAACGTCACGCCAGCAAGCGCAGCGCCATGCCGAACGGCATGTCGGTCCGGATGTGATGATAGGCGACGCCGTGCCGCCGACAGGCGGTGCGCCACCCCGCGATCTCCCGGCGCACCGTCGCGGCGTAGGCCCCGGCGAGCTCGCGGGGGCGCACGACGACGCTCGCCGCGCTCTCGGGGTCGCGAAACCGCACCTCGGGCGGCCCCGCCAAATCCAGCTCGGCCGGGTCCATCACGTGCAGCACGATCACCTGGTGGCCACGATGCCGCAGGTAGCGAAGCGCGGTCAGGGCAAGCTCGCGGTCCAGGAGGAGATCGGAAACGAGTACCACGAGCCCACGCCGCGCGAGCAGCCCGGCAAGCTGGCGCAGCGCCGCCTCAGCCGCGGTTCCCAGGCCGTCCGGTGTGTCGATGAGTCCGCGCACCAGCCTCGTCCACTGGCCCGCCTTCACCCGCGCCGGGATCACCTGGCGCACCGCCTCGTCGAACGTCATCAGCCCCGTCGCGTCCCGCTGGCGCAGCAGGATCAGGGCGAGCGCCGCCACGAGGCGGTCGGCATAGCCCCGCTTCGTCAGGCGCGCCGGGTCGCCGCGCCACGCCATCGAGCGGCTGGCGTCCAGGAGGATCATCGCCCGCAGGTTCGTCTCCTCCTCGAACTGCTTGACGAACAGGCGGTCGGCGCGGGCGAGGATCTTCCAATCGAGGTAGCGCAGTTCGTCGCCGGGCTGGTAGGCCCGGTGCTCGGTGAATTCGACCGAGAACCCGCGGAACGGCGAGCGGTGGATGCCGGCGAGAAACCCTTCCACGACCCCCTGCGCCACGATCTCGATCCCGCCGAGCCGCGCTACTTCCGCGGGATCCAGGAGATCAAGGCGTCGGGAGTCGACCATGCGTGGCGGAAGCTAATAATCCGCGGATTGTCCGGGGTAGAGGACACACCGGAACGGCGTGATGCCCCGCACGCCTTCGTATAACCCATTCTCCGGCAATGGATTGAACCGATCACCGCCCGTTGCTCGGGTGGCATGCCGCCTGCTCCTCCCACGCGCGGGAGGAGAACCATGTTGACGCATCTGGCAGCGCTCAGCTTGCTCGCGAGTTCCGGTCAGCCCGTCGTATGGCCGGATGCAGCCACTCGCACCCGCATCGAAGTCTGGACCAACCGGGGTGACGATGCGTACGCCAGCGGTCAAGGCGCTCGCGTGTTCTTCCGGACCGAGGTCGATGCTTACGTGACCGTGCTGCGCGTCGATACCGACGGTCGCGTGCGGGTGCTATTCCCACTCGAGCCCTGGGAGGACAACTTCGCGCGCGGCGGCCGTGAGTACGAGGTGCAAGGCGGCTACGACCGGGATGCCTTCTCGATCGACGACTATCCCGGCGTCGGCTACATCTTCGCGGTCGCCTCGGCCGACCCGTTTGTGTACGACGCCTTCGAGACCGGCGACCACTGGGATTATCGCGCTATCGCGGATGGGCGTGTGCACGGCGACCCGTACGTCGCCCTCACCGACCTGGCGCAGCGGATCGTGCCGGCGGACTACCGCGACTGGGACTACGACATCACGCCGTATTACGTCAACCGCCACTACGACTACCCGCGGTTCCTGTGCTACGATTGCCACACATATGTGAGCTATCCGCTGTGGTCGGTTTACGACTACACGTGCGTCCGCTTCCGCATCGTCGTGTTCGACGATCCCTACTACTACCCCTACCGCTATTACGGCGGCACCCGCGTGGTGTTCACGCGGCCGTACCGGCCCGAGCCGCGCTTCATCTTCAAGGACCGCAGCCGCACGGACGCATTCGTCACGCGGATGGCGCAGCGGCCCGTGAATGACGATCGCCGGCGCGAGGTCGGCGTAAGCGGGCGCGACTTGGGCGGCATCGGCGTCATTCCCCCGCCGCGCCGGCGCCCGGACATTCCGGGTGGGACGGGCGACGAGCGTCAGCGTCCGAGCGAGCGCGGCAGCGACGATGGGCGCCGCAGGCAGCCCGATCGGTCCGATCGCCCCGACCGACCCGATCGCCCCGATCGGTCCGCTCAGCGGGTGAGCCCTGACGTGCGCGCACCGCGAAGCGAGCGCCGCCAGCCGGAAAGTCGCCCGCCGGTCGAGTCGCGTGCCCCGGAGCGGTCGCCGCGCGCGCAGCCCGCGCCACCTCCGCCCAGGAGCGAGCCGCGTGCCGTGCCGAAGCGCGACGCGCCCAAGGACAAACCCCAGCGGAGCGACCCCGAGCTGCGGCGGCGCAAGCCCTGAGCTCACCGCAGCGAGGCCACGCGCCCGGCCGTAGTCCCACACGGCTGGGCGCGTTAGCTTTCGGTCCCCTTCTCCTCGTTCAAGGAGCGGCTCACGTGCGTCGCGGTTCCCACGTGTGGCTCACGTTGCTTCCCGGCGCGCTCGCCGCGCAAACTGCGGCATCGGTCCAGCACGCCGTAAGCTCCATCGTGCCCGGCGACATTCATCGCCGCATCGCGATCATCGCCGACGACTCGATGCGCGGCCGTAACACGCCGAGCCCCGAGCTCGAGAAGGTGGCCGCGTACGTCGCCGGTGAGTTCAAGCACTTCGGCCTGAGACCGGGAGGGGACAGCGGCGGCTTCCTGCAGCGGTACGGCATCCTCCGGGAGCAGTTGGACACCGCCGCGAGCGCGCTCGTGATCGCGGGCCGCACCACGGTGACGCTCCAACCCGGAGTGGAGGTGAACGTGTTGCCGTTCGCACCGCTGCCCCGGCGGGAGCTTTCGGGGCCGGTCGTGGTCCTCGCCGGGCCGGCCGATTCCGCGAACCCGCTCGCCGGGGCGGACGTGCGGGGGGCCTGGGTCGCGCTGATCGCCACGGCCACGCCCCGGGGCGTGCCGTTCGACGGCGTGACCGCGCAGGCCGCCGTGGAGGCCGGCGCGATCGGCGCGCTCCTCGTCTCCGACCGGCCCGACGCCCAGTGGCAGAGCCGGCTCGCCCACCTCACGACTCCGTCGGTCGTGCTGGCATGGCGGGAGGTCGCGCGGGACACGCTCCCGCAGTTCGGCCTCGTCGAGGTCCGCGACGCCACCGCCGCGAGCGCATTGGGCATCGACCCGGCCGCGCTGCGATCGCAGCAGACCCGCACCGCCCGGCGGCTGCAGGAAACGACCGTCACGTTCCGCGCCAGGCAGCGCGTGCTGGAGCGGCTATCCGCCCCGAACGTCATCGGCGTGCTCGAGGGGAGCGACCCCAAGCTCAAGCAGGAGTACGAGTTCTTTACGGGGCATATGGACCACATCGGAGTCGCGGGGCCGGGCAACCCCTCCTGCCGGGCCGTGGGCGCGGACTCCATCTGCAACGGCGCGGACGACGACGGGTCCGGGACCACGGCCGTCATCGAGGCGGCGCAGGCCTTCTCGCAGCTCACCCCCCACCCCAAGCGCTCCCTCGTCTTCATGACCGTGAGCGGTGAGGAGAAGGGGCTGTGGGGCAGCGAGTACTTCGCGGAGCACCCCACGGTACCGCTCGCCAACATCGTGGCCGACCTGAACAGCGACATGGTGGGGCGGAACTGGAAGGACACGATCGCCGTGATCGGGAAGGAGCACTCGGACCTGGGGCGGACGCTCAATCGCGTCGCCGCCGCGCATCCCGAGCTCCGCATGACGCCCATCGACGACATCTGGCCGCAGGAGAACTTCTACTTCCGCTCGGACCACTACAACTTCGCCCGCAAAGGCGTGCCGATCCTGTTCTTCTTCAACGGCACCCACCCCGACTACCACCAGGTATCGGACGAGGTCGCAAAGATCGACGCGGAGAAGGAGTCGCGCATCGTCAAGCTCGTGTTCTACCTCGGGCTCGAGATCGCGAACGCGCCGGAGCGGCCCAAATGGAACCCGGAGAGCTACCGCAGGATCGTGCAGGCGGCCGGGAACTGACCGGAGCTACGACGGAGCGAGCAGCTCCGCGTTCGTCTTCGTCCGCCGCAGTTGCACGAGCAAGGTCTCCATCCCCTTCTCCGGTGGCAGTCCCACGAGACCTCGCCGGAGGTCGCGCTTGGCCTGGACGGTGGCCGCGTCCGCCAGCAGCTCCTCCCGCCGTGTCCCGCTCGCCGCGATGTCCACCGCCGGGTAGATGCGCCGGTCGGCCAGCGCGCGCGTCAGTCGCAGCTCGGCGTTGCCCGTCCCCTTGAATTCCTCGAAGATCACCTCATCCATGCGGCTCTCGGTCTCCACGAGTGCGGTCGCGACGACGGTGAGGGAGCCGCCCTCCGGCACCGCGCGCGCCGCGCCGAACAGCCCTTTCGGCTTGGCGAGCGCGTTGGCGTCGAGACCGCCTGACATGGTGCGTCCGCTCGACCGCCCGGTTGTGTTGTGCGAGCGCGCGAGCCGCGTGAGCGAGTCGAGCACGATCACGACGTCCCTGCCGAGCTCCACCTGGCGGCGGGCGTGCTCGAACACCATGTCGGCCACCGCGACGTGTCGCTCGTGCGGGAGGTCGAAGCTCGACGCGATCACCTCGCCGCGACCCCAACTCTCCATCTCGCTCACCTCCTCCGGCCGCTCGTCCACGAGCAGGATGAGGAGAATCGCCGTCGGATAGTTCACGGCCACCGCCTCGGCCACGGCCTGCAGCATCACCGTCTTTCCGGCCTTGGGCGGGGACACGATGAGCGCCCGCTGGCCGAAGCCGAACGGGCACACCAGGTCCACCACGCGCTGGATCTCGGCGGTGCGCGGGCCCGACGCCCCGGGGGTCTCGAGCAAGAGCGGTCGCGAGGGGTGGACGGCGCCGAGCTTCGCGAACTCGGGGCGGTGCGCGAGCCCCGGACCCGGCGGCGCGCCATTCACGCTCACCACGCGACCGTTCTCGAGCGCGACGAGGTCGCCGCGCCGCAGTCCGGGGAGCCGGACCGCGGCGTCGCCCTTGGCGGGGAGGTAGCTGCTCGCCGGGAAGCGGACGAAGCCGCCCTTGGGCGCGGGATCGAACCAGCCGGTGATTGGTGGCACGGAGGGTATCGTGTAATCTACACTGCGCCGTCAGCGGTCAGCCGTCAGCTAAGCGGACAGCCGACGGCTGATAGCTGACAGCTATATTTCGCTCCCAATGCGCCAATCCCACATCCGCAACTTCTGCATCGTCGCCCACATCGACCACGGGAAGTCCACCCTGGCCGACCGGCTCATCGAGCTGACGGGGACGCTCGACAAGCGCCTGATGCGCGAACAGGTCCTGGACACGATGGACCTGGAGCGCGAGCGCGGCATCACGATCAAGCTCAACGCCGTGCGCATGCACTACCGGGCGGAGAGCGGCCAGCTGTACGAGCTGAACCTGATCGACACCCCCGGCCACGCGGACTTCACCTACGAGGTCTCCCGCTCGCTC
>Ga0209802_1001450_pt1 | contig 17679 bp, 13 predicted proteins | sample GraSoiAngelo_129_FD_185886 | JGI IMG/M metagenome (GOLD analysis project Ga0209802, IMG submission 185886) | Grasslands soil microbial communities from the Angelo Coastal Reserve, California, USA - 14_0927_12_40cm (SPAdes) (version 2) | ecosystem: Environmental > Terrestrial > Soil > Grasslands ... | reverse complement strand
CTGATCTTCCGCATAGAGCAGTCGCTGCTCGACTCCGACACCGTGCTCCGCGGCGAGGGCGTGTTGGAGATCCTCCCCGAGGGGTACGGCTTCTTGCGCAGCCCCGACTGGAACTACCTTTACGGCCCCGACGACATCTACGTGTCACCGAGCCAGATCAAGCGCTTCGATCTGCGCACGGGCGACACCATCATGGGCCAGGTCCGACCGCCCAAGGAGGGAGAGCGGTATCTCGCCCTCCTCAAGGTCGAGTCGGTCAACGACGAAGAGCCGGAGAAAGCCAAGCACCGCGTCGCCTTCGAGAACCTGCGGCCGCGCTACCCCGAAGAGCGCGTTCGGCTCGAGCGCTCGGACGGGGACCTGTCGATGCGCGTGATGGATCTCCTCAGCCCCATCGGGAAGGGTCAGCGCGCCCTGATCGTGTCGCCGCCCAAAGCCGGCAAGACGATCCTGCTCCAGAAGCTCGCGAACTCCATCATCGAGAACCACGCCGAGATCTACCTCATCGTGCTGCTCATCGACGAGCGACCCGAAGAGGTGACGGACATGGAGGAGAACGTGAAGGGGCTGCACGTCGAGGTGATCTCCTCCACGTTCGACGAGCCGGCCGACCGGCACGTCCAGGTGGCCGACATGGTCATCGAGAAGGCGAAGCGCCTCGTGGAGCACGGGAAGGACGTGGTGATCCTGCTGGACTCCATCACGCGGATGGGCCGCGCGCACAACGTCGTCGTGCCCCACTCGGGCAAGATTCTCTCGGGCGGCGTGGACGCGAACGCGCTCCAGAAGCCCAAGCGCTTCTTCGGCGCCGCGCGCAAGATCGAAGGAGGCGGATCCCTCACCATCATCGGGACGGCGCTGATCGACACGGGGTCGCGGATGGACGAGGTGATCTTCGAGGAGTTCAAGGGCACCGGCAACTCCGAAGTGATCCTCGACCGCCGCATCGCCGAGCGGCGCACCTTCCCCGCGATCGACGTCCAGCGCACGAGCACCCGCAAGGAAGAGCTGCTCCTCAGCAAGGAGGAGCTGAACAAGGTGTACCTGCTGCGCAACTTCCTCGCGGACATGCCGCCCGTGGAGGCGATCGAGTTCCTGCTCGAGCGGCTCAAGCGCACGAAGAACAACGCGGAATTCTTCCAGACGATGGCGCAGGGGTGAGTGCCACCGCAAGGTCGCTTGCTCGCCGTGGACTGGGGTGAGCGCCGCATCGGCCTCGCCCTCTCCGACGAATCCCGCACCCTCGCCCAGCCGCTCGCCACTCTCACCCGCCGCGCCGGCAAGCGTTTCCCCATGCGGCAACTCCTCGCGCTGCTGGACGCGCACGCCGTGACCGGCGTCGTCGTGGGGTTGCCCCTCGCCCCCGACGGGTCGGAGACCGACGCCGCCCGCGAGGCCCGGGTGCTCGCCGCCGACATCGCCCGCCGCGCGGGGCGCCCGGTGGACCTGTGGGACGAGCGCCTGACCACGGCGCGGGCGCTGCGGGCCGTCCGCGAGCTGGGGGGTTCGACCCGGGGGCGGAAGGACGACGTGGACGCACTCGCCGCGACGGTGCTGCTGCAGCACTACCTCGACGCGAGGCGGGGATCGGCGACATGAGAACGCGGAAGTCGGAACGCGGAACGCGGAACAGGGCCTGGAGGCTCGCGCGCCTGTTCCGCGTTCCGACTTCCGCGTTCCGCGTTTTGTTGTCGGTCGTGCTGATAGCCTGCGGAGACGCCAGCCCCCCAGGCGAGCGGGCGCCCGTCACTATCCCCCCCGGTGCCACGCTGGAGGCTGCGGTCGACTCTCTCGCGGCCCGCGGCATCATCGAGCACGCCGCGCTGTTCACCCTGTACGCGCGCCTGCACGGGCTGCGCGGCGCGCTCAAGAGCGGCGTGTACCTGCTGGCGCCGCGCAGCCCATGGAGCGACGTGGTCGACGCGCTCGAGCGGGGCCGCGGAGTCGAAGCGCGATTCTTCGTGCCCGAAGGACTGACGCTCGCCGAGGTGGCCGCGGCCGCCCGGGCCCAACTCGGCGTGCCGCGCGACTCGGTTCTCGCCGCCGCACGGGATCCCGAGCTCCTCCACAGTCTCGGCCTGCCCGGGGACGCGCGCAGCGTGGAAGGCTATCTCTTCCCCACGACGTACCTCGTGCCGCTGCACGTCCACGCGCGCGATCTCGTGCGGGTGATGACGCGCGAGTTCGCGGCGCAGTGGCAACCCGAGTGGGAGGGCCGGCTCGACTCGCTGCACCTCACGCGCCACGCGCTCGTGACGCTGGCGTCGATCATCGAGGCGGAGGTGCGCTACGACCCCGACCGGCCTTACGTGTCGGCCGTCTATCACAACCGCTTGACGCGTGGCATGAGACTCGAGGCCGACCCCACCGTCGCCTACGCCTACGGCCGACGCCTGCGGCGCGTGTGGGAGAAGAACCTGGCCATCCGCTCCCCGTACAACACCTACCAGCGCGCCGGGCTGCCTCCGGGTCCGATCGGCCAGCCGGGACGCGCGAGCCTCCTGGCGGCGCTGTACCCGGCGGGGGTCCCCTTCCAGTATTTCGTCGCGCAGCCCGACGGCAAGCACATCTTTTCCACGACCTACGCCGAGCACCTGGCCGCGATCCGCGCGGTCAAGCGGCAGCGGACCGAAGCGCGCGCGCAGCCCGCTCCGGATCGCTAGCGCCCCAGATCGCCCCGATCACGGCGACCCCCACCGCGCCCCCGCGTCGGATCGCGGCGGCGTTCGCGGCGGTGATCCCTCCGATGCCGATGACCGGCACGCCGGCGGGGGCCAGGCGGGCGAGGCGCGCGAACCCATCGGGACCGAGCGGGGACCCGGCATCTGGCTTGTTGTCCGTCGCGTAGCAAGGCCCGACGCTCCAGTAGTCGGCCGGCCAGGGCCGCACGCGATCCGCCTCGGCAGGGGAGCCGACCGAGGCGCCGAGTAGGAATCCGGGCGGCACGTACGGCCGCACCGCGTCGAGCGGCGGGTCGTCCTGGCCGAGATGCGCCCCGGCCGCCCCGGCCGCGAGGGCAACGTCCACACGGTCGTTCACGAGGACCGGCACCGGGAGGGCGCCGACTAGCGCCCGGGCGAGCGCCGCCACCTCGCGCGCCGGCGCACCCTTGTGGCGCACCTGCACGATCGTCGCCCCTCCGGCGACCGCCCGGCGGCAGGCCTCCACGGGATCGCGCCCCTTGAGAAGGCCTGCATCCGTGAGCACCATCAAGCGCAACTGATCGGCCAGGGCCATGACCAAGATCCTGCGGGGCCTGCGGGGCGCCACCACGGCGCGCGCGAACACGAGCGAGGCGATCCTCCAGGCGACGGCGGAGCTGCTGCGCGCGCTGCTCGAGGCGAACGGCTTTCAACCCGAGGACGTGGAGAGCGCCATTTTCACGTCGTCGCCGGACCTCACGGCCGAGTACCCGGCCCGCGCGGCGCGACTCCTCGGGTGGCGCGACGTGCCGCTGCTCGGCGCCGCGGAAGTCCCCGTGCCCGACGGGCTGCCGCGCTGCATCCGCGTCCTGCTCCACTTCTATACCACGAAGCCGCAGCGCGAGCTGAAACATATCTACCTGCGCGAGGCGGCCAAGCTGCGATCGGACAGGCGGACGGGCGGCTAGGCGGATGGGCGCACAGGCGATCGGGTCGGCTACGGTCATCGTGAGCGCGAAGGGCGCGGCGCGCTGGCAGGCGGGTCATCCGTGGATCTATCGCACCGACATCTACGACGAGCCGCGCGACGCGGCCGGGATCGTGACCGTCGCCGACCGCCGCGGCCGCCGCCACGGCCAGGCCCTCTACTCTCCCAAGTCGGAGATCCGGCTGCGGCTCCTGACGCGCGGCGGCGAGCCCATCGACGCCGCCTGGTGGGAGGACCGCATCCGCACGGCCGCCGCCCTCCGGTCGGGCATCGACGCCACCGCTTATCGCGTGGTGCACGCCGAGGGCGACGGGCTGCCGTCGCTCACGGTGGACCGCTATGGCCCCTACGTCGTGGCCCAGCTCCTCTCCGCCGGGCTGGAGCGGGTCCGCGCCGACGTGGTCGCGGGGATCCGGGCCGCCCTCCAGCCGGACGGCATCCTGCTCCGCAACGACGCCGCGATCCGCCGCCACGAGGGTCTTCCCCTCGAGGTCGTCCCGGTCGACGGCGTCGTCCCCGACACCATCGAGGTCGCCGAGCACGGGGTCCGCTATCTGACGGCGCCGCGCACGGGTCAGAAGACCGGCGCCTTCCTCGACCAGCGTGAGAACCGCGTGCTCGTCGCCGAGGCGACGCATCCGGGAGGGACGGGGGGGCACCGCGCGCTCGACGCCTTCGCCTACCACGGCTCGTTCGCGCTGCACCTGGCGCGCCGGGTGGCCGAGGTGGTCGCCGTGGACTCGAGCGCCGAGGCGCTGGAACGCGGGCGCGCCAACGCCGCGCTCAACGGCGTCGCGAACATCACCTGGCGGGAGGCCAACGCCTTCGACCTGCTGCGCGAGCTCGAGCGGCGGGAGGAGACGTTCGACACCGTGGTGCTCGACCCGCCGGCGTTCGCGAAGACGAAGCAGAGCGTCGCCAAGGCGCTGGGCGGCTACAAGGAGATCAACCTGCGGGCCATGCGGCTGCTCGCGCCCGGCGGGATCCTCTTCACCTGCAGCTGCTCCTACCACGTACGGCGCGAGCACTTCGCGGCGATGCTCGCGGCCGCGGCGGAAGACAGCGGGCGCCGCCTGCAGCTCCTCACATGGACGGGAGCCGGCAGGGATCACCCCGAGCTCTTGAACGTGCCGGAGACGGGATACCTGAAGGGGGCGCTGCTGCGGGCGGCCGACTGAGCCGCACCGTTGACTTACGAGTCTGCCTTTGCAACCTTGCACCCCATGCCGCTGCCCCGGCCCGAGGCACGCGACCGCCACATCCGCGTCCGCCGAGTCCTAACCGGAGTCCTCATCGCCAATCTCGCCGTCCTGGGGAGCAAGCTGTTCGTGGGCATTCTCTCCGGCTCACTCGCGATCCTGGGTGGAGCGCTCGACTCGGCGGTCGACGTGCTGAACAACGCGCTCGGCGTCGTCCTGGTCCGCGTGGCCGGCCAGGCGCCCGACGAGGAGCATCCCTACGGCCACGGCAAGTTCGAGACCCTCGGGGCGCTCGCCATCGTCGTGTTCCTCGCGATCAGCTGCTTCGAGCTCGCGCGGGGCGCCGTGAACCACCTCCTGAGCGGGGGGCACCCGGTGCTCGTGACCGATCTTCAGCTCGCGATTCTCGTGCTCACGCTCGGGGTGAATGTGTGCATCGCCTGGTACGAGAGGCGGCGGGGGGGCGAGCTGAGGAGCGAGCTGCTGCTGGCGGACGCCGCGCACACGCGCACGGACGTGTACGTGACGACCGGCGTGCTGACGGGCGTGCTGCTCGCGCGGCACGGGTGGTGGTGGGCCGACCCGGCCGTGGCGATCGCTGTGGCCCTGTTGATCCTGTGGGCGGCGTACCGGATTCTCTCCCGCGCCGTGCCGGTGCTGGTCGACCAGCGCGCCCTCCCCCCCACCGCGATCCAGGAGACGGCTCAAGGGGTGGTGGGCGTGAGGAGCGCCTACGGAATCCGCTCGCGGGGCGCGGCCCCGGTGCGCTACGCCGAGGTCACGATCGCCGTGGACCGGAACGCGAACGTCCAGGAGGCGCACGCCATCGCGGACGCGGTCGAGGAGCGCCTCAAGCGCGACCTGCAGCTCGCGGAAGTCACGGTGCACGTCGAGCCATGCTGACGCCCCTCTCCGCCAGCGGCTCGCCCGCGCCCGCCCCCACCCCGCGCCGCCCGCCCCGCTCCCTCAAGCAGGAGTACCAGGAATTCATCCTGCAGCGCATCGAGGAATACAAGAACGCACTCACGCGCGAGGAGCTGCTGGAGATCGGGGACGAGGCCGTGCGCGAGCTGGAGGAGAACGCCGCCGGGCAGTACCTGCTCACCGAGGTACTGCTGCTCGAGCACGTGGACCGGATCATCGCCCGTCGGCTGCGGCTGCCGTCGTTTCCCCGCTGGAGGCAAAAGCACCGGGCGCTGCGGGCCGCGCAACGCGAGCCGACCCACTGGGGCCTGGACGCCGACGGACCCCTCGTCGCCTACGCCCGCCGCCTCGAGCCCGGCGACCTGGCGGTGGTCGTGGGGACGGGGGCGCTCCCCGCGGGGCTGTTCATCGCCGCCTACGAGGCCGAAGTGTTCCTCGTGGACCAGGAGCTCCACGCCGTCGAGGCGGCGGAGAGTCGCGCCATCACGGAGCAGCTCGCCGGGCGCTTCCAGGCGCTCGTGATCAACTTCGGGCGCTGGTTCCCGGACGTCGCACCCAGCCTCGTGGTGATCGACCCCGCCGCGCTGGCCGCCGCGCGGCCCAAGGACCGCCACGCCCTGCTTTACGACCTCCAGGCGCGCACGCGGGCGGGCGGCGTCCACATCGTGCTGCCCAGGCCCGCGACCCGGGAGGTGATACCGCTGGCGCCGGAGTCGCTCGAGGCGCACTACACGGGATGGCAGCTCACCCGGCGCCGCCGCACCCGCCGCGGCGCGGGATTCGTGGCGGTGAAGCCCCCGCGTCCGCTCGACACGGCGGCGAACGTGTCAGACTAGCCACTCCTCGCTCACCCCGCCCCGTAACCAGTTGTAAGACGCCAAGTTGTAAGAACGCGCTCGTGGCGGGAAGCTTGCACTGCCGCCTTACGGCTCACAACTGGGAACTGTGCATGACAACGCTCCCCCTCCCCCTGGTTCTCGACGACGAACCCCTCGGGGTCATTCTGCGCGCGGGCCGAAAGATTCTGCGCCCTGCGAAGATCTGGGCCTACTGCTGGTTCACGGATGAAGGCGAGGGGGGCGACCACACGCACCGCCATCTGCCCGAACACACAGACTGACAGTAAAAGGGCCGGCATCGCGCCGGCCCTTTCTTGTTCCCACCTCAAGCTACAATGTCAGGCTGTAAGCTCGCGACGCGACCGCCGCATCACTGATCGCAGCGGGCACCGTCCCAGACGCCCTGATTGGTCCCGAAGGTGAAGGCGCCGGCGAGCCGGCTGACCGTGCTGTTCGCCTCGCCGGTCGCGAGGGTCGGGACGGCGATCGCGATTGCGATGACGTACTGGGACGTGCCGTCCGGTATCAGGTTCCAGGCTGGCGAGACCGTGAGCGTGTTGGCGGTGTTGGAGGCCACCGTGCGCGTCTGGCCCGCGCCAGCTCCCGCGTTGATGCTGACGGTGCGTCCCGCCCATTGGTTGGTCGTCCACGCGCTGGCCCCCTTTTTGTCAAGGTCCTCGAGCGTCGTGCTCTTCTGCATGATGACGTATCCGGTCGAGGCATCCTCCGGGATCGTGGTCCACGCTGGCGAGACGGTGAGCGTGTTGGCGTCGTTGTCCACCACCGTGCGCGTCTGGCCCGCGCCGAACCCCGCGTTGGTCCTGACGAGGCGCCCCAACCATTGGTGGAGTGTCCACGCTGAGGTCCCCAATTTGGTGGTGTCCTGGAGCGTGGTGCTCGTCTGGCCCGGGCCGGCGGCGCTCGAGTTGGCGACGCCGGCGTCGCCGCTGCCGGTGCCGTTGTCGCCCGCGACGATCGTCCCATCGAGCGCGAATACCGTCCCGCCGGCCGCCGTCGCCGCGCCGAAGAGCGTCGAGCCGCTCAGCGTCACGTTGAAGATCCCGTTGCCCTGTGCGTTCGTGCTGGTGAAAGGCCCGCAAAAGGCCATCGGATTGCTCGTAGCCCTCTCGGTGAGGAATGTCCCGCTCGAGCTGGTCGGTCCGGTGAACGTGCCCGCCAAACGGGAGCTGCCATCGTATGTCCCGTCGAAGGTGTACCCACCCCCGCTGGCCGAGACAGCCCCCGAGCTGTTGTAGGTGCCCGTGAGCGCGATCGTGGCGGTGGCTCCGACGCCGATGACGTACTGGGACGAGCCGTCCGGCTTCGTGCCCCAAGCTGACGAGACGGTGAGCGTGTTGGCGGTGTTGGAGGACACCGTTTTACTCTGGCCCGCGCCGGTTCCGGCCTTGATTGTGACGACGCGGGTCTTCCATTGGTCGGTCGTCCACGTCTTGGTGATGTCCTGAAGCTTGGTGCTCGCCTGCGTGATGCGGTACTCGGACGTGGCGTCCGGCATCGTGGTCCACGCCGGCGAGACGGTGAGCGTGTTGGCGGTGTTGGTCGACACCGTGCTCGTCTGGCCCGCGCCGGCTCCGGCAGCGATCCTGACGGGGCGTCCCGCCCATTGGTCGACGGTCCACGTTTTGGTGATGTCCTGCAGCGTGGTGGCCGTCTGCGTGATGACGTACTCGGACGTGCCGTCCGGGATCGGGTCCCAAGCGGGCAAGACCGTGAGCGTGTCGGTGGTGTTGGACACCACCGTGCGCGTCTGGCCCGCGCCCGTTCCGGCGTTGATAACGACGGGGCGTCCCGCCCATTGGTTTGCCGTCCACGCTTTGGTGTTGTCCGCGAGCGCGGTGCTCGACGCCGTGATGATGTACTTGGACGTGCCGTCCGGCGTCGTGATCCACGCGGGCGACACGGTGAGCGTGTTCGTGGTGTTGGAGGACACCGTGCGCGTCTGGCCAGCGCCCGTTCCGGCCGTGATCCTCACGACGAGTCCCGCCCATTGGTTGGCCGTCCACGCTTTGGGCCCCGTCTTGGTCGTGTCCTGGAGCGTGGTGCTCGTCTGCCCGATGACGTACTGGGACGTGCCGTCCGGCGTCGTCGTCCACGCTGGGGGCGAGATGGTGAGGGTGGTGGTGGTGTTGGAGGACACCGTGCGCGACTGGCCTGCCCCGGTTCCGGCCGTGATCGTGACGAGGCGTCCCGCCCAGAGGTTGCTCGTCCACACTTTGGTCGTGTCCTGGAGCGTGGTGCTCGTCTGTGCGATGACGTACTGGGACGTGCCGTCCGGCGTCGTGGTCCACGCTGGCGAGACGGTCAGTCTGGTGGAGTCGCTAGCGGTCACCGTGCTTGCCTGGCCCGCGCCGGTTCCGGCGTTGATCGTGACGAGGCGTCCCACCCACAGGTTGATCGGCCACTCTTTGGTGATGTCCTGGAGCGTGGTGCTCGTCTGCCTGATGGCGTACTTGGACGTGCCATCCGGGATCGTGGTCCACGCGGGCGAGACAGTAAGCGTGTTCTTGGTGTTGGAGGACACGGTGCTCGTCTGGCCCACGCCGGTTCCGGCCGTGATCGTGACGGGGCGTCCCGTCCATATGTTGATATGCCACGATTTGGTCGTGTCCTGGAGCGTGGTGCTCGTCTGCAGGATGACGTACTTGGACGTGCCGTCCGGCGTCGTGGTCCAAGCCGGCGAGACTGTGAGCGTGTTCTTGGTGTTGGACGACACGGTGCGCGTCTGGCCCGCGCCCGTTCCAGCCGTGATGCTGTCGGGGCGTCCCGCCCAGAGGTTGGTCGACCACGCTTTGGTGGTGTCCTGGAGCGTGGTGCTCGTCTGCAGGATGACGTACTTGGACGTGGCGTCCGGCGTCGTGGTCCAAGCTGGCGAGACGGTGAGGGTGGTGGCGGTGTTGGACGACACCGTGCTCGTCTGACCCACGCCGGTTCCAGCCGTGATGCTGACGGGGCGACCCGCCCAGAGGTTGGTCGACCACAACTTGCTGGCATCCACGAGCGTGGTGCTCGTCCCGCCGCTGGCAGTGCCGGACTCGTTGGTGGCGGTGCCGGACTCGTTGGTGGCGGTGCCGGCCTCGTTGCTGCCGGTGCCGGCGTCGCCGGTGCCCGTGCCGCCGTCGCCCGTGGCCTTGCCTTTGTCGCCGATGGTGGCGACGCCCTCGTCGCCGATCGTGGCGGTGCCGTCTTCGCCGGTGCCGGTGCCGGCTTCAGAGCCCGGCGCGATGACCTTGAACGTTGCCGCAACGCGTGTTTCGTCGACCGTCAACACGAGCGACCCGGCCAAGCTGGCGTTGGCGCCGTTTACGTTGCCGACGAAGACGAGGGTGTTGGCGCCACCCGGGCCGGTCTGGTTCTCGTTGTTGCACGCGGCCAGCGCCAGCGTGGCCAGCGCGATAACGCCGCAGGCGAGCCGCACGCCGCAACGCGTCGTCTGGTCCCCACGAAGTAGTTCCATGAGCGCTCCTGTTGACGGTAGCATCGTCGATGCTAACAGGTTTCCTCGGCACCTAGCGGTGCGGGCGTGAAAAAGTGCACTGCTTCAGATGGCACCGCTAGGGGGGGCTCGCGCCCTGCGGGGCGCGTCCGAGCGAGTCTCTTGCGAGGGGCTGGGCCTGGCAGTTTCTGTTCTGACGCTACCTGCAACCACATGGCGGACCGGTGCTTGCCCTGCTCCGCTTCGGGTTGCCGAGGGGCACCACAGTCTCTAATCTTCTCGCCATGGCCACGCTCACCATCGACGGCCGTAGCGTCACCGCCGACCCCGATCGCACCATCCTCGAGGCGGCGCGCGCCGCCGGGATCCCGGACATCCCGACGCTCTGCTGGTACCCGAAGCTGCCCATCGTCGGCAACTGCCGGATCTGCCTGGTGTCGGTGGAAGGGCAACCCAAGCTCGTCCCCGCGTGCGCCACGAAGGTGGCGGACGGGATGGTGGTCCACACCGAGTCGCACGCCGCCGTCGAGAACCGCAAGGGAGTGTTGCGCTTGCTGCTAGAGCGCTACCCGGCGGACCACCTCCGGAACGGCGGCCGGGTGAGCCCCCGCAACGAGTTCGAGCAGTACGTGGTACGCTACGGCGTCGTGCCGACCGCAGTGGCCGAGCGCGACCTGGCGCTGCGCCACGGCGACGAGCGCCCCGGTGACCCGATGATCCGGCACGACATGAGCACCTGCATCCTCTGCACCCGCTGCGTGCGCGCCTGCGAGGACATCCAGGTGGTCGGGGTGCTGGACGTGGGGCTGCGGGGCGAGCACACGGAGATCATCGTCGGGGCGGACGGCGACCCCGACAGGGCGGGGTGCACCTGGTGCGGTGAGTGCGTCCGGGTCTGCCCCACGGGCGCGATCTTCGAGGTGATGCCGCGGGAGCGCTTCACGCCGGAGCAGATCCGGCATCCCGCGAAGGTGGTTCGCTCCGTGTGCCCGTACTGCGGCGTGGGCTGCCAGGTGGACCTGCACGTCGCCGACGGCAAGGTGGCCCGCGTGACCTCCCCGGACATCGAGCTCAACACTCCGAACCAGGGCTCGACCTGCGTGAAGGGGCGGTTCGGCTACGACTTCCCCCAGCACCGCGACCGGCTCACGAAGCCGCTGATCCGCCGGGGCTGGGTGAAGCAGCGCGATCGCTGGGTCTGGAAGGGCCCCGCAGGCCAGGAGCGGCGGGGCGGACCGTGGCGGACGATCGAGGGCGAGGGGCAGACCGGGAAGCCCGCCGGGCCCCCGCGCGCCGTCGGCAAGTCGGTGCGCGGGCTGCCGCTGCTCGAGCGGCTCGACCTCGACCTCCGCGACCGGGGCGCCACGCCGCCCTCCTGGTACGAGCCGTTCCGCGAGGCCACCTGGGACGAGGCCTTGGAGCTCGTCACACAGGAGCTCCTGCGCATCAAGCGGGAGCGCGGCGGCGACGCGCTGGCGTGCTTTTCATCGGCCAAGTGCTCCAATGAAGAGAACTATGTGATGATGCGCATGTTCCGGGCGGCGCTCGGGACGAACAACATCGACCACTGCACCCGGCTGTGCCACTCGACGTCGGTGGCCGCGATGCAGCGGGCACTCAACACGTCCGCCGCCTCGGGCTCGATGCGGGAGATCGAGGAGGCCTGTGACGTCATCTTCATCGCGGGCGCGAATACTACCGAATCGCACCCCGTCTTCGGGGCTGCGATCAAGCGCGCCCACGAGCGGGGCGCCACGCTCATCGTCGCGGACCCGCGCAAGACCGAGCTCGCGGCCCGCGCCGACCTCCACCTGCAAATGCAGCCCGGCACGGACGTGGCCTTGTTCAACGCGATGCTGAGCCACATCCTCGCCCAGGGCCTGGAGGCGAAGCAGTTCATCGCGGCCCGCACGCGCGAGTTCGGCAAGCTGCGGGAGTCGGTGCAGGCGATGACCCCGGAGGTCGCGGGGAAGATCACGGGAGTAGCGGCGGAGAAGATCAAGCGGGCCGCGGAGATCTACGCCCGGGGACCGAACACGAGCACCCTGTGGGCGATGGGGCTGACGCAGCACGCCAACGGCACCGATCTCGTCGCCGCGCTCCTCAACCTGATGCTCAGCTGCGGCATGATCGGCCGCTGGGGCGCGGCGATGCTGCCGATCCGCGGCCAGAACAACGTCCAGGGTGCCTCCGACGTGGGCGCGATCCCGTTCGTCTACACCGACTACCGCACGGTCAAGGACCCCGGGATCCGCGCCGAGTACGCGCGCGCCTGGGGCGTCGCCCCCGAGTCCCTCTCTCTGAAAGAGGGGCTGATGGTGACGGAGATCGTAAAGCAGGAGAGCGGGGTCCGCGGGATGTACATCATGGGCGAGAACCCCATCATCTCCGATCCGGACATCGCGCACGCCGAACACTGGTTCCGGGAGCTGGAGTTCCTCGCGGTGCAGGATCTCTTCCTCACCGAGACCGCCCGCTACGCCGACGTCGTGCTCCCGGGCTCGAGCTTCGCCGAGAAGACCGGGACGTTCGTGAACACCGAGCGGCGCATCCAGCTCGGCCACAAGGCGGTGGAGCCGCCGGGCGAGGCACGGGGCGACCTCCAGATCCTGATCGAGCTGTCCAACAGACTCGGGTTGAGAACCGCACACCGTACGGCGGAAGACGTAATGGTTGAGATCGTAGCGGTAACACCGTCGTGGCGCGGCGTGACGTACGACCGGCTGGAGGGCGCGGGGCTCCAGTACCCCGTGCCGACTCCGGATTCGCCCGGCACGGCCTTCCTGTTCGACAACCGGTTCCCGACGGCGGACGGCAAGGCGATCTTCGTGCCGGTCGAATACGCCCCGCCGGTGGAGCTGCCGGACGAGGCGTATCCGTTCGTCATGAACACCGGGCGCCAGCTCTACCACTGGCACACCGGCACGATGACGCGGCGGGCCACGGGGCTGGACCAGCGCGAGCCCACGCCGATCATGGAGATCCACCCGGCCGACGCCGCGGCGCTGGGCCTCGCCGACGGCGATCCCGCTCGCGTGACGTCGCGGCGCAACAGTCTCGTGATCTCGTGCCGTATCTCCGAGCGGGTGGCGCCCGGCCAGGTCTTCGTTCCCTTCCACTTCCGCGAGGCCGCGGCGAATCTCCTCACCAACCCGGTGCTCGATCCCTACGCGAAGATGGCGGAGCTGAAGTGCTGCGCGGTGCGGATCGAGCCGGTGGAGAGCCCCGCGGTGGTGCCGGCGGACTGAGCGTCTAACCGGGCTTCGCTTTCGCCTCTAGATTCCCCCGCCTATGGAGCTCGGTCTCGCCGGCCGCGTGGCGCTGGTGTGCGGCAGCACGAAGGGCCTGGGCCGCGCCGTAGCGAAGGCCCTGGCGCAGGAGGGGGCGCGCGTCGCCGTCAACGGGCGGCATCAGGACTCCGTCGAGCGCGTGGCCCAGCAGCTCGAGGCCGAGACGAGCCGCACGGTCGTGCCCCTGGTGGCGGATGTGGGGACTCCCGCCGAGGCGGAGGGAATGGTGGAGCGGGTCGCCCGCGAGCTGGGCCGGCTCGACATCCTGTTCTGCAACGCCAGCGGCCCGCCCGCCGCGCCGTTCAGTCACCTGACGGGCGACGCGTTCCAGCGCGCCGTGGAGCTCAACCTGCTATCCACCGTGCATCTCGCCCGGGCGGCCGTGCCGGTGATGCGCAAGGTCCAGTGGGGGCGCATCATCTGCCTCGCCTCGGTAGCCGCGAAGCAGCCCGTGCCCGGCCTGATCCTCTCCACGACCGCGCGCGCCGGCGTGCTCGGCTTCGCCAAGGCGCTCGCCGACGAGGTGGCGCCGGAGGGGATCACCGTCAACGTGGTGTGCCCCGGGTTCATCGCCACCGAACGGATCGAGGATCTCACCGAGACCCGGGCGAAGCGGGAGCACCGCAGCTCCCAGGAAGTGATGCGCGAGATGGTTGCGGACATTCCGATGGGACGCATGGGCCGCACCGACGAGCTCGCCGCGGCCGTCGTGTTCCTCGCCTCTGAACGCGCCAGCTATATCACGGGCGCCGTGGTCCAGGTGGACGGGGGCTTCACCCGCTCCATCTTCTGACCCCTCTCTCTTCCGCTTCCCCGATCCCGCCATGCACGCCATCGTGAAGGACCGTCCGGCCCCCGGCCTCAAGGTCGCGACGGTCCCCAAGCCGTCGGCGGGGCCGGGCGAGGTGCTCATCGCCGTGCGCCACGCGGGGGTGTGCGGCACCGACCTGCACATCGCCGAGTGGGACGCCTGGGCGCAGGGCCGCCTCAAGCCCCCACTCGTCATCGGCCACGAGTTCGCGGGCGAGATCGTGGCGGTCGGTGAGGGGGTCGGCGAGCTCAAGGCCGGCCAACTAGTGACGGCCGAGGGGCATATCGTGTGCGGGCACTGCCTGCAATGCCGCACGGGCAACGCCCACATCTGCCGTAACACCCGGATCATCGGTGTGGACCGGGACGGCGCCTTCGCCGAGTACATCGTCATGCCCGCCACCAACGTGCTGCCGCTCGACGGCATCCCGACCGCGGTCGGGGCCGTGATGGACCCCATGGGGAATGCCTTTCACGCCGTGCTCTCGGCGGAGATCCCCGGCAGCACGGTGTTCGTCGTGGGCTGCGGCCCGATCGGCTGCTTCGCCGTGGGGATCGCCCGGGCGGCAGGGGCCGCCAAAGTGATCGCTTCGGACGTCAACCCCACCCGGCTGGCGCTCGCCGCCAAGATGGGCGCCCACCGCACCCTCAACGCCGGCCGCGACGACGTGGTACGCGCCGTGCTCGAAGAGACCGGGGGCGAGGGGGCGGACGTGGTGTGCGAGATGTCGGGCGTGCCCACGGCCCTGCATCAGGCGTTCGCCGCCGTGCGCCGGGGAGGGCGCGTCCAGCTGCTCGGCATCCCCACGGGCGAGATCCCGGTAGACTTCGCGAGCGAGATCATCTTCAAGGGGATCACGGTGTCCGGCGTGATCGGACGCAAGATGTACGAGACGTGGCACCAGATGCGCCGCTACCTGACGGCGGGCTTGCTCGACCCCCGCCCCGTCATCACCCACCGGTTCCCGCTCGCCAAGATCGACGACGCGCTCGCCGCCATCCGCTCCGGCGACGCGGGCAAGATCATCCTGGAGATCGCATGAGTTTCGCCGCACGACTCGCCAGCGAGCTCGACCAGTTCAGGCGGGACGGCGTCTACAAGCGCCTCAACTACCTCGCCTCCCCCCAGGCCGCGCGCGTGCGCATGGAGGGACGCGGCGAGGTGGTCATCCTCTCGTCGAATAATTACCTGGGACTGTGCAGCGCCCCCGCGGTCGTGGAGGCCGGCCAGCGCGCGCTGGATCAGTACGGCGCGGGCACCGGATCGGTGCGGTTCATCTGCGGGACGTTCACGATCCACCGCGAGCTCGAAGCGGCGCTGGCCCGGTTCGTCGGCTGTGAGTCGGCACTCACATACGGCAGCTGCTGGAACGCGAACGAGGGCCTCTGCCCCACGCTGCTCGGCGAGCAGGACATCGTCATCTCCGACCAGCTGAATCACGCCTCCATCATCGACTCGATCCGGCTCGCCAAGACCATCACGAAATGCCAGACCGCGGTCTACCGGCACTCGGACATGGCGGACCTCGAAGAGCGACTCAAGGCGGCGAAGGACCGCCGGCTGAGGCTGATCTTCTCGGACGGCATCTTCTCGATGGAGGGCGACATTGCGAAGCTGCCAGACATCGCGGCGTTGGCGCGGAAGTACGACGCCATCGTGGCCATCGACGACTCGCACGCTACCGGTGTGTTGGGGCAGACGGGCCGGGGGACGGCCGAGCATTTCGGGATGGTGGGCGAGGTGGATATCATCACGTCGACCCTCGGCAAGGCGCTGGGCGGGGCGGCGGGAGGGTTCACCGCGGGGCCGGCAGCGCTTACCGACTACCTCACCCAGCGCTCCCGCCCCCAGCTCTTCAGCAACGCGCTCCCGCCCACCGTCGCCGGGAGCGCGCTCGCCGCTGTCCGCCACGTCGAGCAGCACCCCGAGCTGGTCCGGCGGCTGCACGAAAACGCGCGCTATTTCCGCACGCAGCTGACGGCACTGGGCTTCAAACCGCTCGAGGGGGAGACTCCCATCGTGCCCGTCATCCTGGGGGAGACGGCCCATGCGATCGAGATGAGCGAGCTGCTGCTCGGCGAGGGCGTTTTTGTGACCGGGTTCGGGTACCCGGTCGTGCCGCAGGGCCAGGCGCGGGTGCGCTGCCAGCTGTCTGCCGGCCACACCCGTGAGGATCTCGACTTCGCGCTCCAGGCGTTCCGGCGGGTGGGAACCAAGCTCGGCCTTATCTAGGCACGCACGGCTTCGGTTTAGTTTCGGGTTTTGTAGCAGAGTCGGCTGCCTGGCACCTCAAGTACTTTCAAGACTCCGTGGCTTAACCTTATGGCAAGTATGGACTTTTTGCGACCAACTCCTATTTTGGGGGTCGCTTGTCGGGCGTAGCCAGCCATTTCTTGACCTGATGGCGGCACTCTCCCCCTTGGGGAGGCCGTGGGAGGTAGTTGCGATGCGGGTACTCTCGATGCTCGGGACGGTACTGGCCTGCGGGGCGACCGCCCTAAGCGCCCAGCGAAGTCACCGGATCGAGCTCGGCGGGTTCGGCACGTACACGCGCTACGACCCCATTTTCGGCCTCGAGAGACAGTTCGGCGGCGGCGGGCGGCTCGGCTTCTTTCTCACCAACAACATCGGGCTCGAAGTGGACGGGAGCCTCACGCGGCCAGTCCCCACTGCCGGTGGACCCAGCACGCAGGTTCGGTTCGGCAGCGCGAGCCTGGTCATCAGCTCCGGCGGCCCCTACATCTTAGGCGGCTACTCCCGGCTCGACATGGGGGTCAATCCGCCCTACAACTTCGCGCTCAAAGCCGTCCACGGCGGGCTCGGCACGCGGATTTTCTTCACCGACCGGGTCGCCCTGCGCATCGAAGCCCGGGCTTACTACCCGACAAGCAACCCGAATTACGGCAATAAGAAGTCCCTGGACGCGACCGCATCAGCCGGGCTCTCGGTCTTCCTCCTCGGCGGCGGTGGCCCGCACGAAGCGGCCCCGCGTCCGCTTCCCCCGGAGAAGCGGGAGTCGGTCGTGGTGGCGGGCGGCCAGCCACCCGCGCCTGCGGTGGCCCCGACGCCCGCGCCAATGCCCGCGCTCGCGCCCGCGCCAGCGCCAGCGCCGATTCCGGCGGTTGAGCGCCGCACTCCGGCGGCCCACTTCGCCGGCGGGGGCGGGCACGCGGACCAGTTCGAGTTCGGGGCGTTCGGGAGCTACACGCGCTACGACGGCTTCTACAACCTCAAGAACCAAGTGGGAGGAGGCGGGCGGCTGGCGTTGTTCATCAGCGACAAGGTCAGTATCGAAGTCGAGGGGGGCTTCCAGCACCCGAGCCAGAAAGTGGGTACGCTCTCGCCCCAGCTCGTGCTCGGGAGCGTGAGCCTGGTGCTCAACGCCCCGGCGGGCCGCAACTTGTTCTACCTTCTCGGCGGCTACACCCGGTTCACGTTCCGCGACACCCTGCCGCCCTACGACTTCACGGATAACGCCCTGCACGGCGCCATCGGAGATCGGCTCTTCCTGACCGACCACGTGGCGCTGCGG
>Ga0209802_1001449_pt1 | contig 17684 bp, 18 predicted proteins | sample GraSoiAngelo_129_FD_185886 | JGI IMG/M metagenome (GOLD analysis project Ga0209802, IMG submission 185886) | Grasslands soil microbial communities from the Angelo Coastal Reserve, California, USA - 14_0927_12_40cm (SPAdes) (version 2) | ecosystem: Environmental > Terrestrial > Soil > Grasslands ... | reverse complement strand
CCCTCTCCCACAGGTCGTTCTGGCGCAGCAGCAGTGAGACGTGGGCCGTGGCGGTGGAGTACCGCGTGAAGCAGGACGTTGCTAAGTTGGAGGTGGTTTGGAGGCGCTGCGCGGTTGTCGCGTGGTAGCCCCGCGGGCGTAATTCAGGGGTAGAATGCCAGCTTCCCAAGCTGGACGTCGCCGGTTCGAATCCGGTCGCCCGCTCTGCCGCTAGCTGAGAGCCCCCCGCTGGCTGGCGTCGCGGCCTGGACGCCTTCATATTTACATGTTCGGAACTTTCGGCCGGCGTTGAAGTTGCGACGCCAGGCTTCACAAACTCCTTGAAGGTTCGCTAGCGGTGGTTCGCGTCCAGTCGGTGGCGCCGCACTCACTCGGCGCCGAGTTGGGGCTCGTCCCCGGAACGGAGCTCCACGCGGTCAACGGCCGCGCCTTGGAGGACTTCCTCGACTGGGAGTTCTTGACGGCGGACGACCGCTTCCTGCTCGAGGCCAGGCTGCCGACGGGCGAGGCTATCGAGTACGACGTGGAGCGACCCGAGGGGCTGCCGCTGGGAGTGACGCTCGAGCCGCCCCGCATCCGCCGGTGCGCCAATCACTGCGACTTCTGCTTCGTGGACGGCAACCCCCAAGGGATGCGTCAGGCGCTCTACATCCGCGACGACGACTACCGCCTCTCGTTCCGCTATGGCAATTTCGCCACGCTCACGAACCTCAAGCCGCGGGACCTCGCGCGGATCGTCGAGTACCGGTTGTCGCCCCTGTACGTGTCGGTGCACGCCACGGACTCCGTGGTCCGCCGCTGGCTGCTCCGGAACCCTGAGGCCCCGGACGTCGTCCCCCAGCTCCGCATGCTCGCCGGGCAGGGGATCCGCTTCCACGCGCAGATCGTCCTGGTCCCGGGGGTGAACGACGGCGCCGTGCTGGCGCGGAGCCTTGAGGACCTGTATGCGTTGGGCGACCCGATCCTCTCGGTCTCCGTCGTGCCGGTCGCCCTCACCGAGTTCTCGAAGCACCACCTGGTACGCCAGCCCAGCGGGGAGGAGTGCCGACGGGCGCTCACGACGGTGGGCGCCTTCGCCGCGCGCGCCCGGAGCGAGCGGGGATTCCCCTGGTGTTACGGAGCGGACGATCTCTACCTGCAGGCGGGGGAGCCGCTTCCGCCCGCCGAGTGGTACGGCGAGTTCGAGCAGCGGGAGAACGGGGTGGGGGCGGTCCGCTATCTCCAGACGCGGATCGCCGCGGCGTGGGACCGCTTCGAGGACCTGGCCGGCAAACGCGTGGGCGTGGTCACCGGGACGGCGATGGGCCCACTGATGCCGCAGGTGCTGGCGGACCTCGCTGCCGCCACGGGAGCGCGGTTCGAGGTCCTGGCCGTCGAGAACACGCTGTTCGGGTCTTCCGTGACGACCGCGGGGCTCTTGCCGGCGACAGCGATCCGCGCGGCGCTCGCCCAGCGGGTCGACCTGGACCTGGCGCTCGTGCCGGCCGAAGCCGTGAACGACGATCAATTGTTCATGGACGCCGTCGCGGCGCACGACCTCGCCGCCGGCCTGCCCATGCCGCTCAGGCTTTCGCACGATTTCGCCGATGCGCTGGGGGCGCAGGAGGTGGCGGTGTGACTGGCCTCCCCACCGTGGCCATCATCGGCCGGCCCAACGTCGGCAAGTCCACGCTGTTCAACCGCATCATCGGCGGGCGCGATGCGATCGTGAACGAGCGGCCGGGCGTCACCCGCGACCGCCACTTCGCCCGGGCGGAGTGGAACGGCCAGCCCTTCTGGCTCGTGGACACGGGCGGCCTCGTGCCGGGTGCCACCGATGCGCTGAACCGCGCCATCCGCACCCAGATCGAGCTCGCCATCGCCGAGAGCGACGTGCTGCTGTTCCTCGTGGACGTGGAGCAGGGGGTCCACCCCGCCGATCTCGAGATCGCTCGGTATCTGCGCCGGGCCGAGCGGCCGGTCGTGCTGGTCGCGAACAAGGCGGACCGCCTCCCCGACGACACGCGCCACCTCGCCTTTTACGAGCTCGGGCTCGGCAACCCGTTCCCCGTGTCGGCGGCGGTGGGGAAGGCGAGCGGCGACCTGCTGGACCACGTGGTCGCGGTCCTCACCACCGTTCCCCGCGACGCGGAGAGGGAGGGGGGGCCAGGGGGTGAGGTCGAGGTGATCCACGTCGCGGTCGTGGGGCGGCCCAACGTGGGGAAATCGAGTCTCGTCAACCGCTTGCTCGGCCACGAGCGGCTCGTGGTCACGGAGGAGCCGGGCACGACGCGTGACGCGATCGACACGCCCTTCGAATACGACGGCCACCGGCTCGTGTTCATCGACACTGCGGGCCTGCGCAAGCGCAGCAAGGTGGCGGACGACATCGAGTTCTACTCCACGCTCCGGACCGCCCGCGCGATCGAGCGCGCCGACGTGTGCATCCTGGTGGTGGACGCGCTCGACGGCATGCACGTGCAGGACCTCAAGATCGCGAACGAAGCGTGGGACAAGGGCACGGGGCTGATCGTCGCCGTCAATAAGTGGGACCTGATCGCGGAAAAGGAGACGAACACGGCCGCGCGGGGCGAGCGGGAGCTCGTCGCGCGGGCCCCGTTCCTCGAGTTCATTCCTTTCCTCTACATGTCGGCGAAGACGGGCCAGCGCGTTCCTCGCCTGCTCGAGCTCATCCTCACGGTGGCCGCTGAGCGGCAGAAGCGCGTGCCCACGTCCGAGGTGAACCGGGTGCTCGAGGCGCTGGTCGAGCGGCAGCAACCGCCCCAGCCCGTGGGCGAGGGCGTGCGGCTGTTCTACGCGTCGCAGATCGGCACGGCGCCGCCCCGCTTCGCGGTGGTGGCGAACCGGCCCGACGCGATCCCGGAGTCGTACACGCGTTACCTGTTGCACGGGTTCCGTGAGGCCTGGGAGTTCACAGGCGCGCCGGTCACGATCAAGTTCCGGCGCAAGCGCCAGGCGGCCCACCGGTGACGGCCGCCCTGTGGATCCTGGCCGCCTACCTGCTGGGGGCGACGCCCACCAGCTATCTCGCCGCGAAGCTCGGCCGGGGCATCGACCTGCGCGAACACGGCTCCAAGAACCTCGGCGCGACCAACGTGTACCGCGTGCTCGGCTGGAAGTACGCGATCCCCGTGGGTCTCGTCGATCTGGCCAAGGGTGCCGCCCCAGTCGCACTGTTCGGCCGTTGGGCAGCGGGGCCCGATTGGTTCCCCGTCACGCTCGGCCTTGCAGCGGTGCTCGGACACGTCTACTCGCCCTACGTCCGCTTCCAGGGGGGGAAGGGCGTGGCGACCGCCGCGGGGGTGTTCCTCGCGCTCGCGCCGCTCGCCCTCGCGATCTCCCTTCCCGCTTGGGGTCTCACGCTCTGGCTGACGGGGTACGTCTCGGCCAGCTCGCTCGTCGCGGTGGCGCTGTTTCCGTTGTGGGTGCGGCTCACAGTGCCCGGAGCGCCGCACGTTTTCTGGGCGAGCGTGGCGCTGGCGCTCTTGATCGTCTACTCGCATCGGTCCAACATTCGGCGGCTGCTGGCTGGAACGGAGAACCGCTTCAGAACCCGAAAGGGAGTGGCTGCGTGACCGGTGGAGGGGTGGCGTGACGCGCATCGCCGTGGTCGGCGGTGGCGCCTGGGGCACGGCGCTCGCCGACCTGCTGGCGCGCAAGGGTGAGACCGTCACGCTGTGGGCGCGCGAGCCGGACGTGGTGGCGGGCGTCAACCGGGAGCATCTGAACCACCTGTTCCTGCCCGACGCCCCGCTCGCGCCGGAGCTGCGGGCGGAGGCCGACCTGGCGGCGGCGGTGCGCGGCGCGGAGGTCGTGGTGTCGTCCGCGCCCTCGTTCGCGGTGCGCGAGACGATAGCGCGGGCCGCGGCGGCCCTCAGCCCCGGGGCCCTCGTCGTGAGCGTGTCGAAGGGGCTCGACCCCGAGCGTCTGACGACGCTGTCGTGCGTGCTGGGAGACGTGCTGCCGGCGGGAATGGCGATCGCCGTGCTCTCGGGGCCGTCGTTCGCCCAGGAGGTGTACGGGCGCCAGCCGACGGCCGTAGTCGCGGCGTCCCACGACCCCGCGGTCGCGCTGCGGGTGCAGCAGGTGTTCGCCACGAGCCACTTCCGCGTGTACACGACCAGCGACGTCCTGGGTGTGGAGCTGGGTGGCGCCTTGAAGAACGTGATCGCCGTCGCGGCGGGGATCCTCGAGGGGCTGGGGCTGGGGCACAACGCCCGCGCGGCGCTCTTGACACGCGGTCTCGCCGAGATCGCGCGGCTCGGCGTGACCCTGGGCGCCGATCCGATCACCTTCGCGGGCCTCGCGGGGATGGGCGACCTCGTCCTCACCGCCACGGCGACGCTGTCCCGCAACTACACGCTCGGGATCGAGCTCGGCAAGGGGAAGTCGCTCGAACAGGCACTGGCAGGTCGCGCGTCGGTGGCGGAGGGCGTGATCACGGCGCGGTCGGCGGTGGCGCTCGGCGAGCGCCACGGTGTCGAGCTGCCCATCGCCCGCGAGGTGGCCGCGGTCCTGTTCCAGGGGAAGTCCCCCCGGCGGGCCGTGTCGGACCTCATGGAGCGCGAACTGAAAGCCGAGCACTGGCGATGAGCGCTCCCTATCCAGTGCAGGAATTCTTCTCGATCGGCGAGGTCTGCCAGCTGACGGACCTCAAGCCGCACGTGCTGCGCTATTGGGAGAGTCAGTTTCGGTTCCTGAACCCCGCGAAGAACCGTTCCGGCAACCGTGTGTACCAGCGGCGCGAGATCGAGTTGATCATGCTGGTGAAGCACTTGCTGTACACGGAGAAGTACACGATCGAGGGCGCTCGCCAGAAGATCGAGCAGTACCGCCGCTCGGGCGAGCTCAAGCCGGAGGCGCGCCGGGCGCTCGCGACGCAGACCGTGAAGGACCTGCGCAGCGAGCTCAAGGCCGTGCTCGCGATCCTCGAGGGCACGACCCCGCCCAATGCCGGGGCGCGCTGAGAGCGGCGCCGCCGTCGCCGTCGTCATCCCCGCCTACCAGGCCGCAGACACAATTCCGGGGGTCGTTGGCGGAGTGTTGCGAGCCCTCCCTGGGGCCGCGGTGTACGTCGTGGATGACGGGTCCCGGGATGAGACCGGTGATAAGGCCGGGGAAGGGGGAAGGGGGAAGGGTGTGACCGTGCTCACGCACCCCCGCAACCTCGGCAAGGGCGCGGCGCTCCGCACCGGCATCGCGCGAGCACTCGCGGACGGAGCCGGGATCGTCGCGACCCTCGACGCTGACGGCCAGCATGCGCCGGCGGAGCTGCCGCGGCTCCTCGCGCCGCTGGCGCGGGGCGAGGCCGACCTCGTGCTGGGTGCGCGGGCGCGCACGGCCGCCATGCCGCGGCGGCGGCGCTGCAGCAACTGGCTCTCCGCCGCGCTCGCCTCCCGCATCGGCGGCCAGCCGATCGCCGACGCGCAAACCGGCTTCCGGGCGTTCTCGCGGGCCGTCGCCCAGGCGGCGCCGCCTGCGGGGTCCCGCTTCGATTTCGAGACGGCGTTCTTGCTCCAGGCGCTCGCCCGGGGATTTCGCGTCCGTTCGGTCCCCGTATCGACCATCTACGAGGGCGGGCGCAGCCACTTCCGTTCCTGGGCGGACAGCTGGCGCGTGGCCCGCGTGTTCGCGCGCTACGGGCGCCGGATCCTCCTGGGGGCGCCATGAAGATCCTGATCTCCAACGACGACGGGATTCTCGCCCGCGGCCTCGGCGTGCTCGCCGAGGTGTGCAGCTCGCTGGCGCAGGTCACGGTCGTGGCGCCCGACCGCGAGCAGAGCGGCACGTCGCACTCGCTCACGCTGCACCGGCCCCTCCGGGCCACGCGGCGCCCGGACGGCGCCTTTCAGCTGGACGGGACGCCCACCGATTGCGTCCTGCTGGCGCTCGGGGCGTTGATGCCGGAGAAACCGGACTTCGTGATCTCGGGGATCAACCACGGACAGAACATGGGGGAGGACGTGTTCTATTCGGGGACCGTGGCCGCCGCCATGGAGGGTCTCGTGGCCGGCGTGCCGAGCATCGCGGTGTCGTATGCCGGAGCGGACCTCGACCTGCTGGACACCCACAAGCCGGGCCTCGCGGCGCTGTTGCGACGCATCACGCAGGTCAAGGACTTCCCCAAGGAGACGCTCCTCAATATCAATCTTCCCGGCATCCCGGGCGATCGGGTGAAGGGCGTCAAGGTGACGCACCTTGGCAGCCGCGTGTTCAGCGAGGAGATCGCGCTCATGAAGGATCCGTGGGGGAAGGAGATCTACTGGATCGGCGGCGGCCGCATCACGTGGACGGGCGGCACCGAGTCGGATTTCCGCGCCACGTCCGACGGCTACATCTCGGTGACGCCGCTCCACATGGACATGACAAACTACAAGCTGATCGAGGTCGTGCGCTCGTGGCTGGCCGGCGACTGAGCCCAGCCGGCGATAGTTATGCGGGCTACCGCGCGCGTCTGGTGGAGACGCTGCGCGCACAAGGCATCCGCGATTTGGCCGTGCTCAAAGCGTTCGCCGAGACCCCGCGCCACCTCTTCGTTCCCGCCGCCGTGCGCCATCGGGCGTACGACGACACCGCGCTGCCGATCGGGAACGGGCAGACCATCTCCCAACCCTTCACCCAGGCTCGCTATCTTGAGGCGCTGCGGCTCCGGGGGCGGGAGCGGGTGCTCGAGATCGGGACCGGCTCCGGATACCAGACCGCGCTGCTCGGCGCTCTGGCGGACCAGGTGTTCAGCGTCGAGCGCGTCCGCAGCCTGGCGCTGGCGGCGCAGCAGGCCCTGCGCGCGGCCGGCGTGGCCAACGTGTCGGTGCTCGTCGGCGATGGGACCCTGGGCTGGAGCGCCTACGCCCCCTACGATGCGATCGTCGTGGCGGCGGGGGGGCCCGAGATCCCGCCGCCGCTCGTCGAGCAGCTCGCGCTAACGGGCCGGCTGCTCGTGCCGCTCGGGAAGCGTGGCGCACAGACACTCACCCTGGTCGAGCGCGACGGGGCCACGCTCCGCCGCACCCCCCTGGGTGGCGCCCGCTTCGTTCCCCTCCTGGGAGAGCACGGCTTCGATGCTTGAACAGTTCATCCAGTGGCTGCTCGAGCGGTTCCGCGACCTGGGCTACCCGGGCATCGTGGTGCTGATGGCCATCGAGTCGTCGTTCCTGCCGCTGCCGAGCGAGCTCGTGATGCCGCCCGCAGGCTACCTCGCGGCGAAAGGGGAGATGAGCTTCGTCGTAGCCGTCGGCTGCGGAGTGTTGGGGAGCATCCTCGGAGCGCTCGGCAACTACGGGCTCGCCCGCTGGCTCGGCCGCGCTTTTTTCGTCCGGCTTGGCAGGTACGTGCTCGTCACCAACAAGCGCTTGGACCGGTCCGAGCGCTACTTCGCGGACCACGGCGAGATCAGCACGTTCATGGGGCGAATGATCCCCGTGGTGCGGCACCTGATCTCGATCCCCGCAGGGATCGCCCGTATGAACCTGGGGAAGTTCGTCGCGTTCACTGGCCTGGGAGCCTTGGTGTGGTGCACCATCCTCACCTGGATCGGATGGTTCATCGGGAGCCGTGAGGACGTGCTGCTCGAGGTCCTGAACCAGGAGGCGAAGCGCTACGCCGGCCGCGCCCTCGTCATCGTGCTCCCGGCTCTGGCGGTCCTGGCGGGGCTCTACGCTTGGTGGTACCGTCGGCGGGCGGCTCAGCAGAACCGCGAGGGCTAGCGCCATGGCCGCTCGCCGCTACCTCGTGCACGGCAGGGTGCAGGGCGTGGGGTTCCGCTGGTTCGTGTTTCGAGAAGCGCAGCGCCTCGGGCTGCGTGGATTTTGCGGCAACCTGCCCGACGGGACGGTCGAAGTCGTGGCCGACGGCGAGGACGCCGCGCTGTCACAGCTCGAGCGCTCCCTCGAGAGAGGTCCCCCGGGAGCGCGCGTGCTGCGTGTGGAAAAGCTCGACGTTCCACATGAGGTCGGCGTCCGGAAGCGCTTTGAGATCAATTGATTGGTGCGAGGCTCCGTGGTCCAACGCGCAGACGTGGAGGCGATCGCTCGGCGGATCCGCGACGTGCCGGACTTTCCCAAGCCGGGCGTCGTCTTCAAGGACATCACGCCGCTCTTGCTCGACGCGTCGGCGTTCCGCCGGGCAGTGGAGCTGATGACGGCGCCGTTCCAGGGGTCGCGGGTCACGCGGGTCGTCTCGATTGAATCGCGGGGCTTCCTGCTGGGTGCGCCGGTGGCGCTGGCACTCAGGGCTGGCTTGGTGCCGATCCGCAAGCCAGGGAAGCTCCCGGCGGAGCGCGGCCGGGTCGAGTACGCTCTGGAATACGGCACCGACGCCCTCGAGATGCACCGCGACGCCCTCGGCTCCGGCGATCGCGTGCTGATCGTCGACGACGTCCTCGCGACCGGGGGCACGGCCGAAGCAGCGGCGAAGCTGGTGCGCGCCCACAGCGGAGAGGTCGTGGGGTTCACGTTTCTCATCGAGCTCGACTTTCTGAAGGGCAGGGAGCGGCTGCGCGGGGAGCGGGTTGAGGCCTTGCTCCACTATGCGTAAGCCTCCTACATTGCAGCGCTTAGCCCCTGTAGCTCAGGTGGATAGAGCAGCGGTTTCCTAAACCGTTGGCCGGGTGTTCGAGTCACCCCAGGGGCACTTCGGTGGGGTGAACGGATCCAGGCACGTGCCAACAAAAGGATACAAGCGGCATGGGGACATCGGTGCAGACGGCGGCCGCTCGGGCCGCCGAAGAAAACCCGCTGCTGGTCGCTATCGGGCGCTGGATCGCTGCGAACCGGCAGAAAGCGCTCGCCATTGCCGGCGCGCTCGTCATCGTCATCGTCCTGCTTGCGTGGAACACCCTCTCCGCCCGGCAGACGGAGCAGGCCGCTGGCGTGCGGCTGAACGCGGCGCGGCTCGCGTTCGACTCTAGGAATTATCCGCTTGCCGCAAGCGAGTTGTCCCAAGTCGTGGAAAACTATTCCGGCACGCGTGCCGCGCAGGAGGCGAACATTCTCCTCGCCCAGTCGCGGCTGCAGCAGGGCCAGAGCCAGCAAGCGATCGAGCTGCTGAAGCGCTTTGCGCCGCGCGCCGACGCGGCGTTTCGGGCTCAGGCTTACGGGCTACTGGGTGCGGCCTACGACAACGTGGGCCATCCCAAAGAGGCCGCGGAAGCGTACCAGCAGGCCGCTGACGCCGCGCAATTGCCCTTTCTGAAGGCTCAATTCCTGACCGAAGCGGGACGCGCCTGGGTTGCGGTGGGGGACACGGCGAAGGCCGTGCAGGCCTACCGCACGGTGGTGGCGCAGAACGATTCGGCGGCGATGATGGTGGCGGGCGAGGCGAAGGTGCGGCTCGGCGAACTGACCAAGGGCGTCCAGTGACTTCGTATAAGAGATGTTATGTTAAGCTGGCTCCGGTGTAAATGTGGAGAAGTGGCTTCAAGTAATAACACCCCTGAACACGAGCCGGGCCTCCCCCACCAGCCACACGTCGTCATAGCTCCCGTTGGCGGTCTGCCGAGCCCGGATCTCGAGCGTGCGGCCGCTCCTAGTCCAGATCGTGGTGGGAAGTGTCCCCAAGCCCCACTGTTGGACCGCGCAGGCTGCGGCCACGGCCCCGGTGCCGCAGGCCAGTGTTTCGGCCTCCACCCCCCGCTCGTACGTCCGCATCCGCCACCCCTCTCGTGTGCCCGCGGGCGAGATGAAGTTGACGTTGGCGCCCTCGGGTCCCAGGGCCGGGTCGGAGCGTAGGTCGCGACCGCGCTGCGGTACGTCCACGCGATCGATTTCGTCCACCAGCACGATCAGATGCGGCACACCAACCACGGCGAGCGCTGCGCGGCGCTCGCCGTCCCCGACGCACAAGCCGGGAACGTGCTGCGGCGCCCGCACGGGAGCGAGGCGCAGCTCGGCGCGCTCCGCCGGCGCGCAGCGGCTCTCGTAGGTTCCGGCGTCCGTCTCGAGGCTCATCCCGCGGCCGTTCGCGAGCCCGAGTCGCGCGGCGAGCTGCGTGGTGCACAGCGCAGCGTTGCCGCACATGGCCGCGCGGGAACCGTCCGAATTGAAGTAGGCCATGCGGACGGCGCCCGGTGCCGCCCCCGGAGCGACGAAGACCAGCCCGTCGGCGCCGATCCCGGTGCCCCGGGCGCAGACGGCGCGGATGTCGCGAACACTCCAGTCTCCCGGACCGGAGGAACGACCGTCCACCATGACGAAGTCGTTGCCCGACCCCGTCATCTTGTAGACCGGCAGTCCCGCTAGATGCGGCCGAACAGCGCCATCGTCCGGAGCCGCGGCACCATCCAGACCGCTTCCCGGACGATGGCTCGGTTCATCTTGCTGTGCCCCTCGGTCCGGTCCACGAACACGATGGGTATCTCGGTCAGCCTGAACCCCTTTCGCCATGCCCTCACGCTCATTTCTATCTGGAAGGCGTAACCATTCGACCGTACCTGCGACAGGTCGATCGCCTCGAGCACGCGCCTGCGAAAGCACTTGAACCCGCCCGTGAGATCCCAGATGCGCAGGCCCGTCACCCGCCGGGCGTAGATGTTGGCACAGTAGGATAACATAAGACGGGTCATCGGCCAGTTGACGACCGTCACCTTGCCGTTGAGGTAGCGCGACCCCAGCACTAAGTCGGCTCCCTCCACGGCCTTGAGAAACTCCTTTAAGTGCACCGGGTCGTGCGAGAAGTCGGCGTCCATCTCGAACACGTAATCGTAGCCCCGCTCGAGGGCCCAGCGAAACCCCGTGATGTAGGCCGTCCCGAGCCCGAGCTTGCCGTCTCGGTGCAGCACGTGCACCCGGCGCTCCCGGGCGGCCAGCTCGTCGGCGAGGCGGCCCGTGCCGTCCGGCGAGTTGTCGTCCACGACCAGGAGCTCGAGGCGCGCGTCCTGCGCGAGCACCTGCGGTGCGAGGCTGGGGAGGTTCGCCGCCTCGTTGTAGGTCGGGATGACGACGAGCGCTCGCTCAGGCACGCCGCCTGCGCCCTGCTGCGAGAGAGCCCGCCGCGGCGATGGCAAGCAGCCCGAGCGAGCCGAGTGTCACCTCCCTGCCTCTCTCGTAGAGCTTCGAGTGGAAGGACAGCTCGACGCTCTTGGTGCCGGCGGCGAGTGGCACCGTGATCAAGCTGTAGTCCCCACGCAGGCACAGGGCGGGCCGGCCGTCCGTGGTCGCCTCCCAGTCGGGATACCAGTTCTCCGCGATGAGCAGGTAGCTGGGTAGCGGGGGAGCGGGGTCGAGCGCCACGCTCATCCGCCCGGGCTGCCACAACGTGACCGTGGCGTGCGACGGGCTCGGCGGCGGCAGTGCCTTGAGAGGCGCCGGAGCGACCGGCTGATCGTGCGTGAACAGCACCAGGCGAGAGTAGTCCATGCGCGGGTCGAGCAAGGTGGGAATGATGGCGGCGGAATCCCCCTTGACGGCCGCGGGCACGACCCGAGCGTAGGGGGCGGGCGCGACCCGCTCGAACAGGTTCGCCTGGTCACCGCCCAGGGTGCGCACGGAGTCGAGGATACGCCGGAAGCCGGGGATCGAATCGGCCTTGCGCGCGCCCACGGGGGCGATCAGGTAGCGCACCGCCAAGAGATCCCACAGCGGGAGGTATCCGAGGTTCCTCCACTCATTCTTGCCCCCGAGCAGCTCGTCGTAGTAGCGGAGTTCGTTGCCGTGGTAGCCGAGCACTTGGGGGACGTCGAACGCCGCCAGCACCGAACCTGGATAGGCGCCGAGATCGAGGACGCGAAACGGTGCGGGCGTCGCGGCGACGCGGGTGGTGAGCGGGTCCCGCTCAAATGGCTCGGAGTAGCGCCAGAAACCACGCGCATTCAGCCAGAGGTCGGTTCCCACGACGAGCGCCAGCGTGAGCGCGCCGAGCCGCGGCGTGAGCCGACCCTGGGCGAGGCCGAACAGGGCCGCCGTCGCCGCTAGTGCCGCGCCGCTCCCGAGGGCTCCCCACATGATGGCCGACTGCTGGGCTTGCGCCGCGGCCACGGCGGCTCGCCCACTCGCTGTCTGGATGCCGCTCGCGAGCCGCTCGGCGATGTGGCCCCATGCGCCGGTGACGGCGAGCAGGGCGACCATCGCTCCGATGATCAGCATGGGCGTCATGGCACGCCGGCCGTCCTTCCCCAGCGCGCGATCGACCCCGAGCCCCGCGAAGACCGCCGTCACGAGTGCCACCACGAAAAACGCCATTCCCGGCGCCCGCGTCTTGCTGACGAGTGGCATCAGCGTCCACCACAGTTTGTAAAACGGCGTCGCCGCACCGAGACTGATGAGCAGGAACAGGAGCCCGATCCCGCCCACCCACACGATGAGGCGCCGCCGCTCCCGCGTGGCGGCGCCCAGCACGGCGAGCGCGATCACGGGGAGGCCGAGATATTCCGAGTGCAGCTTCAGCGGGTTCGAGCCCCAGTACGTGTCGCGCGACCCCACAAAATTCTTCAGAAAGAACTCGAGGACGTGGTCCCAAGGGATTGCGTAGGAGGTTGACCCGGCAAACCCGTAGTAGCCCCCGGCACGGGGTGAGAACGAGATGTAGCCGAAGAATGGCACGATCTCGATGGCGGCGATGCCGAACCCCAGCAGCACGGCGCCGAGGGCCAGCCCGAGTCTGAGGAGTCGTGCCCCGCCCCGCGCGTCGGGGGCCTCCTCGAAGGTCAAATAGAGGGCGAACAGACCAGCGGCGATCAGCAGGTAATAGGCGAGCTGGAAGTGGCCGAGCAGCGTAAGCGCCACGGCCGCCGCGAGCAGCGGATAGCCCTCCGGGCGCCGGTCGCGCAGCGCGAGCACCAGCGCAAGGAACGTGAGCGGCAGCGCGGTGGACGCGAACAGCTTGCCGTCGTGCCCAGGCGAGGGGTAAGAGGCAATCAACCCAGACAGCTCGTAGGCGAGCCCCGCGATGACCGATCCGGTCCAGGATACCCTGAGGCGCCTGAGCAAGAGGTAGGTGAACAGGCCGGCGAGGACGTAATGTACGAAGAAGCTCAGGTTTCCCGTCGTGGTGACCGGGATGACAAAGCGCAGCAGCCAGGTGGGGTAGAAAGCGTTCCCGTGGCCCGCGGCGAACGGCAGGCCTCCGAACACCTCGGGGTCCCACAGCGGAAGGTGGCCCAGGCGCCTGAACCACTCGGCGCTCCAGGTGTGCCACGCGAAGCCTCCCGTGTACTGATCACTCCACGAGTCCGCGAGCCACAGCCCGCGGAGCATCGGCAGCGACAAGAGCGCCGGCCAGAGGGTGAATGCCGCCGTGGCGAGGAGCGTGGGACGACGCGGCTCGTAGGGCGGCGTCGCCGCCAGCGGCTCACGCTCGTTCACTGGTGGACCCCTGTGGACGGTGCCGCAGCGGGAGCGTGACGACGGCTGCCGCTGCCTCCATTGCGGTCAGCAGGACCCGCGACGCCAGGCTCACGACCAACGCGTCGCCGCTCCCGAGCCACGGCGTGAGCAGGCTCACGAACACGAGCTCCCGCACGCCTACCCCGCCGGGGGCGAACAGCGCTAGCCATCCGAGGATGTAACCGAGGGCGAACACGCCGGTCGCGACCGCAAACGGCACGACCCGGTCGGCGATGAGCCCGCGCGCGAGCAGCCAGAAGGCAGCCCCGTAGGTGACCCAGCCCAGCGTCGTGAGGGTCGCGCTCGTGACGAGCGCGGTGGGACGGAGCGGCTCGAGCGGCGCGGAGGCACTGGCGAGGCGCCCGAGCCACCGGGCCGTCGGTGCCCAGGTGAGCACGCCAACGGTGGCGAGCGCCGCGAGTCCCGCCGCAGCGAGCCGCAGCGGCGAGGTGGCGTGCGGGGTCACGGCCGCGACCACAGCGGCACCGGTGCCCACGGCGAGTGCCTGCGACACGAACGCGGACGCCGCGGCAGGGGCCATCTGGACGCCGGCGCGCTGCGCCAGCACGACCAAGCCGGCCACGCTCCACACTTTGCCCGGCACGTAGCGGCCGAGGTTCGCGAGGCTCCAGGTGCGCGCCGCGGCGCCGAAGGCGATGCGCTGCCCCCAACCGAGCAGGATCCGGCGCCACGACTCGATGTGCATCGCGTACGACGCGCTCACCGCAAGCGCGGAGCCGGCGATCCACACCGGCTTGATGGTGAGCACGGCATGGAGCGAGCGGAACTCGGCCCAGTTGCGACCGATCGAGCGTGCCACGAGGGCCACGACGGCCAACGTGACGAGCCCCTGCACCGCCCAGAGCCAGCCTCGGGCCTGCGAGCCGGGAGACGGAGTCATGACCTCTTTGTGAGTGACGTGGGTCAAACGACCCGACGAATTGCGGCGCCGAAAACTACCACGACCGGAAAGGGCGGGAAAGCCGCAGGGATTTGCCCGGACTCGGCGAGGGGCTATAGTACCGGCTCATGCGCATCCTGCACGTCGTCACCGCGTTCCCGCGCTTCCCCAACGACATCATCTCGCCTTGGCTGGTGGAGATGCTCAAGCGCCTGAGGGCGGCGGGGCATGACGTGGAGGTGTTCGCGCCCGCCTATCGCGGCGGCGGCAACCGCGAGTTCGAGGGCATTCCGATCCATCGCTTCCGCTACTTCCCCGCACGGTGGGAAGACATGACCCACGACCAGGCGACGCTGGACCGCTTGCGCCGCTCGCCGCGCTACAAGATCATGCCGCTGTTTTACGTGTTGGGCGGCGTGTGGGCGGCGTGGCGGCTGTGCCGCCGCCGGCGCTATGACGTCGTCCACGTCCACTGGCCCCTGCCGCACGCGCTGTTCGGGTGGGCGGCGCGGCGGGCTTGCGGCGCTCGCATGGTGACGTCGTGGTACGGGGTCGAGCTGCGCTGGGTCAAGAGTTCCCTGCCCTGGCTCAAGCGGTTCCTCGTCTGGGCCCTGCGGGCCTCGGACCAGGTCGTAGCGATCTCCTCCGCCACCGCGCGCGAGATCACCAACCTGGTTCCGGTGAGCGTGCGCGTGATTCCCTACACCGTCGGGTTCCCGGAGGCCGCTCCCGGCGCGTCGTCGCCGCCGGCGGACGACACCTTCGTGATCCTCTTCGTTGGAAGCCTGGTCGAGCGCAAGGGAGTGCGTTACCTGATCGACGCGGTGCCGCTCTTGCCGGCGCACCTGCCCGCCAAGCTCGTCATCATCGGCGACGGGGCCGAGCGGTCCCGGCTCGAGGCGCAAGTGCGGCAACGCGGCCTGGAGCATCGGGTGGAGGTGCGGGGGCGGGTCGCCGAGCAGGAGCTGCGGCGCGCGTATGCCGGTGCCAGCGTGCTCGTCCTGCCGGCCATCGTGGACGCGCGGGGGGATACCGAGGGGTTGGGGGTCGTCCTGCTCGAGGCCATGAGCTATGGGGTGCCGGTGATCGGGAGCGATCTGGGCGGCATCACGGACATCGTCATCGACGGGGAAACAGGGCTCCTGGTGCCGCCTCAGGACTCGGCAGCGCTGGCGGCGGCGCTCGAGCGGCTGGCGACGGATCGCGGCCTGGCGCGGCGGCTGGGTGAGGCGGGCGGCAGTCACGTGCGGCGACATTTCAGCTGGCCGGCGATCATCGCCCAGTGGGAAGAGTGCTACGCGGCGGTGCGGGCTAGTTGAGCGCCTGCACCGTCTCCAGCGCGCGGCCAGCCGGGTCCTCCAGTCTGAGCCGCACGGAAGCGCGCACCGGCGCGTGGGCGTCGATGCGCCCGTCGGGCGTCACGCGCCGCACGCGGATGCTGCGACGTGCGGCGCGCCATTCGACCAGTGCGCTCAGCGGGCCGACGAACGGCTCCTGCGCCACGAGGCGACCGAGCAGCGCGTGAAAGGCACCGGGAGCGTCAGGGAAGCCGAGCGCAGGCGTCAAGTTGGGGTGCCACACCCCCACCCACAGCCCCTCCACCTGCCGGCAGACCTGCGCCAGCGCCTCCCCCTCGGCGACCCATGCCCCAGGGTCCTCGATTCCGGCGTACTTGCTCAGCGTGCGATCCATCCAGCAGAGCGGCACCTCGTCCAGGCCGATCGGTCGCTCGGCGACGGCGTCCCAAACGGGGATGACATCGGCGACCCCCAGCCGGAAGCCGTTGCGGTCCGGGAACCCCCACGTCGTGTCGTAGCGGAACTCCGCCGCCTGCATGCGGCCCTGAGTTGCCCCGGGCCGCATGCGAAGAAAGTGCTGCCGCACCCCCAGGACGGGGCGGCCGGTTAATCGTTCGAGGCGGTGGCGTTGCTGTGCGAAGAGCTCAGGGCGGTCGCTCGTCTCAAAGCTCCCGTGCAGGCTGATTTCGCAGCCTCGCTTGGCCACCTCGTCCAGGATCGCCGCTGCCGCGGGCGCCTCCGGTCGGTACGTGAGATCTCCCGCCCGCATGGTGGCGAGGGTCGGGGTCCCGCACAGCACGAACCAGGTCGAGACCACGCCGTAGTGCCCCTCGTCGTCGAGCACACGGCGCACTCCTTGCCGGACCGGGTCGTGCCCGACGGCCGCGAGCGCCGCCAGCAGCGTGCGCCCCGCGCGTCGCAGCTCGGCCTTGCGGCTCAGCTCGGCGACACGCAGCACCGTGAACACGGGCCAGTGCGCGACGACGTCGAGGTCGTGGGTAAAGGCGGCGGCCCAGCGCCGGCCATCGGGCCACGGGGCGGCCAGCGCCACGGGGCGGCGGTCCGCGCTCGCGATGACGGCGGCGCGCAGTCGCACCGCGGCCCGGGATATGATGGGGTCGGTTTCGCAGGCACTGCGGACCAGCAGGTTCTCGCCCGACGGCACGCGGCCGTGCCGATCGCGCGCCGCGGAGCGCTGCTCGGCCGTCGCCGCGGCGACGTCGGTAACGCGACGCAGCACGACGCGCGGGACGCGCACGACCCCGTCGCCGCGCTCGAGGTACCAGTCGCGCGCGATGCAGGTCTGCAGATCGGGATCGCCCGGATCACGCTCGGCCACGAGCAAGCGCACCACGTCGGCGGAGGCATCCTCCACGGGCGGGACACGAGCGAGATCGATGAGAAGATCAAGACCGTAGCGCTCGACGCCGGTCAGTCCCTCGCGCGGGGGCAGGCGGATCACGAGTTCGTGCAATATACACGGGAACTGCAGTCTCCGACCCGAGGACTTATCTTACCGGGAACCCGAGTTCACTGAACGACATGCTCCTGCGCGAAGCTCTGGCACTGCTCCGTTCCGCTCGCTATTCCGACGCTCACACGCTGTGCCTGCTCTGCTCTTTCGAGCCGCTGCATTTCAAGACCTACCTCCAGGCCTCGCTGGTGGAGCGCTTCCCGGAGACCGCCCCGCGGGTGACGAGCTGGGGCTACGATCAGCTGGAACTGGGGTTGCAGGAATCGTCTCAGGCGTTGCGGGTTCATCCGGCGCTGCTGTTTCTGAGCTGGGGAGATCTCCACCCGCATCTCAGCTGGCGGACACGCGGGCCGCTCGAGATGCCCCTGCCGGGCGACATCCACGCGCGCGCCGACGCGTTGCGAGAGCGTCTCGTCGGGTGGGTCACGGCGCGCGGCGCCGCCGACTCCTATGTCGTCGTGCCTCCCCTCGCGTGGCTCCCCTTGAGTGATCACGTCGCTCCAGGGGCGCTGGGCGCGGGCTCGATGTCTGCCTGGGCGGCCATGGGGGGCGTCGTGGCTGACCTCGCCCAGCGGGGATGCCGCGTGCTCGACTTACCAGTGGCTACCCTGAACATGCGGGACTGGCTCGGTGCCGGCTGTCCGCTGACCGTGGAGGAGAGCGAACGCGCGGCGCGGCGGGCGGTGGAGCTGATG
>Ga0209802_1001446_pt1 | contig 17710 bp, 20 predicted proteins | sample GraSoiAngelo_129_FD_185886 | JGI IMG/M metagenome (GOLD analysis project Ga0209802, IMG submission 185886) | Grasslands soil microbial communities from the Angelo Coastal Reserve, California, USA - 14_0927_12_40cm (SPAdes) (version 2) | ecosystem: Environmental > Terrestrial > Soil > Grasslands ... | reverse complement strand
CCGCCCCACCGCGAAGATCGACGTGCAGAAGTCCGGCGGGATCCCGAGCGCGTCGTAGACCACGGCCGAGAAGAAGTCGACGTTCACCGGCAAGGTCGTGCGGGCCCGCATCGCGTCGTAGACCCGCTCGGCCACCTCGAAGAGCTTCTGCCGGCCGGTCGCCTCGGCCATCGACTTCGCCATGCCGCGGAGCACTCGAGCTCGAGCGTCTTCCACGCGATACACGCGATGGCCGAAGCCGGGCACGCGCACCTTTGGATTCCCGCGCTCGTGCTTGGAGAGTCCGGCTCGCGCTCCCAGACGCGTCTCGATGTAGCTCTCGGCGCGCGACGGCTCGCCGATCTCGAGCAGCATCGCCAGGACGTCCTCGTTGGCGCCGCCGTGCCGCGGGCCCTTGAGCGTCGCGACCGCCGCCACGATGGCGGCGTGCAGGTCGGTCAAGGTGGCGACGCCGACCCGGGCCGCGAACGTCGACGCGTTCAGCTCGTGATCGGCGTGAAGCGTGAGCACCAGGTCCAGGACCCGCGCGACCTCACGCGATGGCGCCCGGCCCTCGAGGAGCTCGAGGAAGTACGCGGCGTGCGACGTGGCGGCCGCCGTGGTCACCGGGGCGCGGCCGGTGCGGATCCGCTGCCAGGCGGCGACCGCCTCCGGCACCAGAGTCATCAGGCGAAACGCCTTCGCGAGGTTGGCTTCGGGCTCGTTCGAGCGCACGTCCGGGTCGCGCGTCGCGGCCAGCGACACTGCCGTCCGCAGGGCGTCGAGCGGGTGCGCATCGTGCGGAAGAGTCTGGAGCAGGTCTGCGACGGCGGGGGGGAGACCGCGCGCCGCCTGGAGCCGTGACGTGAACCGGGCCGACTCGGCGGCGGACGGCAGCTCGCCGTGCCAGAGCAGCGCCGTCACGTCCTCGAACGAGAGGGCGCCGGCGAGCTCGCCGATCTCGTACCCCCGGTAGTAGAGCCTGCCGCGCTCGCCGTCGACCTGGCAGATCCCCGACCGTGCCGCGATGACGTCCTCGAGCCCCGCTTTCCACGCCGTCTCCATCGCCGCCTCCTGAGTTGGTAGGCGCGCAGCGCGCCCCACCGGTACGCTGGTTGATCAGTATTGATTATACTTGATTAAAGTTGACTGGGCCAGGCGACCCTGGACGAGACCGCCCGGGCCTGCTAGCGTCGGAGGCGTACGCGCTATGATCACCGTGAACGGCGAGGAATACCTGACGGTCAAGGAGGCCACCCGCCTGCTCGGCGTCAAGCCGGCGACGCTCTACGCCTACGTGAGCCGCGGCGTCCTGCGGAGCTACCGGCAGGGCATCAAGCGCCAGCGGCTCTACCGCCGGGCGGAAGTCGAAGGACTCCTGAGATTGGCGCCCAGCGCGACTCGAAGCACGAACGTGATCCCGCTCCGCGTCCCGGCGCGGCGCGCCCGGATCCCCCTCGCCGAGTCCTGGATCCGGGACTGACATGGCGACGCTCCGGCTCGCAGCCTTCCTGAATCCCGGACGCGACCTGGCCGGCGGCGTCGACCTGGCGCGGCGCGCCGAAGCACTCGGTTACGACAGCGTCTGGGTCACCCACGGCTCCGGGCGCGACTCGTTCGTGGTTCTCGCCGCGTACGGCGCCGCGACCTCGCGTCTCGGCCTCGGCAACGGCGTCGTGCCGATCTACCCGCGCCATCCGGTCGCGATGGCGCAGGCGGCGCTCACGCTCTCGGAGCTCAGCGCCGGGCGTTTCAGGCTCGGCATCGGCGTGAGCCACCGGGTCAGCATGGAAGCCTCGCTCGGACTCACCCTGCGCGAGCCCCTCGGCGTAATGCGGGAGTACGTCGCCGTGCTCCGCGGCGCGCTCGGCGGCACCGTCGCCTTCGACGGCCGCCACTACAAGGTCAACTGGAGTCTCGCGGTTCCCGAACGTCCCCCGGCGCCGCCGATCTACCTCGCGGCCCTGTCGAGGAACATGCTCGAGCTCGCCGGCGAGATCGCCGACGGGGTGGTCCTCTGGCTCTGCTCGCCCGACTACGTGCGCGACGTCGCGGTGCCAGCGCTCGCGCGCGGGCGGGCACGTGCGGGCAAGACTCTGGCGGAATACGAGATCGTCGCGGCCGTGCCGCTGGCGATCTCGGACGACGCGCCCGGTGCCCTGGCCGCATTCCGCGGCGAGCTCGCGCGCTATCTCACCTTGCCGTTCTATCGCGCGATGCTCGAGGCGAGCGGCCTGGGCAAGGAGCTCGGCGCCTTCGACCGGAACGGCGAGGTGGCCGAGGGACTCACGCGGGCTGTCGGCGCTGTCGGCAAGTCCGAGGCGGGACGCGCCTTCGTTCGCGCCTATCGCGAGGCCGGCGTGACTCTCCCCGCGATCCGTCCGATCACCTTTCCCGACGCTCCCTGGTACCGCCGCACCCTCGAGGAAGCGTCGGGCTGGTGAGGCGCATCACGGTGCTTGCCGCCCTGCTCGCGGCGGCGTGCGCCACAGGTCGTTCGGAGGGTGCTCGCACCCTGCCGGCGGACCGCGCCGCCGCGATCGTGTACGTTGCCCTCGGCGATAGCACGGTCGAGGGCGTCGGCGCCACGAGCCCAGACCGCAACTATGTGAGCCGGCTGCATGAACGCCTGCGCGCCGTGTACCCGACTGCGCGAGTGATCAACCTCGGTCTGGGCGGCGCGACCTCGGCCGATGTGCTCCTTCGTCAGGTCGGCCGTGCGATCGAGCAGCATCCACAGCTGGTCACGCTCTCGATCGGACCGAACGACATCACGACGCGGGTGGCGGTGAGCATGTACGAGAGGAACCTCGACACGATCCTCGGGCGCTTGCGCCACGAGACGACGGCGGTGATCGTCGTGAACCTGATTCCCGACCTGGCAGTGACCCCACGCTTCAGTCGCAGCCGTGCCCGGGACGCGGTCGGCCGTCAGACCGTCGCCTTCAACGAGGCGATCGAGCGCCAGGGCCGCGCGCACGGTGCCGAGCTCGTGGATCTCTATGCCGTCAGCCAGCGGGAGGTTCCCCTCAGGCCGGAACTCATTTGGTCGGATGGTTATCATCCATCCGACCTGGGTTATGCGCGCTGGGCGGAGCTGGTCTGGGCGGGGGTCGAGTCACGCATCGCCATGAAGTAAATGAAGGGTCGAGCGTTTCAGTCTAACCGTCTCGCGTGTAGAGAGAGGGAAGGAGTCAGCGTGGGTATCGTGGTCGGTCTCGTGCTCGCAGTGCTGGTTGCCGGAATCCCGGTCGGCGCCGAGGCGACCGACGTGGCGACTACCGCCAAGAGCGGCGAGATCCCTCAGGGGCACATCCATCACTATCCGTCGGCCCAGGGCCACATTCACCACACCCAGAAACCGAACGTCGGCCGGAAGCCGAACCACATTCGCCCGGTTCCTCCAGTGGTCGTCATCCCGCAGCCGATCTACTTCGTCGCGCCGCAGCGCTGCGTCGTCCCCGGCTACTGGAACTACGCCTGGGTCCCACAGAGCTACGTCACCAACGAGTGGATCCAGGGCTACTACAACTACGACGCCGCGTGGATCGAGCCGCATTACGAGCCTCGCGCTTATACCTGGGGCTACTACCAGCCCTACTGGGTCCCCGAGCGCTACTGCTGAACGGCGGTCGCCACCGCCCGGATCTCGCGTGACCCCGTGATACAACTGTAGGCCCATGCGGGCCTACGTCGTGTCCCGCCTCGCTCAGACCGCGCTCGTCGTCTTTCTCTCCCTCACGGCCGTGTTCGTCATGGTTCGCCTCTCCGGCGATCCCGTCTTGCTCTTCATGCCGATGGACATCCAGGCCAAGGACGTGACCGAGTTCCGCCAGCGCCTGGGCTTCAACGATCCGCTCCCGGTGCAGTACGCGCGCTTCGTCGGCGGCGCGATGCGCGGCGACTTCGGCGAGTCGCTCCGCTACCGACGCGCGGCGCTCGGCCTCGTGCTCGAGCGGTTGCCGGCCACGCTCCTGCTGGCCGGGACTTCGCTGCTCCTCACCCTGGTCGTCGCGGTCCCGCTCGGTGTCGTCTCGGCGGTGCGCCGCGACAGCGTGCTCGATCACGTGGCGACGATCTCCACGGTGCTGGGCCAGGCGACCCCCGGCTTCTGGCTCGGCCTGCTCCTCATCTATCTCTTCTCGGTGCAGCTCCGCTGGCTGCCGACCGGCGGCATGGGCGGGCTCGCGCACCTCGTGATGCCGTCGGTGGTGCTGGCCGCGTTTTACTCGGCGCGGATCGCGCGTCTGACACGCTCGGCGGTGCTCGAGGTGCTGGGCGAGGATTACATCCTGACCGCGCGCGCCAAGGGCCTCGGCGAGGGACGCGTGATCGGCAAACACACGCTTCGCAACTCGGCGATCCCGATCGTCACGCTGGCGGGGCTCGAGGCGGGCCAGATACTCGGCGGCGCGGTGATCACCGAGACGATCTTCGCCTGGCCCGGCCTGGGTCGGCTCACCGTCCAGGCGCTCCTGAACCGTGACTTCCCCGTCGTCCTCGCCGCCGTCTTCTTCATCTCACTGATGTACACGCTGATCAATCTCGCCGTCGACCTCCTCTACGGCTGGCTCGACCCGCGCGTACGGTTGAGGTGAGTTCATGAAGAAATGGCTCGGGATCGCGTTGACCTTGGCGGCCCTCCTCTCGGCCCTCGGCGCACCGTGGCTCGCGGCGCACGATCCGCTGCGCACGGACTTCGCGCAGAGCCTCAAGCCGCCGGGTGCGCCCGGTCATCCCTTCGGCACCGATCAGCTCGGCCGCGATCTGCTCGCGCGCATTCTGCACGGGGCACGCCTGGCGCTCTTCATCGGCGGCTGCACCGTCATCGTCACCGCGGTCGTCGGCGGGCTGCTCGGTCTCGTCGCCGGGTTCGTCGAGCGCTGGCCCTCGACCGTGCTGATGCGTCTCGTCGACGTCCAACTCTCGTTTCCGTTCATCCTGCTGGCGATGACGATCAACGCGATCGTCGGGCTCGGCCTGCGCAACATCATCCTCAGCCTTTCGGCGGCGGGATGGGTCGTGTATGCTCGCGTGGTGCGCGGCGAGGTCCTCTCGGTGAAGCAACGCGACTACGTCCATGCGGCGGCGGCGCTCGGCATGGGACGGATGCGACTCATGTTCCGTCACGTGCTGCCCAACGTCGCGCCGTCCATCATCGTGGTCGCGAGTCTCCAGTTCTCGTCGTTCATCGTCGCCGAGGCGGCAATCAGCTTTCTCGGATTCGGCGTGCAGCCGCCGACGCCGGCGTGGGGCAGCATGCTCTCCGAGAGCCGCGACTTCCTCTATGTCGCCTGGTGGCTCGCCGCGTTCCCCGGCGCGGCCCTCGCATTCACGGCGCTCGGCGTCAATTTGCTCGGCGACTGGTTGCGCGACACCCTGGAACCCAAGCTCCGGGTCTGAGATGTCCACCAGCCATTTCTTCGCGTATCTCTCGCGGATGAAGTTCATCCGTCGCTGGGGCCTCATGCACAGCACGTATCCGGAGAACATCCAGGAGCACAGCCTGCGCGTGGCGCAGATCGCCCACGCGCTCGCGATCATCAAGAACCGGCTCTTCGCCGGCGACGTGAGCCCCGAGCGGGCGGCCGCGCTGGCGCTCTACCACGACACCAGCGAGGTGCTGACGGGCGACCTCCCGTCGCCGGTGAAGGAGTTCAATCCCGAGATCCACCGCGCCTATCACGCGATCGAGGCGGCCTCGAAGGAGAAGCTCTTCGGGCTGATCCCCGACACGCTGAAGCCCGCCTACGAGCCGTTCTTCAGGCCCGAGGCGCGCGACGACGCGCACCGCGTGCTGGTGCGCGCGGCCGACAAGATCTGCGCCTACCTGAAGTGCCTCGAGGAGACCGGCGCCGGCAACCCGGAGTTCGCCCAGGCCGAGAAGAGCTTGCGGGCGAGCGTCGAGGCGCTCGATCTCCCGGAGGTCCGCTACTTCCTGGAGACGTTCGTCCCGAGCTTCCGGCTCACCCTGGACGAGCTCAACTGATCCTGATCACGTAGAGGAGATCCTTATGCGCCGCCTGACCGCGCTGCTCCCCGTCGCGATCGCCCTCGCGCTCCTCTGGTCGGCCCCGGCCCGAGCCCAGAGCCGTGGCAAGGAGATCGTCGTCGGGCTCGGCGCCGAGCCGCGCACGATGCTCGCCGTCACGATCGTGGACTGGACCACCAACAACATGCTCGAGCACATGTACGATCGGCTGCTCGATCGTGACGCGAAGACCTTCAAGCCCAAGCCGATGCTGGCCGAGAGCTGGCGGATCGTCAACGACACGACCTGGGAGTTCAAGCTCCGCAAGGGCGTGAAGTTCCACAACGGCGAGCCCTTCACCGCGCAATCGGTCAAGGCCACGATCGACTACGCGCTCGACCCGGCGACCAAGAGCCACTTCGCCGCCGCCGCCTACTGGGGTCTCGTCAAAGAAGTCCAGATCGTCGACGATTTCACCGTGCGTTTCGTCACCAAGCAACCCTGGCCGAACCTGGTCGACAGCGCGGCCCTGACGAATTCGCTCATGATGCCGGCGAAGGCGCTCAAGGAGCTCGGGCCCCAGAAGCTCGCCGAGAAGCCGATCGGCACCGGACCGTTCCGCTTCGTCGAGTGGAAGCGCGACGAGCGCCTCGTCCTCGAGCGCAATCCCGACTACTGGCAGGGCCCGGCCGACGCCAGCCGGGTGACCTTCCGCTTCATCCCCGAGTTCAGCGCGCGCATGGCGGCACTGCTCTCCGGGGAGATCGACATCATGAAGGACGTGCCGCCGCACGCCGTCGAGGCGATCGAGAAGAGCGGCCGCGCGACCCTGCGCGCCACGGTGTCCTCGCGCATCAACTACCTGGCGCTCGTGAATCTGAAGCCCGGGCCGATGCAGGATCTTCGCGTGCGGCGGGCCATGAACCACGCGGTTGACGTGGACGAGCTGATCAAGCAGGTGCTCAAGGGCCGCGCCTCGCGCATGTGCGGGCCGCTCGCGCCCGCCAATGTCGACTACGCGCCGGCCGAATGCTACAAGTACGACCCGGCCCGCGCCCAGGCTCTCTTCAAGGAAGCCGGCGTCGACCCGACGAAGCTACAGCTGACGCTCGACACGCCGTCCGGACGCTATCCGCTCGACAAGGACGTCTCGCTCGCCATCGCCGCTCAGCTCCAGCGGCTCGGGATCAAGGCCAACGTCGTCGTCAACGAGTGGGGCACGCATCTCGACAAGATCAAGAACCGGAACACGGGCGACATGTTCTTCCTCGGCTGGGGCCCGGCGCTCTACGGCCAGTCCACGGTGCACCCGCTCTTCCTCGCCGACCAGACCTACTCGTCGTACGGCAACAACAAGGTCATCGACGACAAGATCGCGCGCGCCCAGACCTTGCTCGAGCCCAAGGCGCGCGCCGACGCGTACGCCGAGCTGCAGCGCCTGATCCGCGACGAGGCGCCCTGGGTCTTCCTGTGGCAGCAGCACGACCTCTACGGCGTGACGAGCCAGGTCGAGTGGACGCCGCGAGCCGACGAGAAGGTGTGGATGTACGAGGCGAAGGTGACACCGCGATGAGCCTGACCGTCTTCACCAACGCGGTGCTCATCGACTGCACGGGCGCCGACCCGATGCCGGGCGCCGCGGTCGTCGTCGAGGACGATCGCATCAAGGAGGTCGCGGCGAACGGCAGAATCGGCCCGCTCCCGGGGCCGGTGACGACGCTCGACTGCCGGGGCGCGACGCTGATGCCGGGGCTCACCGACGCTCACGTCCACATCTGCGCGGTCGAAGGCAACATCACAGACCAGCACCGCTACCTGCCGCCGAGCCTCCTGGCCGCCAAGGCGCTGCGCCGCGCCGAGGAGTGCCTGCTGCAGGGGTTCACGACCGTGCGCGACGCCGGCGGCGCCGACTACGGGTTCCGCGAGGCCATCAACGACGGGATCTATCCCGGGCCGCGGATGCTCGTCTCGGGCAACTACATCTCGCAGACCGGCGGCCACGGCGACAAGCGCCGGCGCGCCGAGTGGATCGATCCGATCGAGTGCTGCATCGGCATGGTCGGCTCGATCGCAGACGGCGAGGCCGAGGTGCGCAAGGCCGTGCGCGAGCAGCTCCGGCGCGACGCAGACCAGATCAAGATCATGGCCTCCGGCGGGGCCATGTCGCCGTCCGACGAGCTCGATACCACGCAGTTCACGATCGGCGAGATGCGCGCGGCCGCCGAAGAAGCGCGCGCGGTCGGCAAGTACGTCCTCGCCCACGCGTACTCGGACACGGCGGTGCGCAACGCCATCGAGGCGGGCGTGCGCTCGATCGAGCACGGCAACCTCATCCGGGAGGCCGCCGCCAAGGCGATCAAGGACGCGGGCGCGTTTCTCGTTCCCACGATGATCACCTACGAGATGATCTACCGCGAGGGCAAGCGCTACGGCATCGGCGATCACCAGATCCAGAAGATCAACCTGGCCCGCGAGCAATCCGTCCAGGGTCTGACCTACGCGTATCGCGCGGGCTGCCAGATCGGCTCCGGGTCGGATCTGCTCGGCGACATGATGGTCCAGCGGGCGGTCGAGTTCGAGCTGAAGGCGCAGGTGATGAAGCCGATGGAGGTGCTGCTCTCGGCCACCAGGGTCAACGCGGCGCTCTTCCGGATGTCGGACCGGATCGGCACCGTCGAGCCCGGCAAGTACGCGGACCTGATCGTCGTCGCCGGCGACCCGCTCAGGAATCCTCGCGTGTTCCAGATCCAGGACAATCTGAAGCTCATCATGAAAGGTGGTCATGCCTACAAGCAGACCCTCTGAGCACCAGCACGAGATCCTCGATCAGTTCACTCGCCAGGCGACGCCCTTCGCGACGGCGCCGGGCATCCGCGACGAGGCGGCGCTCAAGCTGATCGTCGAGTGCAGCGGGGCCGGACCGAACGACGCGGTGCTCGACGTCGCGTGCGGCCCCGGCCTCGTCGTCGCCGCCTTCGCGCGGGTCGTCCGCCACGCGACCGGCATCGACATCACGCCGGCCATGCTCGACCGGGCACGAGCCCATGCCGCCGCGCAGGGCCTCGCAAACGTCACCTGGCATCAGGGCGACGTGCTGCCGCTGCCGTGGCCGGACGCGTCGTTCTCGATCGTCACCTCGCGCTTCGCCTTTCACCATTTCCTCGACCCGCTGGCGGTGCTGCGCGAGATGACGCGGGTCACCGCGCCCGGCGGCCGGGTGGTGGTCATCGACAGCACGCCCACGCGCGAACGCGCGGATGCCTTCAATCGGATGGAGCGCCTGCGCGATCCCTCGCACGTGCGCTCGCTGCCGGTCGACGAGCACCGCGAGCTCTACGCCATAGTCGGCCTGCCTGAGCCGCGGGTGACGTCGTACCGGCTCGAGGGCGAGCTCGAGTCGCTGATCGGGCGCTCGTTCCCCCACCCGGGCGACGACGAGAAGATCCGCGAGCTCTTCCGCCAGGCACTCGCCGACGACGCGCTCGACATCCAGCCGAGGCTCGAGAATGGGCAGATCCGTTACGGCTTCCCGGTCTCGGTGCTCGTCGCCGAACGGTAGCCGTGATGCGAATGATCGACCTGAGCTTTCCGATCCGGCCGCACTTCCGCTGGAAGGTCGCACCCGAGCTGGTGGCCGCGCACGCGACCGGCCATCCGCTGCAGAGCACGGTGCTGACGATCAGCTGTCACGCCTACACGCATGTCGACGCGCCGCTCCACTATCTGCTCGACGGGCGCGACATGGCCTCGATGCCGGTCGATCAGTGGGTCGGCGACGCGGCCGTCGTCGATCTCACGCACCTCGGGGCCAACGGCGAGGTCACCGCGGCCGACCTCGAGCGGCGCGCCGGCCACGTCCGCAGGGGCGACATCGTGCTGCTGCGCACGGACTGGCCCAGGCGCATGGGCGTCGACAAGGAGCAGTTCTGGAAAGAGGGCCCGTGGACCGGCTCGAGCGCCTGCGAGTGGCTCGTCACCCGCGGCGTCAAGGCCGTCGGCTACGACTATCCTCCGGATCATTGCATCCGCGACACGATCACCGAGCCGCGACGGCGTCCGGGCCGCTCGGAGTACACGACGCATGCGATTTTCTTTCCGGCCGGGATCACGGTGATCGAGTACCTGACCAACCTCGATCAGATCGGCGCCGCGCGCTGCCGGTTCCTCGCGCTGCCGCTCAAGCTCGAGGGCGCCGACGGCTCGCCCGTCCGCGCCGTCGCGCTCGTGGAGTAGCGCCGACCCTTCGTGAGATGCTGGACGGCATGATCGATCTGCGTCTGGCGCCAATGGCCGCCGTCACCAACGCGCCCTTCAGGCTGGTCGCGCGCGAGTGCGGCGCCGGCCGTCTCACCAGCGAGGAGATCGACGCCCGCGGGCTCGTGGAAGGCAGCGCGCGCACGGCCGAGCTCGCGAGCTTCCGACCCGAGGAGCACCCGATCGCGCTCCAACTCCTGGGCGCCGACCCCGACGTCCTGGCCGAGGCCGCGCGGCGGCTCGAGACCACCGGCGCCGACGCGATCGACCTGAACATGGGCTGCCCGGTGGCGAAGATCGTCGCCAAGGGCCAGGGTTCGGCGCTGATGCGCGACCCGCTCGGTGCTGCCGTGGTGTTCCGGACGATGCGCAAGGCGATCGGCGTCGACTTCACGATCAAGATCCGCGGCGGCTGGGACGACCACACCGTGAACGCGGTGGAGATCGCCCGCATCGCGGAGGGCGAGGGCGTCGACGCGATCACCGTCCATCCGCGCACGCGCTCGCAGCAGTACAGCGGCCGGGCGCCGTGGGAGATCATCGCGAGCGTCGTCGACGCGGTCGCGATCCCGGTGATCGGCAACGGCGACGTGCGGAGCCTCGCCGACGCGCGGGCGATGATCGAGGCCACCGGCTGCGCGGCCGTCATGATCGGGCGCGGCGCCCTCGGCGCGCCGTGGATCTTCGGGGGGTCGGAGACGCCGCGAAAAGATCGCGCGCGGATCATCCGCCGTCATGACGAGCTGATCCAGGAGCTTCTACCGCCGCGGACCGCGGTCATCCAGCTGAAGAAGCACCTGGCCTGGTACGCCTCCGGGTTTCCACACGCCGCGCGCCTGCGCGAGGAGCTGTTCCGCGCCGAGGAGCCCACGGAGGTCCGCGAGATCTTCTGGGGCGCCTGGTGAGCCAGCGCTACTTCGAGGACTTCGCGGTCGGCGACCAGTTCAAGAGCCCGTCACGCACCTTGACCGACGCCCACTTCATGTTCTTCGCGGGCATGACCGGCGACAACCATCCGATCCACTACGACGTCGAGTACGCCAAGAAGACGCGCTTCGGCGGCCGTCTGGCCCACGGTCTTCTTCTCGCCTCGCTCACCGCGGTCGGCGCCTCGACCCTCGGCCCCCTGCTCGAAGAATCGATCGTCGCCTTCGTCGAGCAGACCACGCGCTTCCGCGCGCCGGTGTTCGTCGGCGACACGATCTATCCCGAGCACGAAGTGATCGCGCTCGAGCGCAAGCGGTCGGCGGGTTTAGTGACGTTGCGCGTGACGCTCAGGAACCAGCGCCGCGAGGCCGTGCTCGAAGGCGAGCACCGCTACCTGATCGCCTACCGTCCTCCCGCCTGAGCTAATCCGAGCGCCCGCGCGCCGCGATGTCCCACACCGCCTCGACCTTGTCGCCGCGCATCGCGTAGATCCGGTCGTAGAGATTGATCGTCGGATCGCAGTGCGGCGGGAAGAACTCGATGCGCTCGCCGAGCTTGGGCGCGCGCGACGGGTCGGTAATGGTCAGCCGACCGTGCTCGTCGCCCGCGAACGAAAACTCGACCCCCGGCCGCTCCACCGACTCGGGCGGGAACGCCTTGTCGGTCGAGAAGGCCTTGAGCCCGCCGTCGACCATCGCGCGGTCGGCCGTAGGCACGCTGACCACCGTCGTGATCACGGTCAGCGCCATCTCGAAGTCGCCGTTCACCGCGCCGGCCTTGGCGCCGATGCGCCGGTAGTCGATGTCCATCACGCAGTAGGAGCCGGCTTGCAGCTCGGTGAGCCCGGGCAGCTCGACATCGATGTCCCAGGTGCCGGTCGAGCCGCCGGCAACGATCTCCACCGGCAAGCCCGCGCGCTCGATCAGCTCGCGCGTCTCCATGAGTGGCTTCAGCGCCGTGCGCGAAGCTTCGCGCCGCGCCTCCCAGCCGATGACGTGCGCGCAGTGGCCCGCGTAGCCCTGGAGCCCGCGGAAGCGGAGCGCCGGCTGCGCGACGACCGCGCGCGCCAGCGCCAGCGCGGGCTCGCCCGGCGCGATCCCGGTGCGCCGGGTGCCCACGTCGACGTCGACCAGCACGTTGACCGTCACGCCGTCGGCCGTCGCCTCGCGGCCGAGCTCCGCGACGTTGGCGGGATTGTCGACGACGAGCAGGGTGTCGGGGGCCGCCGAGACCAGGCGCATGAGTCGCCGGATCGCCGCGGGCGCGACGACCTCGGTCGTGATGAGGAGCCCGCGGACGCCCGCGCGCGCCATCACCTCGGCCTCGCCGAGCTTGGCGCAGGCGACGCCGAGCGCGCCGCCGCTCACCTGGCGCCGGGCGATCTCGGGGCAGCGATGCGTCTTCGCGTGGGGCCGGAGATTCTTGCCGGACTCGCGCGCGTGCGCGGCCATCCGGCGGAGGTTGCGCTCGAAGCGGTCGAGGTCGAGGAGCAGCGCGGGTGTTGGGATATCGTCGCGCGTCATCGCCGCTGGATGTTGCGCTGCTGGATGCTCCCGCTGACGTCGTAACCGAGATCGGGTCGCCGGACCGAGGGCCTGGTCTGCTCGCGCATCACCGCGTCGTCTCGCTGCTTCTGCTCGTACTCGGCCGCGGCACGCGCGGCGTCACGCGCGGCCTGCTCACGGTCGGCCTCGGGCCGAACGATGGGCCGCGCCGGCTTCGCCTCACGCTTGATCTCGAGCGGCATCGCGCTCTGGCCCGGCTGAGTCTCTTGCGCGCTCGCGCCCGACAGCGCCAGGAACACGACGGCGACTCCCACGATCAATCCACGCGCCACCATGCTCGTACAGTACACCCGCCGCGCACCTCACGACACGCTCACCTCGTCGCTCAGCTCGTTCGTGTCGTCGGGCCGTCGCGGATAGTGCTCGGCCAGCGCGCGCCCGAGCTCCTCGACCCCGCGCTCGATCGCCTCGCGCGGCGCGTTCGCCCGGAGCTTGTCGACCATCAGGTCGCGCACGCGGTGCCAGTGAGGATCGCCGACCCGCCCGTGGATGCCCTCGTCGCCGACGACCGCGAACCGCCGTTCCATGACGGCGAGATAGATCAGCACGCCGTGGCGCTCGGCCGTCTTGTGCATGCCGAGACGCCGGAACACCTGCCGGGCTCGCGTCATGACGTCCGGAGCGCGTCCCAGCAAGAGTCGGCGCGGGACGCGGCGCTCGAGGTGCACCCGGATCTCGGCGGAGGTGCGCGATTCGGCGGTCTTGATCGCCCGGGTGACCGCGTCGAAATCCGCCTCGCTCAGGAATTGCCGCGTCCAGCTCGGATGCTTCGCCATCACCAGCTTCCACTCGCGCCGCCGCCGCCCGAGCTGCCGCCGCCGCCGGAGAAGCCTCCGCCGCCCGAGAAACCGCCGCCGCCCCCCGAGTAGCCTCCGCCGCCCCACCCGCCTCCGTACCAGCCGCCGCCCGACGAGGTCCAGCCGCGTCGTCCGGCGGTGTAGCCGCGCTGGTGCGACGCTTCCCAGGCGAGGCCGCCGACGGTCAGCGCCACGAACGCGAGGAGCAGCAGTATGTAGAGATTCGGCCCGCTCGCGCCGCGCTGTCGCGACGAGTCGACCCGGCGCTGAAGCTCGGCAGGCGTCGAGCCCGGCTTGATCCGCTCGTACACCGCGATCACGGCGGCCTCGAGCCCCGCCGCGTAGCGCTGCTCGCGGAAGCGCGGCGCGATCGCGCCGCGGATGATCTGCGCGGCCTCGGCGTCGGGCAACGCCGCCTCGAGCCCGTATCCGACCTCGAGCCTGAGCTTGCGATCCTCGACGAACACGACGAGGAGCACGCCGTTGTCGAGGCTCTTCTGCCCCACGCGCCACTTCTGGAAGAGCTGGCTCGCGACGTCCTCCAGGTTCTCGCCCTCGAGCGACCGGAACACCGCGATCGCCATCTGCGTACCGGTGGCTCGCTCGCGCTCGGTCAGGAGCGCTTCGAGGCGCGCACGCTCGGCGGCCGTCAGGAGGTTTGCGTAGTCGTTCAGCCGCGCGGTCGGCGCTGGCGGCAGGACGAGGGCGACGGCGAGGACCGCTGCGAGAAGCAGACTAGAACTTCACCTTGGGGACGGTCGCGGCGTCGGGCGCCGCCTCGAAGAACGCCTTGGCTTGATAGCCCGAGACGCGGGCGACCAGCGAGCCCGGGAAGAGTCGCAGCCGCGTGTTGTATTCGCGGACGGATTCGTTGAACCGCCGGCGCTCGACGGTGATGCGGTTCTCGGTGCCCTCGAGCTGGCTCTGCAAGGCCAGGAAATTCTGGTTCGACTTGAGCTCGGGGTAGCGCTCGACCGTCACCAGAAGCCGCGACAGCGCCCCGGAGAGCTGGTTCTGCGCGGCCTGAAACCGCTCGAGCGCCTTGGGGTCGTTGAGCGCCTCGGGCGTGAGCTGGATCGAGGAGGCGCTCGCGCGCGCGCGGGTGACTTCCTCCAGCACCGTGCGCTCCTGCGTCGCGAACCCCTTCACGGTCTCGACGAGGTTGGGAATGAGGTCGGCGCGGCGCTGGTAGACGTTCTGCACCTGCGCCCACTTTTCGCCGACACCCTGATCGAGGACGACGAGCTGGTTGTTCACGGAAACGGCCCAGGCGCCGATGCCGACGACCAGAACCGCGATCACGACCAAGGCAATGAGGAGCCCGCGCGACATGACCGGGATGATTATATACTTGCCGCCACCCAATGGTCTGGCGGGTGTAAGTGAAGGAGGCTCATACGGACAGTCAGGAGCGCCTGCCCGAGTACCACGTCAAGGCTCGCAACACGTCCTCGAGCTCCGAGAACAAGATCCACGACGAGCAGATCGCGCGCCAGTACGGCTTCCGGGGGGCGCTCGTCCCCGGCGTGACCGTCTACGCGTACCTGACGCATCCGCTCGTCGAGGCGTTCGGCGCGGCCTGGCTCGAGCGCGGGACCGCGAACGTGCGGTTCTTGAAGCCGATCCACGACGGCGAAGAAGTCCGCCTGGCTGGCGCGGTGACCGCGCGCGACGCCAAGGGTCTCAGCGCGACGGTCACGGCGACCACCACCGTTGGCGGCGAATGCGCGACCCTGACCGCGACCTTGCCGGCCGGCTCGCCGGTGCCGGTAAACCTCGCCCTGTACCCGGTGGCGCCGCTGCCGGCGGACCGGCCGCCCGCGACCCGCGAGCACCTCGCCGGGCTCGCCGCGCTCGGCACCCCGATCAATCCCTACGACGACGAGCGCGCCGCCGAGTATCTCGAGCGCGTCAGCGACGGGCTCGCGCTCTATCGGGGAGCGCGCGGCTGGGTGCATCCCGGGTTCTTCCTCGACCAGGCCAACAAGGCGCTCTCGCAGAATGTCCGCATGAGCCCGTGGATCCACGTAGGAAGCGTCGTGCGCCACCTCGGCGGTGCCCGGGTCGGGGAGACCCTTTCGACCCGCGGCAAGGTGCGCTCGCTCTTCGAGAAGAAGGGCCGCGAGTTCGTCGAAGCCGACCTGGTCCTGGTCGCCGGCGAGCGTCGCCCGATCGCCCACGTGCTCCACACGGCGATCTACCGGCTGCCGCCGCCCGCGCGTTGATTCGCGCCGGCCGGCGTGCTAGAAACGTGCATTCGTTCGTGAAAGCCGCGCCTCGGCCGGCGGGGCCCCAGCCCCGCGACGGCCTGCAGCGCGCACCGCGGAGGCCGACCCGATGGACCTGAACTACTCGCCCGAAGATCGTGAATTCCGCGCCACCACGCGCCGCTGGCTCGAGGCCAACGTCCCCACGCAGGACCTGAAAACGCTCGACGAGCGCAAGGCGTGGCACCGGAGGCTCTACGAGGCCGGGTACGTCGGGATGCTGTGGCCCAAGGAGTACGGCGGCTGGTCCGCCACGCCGATGCAGCAGGCGATCGTCCAGGACGAGATGGCGCGCGTGAGCGCGCCGCCGGCCATCAACGGCCTCGGCATCGGCTTCATCGGCCCGACGATCATCGTCCACGGCACCGAGGCGCAGAAGAAGCGCTATCTGAAGAAGATGCTGACCGCCGAGGAGATCTGGTGCCAGCTCTACTCCGAGCCGAACGCGGGGTCGGACCTGGCGAGCCTCAAGACGCGGGCCGAGGAGCAGGGCGATCACTTCGTGGTCAACGGTCAGAAGATCTGGACCTCGAGCGGCCCGATCGCCGACTGGGGCATCCTGCTCGCCCGCACCGATCCGAAGGTCGCCAAGCACCGGGGGATCTCCTGCGTGCTCCTCAACATGCGCCAGCCCGGCGTCGAGGTGCGGCCGCTCAAGCAGATCACCGGCAGCTCGCTCTTTTCCGAAGTCTTCATGACCAACGCGCGCGCCGACAAGTCCGACCTGATCGGCAACGTCAACGAGGGTTGGGCGATCGCGCAGACCACGCTCGGCTTCGAGCGCGGCGGCAACGCGCTCGGGCGCGTCACGCGCTACGTCACCGCGTTCAATCAGCTCGTGAAGGCCACGAAGGAGCTCAAGCGCGGGGGCCGGCCGCTGATCGAGGACCCGGCGGTGCGCGCCCGGATGGGGCGCATCTACGCCGATCTCGAGGTGCAGCGCTACGCGGCGCTGCGCGTGCTCTCGGCCCTGCAGAAGGGCGACGCACCGGGCGCGGCGTCGTCGATCACGAAGCTCTCGTATACCGAGTTCGAGAAGCGCTACTACGAGGTCGCGCTCGAGATCCTCGGCCCGTTCGGCCAGCTCATGGTCGCGCGCGAAGAGTTCGAGGAGGTCGACACGTCGTCCGGCGAGCCCGGCACCTTCGCGACCGCGTTCCTCTGGTCGCGCGCGGGAACCATCTACTCCGGCTCGTCCGAGATCCAGAAGAACATCATTGGAGAGCGCGTGCTCGGCCTGCCGAAGGAAGTGCGCGCCGACCGGCTGAAGGCCTGACGCCATGGACTTCTCGTTCAGCTCCGACCAGCAGCTCTTGAAGAACTCGGCGCGCGCGTTTCTCGACGAGCACTGCAAGCCCGCGACCGTTCGTCTCCTGTGGGACGATCCGCGCGGCGAGAGCGAGTCGATGTGGAAGGAGATGGCCCAGCTCGGGTGGCTCGGGCTCTCCCTGCCCGAGGCCTACGGCGGAAGCGGGCTCGGCATGGTCGAGACCTCGATCCTGCTCGAAGAGCTCGGCCGCGCCGCGTATCCCGGGCCGTACTTTCCGACCGTCCTCGCCGCCGCCGCCGTCGAGGCGGCCGGCAACGACGCGCAGAAGAAGCGTTGGCTTTCCGCGATCGCGACCGGCGAGGCCCGCGCGACCGTGGCGCTCCTCGACAACGATCTCGACTGGGAGCCGGCGTCGGTGACGACGCGAGCGGAGAAGTCGTCGAAGGGCTGGGCCCTGTCCGGCACGAAACGCTTCGTCCCGTGGGCCCACGTGGCCAACGTGCTGCTGATCCCCGCGCGCGCGCCGGAAGGCGTGTCGCTGTTCCTCGTCGACCCCTCGGCGGCGGGCCTCAAGCTCTCGCCGGTCCAGGGCATGGATCTGGCGACCCGCTGGGTCCATCTCGAGATGGACAAGGTGCCGGTCGCCTCCGATGCCGTGCTCGGCGCGCCCGGTCAGGCCG
>Ga0209802_1001442_pt1 | contig 17741 bp, 14 predicted proteins | sample GraSoiAngelo_129_FD_185886 | JGI IMG/M metagenome (GOLD analysis project Ga0209802, IMG submission 185886) | Grasslands soil microbial communities from the Angelo Coastal Reserve, California, USA - 14_0927_12_40cm (SPAdes) (version 2) | ecosystem: Environmental > Terrestrial > Soil > Grasslands ... | reverse complement strand
ATGGAATGGACGCGGTGTTTCATTTTGCAGCGGTTTCTCGCGTTGCATGGGGACAGGAAGACCCTTTCAAATGTTGGCGGACAAATCAGCTAGGAACACTGAACGTTCTGGAAGCATGCAGAAAAGCAGAGACCAGACCGGTCATGTTCTACGCCTCCAGCCGGGAAGTCTACGGCGAGCCAATCTACCTTCCGGTGAACGAGAACCACCCGAAAAAACCCGTCTCGATATATGGCATGACCAAGCTCTCTGCCGAGAGAACATGCTTGTCCTATTCACCGACCTCCATGCTCGGCCGATCAGTCAACCAGATAATATTCCGTTTTTCCAACGTTTACGGTAGCACCAGAGACCTACCATCCAGGGTCATACCGACGTTCATGATGAAAGCCCTCCGGGGAGAGGACATAACCTTGTATGGCGGCGAACAAGTTCTAGACTTCACGTTCATCGACGACACCATCTCTGGCATAATGGAGGCCTACACGAACAGCTTTGATGGTCACCGCGAGTTGCTCGGAGAAGATTTTCACTTTGTCACAGGCAGAGGCGTGTCCGTCGCGGACCTTGCCAAGATGATAGTCAACATGGTAGGGTCTTCCTCCAAGATCATCAAGACCGACGCGAACGATTTCGAAGTCCGCAGGTTCATCGGTGACCCCCGGAAATCTCACAAGCTGCTCGGCTACGAACCGAGGGTCAGGCTAGAAGACGGGCTGAGAATTCTCAGCGAGAGAATAGCACCGAGCATCCAGGCCAGATGAGCTCTGGGCAACCAGGATTGGTCCCTGGGGATTTGATGAGGAGCCGAGGTTGTGAAGACTATGCAGACGTTACAGGAAGCTAGGCCTAAACGGAGCTTTGTCACGGAACGCCCTAGAGTGGAGGGAAAGTTTCTCTTTGTCGAACAAGAAAAGTTCTGGGTTAGAGGCATCAGCTACGGCACCTTCCAGATAGATGAGAAAGGGGAAGAGCGGCTAGCTCGTGAGATGGTAGAAAGAGATTTTGCCCAGATGGCGGAGAACGGCTTCAATGTTGTAAGGGTCCACACGGGTCCTCCTCGTTGGCTTCTAGATGTAGCCCAGAAAAACGGACTAAGGGTCATGGTTGGGCTCAACTGGGGCGAGCAAATGGCCTTCCTAGACCGGCCCGGCAGGATCAAAGAGATCGAGTACCGGGTTAGGACGTGGGTCCGTACCTGCGCCGGCCACCCCGCAGTATTCTGTTACAGCGTGGGAAACGAGATCACGTCCTCCATTGTCCGCTGGCACGGCAGACGACAAGTAGAGAAATTCATCAAACATCTCTACCATGTAGCCAAGCGCGAAGACCCAGGCGCTCTTGTCACTTATGTGAACTACCCCTCGACAGAGTATCTACGGCTCCCGTTCTTGGATTTTCTATCCTTCAACGTGTACCTCGAATCGCAACCGGCCCTTGAAGGATACCTTGCACGGTTACACAATCTTAGCGATGACCGTCCGGTTTTACTCAGCGAAATTGGCCTTGACAGCCTTCGCAACGGCGAGCAGAAACAAGCCAGCACCCTGGAATGGCAGGTCCGAGCCGCCTTCAAGCTGGGCTGCTGCGGGGTCGTAGTTTTCGCCTGGACAGACGAATGGTACCATGGGAAGTATCTAGTAGAAGATTGGAGATTCGGGCTGACAACCCGTGATCGAACGCCAAAGCCAGCTCTCCGCACCGTCCGACGAGCCTTCGAAGAATCCCCGTTTCCACCAAGCCTAAACTGGCCGAGAATTTCAGTAGTGGTCTGCAGCTTCAACGGTGCGTCGACCATCCGGGACACTCTCAACGGCCTCAGTAAGCTCGACTACCCCGACTACGAAATAATCGTCGTAGATGACGGGTCCACCGACTCGACCCCGCAGATAGCCTCAGAATACCATGTCAGGCTAATCAGCACAGAGAATATGGGTCTCAGTCAGGCGCGTAATGCTGGCATACAAGCAGCCACTGGAGAAATGGTCGCGTTCATCGACGATGATGCGTACCCCGACGTTGACTGGTTGAAATTTCTCGCGAGTTCCATCTTTGAAGGGAAATATGTCGGTGTTGGGGGACCGAACCTTCCGCCACCGAATGATGGGTGGAAAGCCGACGCGGTGGCAAACGCACCGGGGAACCCCAGTGTGGTTTTGCTTACGGATAGGGTTGCCGAGCACATTCCGGGATGCAACATGATGTTCAGAAAAGACGAGCTGGACATGATCGGTGGGTTCGATCCAATCTTCCGAGTCGCTGGCGATGATGTCGATCTGTGCTGGCGACTGCGCGAGGCGGGCGCGACGATCGGTTTCTCTCCTGCGGCGGTGGTCTGGCACCACAGGCGCAACTCGATCCGCAAGTCTTGGAGGCATCAGGTAGGCTATGGCCAAGCTGAATCATTACTTGAACGTAAATGGCCTGGGAAATACAACTCCGTTGGACAGCTGAGTTGGCAAGGACGCATCTATGGAAAGGGTCTGCCACTAGACTTCAATTCATTCAGAGGGCGTGTCTATCAAGGTGTCTGGGGCACGGCACCGTTTCAGTCGCTCTACCAGCCTCCGCCTTCTCGCTGGTCGCTTACGCTGAGCCCTGAATGGTACTTGATAATCGGCGCACTTGCAGTTGGATTCATCCTCAGCATAGGCTGGACCCCTTCCAGCATCTTCGGGTTACTGATCCTCGCATCGATGACACTTCCCGTCGTTCAGGCATCGGTGAACGCCCGCCACGCGAGGTTCCATGATAGAGGACCCAGGACGCTTTGGCAACTCTTGAGATTGAGAGTGACGGTTTTCGCCCTTCACCTCTTGCAGCCATTGGCGCGCCTTTACGGGAGGCTAAAGGGCGGTCTCACACCGTGGCGGAGACGTAGGACCAAGACAGCGATTCAGTTTCGCGCCTCGACACTAACGATGTGGCGGGACGAACGAGAGAGCCTCGAGACTACCTTGGAGTGTCTACAGAGAAAACTGAGAGATGCTAACGCGGTTGTGAGAGCGGGCGAAGACTATGACCGCTGGGACCTCGAAGTTCGAGGAGGGCTGTTCGGAGGCGGACGATTGCTGGCCGCCGTCGAGGAGCACGCTCCCGGAAAACAGTTCTTGCATTTTAGGATCACTCCGAAATACTACGCATTCGCACTTCTTCTGAGCGCTGTTTCCACGGTGATGTCGATTCTGGCAGGCTTCTCCGGAGTCTGGATTCCCAGCGGTTTATGGGCGGTAATAGCGTGCCTCTTAGCAATACGCGTACTCGGAGATGTATCATCCGCGACCGATGCATTGCGGGAAACCCTAAAGCGCTCGGGTGCAGGATAACACATAGGCGAGCAACAATTGTCCCATCTGAAACCGCATCATCGTCGACCAGCCACGCAAGTCGAAAAGTGCCCTTCCGAGCTTCTCATCGCCTCTCTCAATGTCTTTGGCTGGACGTAGCCTGACTCTAAGATAGAGGGAGGTAGTATTTTTGGGGAAAAGCGCTAGAGCAAAGAAGCGCAGTGATCAGAAAGGCGTGGGGGCAATCTTCAGCCCGACTGATGAATCGGTAAACGCGCGCAAGCCACTGGTGGCATCCACCGGGAAAAAAGCCGGAACTAAGAGTTCCATAAGATTCACATATATACAGACTCTACTCATCATGTTCCTCCTCTTCTTGGTATTCCTCGCGTACGAAAATGATCCCAATTTCAAAACCGGCTTTAAAGACACGCTCTCCTACTTCTCCCCAACGGTGCTCATTGCTATTGGTTCTGCAGGACTCACGCTGAGTATTGGCTGGTTAATCGTCAGCCTCCGACAGGACCGGAAGAGAATGGCGATGGGCAGCTTGATTCCTCAACAATCCTCAGCCAAGCCACCTCAGGTTGAGATCCATAAGCAGGGAATGTTTCGGAGAGTGCTTTCCGACCTCAGACCTTATTGGCGTTCCATTGTTGTCGCGTGGATAATATCTCTCTCAACAATACCCATAACTCTAATCACCCCGCTACCCATCAAGCTACTCGTAGACAGCGTTATCGGCTCCCAACCATTACCAGGATATCTCACAGTTCTCACACAAACTGCGTCAAGAGACTACGTGCTCTGGCTCGCAATCGGCATACTGTTGGGAAGCGCCGTCCTAGCGTATTTACAAAACCTGGTGAACACATGGTTCGTCAACAAAGCCGGAAATCGAATGACCCTAGACGTGCGGGCCCGACTCTTCCGGCAGATGCAACGGCTCTCCATCGCCTACCATGACTCGAAGGGTACCCTAGACTCAGCGTATCGCACATTGAACGACGCGCCTGCACTCCGTTCGTTCGGGATCGACAGCATAATTCCACTCCTTACTTCGGTGCTAACCCTGGCCGCGATGATCGTCGTGACGCTTTTTCTCGACTGGCAGCTCGCGCTGATCTCCCTAGTCGTCTCCCCGTTCATGTTCTTGCTTACTCTCGTATTTAGGCCACGAATCCGCAAGGGATGGAGGAAGTTCAAAACCTCAGAGAGCGCAGCAATGGCCGTGGCCCAAGAGTCCCTGGGAGCCTCAAGAGTGGTAAAAGCGTTCGGTCAAGAAGAGCGAAGAAACAAACAGTTAGTCTCTCACTACAGTGATAGCTTGTCCGCACAGCTCAAGGTCTACGTCGACAGCGCGGTCTACAATTTGCTCGTTGGCATCGTCACATCGATCGGGCTCGCGGCAGTGCTATACATAGGTATCCGCCACGTCCAGGCCAACACTCTAAGCCTCGGAGCTCTCTTAGTCGTCAATTACTATGTGACCCAACTCTATTCTCCATTGAGAAACGTAGGGCAAAAAACACTTGATATACAATTGTCCCTAGCAGGGATAGAAAGGTACCACTCGGTTCTCGACGAGACGCCTGACGTGCCTGAGAGCCCGAATGCCCGGCCCCTGGCAAGAGCGAAGGGCAAGATAGTTTTCCAGAGAGTATCCTTCGAATATACGAACGGCCATCCAGTTCTCGACGATGTGTCTTTCGAGCTGCCCGCGGGCAGCCGTCTCGGCGTGGTCGGCCCGACTGGTTCAGGCAAGACGACCCTGTCCAGCCTTCTAGTCCGCTTCTTTGATCCAACGCTAGGCGTGATCAGCTTGGACGATGTGGATCTGAGAGACTACAAGTTGGCGGATCTCCGAAACCAGTTTGCAGTGGTTCTCCAGGACACGGTCCTGTTCTCCACATCAATAGCTGAGAACATTCGATTCGCGAGGCCGGAAGCCTCTATCGAGGAAGTATTTGCTGCAGCTAGGGACGCGAACGCGCACGACTTCATCACCAGCCTTCCAAACGGATACGATACCCTCGTGGGAGAACGAGGCATGAAATTGTCCGGCGGTGAACGTCAGCGGGTCTCGCTCGCGAGAGCATTTCTGAAGAACGCACCAGTTCTCATACTCGACGAGCCTACAAGCGCGCTGGACATTCACTCTGAGACTCTGGTTCTTGACGCCATCGAACGCCTCATGAAAGGAAGGACGACGATGATGATCGCGCATCGCGCAAGCGCACTGAGGAACTGCGACATGATCCTCACGATAGAAAACGGAAAGACGGGAGGATTAACCGATGAGGTTGCCTCTGTCCTAAAGAGCATGACTCCAACACACGCCTAAGCGAGAAAGGGCAACTGTTCGGATGAGCAACAGGTTGAGAGGAGTTCCCCAGACCCCGAGATATCCCAGTCAGAGGAGACTCGTCGCAGGACTCGGTACCATATTTCGCACGAACAAGCCTGCAAACGGAGACTTGGCCATACTTGCCAGGAAACCCAACCCATACGGAAGCACGTTCCCAACCGAGATCGTGAAGTGTCGTCTGGGCAGAGATCGAACCACTCGGAGCCTTTTTGTCAAGTACGGAACGAAAAAGTTCGACAGCGTACACCGCCACAGAGGCAACGTTTCCTACGAGTCCAACGTATACCGCGAAGTCCTCCATCCCTTACAGGCCTCTACTCCCGCATTCTACGGGGTCTATCACGACAGGATTGGACGGATCCCTTGGCTGGTACTGGAATACCTGCCTAGAGGGACCCCCGCCAGCTGGTCGAAAGATCCGAGAGCAATGATCCGATCAGCACGGTGGATTGGCAAATTCCACGCCGCTTCCGAAAAACTCCTTCCAAGTCCCCGGCTTAGATTCCTCCGCAGATATGACGATAACTATTACAAGGGCTGGGCCAAACGAACGAGGCAACTATTCAGCCCCTTTGCTGAATTACAGTGGATCCCCAGTCTCTGCGACAAATTTGAGCGTCTTATCCCGCGCCTAGTAGAGGCTCCCCAGACCATTATCCATGGAGAATACTTCGGGTCGAACATCATCTATCAAAACGGCACGAGTCGGCCAGCAGACTGGCAGTCAACCGCGATCGCACCAGGAGAAATCGACCTAGCCTCGCTGACACATTCCTGGCCAACGCAGGTCGTTCGGAGCTGCGAACGAGAGTACCGCAGGGCTCGGTGGCCTTCAGGCACACCCAATGGTTTCGAAGAAACGCTCGAAGTTGCCCGGTTCTACATGAACCTCCGCTGGTTGGGAGATACGACCTTGATGGCGCCGCTACTAACCGGACAAAAAAGACCTATCATCTCAAGAAACCTCAAGAAATTTATCAACGGACTCTACGAGGCGGGCGAGAAAATGGGACTCCTAAAAGGCGACTTGCGCGCCCTACAGTGATCGCAATCCCTCGTCAAGCATTTGGTCTTGAATCAGAATCTAGCGTCCCTCGAAAGTTCTTTGCCGGCCTCCAGATGCGACCCGGCTTTGATCCGGCCTGAAAAACTAGTCGAGAGCTGGCAGAATCGCCAGGCTTTATAGTTCGTTACAGACACCTCTCTTCAACTTGAAGAGCAGATCAGAAGCTGTCTCGATCGTCGGAATGGGCTACGTTGGCCTTTGTACTGCGGCGACTTTCGCGTCCCGCGGCATCCGAACCGTAGGAGTGGACATCGATGAAGCAAGGGTAGAACAGATTCGTAAGGGAAAGGCGCCCCTTCATGAGCCACAGCTTGACACTTTGCTGAAGCATGCTGTCAAGAGCAAGCTTCTGGAAGCTACCAGCGACATTTCCAGCGCCAATGATACGGACATGACTTTCCTGACTGTTGGAACGCCGAGTCAGCAGGATGGGTCTATCGACCTCTCATACATCAAGAACGCTACAGAAGACTTGGGAAATGTACTTCGCGGGAAGCGTGGCTACCATCTCGTTGTCGTCAAGAGCACAGTCGTCCCAGGCACAACAAATGGCACGGTAAAGCGATTCTTAGAACAGTCGAGCGGAAAGAACGTGGGGTCAGCTCTCGGACTGTGCGCCAATCCAGAGTTCCTGAAAGAGGGAACCGCGATCAACGACGCTCTGCACCCTGATAAGATAGTCATAGGATCTAATGACATGAAATCGGCCAACCGGCTTACGAGACTCTATCGAAAATTCTACGGGCCTAAGCTTCCACCCGTCATCCTGACTAGCCCCGAAGCCGCTGAACTAGTCAAGTACGCCAGCAACGCCTTCCTCGCCACAAAGGTGAGCTTCATTAACACAGTTGCAAATATCGCCCAGCAAATACCCAACGTCGACGTGGGCACGATCGCAGAAGCCATTGGCCTCGACCCTAGAATCGGAAGCTTATTCCTCAAAGCCGGACCCGGCTACGGCGGAAGCTGTTTCCACAAAGACCTCCAAGCACTCATCAACTACAGCCAAAACAACGGTTATGATCCGACCCTATTCCGAGCCACGGAAGAGACCAACGAGCAACAAGCCAACAAGGTCGTGGACATGGCCGAAACGCTCCTAGGATCTCTATCCAATAAGAAAGTGGTAGTGTTAGGTCTCGCGTTCAAGAAAGATACCGATGATATTCGCGAGGCCTCGTCGCTACGGGTGATTAGCCAGCTCAAGAAGAAGGGAGCACATGTCATTGCTTTCGACCCCATGGCCATAGCCAACACTAAGAAACAACTCGCAGACCAGATCAGCTACGCTGACGACCCTCACTCGGTTCTCAAAGGGGCAGACTGCGCGATCATAATGACTGAATGGGACGAGTTTCGAAAACTCAAACCTAAAGATTTCCAGCCGTACATGAAGACCCCGAACATCGTCGACGCCAGGAGAATCTATGACCCTAAGGAGTTCAGCCGGCTCAACTATGTCGCGATTGGGCTAGGGGCCAGCAGATAATTGAGAGACTGAAGCAAGCAAATTCCATCCGCTTAGGAACTGTTGGTTCCTTTCAACTCCAAATAGATACCTCTTTGGACTTCAATCTGGGCCCAAGCATACGATTCAACATAGGTTTGCGCGTTTGTAACGGAATGGTCGAAGAGCTCTGTTCTTTCAGTTGTCGCTGTAAAACAGTTTCTCGGCGTTTGCCCAGTTTCAGGTTGCGGAGCGTCCATTCCACAGTTGCTGTAGGCTCCGTGGCTGAGAAGCTCAACCAGCATCGAATTTGCCTGAGTCGCGGTTATGCTGATCGATTGAGAACTGGATGAGGTGCTCGGTGCTGTCGTGGTCGAGGAGCCGACGCCCGCTACACCTCGGTACCGGCTGACCGTCATTGTGATTATGATAGAGGTTACGCATGGGGTCTGGCAGCCCGGCCAGTCGGGGCTTACGGTTATGGTCGTGGAGTTTGTCGTTGATGAGGCTCTGCCGGTCCAGGCCTGCTCCCAGAAATTCGTTGCTTCCCCTACGGACGCACTCGCCGCACTAGAGTAAACACTGGATTGTGTATCTGTAACGCTGGAGATGTTTGGAAGATTTCCCCCGCTTCCTCCGGAATAAGCGATCTGAACTATGATAAAGTCATCAGACCGTGTCCCTATCACCCCCGGGTAAGAATCATTACTCGAAACAATAGCCTCCGCTATGTTTGAAACAGCGTAGAAACTCGGCGCGATTGTTTCAACAGATCCAATAGACGGTTTCGTACCAGTTCCGCTATTGCCCGAGCCAGTACCATGCTGAGGCGCCAAATCGACACTGCCGAAGCCTACGACCGTCGTTAACATTATTCCTGCCAAAATCATCACCAGAAAGATCTTGCCGATACGGAACGGTGAAACATTCCCGTTCCTTTTCGGGGAATTCCCCCCTCTTGAACATACAGAATCTACAGGACTGCTACTTGGCTCGATCTCGTCTTCGAGCTCGTAGGATGCAAACGTTCTCCTGTTATCCAGACGCTGAGTCTTTCGTATAGTTCGAGAGTAGACTAAGAGGGCCGATCCTTGTACTGAGAGCAGTGCCGCGAGACTGGTGAGCAATAATGAAGAGGCGGAAGCGACTATGGTGATCCAGAGCCATAGACAGGCCCCAGTTCCAGTTGAAATCATCCCTGCAACGGCGTGAGCTCTACCTCTTCTTTCGCTCCTCCCCGAAAAGATTGCCTGGACTCCGCTTTGCGCCGGTCTTCTTTTCCTCCTCGAGACCTTGACCAAAGACGGTCCCTACTCCTCACGCTAGCAAAACCTGTCGTTGGAATTGTGCGAGGCCGGGTGACATCTGTCCTTGTCCTCCCTGTTCTGGCGTTGTGTCGAGTGAAATCATTGTCGGGAGCTAGAATCATCTTGTCTCACCTTTGGCCTATGAGAATCATTTGCAGAGAAACCTAACAGGAAAGGATTCTTGGCCCGACGGAATTGGCATGAAATTGCTTGAAATCACTATCCTTTGACAGATGGCATTCCCAGGTCATTATATCCGTCGTGCCTTCCGAAACCCTCCTCGCTTAATAGCAACCCAGCCCAGGGCCGACCATCACAACAAGACACCTATCGGGAACGCACCTGGACTCGCCAGAGCATCAGTCTCCCAATTCTAATGAGGGTTGCGAGCAAGCTTCACCGACGAGCCCATCATAGGGCCAGACAGCGGAACTGTTCATTTGAGCGATTCCCTTCAGAGTTCAGGGCTTAGTAACACAGGCTTAGAAAAGCTCCCAGTCCCCTAAGTCCTCCCGGAAACTAGCTTTTCATCGGTCTTGAGAACTGTTGAGATCTGACATCTTCATTCTCGGGATAATGATGGTTGTCATAGGCCCCGTCCTCACAGCCGCGGCAGCCAGTTCCTGTCTACTCACGATCCTCTCCGGCAAGGTGTTCGCTTGCGCCAATGACCTGCCAGTTTTCATCGGTGGGGGAGCCCTGTTCGTCGCCGGAATAATCACCTGTCTGATAGGGGTAATTATGCCGGAACCCCAACCTCGCCCTCGCCCCTCGACTGGATCAACGAGCGCGCCGCAGACTGGCCAGGTTGTCTGCAAGAAATGCGGACGCGTCAACAGCTATGGACTGTTCGCATGCCCATTCTGCGGCCAGACAGCCGGATAATCCCGGCTACACTTTTACAGCCTCCGCTATCCCCCAACTTCTGAGTCAGACGCTGCCCAAGGTAAGCTTAGCGAGGAAAAAACGAGTCTTATCTATTGATGAGAGTTCTCGGTTTTATCCTGTTCAGGGTTTGCTCTCTTCAAAACCGGCATGTTTCCAGTGACAATAGTGGTTGGAACGACAGCCAGAGTCCTGGTAGGGGGCGGGCTAGGTGGAGCTTGCACGGGGATAGACGGTGCCTGTTTGAGATCCACTGGAGGAAGAGGCTCCATGGATGAGTGGTGTGCCATTTCCGCCTTGAGAGCGGCGACCATAGGATGTAAGTCCAGACCCGGCGTAGAACTCGATCCGACGCGAGCCAACGTTGGAACTTGCGGCTGAGTTACGAGGGCTCCGATTTGCCTATGGGTCGATTTTAGAACCTTGAAAAGTCCTAGAGCCAAGCCTAGACCGCTAATAATGACCAGAATCGCGATTATCGAGCCGTCCGCCTGAACAACGTCGTTCACGTAAGCTTGGAGATAGATGTTGTTCAGGTATTCCTCGACGATCCAGGAGGAAAGGAGAAGGATCACCAGCATCTGCAAGAACATTATAGCCTTAGCGAACCCCGGAACAGTTCTTCCCGCGCTAAGATCGGCGTTCTGAGACGTATAACAAACCCCTGGACGTATTCTCTCTCGTTCTCGAAGAGGTCCCTGTCCTATGTCAAAGTGGTGAAACAGAGACCCTCGAAGCCCGGTACCCATTTTACGCGAATACCTTATGCAGTATCGCCCGGGGCTAAGATCCAGTCGATATTTCCTTCAGCCTTGACGACGATCGCGCTCGCCGGCTGTCACTCGAAACGTTCCCCTGTTGGCTCAGAGGGTTAAATACGAAATGCGAAGCAAGGCTCTCGGCTGTCTTAGCTTGCCTACTCCGAAGAAGTTGATGGAGCTTCAAGAGACCATAAACGAGGATCTGACCAAAGCGAGTCTCCCGGAGGTCAGAATTGGGGGTTTCAGGCTCCCGGACCAGGCTTTGGAGATCACGTTCGAGCGTGAGACAGTGATAGGCGAGAACCGAGATAGACTCTGGGAGATCATCAACTCTCACTACAAGAAGTTACTGAGAGAGCTGGGGCTCAAAGAGTAGTTTTCGAGGTTATTTCTGACGTTTCGACCGATCGTTCCATCTTTGTAGAGAGCCATGTAATCGGCCTATTTCGTCAACTGGCTCGACTTGTTTTATCTGCAGGATAGGCATGAGCGTTGACCTCCCTGTATGAGCCAGGGTCACAACTGTTCGATCCTCGACTGTTTCTGAAAGGTGTTCAATTTCCCCGAGAATATTCCCAGCCTTAAGCAGGATTCCGATGAACGCCGTTCCAAGAAGCCCTCCGAAGCCTATTATGGCGATCACCGACCCTTTTCCCTGAAACAGGCTGAAAAGGTACATCTGAAGGTACTGGTTGTTCATGTACTCGTTGTAAATCCAGGCCGACAAGCCAACGATAACCGTTGCCTGTAATAGCAGAACGATCTTCACAAACTTTGGAGTATCTCTCCAAGAACGTCCCATAACCCGTACCAAGATTGACTCTCTGATCTAGACAGGCTTACACGTCTTATCTCAAAGTCGTGGAACGCCAGGCCTCAATCCACGGTACTTCTAGCAATCTGGACACGTCACTCTCTTTCTGACCTACTAGAGGACTCTAATGGCTGTTTTGCAGCCCTGGCAGTACTGATAGATAGCCAAGAGATCACCAGGAACATGCTTCACAGCATCAGTCTGAACCAGAATGTTAGCCAGGGGCATCCCGCAGACCAGGTGAGGAACACCCTCTATCGTGAGAACGTCGATTCCCTGACCAGCTGCCTCCAACTGCTTCACCAACTCGTCCAAGGTCGCGACCCGAAATTCCTGAAAAGGCCTGTGAGTTAGATCGATTACCGGCTTGGGTTCCGGTAGAACCGGCACGCCCGAACGGGCTGCGACCTGTCGCAAAGCGCCTCACTCCAGTCAGTAGACTACCGCTCTAGCTTAAGCGTAAAGTAACCGAACTCATGTCGGCCCAAGTTTATCCCAATCAGATCACTATTCGAGATAGAACGCGGATCAGGAGGGGCCTGTCTGGAACTGGTAATTGCTGGCGTAGGTGATCAACCCGTGATAAGAGTATTGTTGGAAGGTGCTGGTCAACGTCAACTTGGAGGAGCACTGCGCGTAGACCAACGAGCTCGAGTTCGGAGGCACGTATTCGCCAATACAAATCCACGCCGACGGGATCGTGGAGCCGATCACCGAATATGTCACCTGTTTCATCGATGTTTCTGACGGGCTCGGATGGTACCACTCGGTCATCAAACTCGTCGGAGTGCGAGAGGTAGTCGCGCTTGAGGCCCCCAAAAAGGTCGTCCCTTTCGCCGCAGTATAACTGTGAGAAGAACTCGCACCAGTATTGTAATCGCTAGCCACCATTACAACATTGCCGCTTACGAACGAGAGGCTCAGTTGAATGGTATCACCCTGGTTGACATTGTCCGGGATCCTCGACAAGACAGGATTGTTTGTCGTTCCATTCGGCGCGAAAACCTCCCAGATGAAATGGAAACCTGAATCGTAGGCACTCCCGGAGGCCAAGGGCCAGTTGTACGCTAAGCCAACCTGGTACCAATAACCTGTATCAGATAGGCCGTTGAGGAGGTACGCAGGACCATAACCGGACGAGTCAGTTTGAGCTACGGCGGTCACGTTGTAGTCCAGCGCTTGAAAGTTTTGGGCAAAGATCATTGACACCTGCTGGTCATATGTGGCCTTTCCTGCCGTTGTGGGAAAGGTGGAGTTCGTGCAGAGCGCTGGGTCGAGGCACGTGAGATTCCGCAGAACACTCCGGGCATCATCGTACAGCCGCGTCACCGCGGGAACCAAGATCCCCGTGGCGAAGAGGCTTCCGGCCACGAGAAGCACGATTAGGCCAATCGCGGCGCCGATATGCTTCGAGGGAGAAGAACCTGTTCGGGTGGAGCCTGTCCAGTCCAGCCTTGTTCCACAGTACGGGCAGAAACTACTGGAGTCTTGCAGTTCCCCGTGGCAGACTGGACACTTCATACAGGATCACCTTTGGTGCTGGGTGCCTTAGCTTTTCTGTTCCCTCGGGGCTTGCGGATTATGAAATCGAAAGGTTTTTTCACACAGCATCGCGTTTAACCTTACGTTTTCGGGTTGAACTCAGACAACATCCTTCCAGTTTTGAAGAAGAACAAGGAGATCGAGCTGACCGTTACAGGCCGAAAGAGCGGAAAACCCCTTCCCCGTCCCGTCTGGTTCGTGCTCAGAGGGACGGAGCTGCTGCTACTACCCGTCATGGGCACAGACTCTCAGTGGTACAAGAACGTCCTCGTCAATCCGCAGGTAAAGATTAGCGCTAGCCAACATGCGCTCAACGGTAATCTCCGCGTGATAACGGAGAATCGGCGGATAGAGGAAGTCATCGAATTGTTCAGGGAAAAATACGGCCCTTCTGACATCAAAAAATACTACCCGAAACCGAACGTAGCCGCTACCCTACCGCTTGAATAACTATCACAATCGACGCTGGCCGCACGTCAGCACCAATCAGGGTTCAACCGTCCTATCGGTCATCCAAGCGTCATTGTCCTAGTTTTGCGTGGAATCGAGTTTCAAGCCCCGAAACGCAGCCCGAGCATCGGGCCAAACAAGAGAACTATCAACATGAAAATCGCAGGGAAGATTCCGAGCACAATGAACAGAATGATCTTCCCGGATACGCCTTCCTCGCGTTCTCGCCGAGCCATCGCTGACGAACCTACCTCAAACGAGCGCTAAAAACAGTTAGCCGAGACTGTTCGGGAAAGAAAAACAGTCCGACCTCGACTAAGCAGTAAACGTCGCTCCAGGGAGCCTAAAGGATTTGAAAGGCCCCAATTTGCTGACAGTAGAGCATTTTTGAGCTTAAGCGACGCGATATTCACTTTCGCACTGAACCTGCTATCTCAATGGGGCTACGCTGGAGTCTTCCTGTTGATGACTCTTGAGGGCGCGACGCTTCCAGTTCCAAGTGAGATCATCCTCCCGGTAACTGGGTTCCTGGTTTACAATCACACTCTAGACTTTTGGCCCGCTGTCGCCGTGGCGTCGCTAGGAGGACTCCTTGGAACAATGATCGACTTCAGCATCGGGTACTATTTGGGGAGACCGGCGGTGCTCAGATACGGTAGGAAGATCAGGCTGAGCGAGCGACATCTGATGATTGCTGAGGGATGGTTCGCAAAGCATGGCAGCGCAGCCGTCCTGTTTGCAAGATTTGTGCCCCTCCTTAGGACACTGATCGCGTTTCCAGCAGGAGTAGCCAAGATGAAAATTGGCAGGTTCCTAGCATTCTCGGCTGTCGGCATAGTCATCTGGGACATCATACTAATCTACTTGGGCGTCCTCGCTGGCCAGAACTATAGCTCGATTGTTAACAGCCTGAATGGGACCCTGCCACTGATCGGGTACGCTTTCCTTGGGGGGCTCGTACTTGTCTTGTTGCTTTTCGCGAGAACAAGTCGAAGAAAGGAGAACCCGGACTCGGGCAATCCCGCGGGCTAGACGGGCGTGTTCCTGAGGATTCAAGCGATAAGGAATCGGTTTTCCTGTTTCGGTGTTTCAAGCAACTACGAAGCTAGGTTACTAAAGTGCGGAGTGTCTCACAACGCCTAGGAAAGAAAAAAGTGTTCAAGCGGATAGACCTAACTACAACATCCCACGAGACTTCGAACGGTTGCATACAACATTGGAAAAAAATAGAACGGCAGAAGAACTTCTCCAGTGTGACTCCATCTGCTCAAAGCACGACGCGCGATGTGAACTCAAGGGGTATCAACAAGCCTCCTACCGCTTCCACGGCCATAAGGATGCCGATGGTAAGATGTGCATCTGGCCGAAGACGGTACCGATTTCATAGAGCCAAATGGGAGCATGAGGCCCACGTGAGAGAGGGCACTAGACGCGACCCCTCCCGGGTCTAGTTACAGGACCCGTAAGGTCGCGAACCAACAATGAATACTTCAAGGGTTGAGCTCGGAGGAATGCAACACGATGCTATCCAAGAAGCGGGTCCCTCTCAAAGCCCTACTTCTGCTTGTAACCTTCGCGTTCGGCTCATTCACCGTTAGCGGAACTGTTCTCCCTTTCACCATTAGTGATGCCCACAAGACCACGGGCAGCTTCGTATTGACAATCAGCCCGTCCGTACTCAACATCCCACAGGGCATGAGCGCTACTTCGACCGTCACAATTCTAAGCACTCAGGGTTTCACTGGAACCGTGGCACTTACCGCACAGGTTGCGAGTGGAATCACCGTCGTCTTCAATCCTAGCGGAGTCAATGTGCCAGTTGGAGGAACCGCGACCTCGATAAGCACGGTACAAGCCGCCAACAACGCCTCCATGGGAACCTACAATATCATCGTAACCGGGACGGGTGCAGCTGGAAGGAAGGTCCTTAGCAGCTCAGCTCTGTTGACAGCCACGGTTAACCCGCAAGGCGACTTTGGGGTCTACGCTTATCCCTACTCAATTACTGTCGTCGCTGGGTTCACCAATTCGACAAGTATTATCCTATATGGAAAGAATGGCTTCAATGGCTCGGTGACGCTCTCTGCGACGGTGCCGTTCGGATTCTTAGGTGTGATGGGAGGTCAAAACCTGGTAAAGCTTACCTCAGGAGCCACGAGTAATACGAGCTTACTGGTATCAACTACAACGTCTACAGTACCTGGAAAATATAATGTCTCAATAACAGGATCAAGCGGAACCCTCAGCCACTCGTGTATCCTAGCGGTCAGTGTTGTAGACCCGTCTCCGGAATCCTTGAGCCTACTAGGTGTCACCAACAAGTTCCCCACCAACTTGACCCTGTCTCTACACAATAACGGCAATACCCCGATAACGCTTCAATCTTACAGTGTGACGGACATTTCGGGAGACATGTGGACCCTTGCGAATTGGACGGGACCTACTATTTCACCAGGAAGTAATAGTTCTGCGGTAATCTTGATAGGTTCGAGTTGCAACGCGTGCGCTTACAAGGGAATAATTGATCTCTTCCAACAATTCGTTCCAACCCACACCTACCTTATTACAATCACCACTAAACTGAACAGCCAGTTCACATTCACGATAGTCTTCTAGACCTACCCAGATCGCACCTGAAGCATAGGACGTCGAAAGAGGTCCGGGTCTCAATCGGTCCTGCTAGTTTTTGCCACTCGCGATAGCGAGGCCGGTGCGTGCTGGCGGAGATACAAAAGCTGTGATCGAGCGCCTGTAAGAACTAGTTTTCGGATGAACTCTCCCTTTGAGATAACCCCTTCTCGGTTGCGATGATCCTCATAGAGCGCGTCAACTATCGCCCAATCACTCTCGTCAAGTTTGATCTGCTTGGAAAAAGGGGCCCAATCCTTGCTCGCCTTCGTGTCCGACATTGCTGACAATGTACCCGGTCAGAATATCCTCTTTAGGCTATAGTTACCGACCACTACTCGTACAGATGCCAACTGTAGATTAGAGAGTGGTAGCGGTCCAAAGACATCCTGGCCCCTTCCTAAGGCAACTGAGGGCAATTACGTCTTAGCCAGAATCACAGTTTGACTAACGTCACTTGGTCTCAGGAAGCGTTCGCCGGAAGATGGATCACTGCTTTTTCTTCAGTTTCGGCAAAACCACGACGGGAAGGCTGGGTGTTCGGGCTCTCGATCTTGAACTCCTCTTGCGGTGTCTCTCCGATTGGCTTTCTCCCCCATCGTGCTTCTCGGCGATCTTCAGCCAGTCGGGTATGACTATAGCCCGGATCAATTCCTGCACTGTGATATCCCTCTCGTCAGCGATCTTCCGCAGCTTCGTGTACGCAGCGTCTCCCAGAGACTGCATAAACTTAGACAGATAGGTAGCCTCCAACTAGCGTTGCCGTTATTATCTGCCGGAACCTCAATACCGACAAAGCAATTCGGCGCAATATAAGGCCGAGCGCTCGTATCATAGATCGACTAACCTTCTGCGACATTATGATTCCTCGGGATATACAATTCAATCTGGAGGGTTTATGGTCGATTAGTCTACCACCGGACTAAGGTTTCGCTAACTTCAGATGGAACCGCAAACTCGCTACTGTCCGTATCAACGTCTGGTCTAATCCCCACGAGAACCTACACGATACTTGTCCTGGCGACTAGCAGGACAATCTCGTACTCTCTCTCGATTAGTTTGAATGTGCAGTAATCACGATATTCCGCTAATTACGTTTTAACTGGGTCTAAGTAAGAACGGAGTTGCAGGGGGTCACGAATTTACTTGGCGGGGGCGGGAGGTGTCACGTCTCGGACGTTTGCCG
>Ga0209802_1001441_pt1 | contig 17742 bp, 17 predicted proteins | sample GraSoiAngelo_129_FD_185886 | JGI IMG/M metagenome (GOLD analysis project Ga0209802, IMG submission 185886) | Grasslands soil microbial communities from the Angelo Coastal Reserve, California, USA - 14_0927_12_40cm (SPAdes) (version 2) | ecosystem: Environmental > Terrestrial > Soil > Grasslands ... | reverse complement strand
GAATTTTGTCCGGAAGCGCGGGTGATTCACATCGATATTGATCCGACATCAATCAAGAAGACTTTTCACGCTCACATTCCGATCGTCGGCGATGTGAGGGCGGTTTTGCGGCAAATGAATGTGATGTTGCGTTCGATGGACGGGAACCAGGCAGAGATGAAAGGCTTGCGGGGGCCTTGGCTGAAGCAGGTCGCGGAATGGAAGAGATCCCATCCCTTGACCTATCGACAGGATGACAAAATAAACAAGCCGCAGTTCGTCATCGAAAAGCTCTACGAATTGACGAAGCACGAAGCGATTGTCGCCACGGACGTGGGCCAGCACCAAATGTGGGCGGCGCAATACTTCAAAGGGACAAAGCCTCGGACGTGGTTGACCTCGGGTGGGCTGGGGACGATGGGCTTTGGTTTCCCAGCGGCTATCGGGGCGCAGAAAGCGTTTCCAGACAAGATGGTCGTCTGTATTACCAGTGAAGGCAGCTTCCAGATGAACTTGCAGGAATTGGCGACCGCTGCGGAGCACAAGCTGCCGATTAAAATCGTTCTTCTCAATAATAGATGTCACGGCATGGTTCGGCAGTGGCAAGATCTTTTTTACGAGGGTCGCTACTCCGCGAGCCAGTTGGGGAAAATACCCGATTTCGTCAAGTTGGCAGAGGCCTATGGCATTCTCGGATTGCGCGCAGCGAAACCGGCCGAGGTGGAAGCGGTGCTCAAGGAGGGTTTGAAGCATAAAGGTCCGGTTCTGATGGATATCGAAACCGATCCATACGAGAACTGTTATCCGATGATCCCTGCAGGTGGTGCCCACCATGAGATGATGTTGGAGGACCCGCCCGAGCTTAACCGAGCCAAGAAAGGCGGAGCACAAAAGAGAAAGGTGGACGAGGGTGAGGGCGTTCTTCCTGCCTGACACGTCACCGAATGGAACATATCATATCGGTTCTCGTCGAAAACAAGTTTGGTGTTCTGGCCAGAGTTGCAGGGTTGTTTAGCGCGCGAGGTTATAATATCGAAAGCCTGTCTGTCGCTCCGACGCTCGATCCGACGACCTCGATGATTACGATCGTAACCGTCGGTGATGATCGTATCATCGAGCAAATCATGAAGCAGCTAAACAAGGTGATTGAAGTCCTTAAGGTCGTCGATCTGACAGAGACTGATTTTTTGGATCGGGAAACGGCGCTCATTAAAGTCCATACGAAGCCCGAACATAGAGATGAAGCGATACGCATTACCGATATTTTTCGCGCCAAGATCGTGGATTCGTCCCCGACTACGTACACCATCGAAATCACCGGCAACGTGGACAAGGTGGAAGCGCTCATCAACCTCCTCAAACCTCTGGGGATTAAGGAGCTGATTCGCACCGGGCGTATCGCCATTGCGCGAGAAACCACCCGCACGGCTTCTCCGCGCCGCGAACCCGCGCTGTTAAAAACCTAAAACTTCTGGCAAATTGCGGGTTGTTTTAATTCAGCAAGTCATCCGCAGCACACACCAATCCAAAGGCTGCAAATCATGATTGGAATGGCGCCGATAGTCGTGAGCCCGTCGCGTGAAATATTGTTGTTTTACAATTACTTGCGTTTGACTTGTCGCTCCCCAACCGGCATATTGTAAAAATGTCATCGACAGAGGAGAAGCACGATGCAGGTTTATTATGATCGTGACGCTGATTTAGGCGTTCTAAAGGGCAAAAAAGTCGCGGTGCTTGGGTACGGGAGCCAAGGGCATGCGCACGCAAATAACCTGCGTGATTCTGGAATCGAGGTGGTCGTCGGTTTGAGGCGGGGGAGTAGCTCCTGGCCGAAGGCTGAGAATGCCGGGCTCGAGGTCACGGAAACCGCCGAGGCGGCAAGGGCGGCTGACATTGTAATGATCCTACTGCCGGATGAGCTTCAAGGAGAAGCTTACGCGAAGGAAATCAAACCTGGATTGAAGAGCGGCAACTATTTGGCTTTCGGGCATGGTTTTAATATTCACTTCAAAAGAATCGTTCCGCCTCCGAGTGTGAACGTTTTCATGGTCGCGCCTAAAGGACCGGGACATTTGTTGCGTAGCGAATTCCAGAAAGGCCGGGGCGTTCCATGCCTGCTGGCAATTCAGCAAGATCCTTCTGACGATACAAAGAAAGTAGGTCTGGCCTATGCGAGCGCCATCGGTGGCGCCAGAGCGGCCGTCATCGAAACGACCTTTAAGGACGAAACTGAGACCGATTTATTCGGTGAGCAATCAGTATTGTGTGGTGGTCTGACGGCTTTGATTCAAACCGGCTATGAAACTTTGGTCAACGCCGGGTATCCGCCCGAGATGGCCTATTTCGAATGCGTCCATGAGGTCAAACTGATTGTTGATTTGATCTACGAAGGCGGTTTGACCAACATGCGTTATTCGATCAGCAATACAGCGGAATACGGTGATCTGACTCGCGGCAAAAGAGTCATCGGGCCGGAAGTGCGGCAAGCGATGCAAAACATATTGAAAGATATCCAGTCGGGCAAGTTCGCCGAAGAGTGGATCAATGAATATCGCTGCGGCATGCCCCATTTCACCGAATTGCGCAAAGAGGCGGCCAACCATCCGCTTGAGAAGGTAGGAGAAGGGCTGCGCGCGATGATGCCCTGGTTAGCGCAGAATAGATTAGTTGATAAGAGCAAAAACTAGGCAGAAGCGACCTAACGTGAGTGTGACGCCCAATGAGAATTGCCAAAGAAGGCTATCCGATTATTCTTTCTGCTGCCGTCCTTTCGGTCGGAACTTTTGCCGTGGAGTGGAAGCCCATCGGCTTGATCCTGTTGCTGCTCACGCTCGCGATTGCGGCGTTCTTTCGTGACCCGGAGCGAACTCCTCCTCTGGGTGAAGGACTCATCGTCTCACCTGCGGACGGCACAGTGGTGAGTGTTGCCGATGTCAAAGACGAATCAGCCTTTCCGGAGGCGGTCACTCGAATCAGCATTTTCCTGTCGCCGTTGGATGTTCACATTAATCGTGCGCCTGTTGAAGGGAAAATCGAGGAAGTAAAATATTCGCCAGGTAAGTTTATTGCGGCGTACAAAGGCGAGGCGTGTGAGCGCAACGAACAAAATACCCTGCACATTGCGGATAGTGAAGGCCGAAAGCTCGGAGTGGTGCAGATTGCCGGCGTGTTGGCGCGGCGAATCGTCTGCCGTGTCAAGCCGGGACAAGAGTTGAGTCGTGGACAAAGATTTGGACTGATTATGTTCGGCTCTAGAACGGATACTTACCTGCCGAGTGAGTGCCGTATCGAAGTTCGTGAAGGACAGAGAGTCAAGGGAGGAGAAACGGTCTTAGGGAGGTTTGTATGAGCGGAATCGAATCTCAAGAACCCGAAGATTTTCCCGCAACAGGCAAGGTTCGACTGTTGCGCAGGCGGGTGAGGCCGCGCGTACCTCTCAGGAACAGAGTGCCGTCGGAAAAACTGAGAAGGGGAGTCTACCTCATCCCAAGTCTCTTTACCGCGGGCAACATCATGTGTGGCTTTTTTTCCATCGTTTCCACTTTTAATGGAGAATATGTCCAGGCGGCTCTATTTGTTATCTTTGCCCACGTACTTGACGGTGTGGACGGCTATGCCGCGCGGTTAACCAAAACAACCAGCCAATTTGGCATTGAGTTTGACTCCCTGGCGGACGTAGTTTCGTTTGGCGTGGCGCCGGCGATTCTGGTCTATTTTTGGGCATTGGTGCCGTGGGGCAATTGGGGTTGGCTGGCGGCGTGTACCTATGTCCTGTGTGGGGCGCTCCGGCTGTCTCGGTTCAATGTGCAGGCCAGGAACCTTTCCAAAGGCCATTTTGTCGGGCTGCCCATCCCTGTGGCGGCCGAGATGATTACGTCCACGGTGTTTCTGTATTACTATCTAGGAGGCGAGGGCGCGCCCAATAAAAGAATCACTCTGCTTTTGGTCATCTACGGTTTGGCGTTGCTGATGGTAAGCGGTTTTCAGTATCTCAGCCTAAAGAACACGGATCTAAGAAAACGATTTCCCATTTGGACGTTGGTTTTTGGCATCATTTTGATTAAAGTAATCATAACGGAACCTCAGCTCATGTTTTTTACATTGGTCCTGTTGTATACGTTATCCGGTCCTCTCTTATGGTGTTTATCGACGTATAAACGCCATCGGGAGAAGAGACGGGAGTTGGCTGAGGTTCAGCCGTAATTCTCCATCTCGCATCGTAGTAAACGATACTCCCGTTGGCCATGCCGCGGGAGTTTTTTTTTGGGACTAAGGCTCGTTAAGGATTGAATGGAGGAAATCTATGTCGGTCAACGTATCAGATAACAATATCGTCAGAATTTTCGACACGACACTTCGCGACGGCGAGCAATCGCCCGGCGCGAGTATGACCTGCGAGCAAAAAGTAATTATTGCCAGGCAGCTTGAAAAGCTTGGCGTCGATGTGATCGAAGCCGGCTTTGCGGCGTCATCCGAGGGCGATTTCGACTCGGTCGTTCGGGTTTGCAAGGAAGTGACGCAGCCACGCGTGCTGAGCCTGGCCCGCTCCCAAGAGGGGGACATCACCAAAGCGCTCAAGGCAGTGGAGCATGCCAAAAATCCCGGTATCCACGTCTTTATCGCGACTTCCGATATTCACCTAAAACACAAACTCAGGATGTCCCGTGAACAGGTTTTGGCAGCGGCGGTGAAGGCGGTGAGCTACGCAAAAGAGCACATCGACTACATCGAGTTTTCAGCGGAAGACGCTTCGCGCAGTGATGCCGATTTTCTCATCCAGATATTCCGCGAGGTCATTCGGGCCGGAGCCAACACGATCAACGTTCCGGATACGACGGGGTACGCCATCCCGTCGGAATTCGGCGCTTTGATGAGTAACTTGATCGAACGCACGGCGGGCGCGGATCGGGTCACCTGGAGCGCACACTGTCACAACGATCTTGGGCTTGCAGTGGCCAATTCCTTGGCCGCAGTGCACAATGGTGCCAGACAGATCGAGTGCACGATCAATGGCATCGGCGAACGGGCCGGCAATACCTCATTGGAAGAGGTTGTGATGGCGCTGCGGACAAGGAAGAGTTACCTCGACCTGGACACGAACATCACGACGGAACAACTCTATCCGACGTCCCGGCTGGTGTCGCAGGTGACGGGCATTCCTATTCCGATTAACAAGCCGATCGTGGGCGACAATGCTTTCGCGCACGAGGCGGGTATTCACCAAGACGGCGTGCTGAAGCATAAACAGACCTACGAAATCATGACGCCGGAATCGATTGGGATTCCCGGAAATAGACTGGTCATGGGCAAGCACTCCGGGCGCCACGCTTTCGACGAGCGGCTGAAGCACCTGGGTTTCAACTTGACCAAGGATGATATGAACCGCGCCTTTTTGCGCTTCAAAGAACTGGCGGACAAGAAGAAGAACGTTTATGACGAGGATATCGAATCGATCGTAGGGGAAGAGATTCTCAGAGTGCCCGGGCAACCGGATCGATATGAGCTGCTCTACTTGAACGTCAACTCGAGCTCTGACGGGATTCCAGCGGCTACCGTGAGGATGCGCGTCGACGGCCAGGAACGGACGGAACACGCTTCGGGTGACGGAGCCGTCGATGCGTGCTACAAGGTGATTACCAAGATTACGGGTTCGCACTCCCAATTGGTGCGCTACACCGTGAATGCCATTACCGGCGGCACCGATGCCCAAGGCGAAGTGTCCTGCATCATCGAGGACAGCGGCATTCGGGTTTCCGGGCAGGGCGCGCATACGGACATCATCATGGCCAGCGCGCTCGCTTATATTAAAGCGCTAAACAAAATTGAGGGCAGAAAACACTACCGGCAGTTAGTGGATAGGGAAGGGCCATGAACTACAAGATTGTGGTTTTACCGGGCGACGGTATCGGACCTGAAGTGATGCGCGAGGGAACGCAGGTCTTGATGCAGGCGGCGAAGCTTTACGGTTTCGGTGTCGAATTGGAAGAAGGCATCGTCGGCGGCGCCTCCATCGACGCCCACCGTAAGCCGCTCACGGATTCGGTGCTCAAATTGGCCAAAGACAGTGACGGGGTTTTGCTTGGGGCTATGGGCGGCCCGAAATGGGACGGCCTAGACTATTCCATTCGGCCTGAACGGGCCTTGCTCGCGCTGCGCCAGGAGCTGGGGTTGTTTGCGAACCTTCGTCCGGTGAAGCTATTTTCGGCATTGGCTTCGGCGTCAACGTTAAAACGAGAGGTTGTCGAAGGGACGGATCTTTTGGTAGTTCGCGAGCTCACGGGAGGCATCTACTTCGGCCAGCCGAAGGGTGTAACCAAACTGCCTGACGGTACGGAGCGCGGCGTCAACACGGAAGTCTACACGACACCGGAAATCGAGCGGGTTGCGCGCGTCGCTTTCGAAGCAGCGCGTAAGCGACGCGGCAAAGTAACTTCAGTGGATAAGGCTAATGTTCTGGAAGCCACGGAGCTCTGGCGCAAGGTGGTCACGCGGGTGCACAAAGAGGGCGGGTACGAAGGCGTTCAATTAGACCACATGCTCGTGGACAATTGCGCCATGCAATTGATTCGCGACCCGAAACAGTTCGACGTCATGGTGACGACCAACATGTTCGGCGATATTCTGAGCGATGAAGCCGCCATGCTCACCGGTTCGATCGGGATGCTGCCGTCGGCGAGCCTCGGCGGCAAGGTCGGCATGTACGAACCCGTGCACGGCAGCGCGCCGGACATCACCGGGCAAGATAAGGCAAATCCGTTGGCGACGATACTAACCGTCTCGATGATGCTGCGTCATTCTTTCAATCAGATTGCGGCGGCGGAGTGGATCGAGCGAGCGGTGGAGGCGGTATTGAATAGCGGATACCGGACCCTCGATATTCAGGAAAAAGATTGCCTGCCCGTGGGGTGCAAAGAGATGGGACGGCTGGTGCGAGAGAAAATCGAAGCGATGAAGGGATAGTCAATCGTGAAAAAAGAGAAATACAACGTTGCGGTCGTGGGCGTCACCGGCGCGGTGGGCGAGCAGATGCGGGAGGTATTGGAAGAGCGTTTGTTTCCGGTCGGCGAGTTACGCTTTCTCGCCTCGGAGCGGTCCGCCGGGCAGTTCTTGCCGTTCAACGGGAATCGGGTCAGGGTTGAAGTGCTAGACGAGGATTCCTTCGAAGGTATCGATGTCGCCTTGTTTTCAGCCGGTGGCAGTGTAAGCGCCAAGTTCGCTTCTGCCGCCGTGGCGGCCGGCAGTGTCATTATCGATAACACGGCGTATTTCCGCATGGAGCCGGATATTCCGCTGGTGGTGCCGGAAGTCAATGCAAGCGAGATCGCTAATTATAAAACTCGCGGCGTCATTGCCAATCCCAACTGTTCGACTATTCAAATGGTTGTTGCCCTGAAGCCTATTCACGACGCCGCGCGCATAAAGCGTGTGGTGGTTTCGACGTATCAGTCGGTCTCAGGAGCGGGTAGGAAGGCGATGGAGGAGCTCAGTCATCAGGTTGCCGCTCTTTTCAACGGAAAGGAAGTCGAAAAGGAAAAGTTCCCGCATCAAATCGCCTTCAACTGCATTCCCCACATCGATGTCTTCACGGATGGCGGTTACACCAAGGAAGAGTTGAAAATGGTCAACGAGACCCGGAAAATTCTGGGCGAACCTTCGCTCCGGATCACAGCCACGACCGTGCGTGTCCCGGTCTTTTGCAGCCATTCCGAATCGGTGAACGTCGAGACGGAAAAGAAACTTACCGCGGCTGACGTTAAAGCCATACTGCGCGAGGCTCCTGGAGTTATGGTAGCGGACGAACCGGAGAAGAACGTTTACCCAATGGCGATCGACGCCACCGGTACGGACGCAATCTTTGTCGGAAGGATCCGCGAGGATGACTCAGTGCCAAACGGTATTAATCTGTGGGTTGTGGCCGACAATCTACGCAAAGGGGCCGCTCTCAACGCCGTGCAGATCGCCGAGATCTTGATCCGCGATTATCTCTAGCCGTTCATTCACCCTGACATGTCCCGGCGGCATTCCTTCCGTGAATATCAAGCTCACCATTGAGTATGATGGAACCAACTACCACGGCTGGCAAATCCAACCGAACGGCGAAACCGTTCAGGCTGCGCTAGAGCGGGCCATCTCTACCTTTTTGGGAAAGACCACGCGCATCACGGGTTCAGGGCGAACGGACGCCGGCGTACATGCGCTAGGTCAGGTGGTCAATTTTCTCTCCGAAAAGGAATTTGAACCTTATCGGATTCAGCGCGGACTCAACGCGTTAACACCCGAGGATATTACGATCAAAGACGTCGAAATTGTGCCGGACTTCTTCGATGCGCGCCGAGATGGAAGAAGCCGGGTCTACGAATATCGGATTTTGAACCGTTCCACGCCGTCGCCTTTCCATTTGAACCGCGCCTGGCAGGTGCACGAATACTTAGATGTGGAGGCGATGCGCGAGGCGATCCGGTGTTTGGCAGGCGAGCACGACTTCTCTTCCTTTCGCGCCGCCGGTTGCGACGCCGTGCACCCGGTCAGAAAAGTTTATCGAATATCATTAGATCGACGAGGCGAGCTTCTCGTCTTCACGATCGAGGCCACAGCTTTCTTACGGCATATGGTGCGCAACATCGTCGGCACGCTGATCGAGGTAGGGCGAGGAGAGCGCACGCCGCAATCCTTTGCCGAATTGCTGGAAGCTCGAGACAGAACGAAGGCTGGGGTCACAGCGCCGGCGTATGGGTTGTTCTTGATGGAAGTGAAGTATTAGCGGGCACGGAGACAGGCAGCGTTTTACCGAACTAAAAAGCAGCCAGTCCGGGAAAAGTCGCCCGTCCCCATGGGAAATTCTACACATTGAGGCCGATTGTCTCGCATGGTAGAGTCTGACGCATGGGGATAACAGAAGTAGCCGTTGAAGTTAGTAACCCGCGCGACCAGACTCAATGGCGAAAGCTTGACCTAATTGCGGATACAGGTGCCATTTTCAGCATCATCCCCAGGATCACTCTCGAACAGCTCGGCATCATCCTATATGCAGAGGAAACTTTTCACCTTGCCGACGGTAGCGAGATCCGGCGCCAGATGGGAGATGTTTTTATCCGCATCGACGGGAAGGCCCGGACCGTGCCGACGATATTTGGCGAACCCACCGACACGCCTTTGCTAGGAGTGACCGCCCTCGGAATACTCGGTTACACTGTCGATCCTCGCACCCGCAAGCTCGAACCGACCAAAATGCTTTTGCTCTAACCTCAAGGGGATTGGCTACTTTTCAGCTTTGTGAATAGTTGCGTGTCCCGGTTTTCTCCTCCTTCTTGTCTTCGCAATCGCCGCGACGGCGTTTCTCCGCCCCATGGTGCTTAACGGAGGGGGGCGCACGCGGCGTTCGATCCACCCATTGAGCAACCTACGACAGCGCCCGTGGTACCGCTGTATGATTGACGAGCGTACGACTGGTCATAAACCGTGGAAGATTGATTGACACCAACTCATGATTTCCATATACCCTGGCGTAGGCGTAATTGGTAATTTTCTTCTGAGGAGGCTTGGCGAATCATGATGCCGGCGCATGATAATTTTTACGATGTCTATTCGAAGGCCAAGAAGATAAAAATCAAGTGGCCGAATAATGCCCGGATGGCGATTAATTTGGAAGCCTGGACGGAAACTCCGAACGCCAAGTACCGGCGAACGCGCCATGTCGGCGGATCGAATCCCATTAAAGAAGATGACGTGAAATCGCATTACGATTGCCGTACCGCGAGCGAGAACGATTACGGAGGACGTACGGGAGTCTGGCGGATCTTGCGCATCTTGGACAAGTACGGCGTGAAGGCGTCATTCAATACGAATGCCCTTTGTATTCATCGTTATCCCGAGGCGGTGAAGGCGGTTCATGCGAGGGGTCATGAAATCGTCGGCCACTCGTATGCCGAGGACGTGCAGCTCATTCATCTCACAGCAGAAGAGGAGCGAGAAGAGATACGAACGTGCGTGAAGCTGTTCCAGGATTTTGTCGGCGTGAGACCCACGGGTTGGCTCACTTCGGGCATGCGCCACACGGAGCGCACGCTGGGAATCTTGGCCGACGAAGGTTTTTTATGGCACGGCGATGCGGTCAACGATGACAATCCATATCCCGTCAATATGAACGGCAAGACGATGATCATCGTGCCCTACAAAAACGCGATCAGCGGGTTGAACGATACCGGAATGTATCGGCGTGGTATCACGGCGCGGGATCTGTTTAATTCCTTTAAGGATGAATTCGACATTCTCTATGAGGAGTCGGCCGACGAACCCAAGATGCTGACTCTGGCGATGCACTGCCAGATGGCTTTTCCGGCGACCGGTAAGGTATATGATGAAGCGATCAAGTACGCCAAGTCATTTCCGGATGCCTGGTTCGCTAAAAGAATCGAAATTGTCGACTGGGTAAAAGAGCATTGTCTATAAGAATGGAGTAATGGAGTGGTGGAGTGAAAGTTTCTCCGGAGGTGTTTTCCTATGTGTGAAACGGCCGAGGACGGCATTGGTATAAGCAATTCCGTTCCCGCGAGAGAACAACTGAAACGGTTGGGGCTGCGCTCGGCGGATCTTTCCGAGTTAATGCCCTTCGCGCGCGACCTGGCCAACGCGCGTGAGAATCGCGACAGTCACATCGGATTTGTCGGTTACAACAAGACGGTGCCGGGCAACAAGGTGCTGATCGCCGTGGATCGCGAGTACGATCTCGCTGTTCCCAATGCGGTTGCCGAAGCGCTCCGTGAGAAAGGCGCCCATGTCGATGTCTTGGTCGCCGATATGGGCGATCCCGACCGGGAATTCGATCACCTGGACGAAGTCCGCGTCATCATGCGGCGCGAACCTTGGGAGCATAATCCGCGGCGTTGGGAAGGCATGCCCTACATCGAAGACTTTGCTCTGCGGGGCGGGTACGATTTGCTCATTCATGGCAAAGGCGGACCGATTCCCAAGACCGACTTTCGTTACGAGCAGATTCCATGGCTTCGCACGGAGCATTTCCTCCAACACTCGACAACTTATCCGCTGGACTTGCACCTGCTCATCAATAAAAAGACGTGGGACCCGATCTGGGAGTATGGACGGGGCGGACGAGCGCGCTTGACGGATGCCGAGGGGACCGACATTTCCTGGACCTACTGGGAGGAGTACTATGACGGCACACGCTACGGCTTTTCTTTGACGCCACGAAACGGCCATCTCTTCGGGCATCCTGTGCCGCCGATCATCGCCAAGGAAGACGCCGCGGGTGTGGTGGCCGGGACGACGAGCCATTTCTCGCGGGCGTTTCCGCAAGTCAGAGTAGAATTGGCAGGCGGCCAGATTGTAAATATTATCGGTGGCGCAGATTACGGCGATGCGTGGCGCGACTTGCTGGAAGAAAGCCAGCAGACCCAGTACCCGTGCTTTCCGCGACCCGGCCTATTCTATCTCTGGGAAGTGGCAATCGGCACCAATCCGAAAATTTTCCGGCCGAGCCACATTGAACGTCATTCTTCCGGGGGATTTGAATGGGAGCGCCGCCGCTCCGGTGTGATCCACATGGGCTTCGGCACGCTCTGGCGCTCGGCTGAAGAAAAATGGGCCGGCGAGCGGGGAATTCTTTACGGCCACTTGCATATTCATCTGCTGTTCCCGACGTTGACGGTGACGACCAGGAGCGGAAAGGATTATACGATCATTCGCAATGGTAGGTTAACGGCGCTGGACGATCCGGAAGTGCGAAAGCTCGCGGAAAAACACGGCGACCCGAACGAGCTTTTGAGAGAAGACTGGATTCCTCAGATTCCCGGTATCACGTCCGCCGGCTCATATGACGAGTATGCCAAAAACCCTGGCGCGTGGATCTATAATCAGAAATCCTAAGGCCGCCGAAAGAAAATCGAGTAGCTTCTAGTTTTCAGTTTCAAGTTCTAGTTACTCAGGAAATTAAGAAGCACGGACTCAAAGGCAAGGCAACGCCCCTTGGCTCTTGAAGTCATAGATAGGGGCCGGTATCATCCAAGCCAGGGAGATTTTTCACAATGGCCGGAAGGACGCTTTACGAAAAAATTTGGGCATCACACACCGTTGGGATTCTTCCGACGGGGCAAACCCAGCTTTTTATCGGGCTCCATTTAATCCACGAGATTACAACCGCTCCAGCCTTCGATATGTTGCGTGAAAAAGGAATGGACGTCGCTTTTCCCGAACGGACTTTTGCAACCGTGGACCACATCGTTCCTACCGACATTCGAACCAGGCCGTTTCTTGATTCCGAAGCAGAAGAACTCACCCAGGCGCTGGAGAAAAACGTTGGCCAGTTCGGTGTCGAATTTTTTGGCGTGGAGAGTCCGAACCAGGGAATCGTGCATGTGATCGGTCCCCAGCTCGGTTTGACTCAGCCGGGAATGACGCTCGCCTGCGGCGATAGCCATACCAGCACGCATGGGGCGTTTGGCACACTCGCCTTCGGCATCGGCACCAGCCAAGTGCGGGATGTGCTCGCAACGCAGACGCTCGCCATGGATAAACTCAAGGTGCGCAGAATCAACGTCAACGGCGCGCTCGGGACCGGCGTATATGCCAAGGATGTGATTCTTAGTATCATACGCCGCTTGGGAGTCGGCGGAGGTAAGGGCTTTGCCTATGAATATGGCGGCACGGCAGTCGACAAGATGAACATGGAAGAACGGATGACCGTCTGCAATATGAGCATCGAAGGCGGCGCGCTTGCCGGTTACGTTAACCCTGACCTAACGACGTTCGAATATCTGAAGGGGCGGCCGTACGTCCCGTCAGGAGTCGCTCTCGAACGCGCCGTCGCTTACTGGAAATCCGTGGCGTCGGACCCGGACGCCACCTATGACGACGTGGTGAGCTTCGAAGGAAAGGATATCGAGCCGACGGTCACGTGGGGCATCAACCCTGGTCAAGCGGTCGGTATCTCGGAGAAACTCCCCAGGCCGGAAGAATACTCCGATCCCGATGGAGCAAAGAAGGCTTACGAACATATGGGATGGCAGCCGGGGAGTCCGATTCTCGGGACGCCGATCGATGTCGCCTTCGTCGGTTCCTGCACCAATTCCCGTATCACGGATCTGCGGGCGGCGGCGAAGATCGCCAAGGGGCGAAAGGTCAAATCAGGAATTCGCGCGCTGGTTGTGCCAGGTTCGGCTGAAGTCAAGAAACTTGCAGAAGAGGAAGGGTTGCACGAGATCTTCAAAGAAGCGGGATTCGAATGGCGCGCGGCGGGTTGCTCGATGTGTCTGGCGATGAATCCGGACAAGCTCAACGGCAGAGAGATTTCGGCGTCCTCATCCAACCGTAATTTCATCGGTCGTCAAGGGAGCCCGGGCGGCCGGACCTTGCTGATGAGCCCCGCGATGGTCGCGGCGGCGGCGTTGAGCGGCAAGGTAGTGGACGTGCGCGAGTATCAATGAGTGATAGCATGAGCGAAATTGTGAAAATCACCCAGGTCAGCGGTACGGCGGTTCCAATTCGAGGCAATGACATCGACACCGATCGCATTATTCCGGCGCGTTATCTGAAGGAGGTCACTTTCGCGCGCATGGGTGACTATCCGTTCTTTGACGAGAGATTCGACGCATCCGGGAGGAAAAAAGACCATCCGTTCAACGACCCGGAATACCAAGGGGCATCGATACTTTTTGTCAATAAAAACTTCGGCTGCGGCTCTTCGCGCGAGCACGCGCCCCAAGCCCTCTATCGCTTCGGTATCCATGCCATCGTCGGTGAATCGTTTGCCGCTATCTTCGCCGGCAACTGCACTATCATGGGATTGCCAACGGTCACCGTAAGTGCGGCGGAAATCGACACGCTGATAAAGGCGGTCGAAGAAAATCCACAGACGAGGTTTGCCGTCGATATTGACAAAAAGAGCCTTTCATACGGTACCCGAACGATCGCCATCGATCTGCCCGAGACCCATCGGAGCGCGCTGACGAGCGGCTCCTGGGATTCGACCACGTTGCTCCGGGCGAATTTGGATCGGGTAAAGAAAACAGCGACGAAGCTTCCTTACATGACCGGGTTTGCCGGTTAGTTAGAACTCGCTCGGTCTATAGTTTTACACCGCTCGCTGCTGTTGTTCAGCAGGGAGAAATAATCACATCACAATGAGGCGCCAAGGAACGTTGAGCGAGCGAATCGCCGACTTAAGTCGGCGGTAGCCTTTGGCCAAAGAGTAACCCACTGCAGCTTGGCGATGACACGTCGAATTCATTCGACTTGTACGGTTTAAACTACTGCCTTAACGGCCGTGGTTGTCAGTTGCTTTGGGACCTTGATAGAGATCAGGAGGAAGACGGTGGCTAACAAATGGGACGAGCGGAAGAAAGCAAAAGAAGATGAGTATTTCGTTAAGCAAGAGCGGGAGTTGCTGGCCAAGCTCAAGGCTAAACAGGAAGGCGAGGCTAAGGTCTCCGCACAGAAAGCCTGTTATATGAAATGCCCGAAGTGCGGCGAGCCTTTGAAAGAACGTAAATTTCAGAAGATCCTCATCGACCAATGCACCGGCTGTAACGGCATCTGGCTCGATGCGGGCGAAATGGAGCAGGTCGCCGGGCGAGACAATGAGAGTTGGTTAGCCAGGTTTTGGATGAAGAATGGCTAGCCGGATAGATTTCGCGCGTGATGCCGGTGGTTGGCGTTTTAGGTGGCTCTGGGCGACCACCGGGGGTCGCCCCTACTATTTTTGCACAACTAGATCGTCATTTGACGCATAATTTCATAATAAGGAGGTCAAGATGGGGAAGCTAGGCTTATTCTTGTTCGCTGGTTTGTTGGGTCTCCTTTCAAGCGTAGGAAGCTTCGACTCACGATCTTGGTTGACGCCTTCACAAGCGCTCGCGCAGGCCGCGCGTGATTCGGACGAAGGTAAGAAGATCGTCCCTTACGTTCCGACGCCTCAAGAAGTAGTCGAGAGGATGTTAGAGCTCGCCGGCGTGAAAAAGGGCGACGTGGTTTATGATCTTGGCTCCGGCGACGGCAGAATTGTCGTCACCGCCGCGAAGAAATATGGCGTCAAGGCCATCGGTTTTGAAATTGATCCGGAGCGCATCAAAGAATCTCACGAGAACATCAAAAAGGCCGGCGTCGGAAATCTGGTGGAGATTCGCCAGCAGGACATCAGAACGGTGGATTTGTCTCAGGCTTCGGTCTTGACCATGTATCTGCTGCCGGAAGTGAATCTGATGATTCGGCCCAATATCTGGAAACAGATGAAGCCGGGCTCCCGCGTGGTTTCGCACGATTTCGACATGGGGGATTGGAAGCCGCTCAAGACTGAAAGTATCAAAGACTCATCGAGCTGGGACCACACGCTCTATTTATGGCATGTGGAGGCGAATAAGAAATAGAGATGGGTTTCCGGGAGTCTGACCACAATAGGAAGTGACCAAAGCATGAACGCGCTGATCGCCGTTGTTTTCGGGGCCATTACAGTCTACTTGACTTACACGCGCTATGCGCGGCGAATAGACCGCGATGTCATTCAGTCCGATCCCAAACGGGCGACGCCGGCGACCCTTTATATGGACGGCGTGGATTTCATGCCGACCAACCGCAACATTCTTTTCGGCTACCACTTCAAATCGATTGCGGCGGCCGGCCCGATTGTCGGCGCGATCGTCGCGGCGACGTTGTGGGGTTGGTTGCCGGCGATGATTTGGCTCATCGTGGGCGTTGCCTTCATGGGTTGGGTCAGCGATTACAGCGCCATCGTTCTGTCGGTACGGAACGAAGGACATAGCCTTTCGGCGGTGGCGCACCGTCTGATATCGCCAAGAACCCGGACCATCCTCTTTCTCTTCATCTTTTTTTACCTTTTATTAGTCGCGGGCGCCTTTGTTGGAATCATGGCAACGGTTATGGAAACCCAGCCACGGACGTACATGGGAATGATCTTGCTCGTAATCATGGGGCTACTCCTGGGACAGATGCTTTATCGATGGCGCGTTGGTTTGGTGCCGGCAACGATGATAACCGTCGGGATTACCCTGGTTGCAATCATGACCGGACACGCGAGCGAGCCAATCTTCAAAGGCTTGAACGATGGCTTGAATTCTTTAACCGGCGGCGCGCCGCTGGTCACTTACTTCGATCCGACGCTTGCGGGCTTCAAAGGGGCGGAGGCGAAGATCATGCCGACTCTCCTTTTCTGGGCGCTGGCGATCAGTATTTTTTGCTATGCCGGCTCTGTGCTGCCGATCTGGCGGATGGCCCAGCCCGTGGTCTACGTCGGATTTTGGATTACGGCATTGGCTATGGTCCTGGGGCTGAGCGGCGCGGCCATCGGGACATTCACGAAGCCAGAGGTGGCTTATTTTTCCATTCCCGCCTTCAAAGGCTGGAACCCGCAGATGGGTCCTGCGGGCGTGATGCCTCTGTGGCCGATGCTTTTCGTAACGATCGCGTGCGGCGCGATTTCCGGTTGGCACGCGCTCTTCGGCTCGGTCGGCACGGCGCGGCAGATCGAGAACGAAGCCGACATGCTTCCTGTCGGCGCAGGTTCGATGCTCGCCGAGTTTCTGCTTGGAATGTTGGCCCTGTTGGCGATTTCGATAGGGGCAAAGGGGAATCCGGTGGCGGCCTTCGCCAGTGGCCTTGGCGGTTTCATCAGCGTCTGGGGTTTTCCACCGGATTACGCCGTATCGCTTGCGTTCGCCGCCTTCATCGTGATTGTCCTGGTCGTCACGCAGCTCTTATTTCGTGTCATGCGCGTAACGTTAACCGAATGGTTAGGGGAGATCATCCCGCCGCTGCGTAATCAGCACGTCGCATCTCTTGTTTCCATCGGCATGGCTATCCTGCTGGTCATGACGGGCACGTGGATCTATCTCTGGCAGCTTTTCGGCGCGGCTAATCAACTCATGGCGGCCCTTTCTCTGCTCTTGGTGACTGTGTGGCTCGTATCCGTGGGCAAGCATTGGCTGTTTGCCGGAATACCAATGATCTTCATGTACCTAACCACGGTCGCGTCGATCTTGGTCACGGCATACAATCTCTATTTCAACGTTTATCTGCCGAATCTCGATGCCGGCAGACTACTCCCGACAATCGGCTCGGGACTGATGGTTTTAGTGGCTGTCCTGCTTGTGTTCGCGTCTGTTTTCATCGGTATCGACGGGTTTCGTGCTTTCTTCAAATATTTGGGCAAACCGGCGCCTTCCGCGCGACCCGCGCCAGCGGAAGGTTAGCCGCCGCCGGGTAAGTGCGAGGGGCATTCACGCGAGGAAAGGCGATGCAAGGGTGGCATCAGAGATTTTTTCTACGGCATGACGGGCTACCAGTTTGTGCATCATGCTCGCGAAATGAAGCATGACTCGGAGGCGCTTTTTTTCACCATCACATTAGGCGATCTGATAGGGGTGCCGATTATGCCACCGGTGTATTCACTTCGTCTGTTGCCTTACGTCGTTCCAGAGATAGCGGCCTGGAAACGGCAACTCGCCCGAAGAAGAGAATTCTGGGAAAAAGAGGAGTATGATTTACACAGCGTTTAAGCGCGCGCCCGCACCTATCGACGGTTAGAGAGGATCTACTCAATGGCGGACAAAGACCAACCAAGAAAGGGAGGCATCTTCCAGGTCTTCAAAGACATTGTCTACGGCATGTCCTCCCACGAGATGACGCGCCATGCAGTCCGCAGCAGGGCCAGCATGGAGCACCTATTTATTCTCATCACGATGGGCGATCTGTTGGGGGTGCCGATCTTGCCTCCTTATTATGCTCTCCGCTTGTTGC
>Ga0209802_1001440_pt1 | contig 17748 bp, 12 predicted proteins | sample GraSoiAngelo_129_FD_185886 | JGI IMG/M metagenome (GOLD analysis project Ga0209802, IMG submission 185886) | Grasslands soil microbial communities from the Angelo Coastal Reserve, California, USA - 14_0927_12_40cm (SPAdes) (version 2) | ecosystem: Environmental > Terrestrial > Soil > Grasslands ... | reverse complement strand
AGAAGAAGCGTGCCGCGCTCTTAAGTGTGGGCTCTGCCGTTCTCCTGGTTTCGCTCAAGACCTTTCTGGTCGTCAGGACGGGGAGCTTGGGCGTGCTTTCCGAGGCGTTGCATTCCAGTTTGGACCTAATTGCCGCCATTATTACCTTTCTATCGATTCGGATGTCGGACCAGCCGGCCGACGAGCGGCACCCTTATGGTCATGGAAAGTTCGAGAATTTCTCGGCATTCGTTGAGACCGGCCTGCTGGCGCTGACGGCGCTCTACATCATTTATGAGGCATTTGGCCGTCTGTTTTTCCGCAGCGTGCATATCCAGCCGAGCGTGATGGCGATTCTCGTGCTGCTCGCGGCCCTTGCCATCGATTTGACTCGCGCACAGGCGCTGAGACATGTCGCCAGAAAATATTCAAGCGAGGCGCTGGAGGCGGACGCACTCCATTTCTCGACCGACGTGTGGAGCACCATTGTCGTCATCGCCGGAGTAGGGCTAGTCTGGGCCGGTGAGACCTGGAATCTGCCGTGGCTGATCTACGCAGACGCGCTCGCTGCGCTGGCAGTCGCGGCGGTGATTCTCTGGGTTGGTTCGCAACTCGGACGCCGCACTTTGGACGCGCTCCTGGACGCCGCGCCGGAAGGCTTGCAGCAGGAAATTGCCCGCGCCGTTGCTCGCATGGACGGCGTGCTCGATGTGGACCGCGTGCGCGTGCGCCGTGCGGGCAACCGCCACTTCGTGGACGCCACCGTCAGCGTGGCGCGCACCGCCAGCCTCGCGCAGGTGCACGCGCTGAGTGACGCCATCGAGAAACGGATTGGCGAGATTGTTCCCTCCGACGTGATGGTCCACGCAGAGCCTCGCGCGCCGCAGGGCGAGCATCTTTTCGAAGCGATTCGCGCAGCAGCGCAACGCATGGGACTGGCGATTCACGATGTGCATGCGCTTCAGCAGGATGGCCGGCTTTTCATCGAGCTGCACCTCGAAGTCGAGGAAAACCTGAGTTTGCGCGAGGCCCATCGGCAAGCCAGTGAATTGGAAGACAAGATCCGCGAGCTGCGCGACGGAGCGATTGACGTTAACATTCATATCGAGCCGCTCGGGCGGCATATCGCCACGCCAGACGCAGGCATTGACGAAATGAAGCAACTTTCGAGCGCGATTGAGGAATTCCTGAATCACCTTCGGATGGAGTTCGATGAGCTGCTCAATTGTCACGACGTCCGCGTGCGCCAAGTAGAACATCACATCCTTGTCTCGTGCCACTGCACCATGAAAAGTGAATTGCCCATCACGCAAGTGCATGATGTGACCGCGGCGCTGGAAGACCGCGTGAAAGAAAAGTTTCAGCAAATCTACCGCGTCACGATTCATCCCGAGCCTTTCGAGGAGCAATAGCGGCGCAGGCTGCCGTCTGTGCCCTTCCTGGAGCAAGAGAGCAGAGAGTGGCTAAAGTGTGTGCTTCTGAGGATCCGGTTGGCGTGCCAAGAAGTGGGCTCCCAGCGCGATCAAGGCGGGAAAACAAACCAGCACATACCGCGGCTCAGGGGTTTCGAGCGTGGTCAGGAACACGGTGCGAAGCAACGTAAAAAGAATCAGGAAAGTCAACGCAGGCAACGCGGCAGCATGCGAACGGCAGAATCGCATCGCGCCCAGGGCCGCCAGGCCGATGTAAAAAATATTCAGCAAGAAGAGCAGGATCGTGAATTCCTGGTCCTCAGGATCTTCTTCACGCATTTCCGCCAGCGGAAACACGTTTCCAGAAATGGGTAGCAGCTCGATGCGCGGTGTGAACCAGATGGCCACCGCGCGTGCCGCGGGAATCCACAGCAAGGTTCGCAGCGGATGTCGCGCGTTGCGTTCCCGCGCAATCTTGCCAAAGGCAGCATCTTCTTCCGGCGTCAGCGTCAAATCCTGGTTGTATTGTTCGAGAATGGCGGCGACGCGCTGCTTTTCTTCCGGGGAATCGAACGCACGGTCGGGAATCGAGTCGACTTCGATGGCCTCCTCATTTAGTTTCCAGGGAACCAGGTAACAATCCCGCACGCGGTACAGCCACGTCTTTTCCCATGCCATGAAACCATAAGGCACGAGTTCGCCGGGAAGAGTCGAATACTTTGGCGCAAAAAACTGCAGCTCGCCCAGTGTCACCACGTTGCGCAGTGTCCAAGGAGAAAGAACCATCAGGCAGCCGAGACCCATCGCCAGGCTGACGGAGAACCATCGCCGCCAACTTCCGAGACGAAGAAACAAAACGCCCAACACCACGGCCGCAACGATCAGCACCAACGGAGTTTCGGGGCGAAATAGCGTCCCTACCCCCACAAACCAGCCAGCTCCCCATGCCGCGTAGTTCACACTCCTACTGAGGGGCAAGTGAGAATGTTTCGCCAGAAAACCCGGCTGTTTCACTCTCCGAATCGCAATCACGAGCGCGCAGCACGCCAGTGCGGTCCAGAGCGTGGCAAAGACTTCCGTCAGTGGAACGGCAGTGTAGTTCGCCGTGAAGGGGCACAAAGCAGCGAGCCACAGCGCAACCAAATAAACTCGCCTGTTGTTTGGAGCGTCCTCCGTTGCCTCGCCCAAAAGCTTCGCCAACCGAGCGATTACCAGGCAGGAGAGAAGATCAACTCCAATCTGCGCGAGCATCACCCACAGCCGGGCGGATTCTCCGATCCTCGCCGTGAGCGCGTAGATCACGGCCAGAAATGCGGGATATCCCGGCATCCGGATGTCGACGGGGGTAATTGTTCCATGCACGTTTATCGCGTATACATGATGCTTCAACCAGTTGGTGGCGATTTCCTCGTAAAGAGCCGTATCGCCGGAAGTTCCCGGAAATTTCAGCACGAAAAACAGACGCAGGCACAAGCCCGCTGTCAGCGCGAAAATCGGATTCGAGAAAATTCGCTTCATCGGTGGAACGCATCTTACAATAGAGCGGACGGAATCGCGCGGAAGGACTCTACCCAGCATGGAGTCGATTTCCCTGCCATCCCGCCAGGTTGCAAAGATTCATGAAGGAACGCCGTCCCATCTTTTACGACGCGGAGCGTGTGCGCTGGCGCCGCACTCGCCGCGTCTTGGAGATTACCGGAGCACTGCTCACGGTGCTGCTGGCGTATTTCTTCGTGACCATCGCCGTCAGCGTCGAGTTGCCCGCAGGGCTGCTGCCCGATACAAAACCCGGCTACCATGCGTTCAAACCGAAAAAGAAGCCCCTTCCGGCGCGCGAAGGGCGCCACCGCCGCATCGCCAACCTCGGCGCTGTGCCTGCCAGTTACGATCCCCTGCGTGCCGCCTTTTTCGTCAGTTGGGATCCCAACAGTCTCGCCTCGCTGAAGAAGCATTACCGGGAGATCGACCTTCTCATTCCGGAGCAACTGCACGCCGTCTCTGCGGATGGCGCGTTGACTATCGTGGATTACGAGCACGGCCAGGATCGCGTCAAGGCTTCTCCGTCGGAAGGCGTCGCCCTGCTCAAAGAGGACGAGCTGCACCAGTGGATGAAGTCTCTCAATCCCCCCGTCGAGCTTCCGATCATGGGTCTGCTCAACAACTACGATGGTCTCCAATGGCGCGTCGAGGAAATGGCCAAATTGCTGGCGAGCACCGAGGCCCGCCAAAGACTCGTGCACGACGCGGTGGAGTTCGCGGTGGAATTCCACGAGGCCGGCATTGTCGTCGACTTCGAAGAAGTTCCCGACACCAGCCAGGCGTACTTCCGGCAGTTCGCCTCCGAGCTTGAACCGGCGCTGCATTCCGTGGGCCTGAAGCTCATGATGGCCCTCCCCGCGCGCGACGATGCCTACGATTACGAATTCTTTGCCAAGCAGTGCGACGCCATCGTGCTGATGAACTACGACGAGCACTGGCAGACCTCGCCCCCGGGTCCCGTTGCTTCCCAGGACTGGTACGTTGAAAACCTGCGGCAAGTGATGGAGGAAGTGCCCGCGCGGAAAATCATCGTGGCCGTTGGCAGCTACGCCTACGACTGGTCGGACAACGCCAAGAAAGCAAAGGAGTCGGCGCAGTCGCTGACCATTCAGGAAGCACTGCTTCACGCCTACGAATCCTGTGACAAAACCACACCTGCCGGCGTTTGCGCCGCCGGCGAGGCCCAGGTGGAGTTTGACTCCGCGGCTCTCAATCCGCACTACTCCTATTACGACGAACACGATCACGTGCACCAGGTGTGGATGCTCGATGCCGTGACCGCTTACAACGAGCTCCGCGCGAGCGAACGCCTGGGAGTGCAGGGTACCGCTTTATGGCGCCTGGGTTCAGCCGACACCTCCGTGTGGCCGGTCTGGGATGCCACCCGGCCGGACGACGCCGTGCGGCAAAAGTTGGCCGACCTTCCGCCTGGGCCGGATTTGATCCTCGATGGGGATGGCGATGTCTGGCACTTCATCGACACTCCCAAGAGCGGCCACCGGACCTTTACCTACGACCCTGCAAGCGATCTCATCACCAGTGAAAAGTACGATGCCTACCCGCTCTCCTACCACATCGACCAAATCGGGGCGGCAAAGAAAAAACTCGCCCTCACCTTCGACGATGGGCCGGATCCGACCTGGACTCCCAAGATTCTCGACATTCTGAAACAGAAAAATGTGTCGGCGACTTTTTTCGTCATTGGTTTGGATGCCAACAAGTGGCCGCAGCTTCTCCGCCGGGAATACGCGGAAGGCCACGAAATTGGCAATCACACGTATTCTCATCCAGACTGGGAAAACCCCAATCTCTCCACCACCCAAATTCGCTGGGAACTCAACCTCACTGAACGCCTGATCGAAAGCGTCCTTGGCGTGAAACCCCTTTTCTTCCGCCCGCCCTATGGCATCGACCACCAGCCCGAATTTGCCGAAGAGGTGGCGCACCTTCCCACCGCGCAGGATATGGGCTACATCATCATCGGCCAGAAGGTGGATCCAAACGATTGGAGACAGCTCAAGCCGGGCGTCCCCCTGCCCGCGGCAAAAATTGTCGAGAACGTTTTGCGCGAAGCTCCCAAGGGCAACATCATTCTCCTTCATGATGGTGGAGGCGACCGCGGCCAGACCGTCCTCGCCCTCCCGCAGCTCATCGATGCCCTTCGCGGCGAAGGATATGAGTTTGTCTCCGTGCCCGATCTGATCGGCAAAACGCGCGCCCAGGTGATGTTGCCTCTTTCTCCCGAAGAACAGTTTGAGGCTCGGGCCGACGGATTCATCTTCGGCATTTATCACTGGTTCTGGGTGTTGATTACCACGACTTTCATCCTGGGCATTATCCTCGTCAGCGGCCGCACGCTGATCATCGGCATTCTCGCGCTCATCGAGAAGTTGCGCCCGGATCGTCCGGAGATCCATGAGCCCTTGCCCGGCGTGACCGTACTGATTCCCGCGCACAATGAAGAGAACGTAATTGTGCAAACGGTGTCCTCGGTCCTTCTCTCGGATTATCCGGATCTGCACATCATCGTCGTGAACGACGGTTCCGCGGACAAAACCGGCGAGCTTCTGGACGCCAATTTCTCGCGTGAATCCTGTGTGCGCATCATCCATCAGGTCAATCGCGGCAAAGCGGCGGCTCTGAATGTGGCCATGTCTCAAGCCAAAACCGAAATCGTGGTGACCATCGACGCGGACACGGAAATCGAACCGGATGCCATCCGCAAGCTGGTCCGTCGTTTCTCGGATTCCACCGTTGGCGCCGTCGCAGGCAACGTGAAGGTCGGTAACCGTTCCCGCTGGCTGACCCGCTGGCAGGCGCTCGAATACATCACCAGCCAGAACATGGAAAAGCGCGCTTTCGACCTCCTGAACTGCATCACCGTGGTCCCCGGCGCTCTCGGGGCCTGGCGCAAAAAAGCCATCGATGCTGCCGGCGGCATCACCGCGGACACCGTGGCCGAAGACGCCGACGTCACCATTGCGATTCGCCGTCTCGGCTGGCGCGTCAGTTACGACGAAGAGGCCATTGCCTGGACGGAAGCGCCGGAGACGCCGGGCCAGCTCATCCGCCAGCGTTTCCGCTGGACGTTTGGCACGCTGCAATCCTTTTGGAAGCACAGCAGCACGCTCTTCCGCCCAAAGTACGGCACCCTCGGCTGGATTGCCCTGCCGAACATTTTCGTGTTTCAACTTGCGCTGCCGCTTATTTCTCCTGTTATCGATTTGTTGTTCCTTGGCTCGGTTGCTCTCTGGGCCCTGGAAAAGCTGCATCTTTCCTGGCTGCCCACGATTCATGCGACAACCGACGACTTGCTTCGCTCCGTGTTTTTCTTCCTCGGTTTCTTGCTGATTGACGTCTTCACCTGCGTCCTCGCGTTCGCCCTCGAGCGCAAAGAAGATTGGACCTTGCTCGTCCCAGTGCTTCTGCAACGCTTCTATTACCGCCAACTGATGTACGTGGTGCTCTTCCGCTCGGTGAAGGAAGCTGTCCACGGCCGCCCCGTGGGCTGGCGCGGCGTCGAACCGGAATTGCCAAGGCCAAAAGTCCCGGAAGCCCCACGGAGGCCCGCCGCCGTCGCGGGGAATTAATCCTGCTCACGCCTGAGATACTGTAACGTCTGAACTGCCTAGCGCTCCTTGAGCGCGCCCCTGGGTGTTGAGGTTTCTCATGCTTGCCAGGGTCACGGCTGCCTGCGCCGGTTTCGGCAGATTTTCATCTTGGCCGCGACTTGTTGTAGGATAGTGGCCTGCTCTAGGAGGTCCCCATGGCTATCAGTTTCACTTTGAACGGCAAGTCCCAGTCCGTCGACGTCAGCCCGGACATGCCTCTGCTCTGGGTGCTCCGCGACACGCTGAACATGACCGGCACGAAGTTTGGCTGCGGCATGGCGCTGTGCGGAGCTTGTACTGTCCACATCAACGGCGAAGCGACGCGTTCCTGCATCACGCCCGTTTCGAGCGTTGCCGGGAAAAAAGTCACCACTATCGAAGGCCTCTCGGCCGATGGCAGCCATCCCGTCCAGCAAGCCTGGATGGAGGAAGACGTTCCGCAGTGCGGCTACTGCCAGTCCGGGCAGATTATGTCCGCCGTAGCGCTGCTTTCCAAAAAGCCCAACCCTACCGACGCCGATATTGACGACGCCATGAGCGGCAACATCTGCCGCTGCGGAACTTACCAACGCATTCGCAAGGCCATTCACCGCGCCGCGTCCATGCAGGGTGGCAAGGCTCATTCCGCCGCATAGTTTTTCCAGCAGCTCTTTCGCAATCCGTTTCGAGGTGTCCCATGGCAACCGCTTCCGTTGTAAACCGTCGTGAATTTCTAAAGACCGGGGCCGCTGGCGGAGCCGCGCTGGTAATTTGCTTCCACTTGTCTCCCAGTGCGTTCGCCGATCAAGCGCAGGACCAGGAACAGAAACCTGTCAATCCCTTCGACGCCTGGGTGCGCATCACTCCCGATGATCGCGTCACCCTCGTCCTCGGAAAGTCGGAGATGGGCCAGGGCGTTTACACTTCGCTGCCCATGATTCTCGCCGAAGAGCTGTGCGTCGATTGGAAGCAGGTGCACATTGAGCAGGCGCCCACCAATCCTAAAATTTATGATCTCGGCACCGGCGGCAGTGGCAGCGTCAAAGATTCCTGGCTTGCTCTGCGCCAGGCCGGCGCCGCCGCTCGCGAAATGCTCATCACTGCCGCGGCGAAAAAATGGGAAGTCGGCACGGATACCTGCAAAGCAAGAAACGGCTACGTCGTGCACGGCCATCCCGAGCGGTCTTTCCGCTTTGGCGAGCTCGTCGCCGAGGCCTCGCAGCTCCCCGTTCCCAACTTGCACACTGTCCCGCTAAAAAATCCCAACGACTTCACCATCGTTGGTCACGAGGTGCACCGCCTCGACGCGGCTTCGAAATCCAACGGCTCGGCCAAATTCGGTATCGATTCGCGCGTCCCGGGCATGCTCTATGCCGTGATTGCCCGCTGCCCCGTTTTCGAAGGCAAAGTGGCTTCCTTTGACGCCACCAAAGCCAAGGCCGTTCCCGGCGTGCGCGATGTTCTGGAAATCAAAACCAGCGGCCGCGGCGCTTCTACCTCGGGTGGCGTCGTCGTACTGGCCGACAATTCCTGGGCCGCCATCCAGGGCCGCAAGGCGCTCGAAGTGAAGTGGGACGAAGGTGCGGCTGCCAACGAATCCTCCGAGGAACTGCACAAGCAATTCCTCGAGAATGCCTCAAAGCCTGGAAAAGCCCTGCGCAACGATGGCGATGCCGACGCCGCGCTCGCTTCCGCCTCAAAAAAGCTCGAAGCTGTGTACGAGTTGCCTTTTGCCGCTCACGTTTGCATGGAGCCCATGAATTGCACCGTGCACATTCAGACAGACAGCGCGGAAGCCTGGGTGCCCACCCAGGGCCCGCAGTGGGCCCAAGGCGTGATCGCCGAAATCGCCAAGCTCCCGCCGGAAAAAGTCATCGTGCACACCACGCTCATGGGCGGCGGCTTCGGCCGGCGGTACCAGGCCGACTTCGTGATGGAAGCTGCGCAAGTCGCCAAGGCTTCCGGCAAACCGGTCATGGTCCTGTGGACCCGCGAAGACGACATGCAGCACGATTTCTATCGCCCTGCTTCCTATCACAAGCTGCAAGGGGCGCTCGACAGCGAAGGCAAGCTTGCCGCCTGGAAACATTTCCAAACCTCGACTTCCATCGCCGCCAAGTGGAGCCAGAAAGGCGCGGATGATCCGGGGCTGGGCGAATTCGGCACCGGCGCCACCATTCCTTACGCCACGCCCAACATTCGCGTCGAATACACCCTCGCCCATTCCAGCGCCCCGCGCGCGTGGTGGCGCTCCGTCGAGCATTCCAGCAGCGGCTTCGTCATGGAGAGCTTTGTCGACGAGCTGGCTCACTCTGCTGGTCAGGATCCACTCTCATTTCGCCTGAAGCTCATCGGCGACTCCCGTAAAATTCCGCAATTTGGTGAGGGGCCGGATTACCCTCCACTCGATACGGCGCGGCTGAAAGGGGTTTTGCAGCTCGCTGCGGAGAAAGCCGGCTGGGGCAAGCCGCTGCCGAAGGGCGAAGGCCGCGGCATCGCTGCTTTCTACTCCTTTCATAGTTATGTCGCGGCTGTTGCGGAAGTCTCCGCGAATTCCGGCGAACTCAAAGTGAAACGCCTGGTGTGCGCGGTCGATTGCGGCCGCCCCGTCAATCCCAATGGCGTTCGCGCCCAAGTGGAGAGCGCCGCGATTTATGCGCTCACTGCTACCGTCAAGGACGCCATTACCGTCGAGCGCGGTCGCATTGTGCAGGCCAATTTCAACGACTATGAAATGATCCGCATGAACGAAGCTCCGCCGATCGAAGTTCACCTCGTGCCCAGCACCGAGGCGCCGACCGGCATCGGCGAGCCTACCGTTCCCGTGATTGCACCCGCCATCTGTAATGCCATCTTTAACGCTACGGGCAAGCGTCTTCGCCGCTTGCCGATTCGCGTGGAAGATTTGGCTTGAGCCATTTGGCAATCTGTTTTCAGAGCAGCCTGATAAGAACGGATTCGAAACGGAGGCTTCCATGTCCCCTGCAGGAACGCTCGATCGCCGTGAGTTTCTGAAGAAGAGCGCCGCTGGCGGCACGGCGCTCGTCATCGGCTTTTATCTGCCGTCGAAATATGAGGCGCTTGCCGCAGGTCCGCCTTCAGAGCCAGCAAGCCTCAATGCCTGGGTGCGCATCGCGCCGAATGACACGGTCACGCTGATGATCGACAAGTCCGAGATGGGTCAGGGCGTGGTCACTTCCCTGGCGATGCTACTTGCCGAAGAGCTCGAACTCGACTGGAAAAAAATCAAAACCGAATTCGCTCCCGCCGCGCCAGCCTATTTCAATCCGCTCTTCGGCGTGCAGGGCACCGGCGGAAGCACCAGTGTCCGTGCCTCCTGGGGACCGCTCACAAAAGCGGGCGCGGCTGCGCGCGAAATGCTGATCGCTGCCGCGGCGCAGCAGTGGTACGTCGATCCGTCCGCGTGCCGCGCGGAAAACGGTGCCGTCGTTCACACAGCGACGAACAAGCGGTTGAATTACGGCGCGCTTGTCGAAGAAGCCGCTAAGCTTGCCGTTCCCGCCAATCCTGCCTTGAAAGGTCCGAAAAACTACAAATACATCGGCAAGCCCGTGAAGCGCCTCGATACGCCCGCGAAGAGTAATGGAAAGGCGGGTTTCGGCATCGACGTGCGGCTTCCGAATATGCAATATGCGGTCGTAGCGCGCTGTCCCGTTTTTGGCGGAAAGGTCAAAAGTTTTGACGCGACGAAGGCAAAAGCGGTCCGCGGCGTGAAGCAGGTCCTCCAGATTTCCTCTGGCGTCGCCGTGGTCGCGGACAACACCTGGTCCGCGATGGAAGGACGCCGCGCGCTGCAAATCGAATGGGACGAAGGTCCGAACGCGTCCGTTTCCTCGGAATCGATTCGCAAGCTCTATCTGGAAAATGCCGAAAAAACAGGCGCCATCGCGCGCAAAGATGGTGACGTGGAAACGGCGCTCGCGGGAGCGGCGAAAAAAGTCGAGGCCGGCTATGAAGTTCCGTTCCTCGCCCACGCCACCATGGAGCCGATGAACTGCGCCGCGGACGTTCGAACCGACGGCTGCGACATCTACGCGCCGACGCAATTCCAGACCTTCAATCAAAACACTGGCGCGAAACTCACTGGCCTGAAGCCGGAGCAGGTTCGCGTACACACTACTTTTCTTGGGGGCGGATTTGGCCGCCGCGCCGAGCAGGATTTTGTCGCCGAAGCCGTCGAGATTTCGAAGGCCTCTGGCGCGCCCGTGCAGGTGACCTGGTCGCGCGAAGACGATATGCAGCACGATTTCTACCGCCCCGCAGCATACACGAAACTCACGGGAGGGCTCGACTCCGACGGCTGGCCCGTGGCGTGGAAGAGCCGCATCGTCAGCCCTTCCATTATGTCGCGCTTCTTTCCTGGCTCCGTCAAAAACGGAATCGACGAATCTTCCGTGGAAGGCCAGGCCAACAGTAAATACGCCATCCCGAATTTCCTCGTCGAATACGTTTTGACGGAAACGGGTGTGCCCGTCGGTTTCTGGCGCTCCGTGGGAAATTCGCAGAATGGCTACATCACCGAGTGTTTCACCGAAGAGCTTGCCAAGGCAGCCGGAAAAGATTCCTTCGAATTCCGCCGCAAGCTCTTAGCCAACGCGCCGCGCCATCGCGGCGTTCTGGAATTGGCGGCCGAAAAAGCGGGCTGGGGAAAACCTCTTCCGGCTGGGCAAACGCGCGGCATCGCCGTCGTCGAATCGTTCGGCAGTTTTGTCGCCGAGGTCGCCGAAGTCAGCGTCAATCGCAAGTCCGGTGAAGTCCGCGTGCACCGCGTCGTTTGTGCCGTCGACTGCGGCCGTCACGTGAATCCCGATATCATCGCGGCACAGATGGAAGGCGGAATTGTCTACGGCCTCACGGCGGCGCTGAAAGGACAGATCACCATTGCCAAGGGCCGCGTCGAACAAAGCAATTTCAATGATTACGAGATGCTCAGAATCAACGAGATGCCCAAGGTCGAAGTTCACATCGTGCCGAGCAACGAAGCGCCGGGCGGCTGTGGCGAGCCCGGCACTCCGCCGATTGCTCCCGCGGTGTGCAACGCCATCTTTGCCGCCACCGGCAAACCAATCCGCCGTTTGCCCATCCGCGCCGAAGATCTGGCTTGAAAGCCATCTCTTCGCATTCCCCTTGTAGGGGCGCAGCACTGCTGCGCCCCAGTCAGTTCCGAATCTATTATGTCGTGACTTAGAGCTGAAAACTGATTACTGGCGACTGGTTCTGTTGCAAAATAGCGCGTGCCTCTGACGCCGACTCTTATCGCCGCCATCCCGCTGGCCATTTGGATTTATCTTTTTTTCGCGCGCGGAAATTTCTGGCAATTGCGTGAAGACAAAATCGAGCCGAAACTCCTCGACCGCTGGCCGCGCGTGGTAGTGATCGTTCCCGTACGAAACGAATCGGAAACCATCGCTCGCTCGATCATTTCCCTCGCCAAACAGGACTATTCCGGCGAGTTTTCCGTGCTGCTCGTGGACGATCACAGCAACGACGGCACAGCTGAGCTGGCGCGGAAAGCTGCGGAAGAGTGCGGCGCAACCGCGCGAATCGCTGTTCATTCCGCGGCGGAACTTCCACCGGGCTGGACGGGAAAGGTTTGGGCCATGAACGAAGGCATTCGGGCTGCGGGGGACGAAGTGCCTGACTTTTTCTGGTTCACCGACGCGGATATCGTGCATGCACCAGATACGCTGCGTCGTTTGGTCTTCCGCGCAGAAAGCAATTCGCTCGATCTCGCCTCACTGATGGTTTTGCTGCAGGCGAAGACAATTCCGGAGCGCCTGCTGATTCCTCCCTTTTTGTATTTCTTTCTCATGCTTTATCCGCCGAGCTGGATCGCGGACCCGAAGGCACGCACGGTGGGCGCCGCGGGCGGGTGCATTTTGCTGCGGTGCGCCGCTCTCGAGCGCATCGGCGGAATGCAAGCAATTCGAAACGAAGTGATCGACGATTGCGCTCTCGCGCGCGCGGTGAAGAAAAGTAGCGGGAAAATCTGGATGGGCCTTACTCGCGCGAGCGTGAGCTTGCGCAGTTATGGCAGCTTCGGTGAAATTCGCGATCTCATCGCGCGCACTGCCTTCACGCAGCTTCGTTATTCTTTCCTTTTGCTACTCGCCACTTTGGCAGGTCTCTGCGTAACCTATTTGCTTCCCTGGGTGCTCTTTTTTGCCTATCCGGGAGAAGCCTGGTGGTTCGTGGATACGACCATTGCCCTAATGGCGGCCTCGTTTGGGGTGACCGTGCGATTTTACGGCCTCCCCTGGCCCTGGGCCCTGACGCTTCCGGTCGCTGCGATGTTCTATGGCTATGCAACTTGCGTTTCTGCAGTGCGCTACTGGTTCGGCCGTGGCGCCCAATGGAAAGGCCGTTCCCAAGCCAAGAGAGCGTGAGGCAAGCATCGAAATCTGTGGTGCTTCGCATTCGAGTTTGCTATCCTTTGTGAATGTAAGGTACAGGGCTGCATCCCGTCGACTGCTCTGCGGTCGTCTTTGAGAAAGGGAGGGAGCGGCACCGGAGGCCAACATGAGTGTCGTTTTTAATCCTGGGAACGGCAAAATTACCGTCCCCGATCTCCTGCAGCGCAAGTATCAGGCTGCGGGCTCCCACTCGAAAGTACAAAAAATCACCTGCCTGACAGCGTACGACTATCCGACCGCGCGCTTGCTCGATGAAGCTGGCGTGGACGTGATTCTTGTCGGTGACTCCGTCGGCATGGTTGTGCTGGGGCATGAGAGCACGCTGCCCGTGACCCTAGACGATATGCTGCACCACACGCGCGCGGTGCGGCGCGGCACGCGGCGCGCGCTGCTCGTTGCGGACATGCCGTACGGCAGCTACCACACCGACACAGCAGAATCGCTGCGCAATGCCGTGCGCTTTGTGAAAGAAGCCGGAGCAGAAGCGGTGAAGATCGAAGGTGGGGAACGCCGCCTTGAGCTGATTGCGCGGCTGACGGAAGCGGAAATTCCGGTGATGGGCCATGTGGGGCTGACGCCCCAGTCGGTGAATGCGCTCGGCGGTTACCGCGTGCAGGGGAAGACGCCGAACGCGGCGGAACAGTTGATTCGCGATGCGCGCGCCGTGGAAGCTGCGGGTGCGTTCGCCGTGGTGCTGGAAGCCGTGCCGCGCGAACTGGCGGTGCAGATTACCCGTGATTTGCGCATTCCCACGATCGGCATTGGAGCCGGGCCGGATTGCGATGGCCAGATTCTGGTGATCCACGACATTTTGGGACTCACTTTCGACCAGACGCCCAAGTTCGCGCGGCAGTATGCCAACGTCGGAGAAATCATTTCGACGGCGGTGCGCACGTATTGCGAAGACGTGCGCAGCGGCGGATTTCCTTCCGATGCGGAGTCGTACCACGCACTGCGGCCGGCGAAGGAGGAGAAGGAAGCGCCGGTCAATAGTGACGGCGATTGGTAGAAAGCGAACAAGCGGTTTCCTTGCTTCGCAAAACCATTCCCATCGCGAGCTGAACGGCGCAGGGATTCCACTCGTTAAGGGGGGCTGGTCATGACACCGGAAGAGATGCGCACCCTCTATGACTACAATGCCTGGGCGAATCATCGCCAGTTAGAAGCGGCTTCCCAACTCACCGCGGAGCAGTTCGTGAAATCCATGGCCTCGAGCTTCAGCTCCGTGCGCGACACGCTGGCGCATATCTATGGAGCCGAATGGCTGTGGCTGGAACGCTTTCAAGGACGCTCGCCGTCTTCTCTTCCGGACACGACGCAATTCAACGATGTTTCCAGCCTGCAGGAGCGCTGGAACGAGTTCGAGTCCAGGCTGCTGAGTTTTGCGCGCGGGCTGACGCAAGCAGACCTCGACCGCGAGATGGAATACAAGACGCTGAAATTCGGCGTGTATAAGAATCCCTTGTGGCAATCGATGCAGCATCTGGTGAATCACGGAACGTACCACCGCGGGCAAGTGACGACGCTTTTGCGGCAGCTTGGCGCGCAGCCAATCTTGACCGACCTGATGCATTTTTATCGCGAGCGCTCGCTGGCGGCGGGCGCATAGGCCTTTCGTCGGCTTTTTGTTTTTTGGAAGAAAACATCGCTAGACTTACCGGGATGCCAACTGGGGCGCAGCAGTGCTGCGCCCCTACAAGTGTTAAGGGGCTTGTGGAAACCATCCGAACCATCGCGTGGATGAAAGAGATGGCGCGGCAGGCGCGCGCGGAGAGCCGCATTATCGGTCTAGTTCCAACGATGGGTGCGCTGCATGAAGGCCACACCTCGCTGATCGCCAGAGCGAAACAGCAATGCTCTCCGCTGATTGCTTCCATTTTTGTGAATCCGAAACAGTTCGGCCCGAACGAGGATTTTGCAAAATATCCGCGAAGGTTTGAGAGCGACAGCGAGAAGTTAAAACAAGCCGGCGTGGACGCGCTGTTCGCGCCCGAAGCGGCGGAAATTTATCCGAAAGATTTTTCGACCTACGTCCATGTCGAAGGCCTCAGCGAGAGGCTCGAAGGAAAGTCGCGGCCCGGGCATTTTCGCGGCGTCACGACCGTGGTGATGAAGCTGCTGCAAATTGTGCAGCCGCATTTCGCGTACTTCGGGCGAAAAGATGCGCAGCAGGCGCGGCTCATCACGCAAATGACACGCGACTTGAATTTGGATTCCGAAATCGTGATGTGCCCGATTGTCCGCGAAGCGGATGGCCTGGCGCTTTCCTCCCGCAATGCTTATTTGAATTCCGAGGAGCGCAAAGCCGCAACGATTTTGTACCGCGCGCTAGACCGAGCGAGAAGCGAACTCGCCGCAGGAGTGCGCGACGCGCTGCAGTTGCAATCCGTGCTGCACCGTGCGATTGGCGCGGAACGGCTCGCGGCGGTGGATTACGCGGAGATCGTCGATGCCGAGTCCTTCGAGCCGGTCGTGAGAATCACCAGAGCGTGTTATGTGCTTCTCGCGGCCTTCATTGGCAAGATGCGATTGATTGACAACATGTACGTCGAGACGAAATCGCCAGGCTTCGACGAGCTGATGTTTCATCTTTAGCGCCCCACGGCAGGGCATTTCCACGCCTAGAAAGTCTTGTTCTGTTAGAATTTTATTTACAGCCCCAACTTGAGGTTTGAGGTGACGGAGATGAATTCTCGAATTCGTGCATTTGCCATTTTTCTCGCGGTCGTGTTCCTGGTGCCAGCCTTATCGATGGCTGGCGGGACGGTTCCCAAGGGCACGGCCATTTCTGTGGTAACCGACCAGACTGTCAGTTCCAAGACTGCGAAAGTCGGCCAGCCGGTCACCGGATCGGTTGCCAAGGACGTGACCGTCGGCGGCAAAGTGGTGATCCCAAAAGGTTCCCCGGTCAAGTTGTCGGTCAGCGCCGTGCAGGCTTCGGGACGGCTTTCGACGCCCGCGAAACTGTACCTGCATCTGCGCACCGTGACGGTGAACGGCAAAGAGTACACCTTTGCGACCAGCTCCGCCGGTAGAAGCGAGAAAGGCAAGGGCAAGCGCGACGCCGGGTTTATCGGTGGGGGCGCGGCCGGAGGCGCTGTCATTGGCGCGTTGGCGGGCGGTGGTAAGGGCGCAGCCATCGGAGCGGCGGCTGGCGCGGGAGCCGGCACTGCGGGCGCTGCAGCGACGGGCAAGAAGGACATCGAGTTTCCCGCAGAAACGCGACTGGCGTTCACCACACGAACCGACGTCGAGATCAAGTAAGCCGAACCCCAGAGCGAAACGCCAAATCTCAATAAAGCCGTGAGTAGGAGATTTGTGTGCGTTGGGGCGGACTGTCGGCGCGACAGGCTCTGTGTGCCCCCCACCCTCCGGTTTCTTCGTAAGTGTTGCATCTAAAGGATTTAGCTGTCCACGTAAATGGTTTAGAATCAACAGTTGTGAGGTGGCTTTGTAAGTGTTGATTCTAAGAGAGTTACGGCCAACTGTTAGGTTCAATCCCTCGGAAAGAGAGAGACCCACGCCCAGCATTTTTATGAATATCAAAACAAAGGATTTACAAAGTTGCAATTCGTAAGTGACTGATTCTAAAAGTTGCCAACTGCGGGTGCTCATCGAACGCAGGGAGCCGGTACGCAAAAGAAAACGCGGCAGTCTGTCTGCCGCGTTTGATCTTTGCACAGTATTACCTAATCGGAAGTATACCACGCCGATAGAGTTCGTCAAGGGAAAAGTCCATTGAAACGCCTCATTCTAGCGAGTAGTAAGTGAGCTTGCGCGTAGAGACCTTGTTCGACCAATGCGAGTCGCTGCGTGATCGGTGAAACTCTCGTCGCTCGATCCAGTTCCCAACCTCATCGGTCTCATATTCATAAACTGTGACAGCGTTAGCCACATCGTTTTCGGCAAGGTCGTTAAAGCTCCAAACTCTGCTCTTTCGTCCTTCGGCGTCATATTCGTAGGTATACTTTCCGTCTCCGAGCGGCTTACCCTCTGCATTCAAACCATACGTACTTGCGATTCTGCCCTGAGAGTCATAGCCGGAAATCCATTGCTCGTAAAGAGTGCCATCGGGTAGGTAGTACCGCGAATCGGAACTGTGGAGCTTGATTTCGACGTACTGAAAAGACTTTTCTCTTTTCAGTTGATCGTTGTGATCGTACGCGGAAAACAAGGTGAGGAGGTTTCTCTCGTACATTTTCACAATTCGCCCTTACAACTCCCCAGTGTTCTTGCGCGTCGTTTCAACGCAGCGCTCTTCCCCTTGATAGACAAAGTCGGTGATGAATGTTTCGCGTCCGGTCTCGTCAGACTCGATGCAGCGAATTGTCATGCCGGAGGCGTCGTAGACAAAATGCTCTGACCCAATAGGGTTTCCTGCCATATTGTAGTTTGTGATTTTTAGGATTTGGCCGGAGGGAGAGAACTCAACATCGAAGCTATTCGGGTTTCGTAAACCAGCTAGTCTCGGTAATTCCGAGAGGCTAAATGCACGTGCTTTGCGCTGCTCTAATTTGCGAACACGACCTTTAACGCCATAGGTTTCATTCATCCTCGATGTGCGGTTAACAGCCAGTAGATACTGGGTAACCAAAGCACGACATTCATCTTAGCACCCAACTGATGGGCGTTAGTCGTCGCGTTTCGGACAGCTTGTGCGCGGCGGCTACTCGGCGGAGCTGCTGCCGAAGAGGCGCAGAATGATGCCGGCGGAAGCTGTGTAATAATTTTGCGTCGTGTTGGCGCCGAAGGAGGTCCGGTAGTAGTCGACGTTGAGTAACCGGATTTCGAAGT
>Ga0209802_1001437_pt1 | contig 17763 bp, 15 predicted proteins | sample GraSoiAngelo_129_FD_185886 | JGI IMG/M metagenome (GOLD analysis project Ga0209802, IMG submission 185886) | Grasslands soil microbial communities from the Angelo Coastal Reserve, California, USA - 14_0927_12_40cm (SPAdes) (version 2) | ecosystem: Environmental > Terrestrial > Soil > Grasslands ... | reverse complement strand
AGAAGGCCGCCGCGCAGCTGGAGGAGCTGGGCTACGGCGCCATCTGGATCGGGGAGTCCGTGCGCCGCGAGGTGTTTGCCAACGCCGCTATCCTGCTCTCGGGCACCCGGCGAATCGTGATTGCCAGTGGCATCGCCAACATCTATGCCCGCGATGCGTGGACCATGGCCGCGGGCCACAAGACCCTGGCCGAGGCCTTTCCCGATCGATTCCTGCTGGGCCTCGGCGTCAGCCACGCCGTTTCGGTGCAGAGCCGCGGCCATGACTACGGGAAGCCGGTCGAAACCATGCGGGCCTACCTCGATGCCATGGACCAGGCGCCGTTCCAGGCTGCCCCGCCAAAGGAGGAACCGCGGCGGGTGCTGGCTGCCCTGGGACCCCGGATGCTGGAGCTGGCCCGGGACCGAAGCTGGGGCGCGCACCCCTACTTCGTCCCGGTCGAACACACCAAGCGGGCCCGCGCGATTCTCGGCGCCGATCGCGTGCTCGCCCCAGAGCAGGCTGTCGTGCTGGAAACGGACGCTCAGGCGGCGCGGCGCATCGCCCGCGGGCATACCAAGAGTTACCTCGCCTTGCCGAACTACGCCAACAACCTGCGCCGGCTCGGGTATTCGGAGGGTGACCTGGCCGAGGCCGGCAGCGACCGGCTGGTCGACGATGTGGTTGCCTGGGGAGACCCGGGCGCCATCGCGCGGCGGGTGGACGAGCATCTCAGCGCGGGAGCGGACCACGTGTGCATCCAGGTCCTGAGCGAGGATCGTCGGGCCCTGCCCATGGCCCAGTGGCGAACCCTGGCCGACGCCTTGCTGACCCGCGCCTAGCCCGAATCCACCGAAACAAACTCGCATCTTGGGCGCGGATGCGAGCGATCCGTGGGTTGGCTCCTGCGCGCGCTCAGATACGCACCGACGGGTGCGCCCCTTGGCGTGCTCGTCGCCGCCTTCGGCTCATCTCGCCCCGCATCCCAATCTGCTTCGTCCGCTCGGTGGATCCGGGCTGCCTTAGCCTTTCACCCCCTCCTGCACGATCGGCTGGGCGAGCAGCCACAGGCTCGACATCGTATAGCCGACCATGGCTGCGATCCAGGGCCACTCCGCCCGCCGGCCCTGGGCCTCAGTCATGGCCGTTCGGCCGAGATAGCCATGGGCGAGGATGACGGCGATGATGTGCACCGTGATGATCAGGGCGATCTGGAAGTACCAGATGAACGCCGTCGGGACCAGGTTGCGGTTCACCTCGTAGTTCGCGGTCCCGAACAGGTTGAGCCCGGTGCCCAGCGGATCGGAGACCTGGTGGATCAGCAACTGGCCATTGATGGCCAGGTACCCGAAGTTGTGGGCCACCAGGTAGCCAAAGGCGATGGGCACCAGCGAGGGGACCAGTCCGGCCACGACCGAGATTAGCGGCGCATCCAGGTGCCCGGCCGCCCGCACGGCCGCGGCGAATCCCGTGAAGAGTCCCCAGATGGCGGCGATCAGCCCGACGAAGACCACCAGCTCGACGATGGCGTAGCCCCAGTGAAACTCACCCGCAGCGGAACGCAGACCGCTGGGCAGTGAGCCCGCAAAGCTTTTCCACGCGGGCGTGGCCAGCAGGCCATCGAAACTCACTGAGACCAGCAGCAGCAGCACGAAGGTCAGGCGGCTGAGGCTGGGGGTGAACGGTCGCTCCAGGCCACCGAAGAAGCCGCGCCGGCCGGGCGCCCCGAACCGGAACCAGCCCAGCCGGCCCCAGGTGGCGAACAGCACCGAGAAGACCTCACCATGTCGCAGCCAGACGTCGGCCCCGAAGATCGCCGCCATGATCATGGTGAGGACGCCGTACTCGAGCGTGATCAGGGCCGTGTTGGCCGGCGTGGTCGTCACCGCGTTGAAAACCAGCTCGCCGCAGGCGAAGAGGAAGAAGAGCACGGTGGCGGGCCAGTAGCCGAAGCCCTCCGGATACGTGAGGCGCGGCCGCGGCCCGGCGATCCTGGCGATCAGGTTCAGCGGACTGAGGTAGGCCCAGTAGTTCCCGATGACGGCGATGCTGATCGGCACTGCGATCCAGAACACCAGCCAGAACATGGTCGGCACGATGTTGTCGGGAACGCTCTGCGAGCCAAACAGACCGGCGGCGACCAGGAGCAGCCCTACGACGAGGGCAGCCGCCTGCGGCCACATGCGTGTGACCGGGGGGGCGGGTACGTCCGCGCCGGCAGCCACCTCCCGATTGATGGGTCGCCGCAGGACCAGCAGGAAGGACGCGAAGACGACCGCACCGGCGCCAAGGAGGAACAAATAGAGCGGAGCCGGCAAGTCGTAGCGGGTTCCAAACGCGTGCAGGGGGACCAGCGTGAGAATCATGGGCATCTCCATCTGACTGAATTTCGAGCCGCGCCGCCGTCGGCGTGCGGCCAGGATTACGTCAGACGGGGAGGGGAGGACCGCGACGCGGATGCTGCCGCGGAGCGCGGCTGGCGGCGCCGGTGACCAGACCCGGGCGCGGCTGCAGCCTGATCGGTCGAGCCGGGCGCGGAAGTCGCAGGGCCAGGATGACCCGGGCCGCTTCTGGGGCAAGGGCCAGGATGCCGTGCAACCGGCTCACCAGCCAGGTGGCGACCGCCGCGACTGGCAGCTGGGCGCTGAAGGCGAGGAGAGCGATGATCAGGAAGTCGGGCGTCGCCTGGATGGCGGCCGCTTCAACTGATTCCTGGATCGCGAACAGCCCACACTGGACCGCCGCCAGCACGAAGAAGATCCGGCCAATGCCGGGTGTGGATGTCGATCGCCGGCCCAGCGTCAGGCGGACGCCCAACGCGACCAGCAACGCAGCGGCGAGCACCAGGGCGACGGTAATGGTCGTGAACGAGGCGAGGCGCGGGAAATAGGTATGGGCGCCCACGGCCTCCACCCGAGCTGCCTGCGAGGGCCCGTAGCGGAGCAGGTACGCGAGCTGATGGCCCAGGGGCTCCAGCAGCGCCCCCAGTAGAACCAGGATCACGATCGAGCGGGATCGCCGGTTCCGGACCATTTGGGCAGAGTATACGGGGCGATCTTCTGGGATCTGTAAGGCGGGGTAGAGTCAATCCATGGAAGCCTGGGTCTGCCGGACCTGCGGCGTCCAGCAGGCCCCAACGGCTGCACCCCCGGCGGCCTGCGCGATCTGCCAGGACGAGCGCCAGTACGTCCCACCCCAGGGTCAGCGGTGGGCCACGCTGGCCGAGCTGGGCGCGGAAGGCCGCCACATCGAAGTCCGCGACCTCGAGCCCGGCCTCACCGGCATCGGCGGCGATCCGCCAATTGGGATCGGACAGCGGGCTCTCCTGGTCCAGACGCCTGCCGGCAACTTCCTCTGGGATTGCCTCGGGTTCATCGACGAGAAGGGCGTTGCCGCAGTCAAAGAGCGCGGTGGCCTTCACGGAATCGCCTTCTCCCATCCACACTTCTACGGTGTCTGCGTGGAGTGGAGCCAGGCCTTCGGAGGCGCGCCAATCTACATTCCACGGGCCGATGGGGAATGGGTGATGCGGCCCGATCCCGCCGTGACCTATTGGGAAGGCACCCTCGCCCCGCTCCCCGGTCTGACGCTGGTGCAGTCGGGGGGTCACTTCGAAGGCAGCGCGGTCCTCCATTGGGCCGGCGGCGCGAATGGGCAAGGCGCCTTGCTCACGGGCGACACGATCACCGTGGTCGCCGACCGGCGGTTTGTGAGCTTCATGCGGAGCTATCCGAACGAAATTCCCCTGTCGCCCGCCGACGTCCAGCGAATCGCGTCGTCCGTGCGGCCCTACCAATTTGACCGGATCTATGGAGGCTGGTGGGATCGAGTGGTCGAGTCGGATGGGCAGGGGGCCATCGAGCGCTCTGCCGATCGATACGTTCGCTGGGTCGAGGGTCGGCGAGAGGCAGGGTAAGCGAAACCCCCCTCCCCTGACACGAGGGGGAGGGGGATCAACGTCCGCAAGGACGGCGAGATCTATCGGCTTGGAACGGGAACCGCCGCCGTGAAGACGTCCAGCTGGTGGAGCGTCCCGTCCGGGTTGGTGCCCGTACTGTTCGAGTTGTCCGACCACGCCGGGTGGGCGATCCCACCATAGAACGACAGGCCCGTGTAGTCGCCGTAGTCGATGTGATTGCCCGAGTCGTGCGAGTTGGACGTGCCGGCGCTGATCTGGCTGTTGCGGGTGAATGTTAGCCCGCCGTCGGTGCTGAAGGCGCCCCAGAACTGGGCATCGTCATTGGGGATGCCATCCGTGTCGCCCGGGCCGCCCAAGCCCAGGTCGTTGCGGGAGTCGTACCAGACGACCGCCAGGTTGCCTGAGGTGGGATCGAGCGAGATCTTCGGCAGGAACTGGCTGTTCTTGGTGGCGTCGTCGTTGACCCGGGCAGGAGCGCTCCACGTCGCGCCCTGATCGTCCGAATAGCTCACCTCAATGTCCATGTTGTCGCTCTCGTTCTTCACTTCGAGCGTGTAGACGAGGTAGACGCGGCCGTTGTGGACACCGCCGGTCCGGTCCCACGCCAGCCCCGGTTCCGCGTCGACCGACCGGTCGGGTTGCGCCGGGATGAAGTCGAAGCCGCCCACGTGCGTCTCGGCGACGAAGACGCTGCCGCCGAAGGGGGCCGGTCCCAGCCCGTCGGGATCGAGGCTCACGTAGAGCCGCCCGCCGCCCTGGCCGCTCTCGGTGAGCGTGCAAACATTCATGACCTGGCCATTCGGGCCGATGGCGACGTCGCCATAGGTGCAATTGTTCGACCCGGGGACGACGACGACCGGGCTGAAGCTGCCCACCTGGCCGAGACCGGTGACGGCGGCCCCCGTGGCGACCATCGGACCACCGCCGTTGAACACCGTCCAGACTTCGTTGTGCGCCGCGGTGATGGTTGGCTGGTCGACGAACCGGAACAGGCCCTTCCGCTCACTGGCGGTTGAACTACTGGAGCTGGCGGGCTTGGCGATGTTCGCGATCAGGTTGAAGTGAAGGCCCCCATCGGTGCTGAGGGCCACCGGGACGAAATTCCCGACGTTGTAGAGGTAGGCGAGAAAGAGGTTGCCGTAGTTGTCGAAGGACAGGCTCGGGTCGCAGCAGGCCGCGCCCAGGTTGTCGTTGTTCCCGATCAGCGACGTGGTCCAGGTCTTGCCGCCGTCGAAGCTCACGCCTTCAAACATCCCGGCGGCGGGGACGTCAACGTTGGTGACCATCACGATGTTCTTGGGATTGGTCGGATTGACGGCGATGGCCTCCTCCGACTCGTTGGTGTGCCGCTGGCTGACATCGACATTCGTCGGCGAAGCCGCCGCGGACACCGCCAACCCGCTGGAACTGCCAGCCGCGAGCGCGATCGCGAAGGCCGAAATCAGTCCGGTCAGTCGCATGCTGTCCTCCTTCTCCCGGCGCCCCCGCCGGAACTCCTACGTAGGCTACACCGTGGCCTCGAGCTGCTGGAGGATGCGCAGCTTGTCCTCCGACGGCAGGAAGGAGGCTTCGAAGGAGTTCCGGGCCAGGGTGACGACGTCGTCGCGGCTCAGGTCCAGGGCGGCCCCCGCCGCCCGGAGGTTGTCCTCGACGTACCCGCCGAAGTAGGCGGGGTCATCGGAATTCACGGTCGCCCGCAGGCCGCGCTCCAGCATCTGCTTCAGGGGATGCCGCGCCAGGGTGGGGACGACGCGCAGCTTCACGTTGGACAGCGGGCAGACCGTGAGCGGAATCTGTTCTGCCACCAACCGCTCCACCAGCGCTGGATCTTCCAGGCAGCGGACCCCATGGTCGACCCGCCGGACGTGGAGCGCGTCGAGCGCCTGCCAGACGTACGCGGGCGGTCCTTCTTCGCCGGCGTGGGCGACGGTCAGCAGTCCCTCGCCCAGCGCTGTTTCGAAGACGGCACGAAACTTCTCCGGCGGGTGGCCCACTTCGGACGAGTCAAGCCCGACCGCGATGAAGGCGTGCCGGTAGTGGAGGGCCTCCCTGAGGGTGGACATGGCGGAGTCCGCGCTGAGATGGCGCAGGAAACACAGGATCAACGCCGATGAGATGCCGAAGCGGTCCTGCCCGTCCTGGAGGGCCCGGTGCAGCCCGCTGGTGACCGCCTCCAGTGGCACGCCGCGATGGGTATGCGTCTGCGGATCGAAGAAGATCTCGGCCCGCTGGACGTTCTGGGCCGCTGCCCGCTCGAGGTAGGCCCAGGCCAGATCGTAGAAGTCCTGCTCCAGGCGCAACACGGAACAGGCCGCGTAATAGATGTCGAGGAAGGACTGCAGGTCGCTGAATACGTACGCGCGCCGGACGGCGTCCACCGAGTCATACGCCAGCGTGACGCGGTTGCGCCGGGCCAGCTCGAACATAAGCCCCGGCTCCAGGGTGCCCTCGATGTGCAGGTGCAGCTCGGCCTTGGGGATGGCATGGATGAGGGCATCCAGGTCGGGCATTTGTCAGGATGATAGGCGCCACATGGCTGCGCCCAGGGTCCTCTGTATCCGGCACGACCCGTTGGACACGCTCGGAGTCGCGCCGCAGCTGTTACGTGAGGCAGGATGCGAGGTGGCCGTGCTGGATGCGTTTGATCCCGCGGCGCATTGGCCGGAGATGCCCCCTCCCCTGTCCCTCCCCGATGGAGGGGGGAAAATTGGCGGGCTGGTGGTGTTCGGCGGAGAGATGAATGTCGACCAGCTGGACCGCTACCCGTACCTGCTCCGAGTCCGCCAGCTGATGCGGGACACCGTCGACCACGGCATCCCCACCCTCGGGATCTGCCTGGGGGCGCAGCTCCTGGCGCGCGCGTTCGGCGCAGCGGTGACTCGGGCACCGGTGCGCGAGCTGGGATTCGTGCCGGTCTGGCCGACCAAGGCCGCGGCCAGCGACCCGCTCCTTCGCGGGCTCACCCCCGGGGACCAGTTCTTCCAGTGGCACGAGGACACCTTCGACCTGCCCGCGGGCGCCACCTTGCTGGCCACCGGGCGCGCCGTGCTCACCCAGGCGTACCGAGTCGGCGGCTGCGGCTGGGGGGTCCAGTTCCATCCCGAGGTCGACGCGGCCGAGCTGGCTGCCTGGCTGCGGCCGGTCCAGTCGCAGTGGGGTCGGACGAGTGAGGAGATCTTGCTGGAGGCAGCCACCCATCTGCCCGCCCAGGGCCGGCGGGCGCGCGGGCTCTTTTTGGCCTTTGCCGGCCTGGTCAGCGCGCGGGCGACTCCTTCGGCACCGGCTTAGGACCGTACCCGTAGAAGAGCCGGACCGACTCCGGCAAGCGGTCGACCAGGTCCGGGCTGGCCCGGCGGGCGAGTTCCAGCGATCGACCGGCAATGAAGTTCCGGATCCAGTTCTGGCTCAGCTCAAGGGTGAAGCTGAGCGGCATGCCGGCCCGGTCGAGCAGGTCCTGCTGGCGAACCAGCACCGCCTCCAGCTCGGCCAGGTAGCGCTCACCGATCACCTCCATCTCCAGGCCGATGGCGTCGCGCTGCGCCTCGGTCCGGGTCACCATCTCCCGGGCCTTGGCGGCCACCAGCCGGCGGGACAGCTCCTCCGTCATGGGGAGGATCAACTGGCGGAGGCTCTCGATCGTCCGCAGGCGATCGGTGCCCAGTAGCTCGGCCCAGTGCTGGCGGGCCGCCGCGTTCCCCAACGAGCAGCTCCCGTAGAAATGCCCCCATCCGGAGCCGGGCATCTCGTGCACCTCGAGATGGGCGCAGGTCCACACAGCGCCCGACGGCCGGTTCAGGGTGTCGTAGGTTAGGAACTGCCTGGGTTGGTAGGCGGGACAGGCCGCGAAATCGGTGGGGAAGGGCCTGGGATAGGGACACTCGTCGGCCGGTCGGGGCATGGTCTCAGTCTAGGATCGAGCGCGGGCGCCGCGCGCTCAATAGGCAGTTCGACCCGTTGGACCCGGGCTAGCAGCGAGCCAGGCCTGGACTGAAGGTCGCATACGCCGGGGTGGAGACGTAGAAGTCGGTTACGTAGCGCCCATCGGTCAGCCGGTCCCAGATGGCGGTCCCGTTCACCACGCTGGCCGACCGAACCTGGCACCCGACCCGGACGCTGGCGCCGGCGGGAAGGATGCCCACCACGGCGTAGCCGAAGCCCGGGCCGGTCCGCTCGTTGACCGCATGCGTGGTATGGAAGAGGGGAGAGGCCGGAGCGGGCGCGGCAATCGGTCCCTGGCCGCTGAAGTGGACGTAGCGCGGAGCCCTCGCCACCCGCAGGTCATACGCGTACAGGGCGCTCCAGTTGTACTCCTCGACGGTGGCGTTGCCGGCCGCATCGACGGCCGCCACATACGCGGCGTGGCCGGTAGACCAGGCGTGGTCCTCGCCGGCGTGCCAGATGGCGATGGCCCCCACCGTCGGGTGGGTGTCGACCACGTAGCCGACCGCAAGGGCGTTGCGATCCCAGTCGCCGGCGTTGCCGAAGAACTGGGTCTGGCCGTTGGGGCCGCGCAGGGTAGCGTTCTGGAACCGGACGCCGTGCTGGCTCAGCCGCCAGGCCGCAAAGGACGCGCAGTAGCCGGTGTAGAAGCCGAAGGCATCCAGGCGGTTGACGGTACCTCGATACGGATAGTCATCACCGGAAGCGAGCGCCCGGGCGGGCGTCGAGGTACAGAGCAGCACCACCGCCGCACTGAGGCCGGCCGTCACTCCGAAGCGCAGAATCGAGCGAGGCCACGTACCTCTCATGCGATCCTCCCCGCCGTCCCGGTGAACTCAAGCCGGGTGGCTGCCGGTGTAACGGAGGGGAGCCGCTGAGTCCTTCAGGGGCCGAGTGGGTTGAGATCAGCCCCAATTCGAGCGGAGGCACGGTGGAGGCCGGCAAGAACGACCAAAGGCGGCAGTTACAAGTGGGTGACACGACGCCGGTTTGCCGCCGCGGCCGGGGCGGGGGTGCTACTGGTGTTGGTGGTCGGCGGCGGGCTGGTCCTGGCGTCCCGGGATAAGCCGAACCGGCCCTTCACCGCCATTGACCACACGTCCCCGGGCTTACCGTCACCCTCCGTCGGGACGCAAACATGGAAAGACCTTGGTGGCGTGCAGGCGACCCTGCCCAGCTGTTCGAGCGGAGCGCTCTATTCGGCATCGCCGATCGCGCTCGACCAGCTCGATTACATCCTGCCGCTGGGCACCTTCACCCCGCTTCCCAGTGATCATATGTACTTCCTGATCGCCCACGAGAGTGCCACTGCCCCCAACTCCCCGACCCAAACGGTGAACGTGTTCGCTCCCGGAAACATCACCGTCTTTCAGGTCGGACGGCAGGTCAAGACCACCAACGGGGAGATTGTCAAGACCGACTACTACATGTACTTCGCCCCCTGTCGAGAGGTCCGCGGGGGTTTCGCTCACATGACGAGTCTCACGGGCCGGCTGGCCGCCATCACCTTCGACAATTGCGACCAGCCCTATTCCATCGGAGACGGCAGCCTGTATGTGCACTGTACCGCCAATGTCAATATCCCCGTGCCAGCGGGCGAACAGATCGGGACCGCCGGTGGCGCGATGTCCTTCGGCCTGGATTTCGACAGCGACGATTGGCGCCTGCCCACGCCGTACGTAGCCAATCCTCAGCATCAGTACGATCTCAGGGCAAGCTGCGCGCTCGACTACTATCAGGGCGACCTGGCCCAGAGCCTCCGGGGGGTGCTCGGCCACGGCTACGGGACGCACCTCGCCCAGGGTTGCGGAACGGTCTTCCAGGATAAGGCGGGGACCCTGCAGGGCAACTGGTTCAACGGCACGGCCGCCCAGACCAATGGGAACATCGCCAAGATGCTCGCCCTGGCTCATGAGAACTACGATCCGAGAATCGGCGCCATCTCAATCGGCGGAACGATTGCGCCACGGACCGAGTGGCGGTTTGACCCCACCCACGCTGGGACCGTCAACCGGGAATTTTCGGAGGTCACGCCCGGCGATTCGATCTACTGCTACCAGTCGGCGGGGATGCCCGGTCGCATCCTGATCCAGCTGGTCACCGACACCACAATTACGATCGAGCACCAGGCCGGCTCGTGTAGCGGGACCGTCGCGTTTGTGAACCCCTTCGCCTATCAGCGCTAGGGGCCACTCACCGCCTAGGCCGCGGTCGCCTGGGGCTGTGCCAGGTACGCCGCCATCGCCTCGGCCGAGATAGGCTTGCTGAAATAGAAGCCCTGGCCGCCCTTGCACTCCAGCCGTTTGAGCTCGGCCAGCTGTTCGGGCCGTTCGATGCCCTCCGCCACGACCTCCAGCTTCAAGCTCTCGGCCATTTGCAGGATGGTGCCCACCAGCGGCTCCCCCTCGGCGGTGCCCAGGCCGCCCACGAAGGAGCGATCGATCTTCATGCTGTCGAAGGGGAATTTGCGCAGGTAGCTCAGCGACGAATACCCGGTGCCGAAATCGTCGATGGCGAGCCGCACCCCCAGCTCATGAAGCGCCCGAAGGACCCGAATCGTGGCCTCCACATCCTCCATCAGGATGCTCTCGGTCATCTCCAGGGTCAGCGTTTGGGGATCGAGCTGGGACTCCTGCAGAATCTGCCTCACGTCCTGGACCAGGTCCGCATCCCGGAGCTGGCGGGCGGAGACATTGACGCTCAGCCCGAGGGTGGCGCGGGTCGCCTGCCACGCCTTGACCTGCCGGACAGCCTCCCGGAGCACCCACCGGCCGATGGGCACGATCAATCCGGTCCGCTCCGCCACCGGGATGAATTCCATCGGGGCGACCACACCCTGCTTGGGGTGCTGCCAGCGAAGCAGGACCTCGACCCCGAGGGCCGCGCCGCTATCCAGCGCGACCAGGGGTTGGTAGACGAGGAAGAACTCGTGCCGCTCCAGGGCACGCTGGAGGTCGGTTTCCAGCTGCAACCGGGTGACCGCAGCCTCGCGCATCCAGGGATTGAACATCTGATAGCGAGCCCGGCCGGCTGCCTTGGCCGTGTACATGGCGATATCGGCGTTGCGGAGCAAATCATCCGCGGTCTCGCGACCGGTGAATGGCGCGATCCCGACGCTGGCGCTCATGAAGATTTCGCCGGTATCCAAAGCGAAGGGCGCCTGGAACTGCTCGGTCAACCGATCCGCGACATTTACCAGGACCTCGGGACCCTCGGTGTCCTCCAGCAGGATGCCGAACTCGTCCCCACCCAGGCGGGCCATGGTGTCGCCGGCGCGAACCACGACCCGGAGGCGAGTCGCCACCGCGGCCAGCAGCTCGTCGCCGACCCCGTGGCCCAGCGAGTCGTTGACGGTCTTGAAGCCGTCGAGGTCCAGGAACATGACCGCCGGCTTTTCTGTGCGGCGCGCCGCGCGGGCGATCGTCTGGCGGAGGCGGTCCATGAAGAGGGCCCGGTTGGCGATCCCGGTTAGGGAATCGTGGAAGGCTTGGTGGGTCAGCTGTTCTTCGAGAGTCTTGCGGTCCGTGATATCGCGGGCGTTGATGACGAGCCCGCCGACGCTCGGATCCTGGAGCAGGTTGGTGATGGTCAGCTCGCAGTACCGCCAGCTCCCGTCCCTGTGCCGCAGGCGGGCGTCGATCGTGGCGGTGGACCCCGGCCGGGCAACCAGGCTCTCCAACAAGGCCTGCAGGCCGGGCCGATCGTCGGGGTTGACCACGTCGAAGATGGGGCCCGCGGCATCGGATCGGTAGCCAAAGATCCGCTCGACCGAGGGTGAGGCATAGCGGGCGATGTACCCGGCGTCGATAATCGTGATCGCGTCCGACGAATGCTGGACAAGGGAGCGGAAGCGCTCCTCGCTGCGGCGCAGCTCGGCCGTGCCCGCTTCGACCTTGGCCTCCAGCGAGCGGTTCAAGGAGAGGTTCTCGAACAGGGTGAGCAGCTGCCGCACCACCAGCAGGGCGGCGACCAGCAGGCCAGCGATGAACAGGAAGAGGTCGAAGGATCCGACCGTGGCCTCGCGGATAATGGCGAAGATTCCGGCCATGGCGACCGGGCCGTAGGGGAGGAGGATGCCGACTCGGCTGATGCGCTCATCTGGCCGGCTTGCCGGCAGGGACCGACCAGAGCTGGCGCGCACGGCGGCCAGGGCGATCAGACCAAAGCCCAGGACCCAGCCAGCGTCGATCGCGTTGCCGACGTTCCCGTAGGTGTGGGCCAGCTGCAAGTAGGTGAAGACGCTGTCGGAAACCGTGTTGGCCAGGATGCCGGCGCCGAGCAGCAGGAGCGGCACCCGGCGTGCCGCCGGCGCACGGGGTAGGAGAAACAGGACGATTGACGCCATCACCACATCGGTCATGGGGTAGGCGAGGCCGATCGCCTTCTCCCACAAGCCCCCTGACGCCTGGCTGTAGGCAGCGCCCAACGCCGTCGACCAGCTGATGAAGAGCAGCGCGATGGCGATAATCGATCCATCGAAGAGTGTTCGGAGTCGGGAGGTCTGGGCCAGGGCGGCCCCAGGCAGCGAGAGAAGTCCCGCCACCGCCAGCGGCACCGCGAGCAGAAAGCCGGCGTCGGCCGGCGAGGGGAACGGGACGGTCTGCTTGAGCACAAAGTCGTAGTAGGACCAGATGGCGCTGCCCAGCCCCCAGCTCAGTGCCGACGCGCCCAGCAGGATCCATCCCGCCCGGCTGCGCCCCGCGTAGCGGCGCGAAGCCCACCAGCAGGCCAGGGCCGCCGCCATGGGGACCAGCGTTGAATATCCGTCGTCGGCCGCAGTGGTCAGCGTCGGCCCGCCGATTCGCAGCTGGATCCAGGCCAAACAGCTTATCGCGGTGAGCGCGACCGCAATGGCAGCCAGGACAAAGCTGTGGCCGCGCAGGCGAGCCAGGATGATCCCCGATCCGACTCTAGGCCGCGCTCGCCAAAGGTTTATTCAGCAGGAGCCAGTACATCCCCAGCGACCGGGCGGTTTCCGTGAACTGCTCGAAGTTCACCGGCTTGACGATGTAGCTGTTGACGCCCAGGCGATAGCTCTCCACCAGGTCGCTTTCCTCGCGCGACGAGGTGAGCATGACCACCGGGGTTGTCCGGGTGCGGGGGTCGCCCTTGATCCGACGCAGGACCTCCAGGCCGTCGACCAGCGGCAGTTTGATGTCCAGCAAGATGACCTTCGGCAGATCGGTGATGTGGCGGTCCGCATACTTCCCCGTACAGAAGATGAACTCGAGCGCCTCGGCTCCGTCGCGGACGACGTGAACCCGGTTCGTCAGGTTGTGCTTCTTGAAGGCGTGAAGGGTCAGCATCTCGTCGTTCGCGTTGTCCTCGACCAGCAGGATCTCTAGGCTGCCGCTGCTTGCCATTCCGATGCTCCTTTGAGTGTGAAATAGAAGGTCGCCCCTTTATCGGGTTCCGCCTCCGCCCAGACGCGCCCGCCGTGTCGCTCCACGATCCGCTGCACCGTGGCCAGCCCGACGCCGGTTCCCTCGTACTCGTCCGCCCGATGCAGCCGCTGAAAGACCCTGAACAAACGATCCGCGTACTGCATGTCGAATCCGACGCCGTTGTCGCGTACGGAATAGACGGTCTCCCCTGCCTTGACCTCGGCCGCCACGTCGATGGTGGCGACCTCGCGGGGACGCGAGTACTTGACGGCGTTGCTCAGCAGATTGACGAAGACCTGCTCCAGCAGGAGCGGGTCGGACTCGCACGTGGGGAGGTCGCCGATGTGAATGGTGACCTGGCGCCCCTCCAGCCCGGCACTCACTTGCGCCCAGGCATTGCTGGCTACCTCGCTGGTGTTGAGGGATTGCTTTCGCATGGGTTGACGGCCCAGCCGGGAGAAGGCCAGCAGGTCGTCCACCAGCTCGCCCATATGTTTTCCGCTCTCGTGCACCCTCTCCAGGTAGTCCCGGGCAGTTTCGGAGAGCTCAGCCGCGTGCTCGTCGAAAAGGATCGTGGTGAATCCGTTGATGGCTCGCAACGGCGCGCGCAGATCGTGGGAGACCGTGTAGGAGTACGCCTCCAGCTCGCGGTTGGCCGCTTCCAGCTCTGCTTTCTGCGCAGTGACCTTGCCTACAGTCCCGGCCAATTCCTGATTCAGGCCGGCCATCTGCTCGACCAGCGCCACCCGCTCCAGGCCGGTCGCCATCAGGGTCGCGTACTGGCCGATCCAGGACACCTCGTCGGCGCCAAAGACCGGGGTGAATGGGCCAGCCAGCAGCACCAGCATCCCGGTAGATTTCGCCGTGACCAGCGGACTGGCGATCGCGGTCTGGGTCGCGTCCCGCCCCGATCGGAGGAGCCGGATTCCAGTCTGGTTCCCGATTTCGCCGCAGAGTCGGGCCGCCTCTTCGGCGGCGATCGCGTGCCGGGCTATGACCGTTGTCCCGGGGAAGGCCATGAACCCCTGCTTGGCGCCGGCCATGCGCAGCGCCCACTCCAGCGACTTGGCGGCGAGGCTTTGCGTGTCCGGCGAAAAGATGAGAAGGTCGCGGGTGGCCTGCTGAAACAACTCTTCTTCTTTGCGGCGCCAGACGCGACGCAGCCAGCCGGGCGGGGCGAACCCCGCATACAGCACCGGGACCAGGCCCAGGGCCGCCAGGGCGAAGCCGAGCTGAATCGCTGGCGCCTTGGCCGCCGATCCGGCAAACACCGCGCTCAGCAGGATGGCGACGATCCCGCCATATCCAAAGCTCAGGGCGCGCAGGCGAGCCTGCTGCACGGCCGGCTGGTGTCGCGACACCAGCCACATGCGGACGCTTGGCTCGCCGACACTGAGGCACCAGACGGCTATCAGGGCGAGCACCACGCCGTACTGAAACGGCGTGTACCGGGGGGAGCCTCCCGAGGGTAGCTGCGCCGCTGCGGCCGCCAGCGTCACGACGCCGGTGATCGCCACGGCTCCCGTTTTCACGCGGCGGCCGAGGGGAATGACGGTGTCGCGGAAGAGCAGCAGGGCCAGCCCGGACATCATGAAGATCACGAGACTCAGGTCGCTGAAGGCCGGGCGCAAGACCGCGGGGATTTCCGGAGTCAGCCGGCCCATGGCGGAGACAACGCCCAGACACCCGACCGCCAGCGCCAGGTAGCCACGGCCCGGGTCACGCCGCCTGAGCCAATCCTTGAATGCCAGAGCGCCAATCGCCACAAACCCGGCCGCCGTGGCCGCCTGCAGGACCTGGAGGAGAGCAGCCATCGCGTGTCAGTGCAACTGCGAGTGACGTCAAGGAAGGCAGGATGGCCGTAACAAATTTGCGACGTCGACAATTGTGGTAGTCGAGAAAAGTCGGGCGCCGCCAAAAACCCCCCTCCCTGACCTTCCACCCGACGGGGAGGGAAGCCTGTGGGCTGCGCGCAACGGGGGGAGGAAGAACTGATGCCTAGGTAACTGGACGTCGGCCACACTGCCGCGGGCATGTAAGCACGCCGACTGGTATCTACCCCTCGTAAGTGGGTCTGCGAGATAGCGGGGAATCCAAAGAGTGGGACGGGGGAGTGTTGCCTATCGACCAGTCCCTGGTTGGCCAGATGGCGACCGACTCCGGGAGCGCCACCATCGTGCGGGCCATGGTCGAACTCGGCCACAGCCTGGGGTTGGACGTCGTGGCGGAGGGCGTTGAAGAGGAGGCCACTCGCCAGCTGCTGATCGCCTGCCAGTGCGAAACCGGGCAGGGATTCCTCATCAGCCGGGCCCTTCCGGCGAGGAGATCGAACGCTGGGTCAGTCACCCGGTGTGGCAGCCCCTTGGACAGGCGGACACAGAGGCCGCCTGAGGCCCTCCGCGAAAGTCCCGGTCAAATAGGACCCTGAATTCGGACGTTTGACCAGCTTTTTTGCCCGAACTAGGGTGGTAGTGTGGGGACCCTGCCGGCAGATGCGTGTCCGTTCAGCCGACCGTTCCCGGAAGGCTTTAGCGAATGCTCGACGTACGAGGCGGTCGAGTTCCAGCCCGCCACCCTGGCCAATGCGCCGCTGACGCCGTCGTGGACGTGCAAGCACCTGGGGATCGGCGCCTACACCGAGGGCTTTCAGCACAAGTACGGCCGATGCGCCCTGGGCGACGCCACCGCCCGGCTGCAATGGCTCAAGGATCGGATCGCCAGTCGGGAACAGGCGGTCGCCGACAGCGAACCCGCGGTCAAGCTCACGTAGGCTTAGCCTTCGGCCGGCGGAAGGCGGCCCTCAGTCGTTCCACCCCCTGGTAGGAGTCGCACCCCTTCAGGTGGTCGTTGACGAGGCCCATCGCCTGCATGAAGGCGTAGACCGTGGTCGGGCCCACGAACGACCACCCCCGTCGCTTGAGGTCTTTGCTTAACGCCGTAGCCTGGGCTTGCGGGTCCGAACGCGCCGGCGGCTCATACGACCAGATGTAGGCGGCCAGACTGCCGCACTCTTGGATTAGCTCCAGGCAGCGCCCAGCGTTGTTGACGGTCGCCTCGATCTTGGCGCGGTTGCGGACAATGCCGGGATCGGCCAGCAGGCGTTGCACGCGGCGGCCATCGAACGCAGCGACGGTGGGGATATCGAAGGAGGCGAACGCTTTCCGGAAGGCCTCCCGTTTGCGGAGGATGATGAGCCAGCTCAGCCCCGACTGAAAGCCCTCCAGGGAAAGCTTCTCGAACAGGCGCCGGTCATCGGCAACCGGCCGGCCCCACTCCAGGTCGTGATAACGCGCATACGCGGGATCCCCGGCGGCCCACCAACAGCGGGCAATGCCGTCCTCTCCCGTAGCGACGCCGGTCTTTGGACTAGCCATCGAGACGGTAGAGTCGCTTCGCATTAGCGGCTAGGACCTGGCGGCCGGCGTCCAGCGCTGTTGCCGGGTCAAACAGTTCCCCCAAGGCGATGACCAGGGCCTCGCGATGCGCCGCCGCCGCGACCAGATAGACCTCCGGGTAGCGGGCGGCGTCGGTGGCGTAGAGCAGCTTGGAAAATGGGCACAGCCCAAGGGCCTCTTTCAGCGCCTGCGCGCCGTCATCACCCGCCATCGGGATGGCCAGCGATAGGTCCATGTACACGTCCGGGTATACGGCGCACAGGTAGGCGGCCTCGCGATGGTACGGATAGCAATGCAGGAGCGCCAGCCGAAGACCCGCATACTGCTTGTCCTGCAGCAGGGGGCGGAGCCCCAGCGGGGAGGCCTCGGCCAGGTCTTCATCGGGATCGCCAAACCCACAGTGCACCTGCAGCGGCACGCGCAGCTCACGGCACTCGGCGGCCGCCTCGAACAGCAGGGCATGGCACAGCGCCGCCCCGGTCACCCGGATGGGTTCCTGTCGCTCGGCCTTGTGGCGCAGCATGGTGAAGGCGACACCCAGCTGGTCGGTGTCGACCGGCCGGAGCCGAAGATCGGCCCGATAGGCGCAGATGGTCTTGACTCCCACTGCGCCGGCCTGCACGGCGCTGCGCAGCGCGCCCCGCACGGCCGCCAGCCACTCGCGCGGATCGCTCGTGCCAGCGACCAGCCGCTCGGCCACCGTTTCCAGCCGCACGATCTCGCGCTGCGGCACCCGCACCACGCGGGCATGCTCATGGGGCGAGAACCCGTCGCCGCCGCTGAATCCGTAGTCGAGCAGCAGCAGGCCGGTGTTGGTGCGCTGCAGGATTCGGTTCGCGAACTCGGCGGGCTCGGCCCGGTTGCGCAGGTCCAGGATGGCGGCTTCGGTCGGCTCGCAGCCCAGGGCATCGCCGAGACGCCGGAGGGCGGCGCGATACCCGGCGGTCTGCAGCACATGCTCCTGGGGTATCCGACGGTCGATGGCTTCGGTGAAGGCGGCCCGCAGCTCGAGAGCGGTGAGCTGGAACGGCCAGCGGCGCAGCGGATGGCAGTGGTGATCAACCGCCGGCTCTTGCTCCCAGGCATGCAGGAGGACGACCGGGTCGGTCGGCATGTCCGCTCTAGGTTAACGACGCGGGCGAACGCT
>Ga0209802_1001434_pt1 | contig 17793 bp, 13 predicted proteins | sample GraSoiAngelo_129_FD_185886 | JGI IMG/M metagenome (GOLD analysis project Ga0209802, IMG submission 185886) | Grasslands soil microbial communities from the Angelo Coastal Reserve, California, USA - 14_0927_12_40cm (SPAdes) (version 2) | ecosystem: Environmental > Terrestrial > Soil > Grasslands ... | reverse complement strand
CCCCCCAACGCCAATCAGGGAGAGGATTTCATAGGATCCGAAGCGAGTGCCAGTGAGGATAGCCATGGCAGGCGCGATTATACTCCTTGCGCGCACAACACTGACCTGCTGGATTCAGGATCTGGCAAGGAATTGCAGAATTTGAGTCGGTAATTCCTGCAATCAACACCATTGCAACCGTTAATCAAAGAATTGGACTTCGCCGGAGTCTCCGCGTTTTGGCTAAATCTCCGCTTTTTTGTCGGGCTTCATCATCACTGCACATCAGCGACTTTTCCATTGACGAACGTGATTTTCAGATCCTTGTAGACATAAATCTGCTTTTGGCCGAGGTCCACGATTTTTCCCGGCTGGCCCAAAGCAGCCTTTACCTGGTCGATGGTTTGGCCGAGCTGAATAGTCTGGGGTGCTGGCGCAGACTGATCGGGTGCCTGTTGCTGTTGAGTTTGGGCTTGCTGTTGTTGCCCACTAGTGTCCGGTCCCAGAACCAGACTGATGACATCTTTGATCTGCGATGCATCCGCCTTGCTCAGATAATCTTTTGTAAACTGGAAAACAACTGCAGACTTGTAGGAAGAGGGCCGCTGCACGCCGTTGCAGGAGTCGCACTCTATGATGTTGAAGGTCACCTTGTCGTTTTTGGCGTCGAGGGAGATTTTTGTGGCGTAAACCTTCGTTTCGAGAGGCAAGATCCGGCTATTGTCTGATCCCTGCCCAATGCCTTTGATGTTCCAAAACTTCTTGATGAGGGCTGATGGGGCGTGCATGGTACCGTCTTTATACGTGTTTGGAGGGACCGTGGCGTCGCCAGGCGGATAGGAACGGATGCCGCCCGTTTTGATGACCAGAACCGCGCCTTGCTCGGCGACGACAAGCCCGCTGGAATCAGATCCCATCTTCGCAAGTTTGTATTGCGTTTTGAGCTGATCCTCCAGCGAAGAGGCCGCTGTATCCTGTGCTTGCGCCGCTTCCGCGCCAAGGATTCCCGCAATCAAGACCACGCCCACAGAAATCGCCAAGCTAACTTTCGCTGACATGATGCACCTCCTTCGAGAATACCCGTGACTTGGAGTGATTCAACCCGGGATTCTGAACTTTCGGGAATGCCAGCCCAGTTTCGAGCTGGGCCATTCCGATGGCTTCTAATCCGCTAAGGGCAAGGTCACTTGTCAATGCGACCGTCCGCTTAGTTGTTCCCGCCATTGCCGCTCGGGGAAGAAGCGGCTTGCTGGACTTCTTTTTCGGTCTGATCGGCTTCCTGCTGCTGCTGCTTCAGCTTCGCTGCAACGACGGCGGCATCGTCCGGTGCGGATGTGCCGTCAAGATTCTTGCGGCCACCCGCCGCCGGGCCAGATGGAATTCCTTTCTTACCTTGATTGTCCGCCAGAGTCTTCAGACCGGTGTCGAGCTGCTCGCGGAAACGGTTGTGCATTTCCTGAAGGTCGGCGACTTGGATTCGAGGCGAAGAATCCATGCCGCAATCAGATTTCTTGCTGCTCAAGACCATGACTCCAACAGTGTTGTCGCTGTCCGGAGCGTTGTCCATGCGCCTGAGAACGTCGCCGGCACTCAAGGAGCAGGGCTCGCCATTCGCCGTGACATCAAGGCTGGTCGTCACTATAAAGACGCGAAGGTTGGGATCCAGCGCAGGGGGGACTTGTTCCGTATTTCCAGCGGGTTGTGCTGGTGCAGAAGTTGGAGTGCCGCTCCCTGTGCCGTTCTGCGTCGCGGCGGCTTGCTCGGCGGTGAGCTGCGCCTTCACCTCTTCGGCGATCATTTGTTTGACTTCGGGAGTCAGTGTGACGGCGCCAGCTTGAGACCCACGTTGGGAAGCCGCCGTGTCAGCATTCGCCGCAGCGGCGTTGGCGTTGGCTGCTGCCGCGTCCGCATTGGCTCCCGCAGCGTCGGCGTTGGCGGCGGCTTGAGCTTGATACGAGGCCCGCAAGTTTTCGGCGATGAGGTAATCGGTCAGCCAGAAGTCGGCCGAAGGATACACGGGATAGGGGGCAAAATAATAACCGTACGGCCTGTACCACGGGTCACCATACCATCCCCAAGTGTAGTACACGGGCGCGGGCCAAGGATTGTAAGCCCATCCGTAGTACACCGGCGCATAGTAGTAGGCTGGAACGTAATGGTAGTAGGCGACATTGTTATAGTAATAGGTGCGATAGACGGTGACATTCGTTCGGCCTTCGTAGACATAGGTGCGACGCACGTATTCACTGCCGCCGCGTTCGAAGCGGTGTTCCACAAAGCCGCGGTTTGGACCTGCCGTCACAACTCGGCTCTCGACGCGATTGTTGGCGTCGCGGTGCTCGGTTACGATGCGCCGTTGGCCGTTTGGCTCGCGGTTAATCGTCATACCACCAGAAGTCTTGATAGTACTGACTTTGCCGTGAGTATCGAAGCGAGCTTCAGCGCCTTTGTTGGTAATCACTTTGACGGGATGTCCGGTCGGGCTGTATTCGAGCCTGTGACCTTCACGGGTCGTTTGGCCGATGACGCGGTTGTTCTTGTCGCGTTCAATCGAGCTCCCATCAGTCCTGCGTTCCACGGTTCCGCCGTCGGGACGAATAACTTTCCCGGGCGCGTTACCCGCGCCGGTTGCTCCACGACCACCATTGCCAGTGTTGCCCGTGCTGGTCGCTCCTCGACCGGCATTAGCACTGTTGGCCGCACTAGTCGCGCTTCGACCGGCATTAGCACTGTTGGCCGCACCAGTCGTGCCCCGACCAGCATTAGCATTGTTGACCGCACCAGTCGCGCCCCGACCAGCATTAGCATTGTTGACCGCACCAGTCGCGCCTCGACCAGCATTAGCATTGTTGACCGCACCAGTCGTACTTCGACCGGCATTACCGCCGCTTTGTTGAGGATTCGCCGGGCGTTGTTGCTGAGTCTGCGGTTGTTGTCGCTGAGGCTGTTGTTGCGGTTGCGGCCGCTGTTGTCGCTGCTGCGGGGGCGGGGAAGGAGGAGGATTGGACTTCTTATCTTTGGACTGCGCCGGCAAAAGCAGCGGACAAACTAAAAGTAGAGTTAGGGAAAGTAAAATTCTGGCCGAAAGATTGAGTGCGTGGCTGGGCTTCATAATGTCTCCTCAAAGACCTGAAAATTTTCTCCGGGACTTTCATCGTAGGACGGATGCGATGAAGAAATTCCATACGACGCGGCAAATTCCAGAAGGAGGGCCCTGCTGTACCTGGCCATTCACTGCGAGGTGGGCGGAGTCTAACACCGAGTTTATGATGTTGCAAACTTTAAATGTTTGGCAATGCGAAACGGAGCGGAACAACTTCATGTCGCCGATGTGCATCCTTGGCGAAAAGCTTGGGCCGCTGCTCTCACGCCGAGGGGGAAATCAGTCAGCGCTGGCTGCCGCTACTCGGTGAGTGTCGATTCCTTCCGTTTTTTGCTGGAAGAAAGCGGCGACGCGGTCAATGATTTCATTCAGAGAGGTGTGTGGGCAGAAGCCCGTGAGAGCGTATAGCTTCTCCACGGAAGGCACGCGCCGCATCATGTCTTCAAATGGAGTCCATGAGGCGAATAAGACCTTCGACGGTGTCGCGCACATCGCAGAAACAACGGGATTGTTTGCCGCTGCCATAAACAGTGATGGCGGAGTGTTCCAGAGCGGACTTGACGAAGTTGGGGAGCACCATGCCATAACGTCCGGTCTGACGGGGACCCACGGTGTTAAACAAGCGGGCGACGATGACGGGAAGCTTTTTTTCCTTCCAATACGAGAGCGCGAGAAATTCGTCGAGCGCCTTGGAAGCCGCGTAACTCCAACGGCCCTTGGTGGTAGGACCCAGGACGAGGTCGGCATCCTCGCGAAAAGGAACATTGGTATTTTTGCCGTAAACCTCGGAGGTGGAAGCGGTGAGGACCAGTTTCTTTTTCTTGCAGGCGGCTTCGAGGATCAACTGCGTGCCGTTGACGTTCGTTTCAATCGTCTTCACCGGGCTTTCGACGATGAGCTTCACGCCCACAGCGGCCGCCAGATGGACGATCACATCGGCATCATCGACAAGTTCAGCGAGCAATTGACGATTTTCGATATTATCGAGGTGATACTGCATGCGATCGCAAGACTTGAGATGGCGGATATTCTCGATGCTGCCCGTCGAAAGATTATCGAGCAAGATGACGCGATCGCCGCGGTCCAGGAGCCACTCCGCGAGGTGAGAACCGATGAAACCGGCGCCGCCCGTGATCAAATAATGCAAAGAGCCTCCTTAAAGGGCCTGAGAATCGTCGTCATGATGGCGGGAGAGTGCTTCCGTGACCGATTCCGAAGCGTCGTCGCCCTGCGCCGGTTCCCCAGCTTCCTGGGGACCGTAGCCATACGAATATGGGTAATACCGATAAGAGTAGTAATAGTCGGGCGCGCTGGAATCCACGGCGTTGAGGACGACGCCAAGAATGCGGGATTTCACACTGTTCAACAGATCGCGGGTCCGAGTGAAAGCTGCCTTGGGGGTCTCGCCGCTGCGAACGATAAGCAGCACACCATCGGCAAGTACCGAAAGAATAACAGCATCGGTGGCCGCCATGATGGGTGGAGAATCAATCACGATAAACTTGAATTTCGTGCGCAGTTCGGCGATGGCGTCGGCGAGCCTGTGAGAAGAGAGCAAGTCCGCAGGATTCGGCGGGAGAGGTCCCGTGGGAATGGCGACAAGGTTGGGAATGGCGGGGTGCGGAACGGAAACGAGATCGAGGCTGGACACGCCGGCCAAGTAAGAACTCAAACCGGCATACTTTCCGGTGCCAAGATTGAGGAGGCGGCCAATTCCAGGCTTGCGAAGGTCCGCATCCACGAGCACGGTGCTATCGCCGAGCTGGGCGAGGGTGACGGCAAGATTCGCCGCGGCCGTGGTCTTGCCTTCGCGCGGCAAGGCGCTGGTGACCAGAATGACTTGCGGTGGATGATCCGCCTGTGAGAGGAGAATCGATGTACGCAGGGCGCGGAACGCTTCTGACATCTGTGACTTTGGCAGATGCTGAGCAACCAGTTCGATACGCCGTTCATGGCCATTCGAGGAAAGACCCGGGAGCACGCCCCGGCCCTTGCTTCCATTCAAACCGGTGAATTGAGGGACAACCGCAAGGGAAGGAAGGCGAGCCAGGGATTCAATATCATCGGGGGTCTTGACCGTGTTGTCCAGATATTCGCGCATAAGAGCGAGTCCGATGCCACCGATCAGACCGACTAGAAAAGCCAGCATAATGTTCCTGGCCTTGGCGGGACGAGCGGGTGAAGTTGGAACCATGGCAGGGTCGACGATGCGAATGTTGGAAGAGCGCAAACCCGCGGATATCGCGGTTTCCTTCATCTTTGTCATCAGGCCTTCGTAGAGAGCTTTGTTGGCCTCTGCTTCGCGCTTGAGGATGTTGTATTCGACCAGTTTTTCGGACATTTGATTGGCTTCGACCTTCGCCTGATCGAGGGCCTCGCTCAGTAGGGTTTCGCGTTGGCGAGCTTCGCGATAATCACTTTCGAGGACTTCCAGAACTTTCCTCTTCTCCTTCTCAATGCTATCTTCGATGTCCTTCAACTCTGTCTTTAGACGCTGCACCTTGGGGAAATTGGGACCGTACTGGGCCAAGGCGTCGGTGTACTCAGCCGACGAATCCCTTTGCTTTTTGAGCAAATCGGTGAGCGCCGCATTGCTCTGGACCTGGGGCACAGCGTCCAAATCTCCAGCCTTAGCGAACTCGTAGAGCGATTCTTTCTTCATGCGCTCGCTTTGGGCATCGGTGAACTGGCGGTTGATGTCGCCGAGCCGCTGAGTGGTCATATTCTGCTTGTCGTCGAGCGTCCAGATCTGATTCTGGCGCTCGTACGCGATGCGGGCATCCTCCGACCTTTGGACTTTGATTTTGAAATCGTTGAGCTGATCCGCGAGCCAGTCGGAAGCGTGCGTAGTGGACTCGTACTTGCTGCGAAAATTCTGTTCCACGTAGGTGGCGATATGAGCGTTGACGATGCGAGCGGCAAGTTGCGGGTTTGTGGATTCAAAACTCACATCCATCAGCCGGCTGTTGGGAACACGCCTCACACTGAGACTACCCAGGAATTCGGCGAGCTCGGGCGGGCGGGTCCGGTTTGCAAGGCTGCCACTGGCCACCGCTTCCGATGGGCCGCCTCCTACAGAGAATTCCGGACGAGCGGTAAGGCCACTATCGCGGATGGTTTGGAGCACCAGAGTCTCGCTGGTCAGGATTTTGGCTTGCGTCTCGATGTAATTCTCGGAGTCCACCATGTAGTCGTAGGAATCCGCCCCCTGAAAGGGAAGAATATTGGCGTTTTCGCGATCGATCTCGACGCGCGCTGTGGCCACGTAAACCGGCTGCATACGAAAGGTGGCGATGGCCACGATGGTAACCACCGCGAGCATGAAGGAAAGAATCAGCCACTGGTGCTTGCGAAGAATGAGCAGGTAATCGTAGAGGTGAGGCTCACGCGGAGATAACTCAAAAGAAGCAAAACGGGGTGTGTTGGGGACCAACTCGACGGCACCGTTGGAGCCATTTTCGCGGGGAACGAGTTTGTTCTCTTCAGCCATTTTCTAGTGGTATGCAATCCGGTAGAGCGCCACGCCCGACCCTAGTGCGATACCGAATTCCGCGGCTCTGAAGAGTGCGTGCTTCGCGCCGCTTTCCGGCACGTACAGAATATCGCTCGGCTGCAACTGGAGATCTTCTGCCCGGCGATTGAGCACTTTCTTCAGGTCGACCGGGACTTCATGCTGCTGTCCCTGGTTATCCTTACGAACGATGACGGCTTTGTCGGATTTCGCGGTCCGCGTCAGCCCGCCGGCCAGAGCAAGAATCTTCAAAGTGCTCAATTGAGAGCGGTCATTGGCAAGAACGAAGCCACCCGCGCGATTGACAGCGCCGAGAACATAGACAATGCCGGCGTGGGGAACCGTGACAATATCACCAGCCTGCAAAGTCATATTGTTCTTGGTGTCGCCGGTCTCCATCAGCTCGCTGAGATTGATGGTGATGATGTTGGTCAGCGGGGGCGGCTCAGCGGGCGCAGGAGGATTTGCAGATGCCGCCGCTGTTCCAGAAGGAGAAGATGCTGACGGTACATCGTGCGGCCGCGTTGGGTTCCCAGGCCCCGTTGCCGGGGGCTGTTGCTCCGGGCCTATTACAGGCGGCTCGGTCATGTCGGGTTGGGCGTCTTGAGAGGGGCGCGCGACAATTACGGTGTCACCCGCATCGCTGGAAATGCCGCCGGCTTCCGCGAGAACTTCCAAGAGCGTCACAGGCCTATCCGCCTGATAAACCATGGGATGAGGAACGGCTCCAACGACAGTAATGGGCTTGCTCTTGCGCTCTTTGACGGCAACGCTGACGTCAGCATGAGTGACCAGGCCGTTGGCTTCCAGAACCTCCGCGATCTTCTGCTCGGCCTGCATTTCGGTTAGCCCGGCAACATGCAAACGCACGGGAACCAGAGGGATCCCAATGGAGCCGGTCTGGCTCACGCGGACTTCACGGGTGAGTTCTTTTACGTCGAAGACCTCGATGGCTAGCACGTCCCCAGCGCCGATAACGTAGTCGTGGGGCATCATTCGCAGGGTGGCGGACAGCTCGCGAATGCGGTCATTCACCTGTTGCGGCGTCTCAAGAACGGCTTGCGCGTGGCTGGGCGGCGGCAGCACCATTCCGAGCAGGGCGCCCAAGCCAAGACACCACACCAACGCACCCAGTCTGGCTGGCTGCATGAGAATAGATGACCCCCGGCGTTGATTATACAGCGATAGAGGAGAAGTCAATCAGTGATTTCGGGCATTCCCTCGCCGGTGGCGGGGTGTCGATGCCGGGCGGACTTGGTCGATTTCTGCGGTGGCCAGATGCGCCATCAGGAAAAAAAGCAACAGATTGGAAGGGATGTGGAAGTTGAAGTCGACAAGAGCGTGCACCAGAATACCCGCGCACGCCACCATTCCCGAGAGCTGTAAGGCGCCAGCAAACGAATAATCGTTGTGGCGCAAGCGCACAAGGGACCGGCGCAACAGGACAACGAGAAACCAGGCACAACAGAGACCACCAAGCCCGCCGGTCTCGGCCAGAGCTTCGAGGTAATCGTTGTGCGTGTGGTTGACAATCTTTCCATCATACAGGGTCTCGTAAGGAGGATAGACGATTTGGAAAGTGCCCAGTCCCGTGCCCGCGATGGGATGATCCAAGAAGATATGCCAGGTACCCCTGCGCATAGCGGCTCGCTTTCCAGCGGTCACGTCGAGCGACTGAAACGAAGAAAAGCGTTGCACGATCTGACCGACACCCAGCCAGGAAACCATCAATAGTGCGACGAGCAAGACGGCTGTGCCAGCCAATAGTTGCTTGCCGAGGCCACGGCGACGGAGAATCAAGTACGCTAAGAGTGTTAATTGGGCGCCAAGGCTCACAATGCCTCCGCGGGAGGCGGAAAGGAAAAGCGCGGCCACGGGTAGAACGGCGAAGAGACCAACGACCACCAGACGCTCGCGACGCACTCTGCCCAGCACGAGAGGAACAAGGGCCAACGGCAGGAGGAGTTCCACAAATCCGGCGAAATGATTGCGATTCGCGAAAGGGCCAAAGGGTATACCGCCATAGCGCATTTCGCGGAACCAGTAGAGTTTCCCGTTGAAGGTGAGGTGTTGAAGGATGCCGAACACACTGACCACAAAGCCGAGCCCCATGCCAAACCAAACGAACACGCGCCAATCTTCCAGCGACCGGAAAGCTTGGACGGCAAGAAAAAGAAGAAGCAAGTAAGCCAGGAGAAGCTGCAGTTCGATCCGTGTGCTGTAAGGAGACACGGTGGCATGAAAGAACCATTGACCCAGGACGACGAGGGAAAACACAACCAGCGGCGGAAGCAAAGGCGAAACGACAGGCTTTTCTTTGTCGTTGAAATAGAACCGCACCGCCCAGATCAAGAAGAGGAACCCCGCGCCCGTTTCAAGGATGGCGCGCGCCCAATCCTCGACGCCACCATGGGCGGCAACAACAAAACTGACCAAAGCGCAGATGCCAAATCGCAAAAACTTCATGGTTTGCGAGGCTCCGCAGCCGATGGAACCAGAGCGACGTCATCCACCCAGGCCATCCCCTGAATTTTGTCGTCGACTTCCTGGCTGGGAAAACGAATCACACAAACCTGCATTTCCTGAACATTCCTTCCGGAGGACCAGAGAATCTCGACGCGCGTCCAAGGCTGGCTGCCGCGAAGATCGGGTGTCACAACCGTGGAAGTGTCCTGTGTCCCAATCGAGCGCAGTTGGAGGCGGACGCCCTGCTCCGTGGTGATGGACAGGGTCCGTATCCAGGCCGAGAAGTCATAGGCTGTGGAAGGCTGTACAGGGACCAGATGGCAAGGACCGACGAGATGCAGATTGTATCTTCCATTGAACAGCAGCCGCAGGGAGCGGTTGCCCGAGTGCTTTTCACGGGTATCGAGACTGATTTGGACACCAGGCACTCCTTCCTGAAACGTCCACGAAAAGCCCCCTCCCACGACACCGGATTCGAATCCGCCATCCCACAAGACCGAACCTGCTGGATCTGCAAGATTGCCTAGGCTGGCGAAGACCATGGCCTCCTGCCAGACGCTCTGGGCTTCGGCGATTTGCTTCTCCCGAAGGAGAGAATCGACCAATGAAAAAGGACCTTCGCTCAAGGGCAGGTGGGGACGAAGGGAGGCGAGTCTTTTCCAGATCTTGACGGCGTTGGAGGTATGGCCATCGGCCACCTGGTCCCTAATTGCGCCGATATAAGCGTTGCTCAGCGGGGGAAGTACAAGATCCAGAATCAGATCGATGTTGGGTTCGGCGCGGAGCGCGCGAGAAAGCGCTTCCGCCCCGCGTTGCGGTTCCTCTTCGACGGCGTAATGCATCTCAAGGAAAGCTGCGTCCTGCTCCCCCTGGCGGAGCAGAAAATTACCGTAGCGCCAGGCAACCTCGGCCGAAAGAGGGTAGGTGCGTTTGGCATGAAGAAACGCATCGCGCGCTGCGGGAATATTTCCTTCTGCTTCATAAGCGGTGGCCAAATCCGACCAGATCTCCGCGGACCCCGGGTTCAGTGACAAGGCAGCGGTATAAGCTTGGATGGCGCGCACAGTATCTGTGTCTTCGAGGTTGTACTGCCAGTAACGGCCCAGGAGATACCAATTGCGGTAGTCCTCGGACTCCATCCGAACGGAGCGCTCATAGCCCTGGCGGGTCTGGAGGTCAGCGTAGTGGACGGCAAGCGCATTTCGAAGACTGAAATAAGAAAGGAACCCCGCAACGCCGAAAGCGAGGGCGAGAATTACGCCGCGATGCGCGGAACTCCAGAGGCGCGGACTCATGCCACGGTACTCTGCCTAGGCCGTTTCGCACTTGCAAGCCAAAAAGTCAACTGCGGCGCAGAAGCAAGCGGACTTGGCGGATTGCCTGCGGGGGTGCTTGCCAGTCTTTGCAAAGAAAAGTTGGTTGATGCGGACCGAACGTAACAGTAGAATGCAATTCCAGCCGGGCATCGATTAGAAACCTGTTTCTCGATGTACAAGGACCCGCTACTGGCGTGCGCCTTTGCGGGAGAAGTACGGTGAACTCGCGACTCGGTATGGCGGCGAGAGCAGTCCCCCTTTCGAACGCCAAAGCACCAGCCCTTTCCTAGTGAGGCAAAGGCATTGAGCGGCTTCGTCTGCATTCTGCACCGCGACGGCGCGCCCATTGAACGGGCGCTGTTGCAATTCCTCACGGATTTTCTTTCTTACCGCGGACCTGACGCGCGTGAGAGCTGGATAGATGGTTCGATTGGCATGGGACATGCGCTGCTGCGCACCACACAGGAATCGAAAAGCGAGCGGCAGCCGGCGAGCCTCGAGGGGCGCTACTGGATTGTCGCGGATGCCCGGCTGGACGCCCGGGAGCAACTGATTGCCGAGTTGCGCCACGCCAAGCGGGAGGTGCGTGCGAGCGCGTCGGACTGCGAATTGATTTTGCAAGCTTATGCGGCCTGGGGCACGCCGTGCGTCGACCGGCTAATGGGCGATTTTTCTTTTGCAGTTTGGGATGCAGGCCACAAACAACTGTTTTGCGCGCGCGATCATTTCGGCATCAAGCCCTTTTACCATGCGCAACGAGGAGACGTTTTTCTATTCAGCAATACGCTGAATTGCATTCGGCTGCATCCGCACATCTCGGGCGAGCTGAATGATGCGGCGATCGGAGATTTTCTGCTATTTGGGCTGAACTACAATAATGAGACGACCTGTTTTCGCAATATCCAGCGGCTGCCGCCGGCACATTCCTTGACCGCCTCTTCGCGCGGCCTGCAGATCAAGCGCTACTGGACGCCCCCCACCGACGGACGCATTCGCTATGGGAGTCCTGAGCAGCACGTCGAGAACTTCCAGTCGATTCTGGAGAAGGCAGTTGCGGATCGTCTTCGCACTGACCGCGTCGGAATTCTCTTGAGCGGGGGACTGGATTCCTCATCGGTCGCGGCGGTAGCCAAGGAGGTCGCGGGAAGAAAAGCGCGGGCGTCGAAGATTCGAGGTTATACCTATGTTTATGAATCGCTGATTCCGGACCGGGAAGGAGATTATGCGCGCGAGGTGGGTGAGTTTCTTGGGATTCCGATCCAGTTCGTGGCCATGGATGAAGCCCAGCTTTTCGAGCGCTGGGACGAAACCGAACTGAATTCGCCTGAACCTCTCGATAATCCTTTCTTGGCCGTAATCTCTGACACCTATCGCGACATTTCCACGGAGTGCCGTGTTCTGTTCTCGGGAGAAGGCAGCGACAACCTGATGGACTTCCAGATGTGGCCGTACGTGGGAGATTTGCGGCGCCGCGGAGAGTGGCGGCGGCTTTTGACGGAAGTGGGAAATTATCTTTGGATCAGGCCGTTTCCATGGCGCGGCATTCGTGCCCGGGTTTTACGTCTTGTAGGTAAGGATCCCGATCGGCCAGTATTTCCCGACTGGCTGGCTCCCGAATTCAGCCGCCGTGCAAATCTCCAGGACCGGTGGAAGGAACAGACCGAGCTACCAAAATCATGGGCGGCGCATCCGATTCATCCAAGGGGGCATGGATCGTTGTCGCTGCCGCAATGGACGCATCTGTTTGAGCAGGAAGACCCTGGCACCACAGGTTATCCGGTGGAAACTTGTTACCCCTTTCTGGATTTGCGGATGGTGAATTATCTGCTAGCGATTCCCCCCTTTCCCTGGTTTTTCAGCAAAACACTCTTGCGCGAGGCGATGGCGGGGCGACTGCCGGAGCGAGTTCGGACGCGGCCGAAAACACCGCTCCGAACTGATCCCGTCCTGGCGCAGATTCGGCGGGCAGGAAACGAGCCGTTGAAGAAGATTCCTCTCGGTGCGGATATGGATCGCTACATTGATCGCTCGGCGCTGATGGCGCCGCATGCTAAGATGAATCAAGAACAAGTAAGCGTGAATTTACGGCCCTACTGCCTCAACATTTGGTTGCAGTCGGCGCAACGAATCCGATATAACATGCATGCGGAGGCCAGTAATGGCTAAACCCGTTAAACGGGAACCAAAAAAACCTTACACAAAACCTACGCTAACCGTTTACGGGACCGTGCGAGAACTCACCCACGCAAACGGGCCCCATGGCCAGAGGGACGGGGGAATTAGAAACCGGCAGCGTACTCGTGTTTAGAGATCTGTGCGGGCAATTCAGGCCCGGAGAGCAGCGGGGTCACTAAAAATCGCAGCTTTAATGGAAACCAGTCCTCGGCGCGGAAAAAGGAAAACCAGCGCGAGTCAGAGTGAAGATTCATGAAACTTCAGCTTTAGATTGTGGACCAAGTGCATTTTGCTTACTCCGTTTTCGGCCTTGTCCTGCGATCCAACCTCCCCATTCCAGGACTTCCACCATTGGAAGCGCCTCCCAAAACCGTGGATGTGGAAATCCATCTGGGCGTTTCACAAGACGCCGAACGGGAACGCTCCTACGAATCTCTGGGCATCCTGTACTCGAGTTCTTACACCGACGAATCCGGCCAACCGGCATGGCAAATCCGGGCGAGCGCAAACGGCTCTCTGCTGCATTTAACCTATTGCGACGGCATGCAATTCTGGCTTGACCGCAAGGGCATGTCCCTGACCGTGGCATGGCCTTCCACAGCGTGTCTTGAAGATGCAACGTCATATCTACTCGGACCCGTCCTTGGGATTCTCCTGCGCCTACGTGGCGTGACCTGTCTTCATGCCAGCGCGGTGACATTGGAAGATCACTGCGTTGTTTTTGCCGGCTCGGAAGGCGCAGGAAAGTCAACGACCGCGGCGGCGTTCGCTCGGCAGGGATACGCGGTCCTTTCCGACGACATTGTTGCACTTGTCGAACGGGAAGGCACATTGCACGCGATGCCGGCATACCCCCAGCTGTGCCTTTGGCCCGATTCCGTGAAGATGCTTTACGGTTCTCCCGATGCACTCCCACCCTTGACCCCGGACTGGGACAAGCGGCGACTTGCACTTGGAAATGAGCGCGCACGCTTCCAGAGCCGCCCCCTTCCTTTGGCCGCCATTTACATTTTAGGCGACCGTCACGCGGACTCTGCACTCTGCATAGAGCCGGTCCGCCCGCGGGCAGCCCTTCTTTCGCTCGTCGCCGATACGTACGCCAACAGGATCTTAAGCCGGGAGATGAGAGCCAGAGAGTTTGAGGTTCTCGGCCGGCTGGTTACCACCGTTCCCGCGCGTCGTATCCACGCCTCTATGGATTCCAACCAGTTAGACGAACTCTGTCGCGCCATCCGCGAAGATGTCCAATCCCTGAGCTTACCGGTCACGTCCCGGCCTTAAGAACCCGCGAGCGGCCGCAATTGCGTAGTGGAAATACCGCGTCATTTGATACGATACAGGCTCGATTCCCGTTTTGGAACGGATCTTAGGAGCGGCGTGCTATGGTTGCCGTGTCGGGAATGCCTTCCTCCAACCCTACTAGCCGGCATTTGGCTTTCCGCAGATCATTAGGATTTGTTCCAAAATGGAACTGTGGAACGGGCATGCCTTGAGGTGAGCGTTCTTTGCGATAGGAACGCACTATAGGCAGGCCGACGTTCGAAGACTCAAGGGAGGATTCCGGCATGAAAACCAAAGGTTTCTCGGCGAATGCAACAAAGAGTAAAGGCGCGGCCAGCCTCATCTGTGGCCTCCTGCTGCTGACAGCTTTTCAAATCACGGAAAAGCACACTCGCCAGAGAATGGCGAGCGAATCACCGGTAGTCGCGAGCCCGTCAACGCGGACCTCCGCAGACAACAGGAATCCCAGATGGTCGGAAGCCTATGGCAAGTTACCGTTGAGCTTTGTCGAGAACCAAGGCCAGTCGGCCAAGGAAGTGCGGTTCGTCTCACACGGGACAGGTTATGAGCTCTTTTTGACCCCTCAGGAAGTCGTTCTCGCGCTGCCTCCGACTGTGCCCCGCGACCTCTCTCCACGCCATCGAACGGCCTACATTCGAGCTCTTCGGAAAGCGCGCCAGAAGCCTGGCCTCTTAACTGCCATTCGCTTGCATCTCGAGTCGGCAAATCCTGAACCTCAGGTGACTGGAACAAATCCGTTGCCGGGCAGAGTGAACTACTTTATTGGAAAAGATCCCAAGAAGTGGCACACGGGCGTACCTACCTACGCAGGGGTGAAGTACACAGGGATCTATCCTGGAGTGGACCTGGTTTTCTATGGCGCGCAGCGGAGCTTGGAATACGATTTTGTTGTTGCGCCGGGAGCCAATCCCAGAGCCATCGCGCTGAAAGTGGATGGAGCTCAAGAGGTGCGTAGCAACTCGCATGGCGATCTGGTGTTGAGCGTTGCGGGCGGCGCGGTGATGCTTCAGAAACCAGCGGTCTATCAAAATGTAAAAGGTGAACGGCGTGAGATTGCCGCTCGGTATGTCGTTGCTGGTGGCCAACGCATCACCTTCGCCGTCGGCACCTACGATCACAGCCAGCCTCTTATCATCGATCCGGTTCTGAACTATTCCACGTACCTTGGTGGTACTGCGGACGACTTTGGGTTTTCCATCGCCGTAGACAGTTTGGGAGACGCTTTTGTCGCTGGCCAAACCCTATCGACAGACTTTCCGGCTGGAACGCATGGGGCGGTTTCTCCGGCTCCTACAACCAATTCTGGAGTCTCGTTTGTCGCTGAGCTGGATCCTACCGGAACTTCACTCCTCTACTCCACATACCTTGCCGGTACCTCGACTAACGCATCCGAGGGCGCATTCGGCATTGCGGTCGACCCCTCGGGAAAAATTTACGTAACCGGACTCACGTTTGCCACGGACTTCCCGACGACATCCAATGCCTTCAACACGGGGCCCCTAACCGTCAATCCCAACGGAACCGCGTTCGTGACCAAACTCGATCCGGCAGCCAGCGGTACGGCTTCGCTGCTCTATTCCACCTACCTGGCAGGGACAGGGGGTGATTTTGGGAACGCCATCGCCGCCGATGCGGTGGGAAACGCCTATATCGCGGGATTTACGGACTCGACTGATTTTCCGACGAAGAACGCCTTTCAGGCAGCTCCAAGTAACTCGGTTGGAACTGCTTTTCTCACCAGAATTGACACCACCCAATCGGGAGCTGCCTCCCTGATCTATTCCACATTTCTAGGTGGGAATGGCGCAAATGAAGCCGTTTTTCTCTTTTTTGGTGATGAAGCGTTCGGAGTAGCGGCAGATAGCTCTCACAATGCTTACCTCGTTGGTGAAACCAGCTCCACCGATTCGTCTTTTACGACCGGCACTGCTTACCAAACCACCCCTCCCGTAGCCAACACCAGCTCCAGCGTTTTCCTATCCAGGATTGATACAGGGCTCGTTGGAAGCAATTCGCTGATCTACTCAACTTATCTGGCAGGATCCACGGAAGATCTGGGTATCGCCATCGCGCTGGGACCCAACAATGTCGCGTACCTGACAGGCACCACCAGCTCACTGGACTTCCCTTTTCCTGGAGCAACGACTGGCGCTTTCGATACCACCGGTGGCCCCTTAGGGAAAGCCTTTGTGACTCTGGTGGATACGACGAAATCCGGGGCTAATTCCCTTTTGTATTCGACATATCTCGGAGGAACGGGAAGCGACACGGGCTTTGGAATTAGGGCTGACGCTGATGGCAACGCCTACGTTGCGGGAGGGACCGGATCGACTGATTTCCCGACGACGCCAGGCGCCTTTCAGATCACTCTAGCCAACCCAAACGGAGATGCGTTTGTGACCAAGTTGAATCCGGGTGGGAACGGTGCGGCCGACCTGGTTTATTCGAGTTTTTTTGGAGGGAGCGGTAACGGTGCGAACCCCGATGAAGCCTTTGGCATCGCGCTCGATGCGCAGAACAACGCCTATATTACAGGTCAGACCTTCTCGACCGATTTCCCCGTTTTCTCGCCGCTTTCGACGGGCGGCACCTTGAGCGGTCCTTCGGATGCATTCGTTGCCAAGCTCACCTTGATTCCGACATTGGCGGTCACGCCTTCGAGTCTCGACTTTGGGGTCCAGCCCGTGGGAGTGACCTCCCTTCCGCAGACCGTGACACTGACAAACAACACGTCAGACCCCATACCGTTTGCAAGTAGCAATCTTGCCGTCAACGGGAGCAACGCAGCCGATTTCGCTTCCCCATCCAACACTTGTGGGTCGAGCATTGCGGCGGGAGCCTCCTGTACCGTCAGTGTCACTTTTACTCCTTCTGTCGCGGCTGCTGAGTCCGCTACGCTGGTCATCACGGTGATGATTACCGACGCTGGGGTGACCACCTCTCAATCATTCAACGTCAGCCTGAGCGGTTCGGGTTCAGCTTCTGCTCCGGGCGTTGGGCTCTCGCCGACCAGCCTGAGCTTCGGCGGCCAATTGCTGACGACCACGAGCGCAGCACAGACGGTGACATTGACCAATACCGGAACAAGTGCATTGACGATCAATTCCATCGCTGCCTCTGGTGATTTTGCAGAGACGAGTACTGGCTCCAGTGCTTGCCCAATCAGCCCGGCGACTTTGGCGGCCGGAGCAAATTGCACGATCAGTGTGACGTTTGCGCCGACCACCATAGGGGCGCGGACGGGAACCCTCACGATTACGAATAACGCAGGCGGAAGTCCACACGCCGTGCCCTTGACCGGAACTGGCTGGGACTTCACGCTGACCCCCGCGCCGTCGTCGGTATCGGTGAGGCATGGGCAGTCCGTCACCTTCAACGTAACGATGACACCGGCAGGAGGGTTCAATCAGGCCGTGGCGCTGGCATGCTCTGGCGAGCCAAAGAAGTCAACGTGTACGGTCGCACCGACCTCAGTCACCGCAAGCGACGGAACGACGCCGCAGACAGCCGTCGTGACGGTTACGACCAAGGGTCTAATCGTGCCGCCACCAACAGCACCCACGCCACCCATTTCCATCCGGCAAATCGTGCCGCTCGTGCTGGCGCTGGTTTTGTTGTTGATGCTGTTCACCGTCACCCGGCTCCGAACACGGCTGGGAATGGTGACGGCTATTCTCATCATGCTTGCTCTGGCGGGCTGCGGCACCTACAACGGGACTAAGAAAGGCACGACCAATCTAACGATAACCGGGACGTCCGGTGGTGTGACCAAGACGGTTACGGTGGCGTTGACCGTTACATAGATAAACGGCGGAAACCCCGGAATAGCACCGCGCGCTGAGCACCAGCGCGCGGTCTTTTTTTGTCGGGGAAAATAAAAGCGGCGGACCTCATGCAAACAAAGGCTTGAGACTTCAGTTTTTGTCGGTGCGGCCGTATTT
>Ga0209802_1001427_pt1 | contig 17820 bp, 17 predicted proteins | sample GraSoiAngelo_129_FD_185886 | JGI IMG/M metagenome (GOLD analysis project Ga0209802, IMG submission 185886) | Grasslands soil microbial communities from the Angelo Coastal Reserve, California, USA - 14_0927_12_40cm (SPAdes) (version 2) | ecosystem: Environmental > Terrestrial > Soil > Grasslands ... | reverse complement strand
TCAACAAGACGGTGGATATCATCGTCACATCCGTGCATCAAACGACGGCTGGGAAGATGATCTTCGGGCGCTATGATGACCGCGAGCTATCGAGAAATCATGTGACGCAGCCCGTCGAAACCCCTGCGAGAGCGGCCGAAGCACCTGCCGGGGCGGAGCGGCTCCCGCGCGCGGTGGTACCGGACCCTAGTCAATCTTGAGGAATCAGTGCGGCTTGATCTGGAGATGGCTGCAAGAGGTGTAGAGTCTTGAACTTCGATGCGCCCTGAGTTTGGCGCGTGTGCGCATCCCCGATATGCCTTCGATTGTCGCCATATTGCCGGCAGCAGGGCTCGGCACCCGTATGGGTGCCGATGCACCCAAGCAATTCCGCTTGTTGGACGGCGTGCCGCTGGTTGTGTTTACGTTGCGAAGATTGGGGGCCTGTCCCTTAATCAGCAAGTTTCTGATTGCCACTCACGCCGATGAAATCGAGCCTCTGAACCAGCGGATTGCCGCAGAGCGTCTCTCCAGGCCCTTTCGCGTTTTGGAGGGAGGGGACACGCGGCAAGAATCCGTGGCTAAGGCGCTCGCCGAAGTTTCACAAGAGACGGAATTGGTCTTGGTCCACGATGCCGTTCGGCCCTTGGTAACCCGCGATCAGGTGGAGCGTGTGATCGGGGAGGCTCGGCGGTGCCGCGCTGCGATTCTGGGCATTCCGGCTATGGATACGGTAAAAGAGGTGAAACGCGCCAGCTTGCCGGAGGATGTTGCGCTGATCACCGCGACCATCCCGCGGGAACGCATTGTTCTGGCGCAAACGCCTCAGGTCTTTGAGGCCGGCCTACTTCGCGAGGCGTTCGCGCGAGCCGCCGCCGACGGATTTACAGCGTCGGACGAAGCGGCTCTGGTCGAGCGGCTGGGGCACGACGTTCACGTTGTGCTGGGCTCGGAACGCAATTTGAAGATCACCCGCCCCGGCGATTTGGAAATTGCCGAGTTTTACTTGAGCCGCGAACGCATAGCAGCCGAGGTTGGGCGGTGAGCCCATGCGGGATCGGGTATGACTTGCACCGGCTGGCCGCAGGCCGCAAGCTCGTGCTCGGCGGCGTTGAAGTCCCTTTCGAAAAAGGCCCGGTCGGTCATTCAGATGGAGACGCGCTGGCACACGCCATCTGCGATGCACTTTTGGGCGCTGCGGGCCTCGGTGATATTGGCACTCATTTCCCGGACACGGATCCGAAGTGGAAAGGTGCGCATAGCCTTCGTTTTTTGGAACACGTGCGCGGTCTGCTGGCGGAACGGCGCTTGCGCATTATGCACCTGGACGCCATCGTGATTACAGAGCGGCCCAAACTGGGCCCGCATTTTGCCGCCATGCGGGAGGCGCTAGCTCAGGCACTGGGCATCGAGGCTTCCCGCATCAATCTCAAAGCAAAAACAAACGAAGGCGTGGGTGCAGTAGGCCGCGGTGAAGCCATTGCCGCCCAGGCGATCGCCACGCTCGAGAGCTAGGGTCCCTCTAGCTGCTTCGGCTCGCCGCTTTTGCCCGAAGTTTCGGCTCGTTCCTCGCCAATGCAAAAATTGACCGGCATCCACGCTGTGAGAGAAGCGCTTGCTGCTCGAAGGCCAGTGCAATCCGTCCTGATCGCACGAGGACGGCATGGCGACCGGCTGGAAGAAATCGTTCGCCTAGCCAGGCGCAATGGTGTGTCCGTACGATTTGAAGAACGGCTGCAAGTCGATCGCGCCGCGGGAACGCGCGACCATCAGGGCGTCGTCGCTTTGATCGCTACGGAGGCCAGCGTCTCGCTCGAGGAGCTTCTCGGCGGGGACGGTTCTCCCGCGGCATCCGGCCTGCTTGTGCTGCTTGACGGTGTGGAAGATCCGCAGAATCTGGGCGCCATCATTCGGACTGCCCTGGCGGCAGGCGCGCAGGGTGTGGTGATCCCGGAGCGACGTGCCGTGGGACTGACCGAAGCCGCGGTTCGCGCGTCAGCCGGAGCGGCGGCGCACCTGCGCGTTGCGCGGGTGACAAATCTAGCGCGCGCCATGGAAGGAATTAAGGAAGCAGGCTACTGGTTGGTTGGGTTGGATGAACGGGCCGAGAAGCACTACACAGAGATTGATCTAAGCGGACCAGTGGCGTTAGCGCTGGGCGGCGAAGGCAAAGGACTCCACCAACTCGTCAAGGACCGCTGCGATTTTGTGGTCTCCATTCCCACCAGCGGCCCGGTGCGCTCGTTGAATGTTTCTGTGGCTGCGGGAGTGGTTTTGTTTGAGATTGTGCGCCAACGCGCCGCCAAGCGACGCTTGGGAGCATTGAAGAATACCGGCAAAATTCGGGGAGACATCATCGATCCCGCTGGCGATGAGGCAGACTGGGAAGCCGGCCGGTAGCTCACTTATCCGGATAGAAAGCCCCGGATCAAAATCGACAGATCAGGTGTCGTATTGGATCAGGGAGAAGACGTCCAGACCGGGCAATTTCGCGCGGCCATTCAGGAAAGTAAGTTCGACGGCGAAGGCGACGCCATTCACAGTGCCACCGAGGGTCCGCACGAGTTTCACCGTGGCGGCCGCCGTACCTCCAGTGGCGAGCAAATCATCGCTGATCAGGACGCTTTGGCCCGGGCGGATGGCATCTTCGTGGATCTCCAGCGTATCGGTGCCGTACTCGAGCTGGTAGGAAACTTTGGCCGTCTTGGCGGGCAATTTCTTAGGCTTTCGGACGGGAACGAAGCCAGCCCCTAAGCGATATGCCAGCGCGGGAGCGAATATGAAACCGCGCGCCTCCACGCCCACCACCACGTCAACTTTGCGATCCGCATAGTGATCGCAAAGCCTGTCCACCAGCTTTTGAAACCCGCGCTGATCCTTGAGCAGCGTAGTCAGATCGTAGAAGAGAATGCCTGGCTTGGGGTAATCCGGGATTTCACGGATCAATTTCTTGAGATCATCCATTAGAGCCTCGAGCCTGAGATTTTTAGCGTTCGTAAGTCAGGGAGAACCCGGAGCTAAAGGCCAGCAAAACTTCGGCCTCGACTTCGTCCACATCAGACACGGCGGCAAGCGCCGGGCCGCGTCGCAATTCCCGAGCGAGGTCGCGAAGCTGAGCGCTAGTGCCGATGGCATAGACTTCCACGCGCCCATCGGCGAGGTTCTTGGTGTAACCTGTAACGCCATTTTGCTCGGCCGTGTCCATCGCAAAATAACGATACCCGACGCCTTGCACTCTGCCCGAAACGAAGAATCGCTTGGCTTGTTTTTCCACCCGCATTGCCGCCTGCCAGCGCCTTCGCAGCCGCAGCAAGGGATTCTACCAGAGCGCATATAAGAAATTCAGAAAGCCCAAGGGAAAGCGGCTTCGTGCACGGCTGGCGGATATAATAGGAAGGCGATCTCGAGGATGGTTGGAGTAAACGGCACCGCCTGATCGGCGCATCTTAAGAAACCGTGATCCTAAAACGCATCATTCTCGTTCTAGCTTTTCTACTGATGGCGGCTCCTGCGGGGGACTTCTTCGCGGTCCCGCTCGCCGCTCAAGAGCCCGTGGGCCCGCAAACACCACCCAAGCCTCCAGAGATCGTGCGGATTCCCACTCGGCCTCAAACGCCTGCGGAACAGCCGCCAATCGCTCCGGACGAGATCATCCGGCGATTTTCCGCACAAGAGGACCAGTTGGCGCATCTCTTCGCAACTTATGGCTATCGGAAAACGGTGCGCCTGGAGGAAATCGGGTCTGACGGCAAAGTTTCCGGCCAGGCGGAGATCAGCTCCTCCTCCCTGCCGATTTCCGACGACGCTCGGCGGAAGACGGGTGGAGAGCCGCAGTCAACGCTGAGGTTTCTGAATCTGGAGCGCGACGATATCGAGGCGCTTTCGAAAATTCCGGCATTTCCTCTGGTCAGCTCCAATCTGCCCAAATATGAGATCACCTATGAGGGTAAGCAGCCGGTTGATGAGCTGAACACGTATGTCTTCCAGGTGAAGCCACGGCAACTCGAACGCTCTCGGGCATATTTCGACGGGCTCGTTTGGGTCGACGACCATGACTTGGCGATCGTGAAAACGTACGGTAAATGGGTTACAGAAACCGGCGACGCGCAGGCTTCACAACTGCCCTTTAACATCTTCGAGACTTATCGACAGCCTGTAGCCAACAAATATTGGCTGCCGGCGTATTCGCGTTCTGACGGATCGTTTGACGATAAGGGGTTAAGTATTCCCGTTCGTCTGATCATCCGCTGGGATCAGTACGCGCCGCTGCCGCCCGATAACTTGCCCCGCCAGAGTCCGCAAGACGCGACCCCTCCGCGCTAGCTGCGCCAGAAGAGCTCAGGAAGTGAACTGATGGTCTTAATCAGTGCGCTTGGCCGCGAAGCGCGCAGGCTTTCGGGAACTGGAGAATGCTGGAGAACGCCGACAACGGCTACGCCGGCACGCCGAGCCATCTTCACGTCCTCAGGCGCGTCTCCAATGTAGATGCAGGAGCCGGGCTCGAGACCAAGCTGGCGAATGGCAAGCTGAAGTTGCAGGGGATGCGGCTTGCGGTGGGGGACCTGGTCACCGAAGATACGCACGCCAAAAAGATACTCCAGCCCAAATGCGCGAAGCTGCGAGCGAACCCGCAAGCTGCTGCCGCTGCTGACTAACCCCAGCCGAAATCGTTCCGCCAAGGTCTGTAAGACGAGGCGAGCGCCGGTCTGCAGCACAGGGCGTTCCGAACGATAGAAGCGACGCCAAAGCCGATCCGCTTCCGGCCAGCGTTCCGGCGGCAGTTCTGCGGCTCGATAGACGTTATGCCAGTCCGGCGAGTAATGTTGCGCCAGGTTGCCAGCTTGCCAGGAAACGCCCAGGGCGCGAAACATCTGGACGTAAGCGTTGGCGTCGGCCTGATACGAATCGAGCAGTGTGCCGTCCCAGTCGAACAGCACAGCCCGAAGGGGCTTGTACGTCAGCATGAAACAATCGTAGCAGACGCACGGTCAGGATGGCGGTGTGCCTCAATCCGCGGCGTGCACGAGAGCTGGTACCACTCTTTTAGTCCCCATAGTCCGCGCCCCACGCGCCGGATTTTCCCGGAGCCCTATTGTGCTCTCTGCCCAGAACCGTGGAGACGCTTATTATCCCGACAGCTTCGGCAAAGTACCTCGGGATCGTTGAAAAACCAGCGTGCACGACGGAAGTCACGACACAAAGACTCTAAAAGGCGCGCCTTTAAATACACCCTGGCCCAACAAGTCTTTCGACTCGACTAAGTGAGAACAGAATGGGAGACTAGTCCGCGATGGCAACGAATCAGATTGCCAATGCCGTGCTCGACGTCAGCCAGCCGCGCCACGCGATTTCCGAGCTGACCGGCAGGCTATCTGGCGTTTTTGAGACGATCACGGCGTTTTTTCTTTTCCTTTTCGTCCTGGCGCAACCTCTCTCCATTGCGGCATCCCATATTGCCTACGCCGGCGCCGCTTTCGCTTGGGTTCTACGCCTTGCCTTTGTGCGCCGTGGAATCCTGAAAAGCTCGCCGCTGGACATTCCGATCCTGATCTATTTATCGCTCGCTACCGTGTCGACGCTGCTCTCTCCCATGCCGGCGTCGAGCTGGGAAGGGATGCGCAAGGTCGCGCTCATTTTTCTCGTTCTGCTCGTCGCGCACAACGTTCCGAATGCCCACCGCGCCAAGCAGTTGCTGGCCGTTCTCTTTCTTTCCTCACTCATCGGCTTCGCCTGGGCGGGCTGGAACTACATAGATGGTGTCGGTTTACGTATAGATCATGCGCTTCCCGGCACGAGCTTTTATCGCGCGGGAATTCGAGACGGCGACGTCATTCTCCGGGTGGACGGGCATAACATCGAGAGGCCGCAAGAGTTCTTACGTCGCTTGAATTCCGAGCCCGCAGGCAAACCCATGCAGCTTCGGGTCGTCCACGGTGGTGGTATCGAAATTATGAAAGATGCCGTTCCCATCGCGATTCCTTCTGACAACGGTTCGCGCGCCAGGAGTTTGAACGATCTCGGAATGCAAATAGAAACGGATCGGCCTGCGCGCGCCCGGGCTTTCTACAGTCATTACGTAACCTACGCCGCCGTGCTGCAGCTTCTTGGCTGCCTGGTTTTCGGATTGTGGCTGAGTCATCGGAGATATTCACCGCTTTCGAGCGCGGTTTTCGCGGGGCTCTTGCTGGCCTTTGGTCTGGCGCTGGCGATGACGCTCACGCGTGCCTCCTGGCTGGCATTCGCGTTTGGATGCGTGGTCGAGCTTTGCTTCTTTCTCAGGCATTGGGCGAGAACGCTCATCGTCCCCGCGATTCTCATTGTGGCGGTTGCCGGAACAAGCTTGGCCATGCACCGATGGCGGCATATGGGCGTGATCGATCTGAGCGATCCGGGCACGGACTACCGCGTTCTCATGTGGCGTGACGGAATCAAGCTGATCGAAGCGCATCCGTGGTTCGGTGTGGGCATGAACGTTGTGCGGGACGAGCCGTCCAAGTTTGATCTGGCGGCCTACAAGAAGTACGGATGGCTCCTACATTTCCATTCCACGCCCATTCAGATCGGCGTTGAATCGGGATTGCTGGTGCTGGCGTCTTGGATCGCCTTGATGGCCGCCTATTGTTTTATGCTGGTGCACTTGGTGGCGCAAAGCCGCAAATCCGCTGATCCGTTTCCTTACGGACTTTCCTTGGGAATCCTTGGCGCTACAAGCGGATTCCTGGTGACTTCGATCGTGCACTACGACTTTGGGGATTCCGTAGTGGTGTTTCTCTTCTGGTTTTTGGCCGGCTTGGCGTTGGCTCTCGATCACCAATTAATGAGGAGTGCTCCTTCAACTCGCGCCGCGGCCTAGCGCAACATGCGGAATGGTCTTCACAAAGATCTTCAAATCCAGCCACAATGACCAATTGTCAATATAAGCCAGATCAAACTGCACGAGACGCTCGAAGCTGAGCCGGTTTCGGCCTTCCAGAGTCCACAAACAGGTCAGGCCCGGACGCATGCGCAAGCGTCGCCTCTGCCAGGGTGCGTACCTCTCTACTTCCTGAGGCAGAGGCGGACGGGGGCCCACGAAGGACATGTCCCCGATCAGTACGTTCCAAAGCTGCGGCAGTTCATCCAAGCTGAATTTTCGCAGCCAACGGCCGAGTGGCGTGCACCTGGGGTCATTTTTCATTTTGAATGCGGGACCCACAATCTCGTTGAGGGCTTCCAGCTCCGAGCGAAGCTCATCGGCATTGGCTACCATGGAACGGAATTTATACAGGGTGAAACGACGGCCATTCAGGCCGCAGCGAGTCTGGCGAAAGAGAATGGGCCCCGGAGAAGTCAAGCGCACGAGAATTGCCAGGATCAGCATGAGAGGGGCAAGCAGGATGAGTGCAAACGCGCTGACAATGAGGTCGGCCGCGCGCTTGGCAAACAGCGCAAATTCGTTGTTGGGTGTCGAACCTAAGGTCAGCAGAGGAACGTGACGCAGATTCTCCAGGTGCACCCGGGGGAACGTTCGGGGGAAAAAACCCAGGTCCACGCGCGTGCGGATGCCCTCCTTATGGCAACGATCAATGAGAGCCTCCAAGCTTTCCAGTTCGTCGTTATTGACGGCGAAAAGCACTTCGTCGACAACGTGATTCTGAAGGATGCCGTAGGCATCGGCTAAAGCAAAGATGGGATACTGAGATTTCAGGCCGCTAATTCTGGATTCCGATTCTATTCCGGGGTTCACGAATCCGATCAAACGCAAGCCCTGCGGCTCACTCTGTTCAATCAACGAGGCAAGTTCGCGTGCATTCTGGCCGAGCCCGACAATCAGGCAGTAGTGAAATCTTTGGAACTTCTCTCGCAGCCGCCTGCTGCCCCCAAGCAAAGCGATTCTACCGGCCACCACAAGAACAAAATCGACCGCCGCGATCGTGAGGATAAAGGCCCTACTAATGTAGTCGGCCCTGAAAAAGTACAATGCCGCGTTTAAGACCACTACTCCCAGGATAATCAGTTTGGCTGCGTCGCCTACCAGTTTTTGGCGGCTGCGAAGTTCAATATCGCGGTAAGTGCGGAGGAAATGGCCGATCAGGAACCAGATCACCAAAATAGCCGCAAAAAGCGTCCAGTACATCGAAAAGGGATAAATACGCGGGCGCACAACATCCGAGCCAAGCATGCGGGTGAGCACCCGCATTCGGACCCAATAAGCAACCGGAAATGACAGCGCCGTTAAGCCTAGATCGAGCAGGCTCGAAATGAAGCCCAGCAACGCGGAACGACGCTCAAACATCTGTTCTCCCCACTACAGCAGGTGCAACGGATTACCCGGCGAGAATTGGTGTCTTATGCCTCATTCAGACCGAACAGACGCGTTCCCTGCAACGCAGCTGAGTTACAGGAACGCCGTGGCAGTTCGAGGGAGGCACAAGGCTTGCCGAATTGGCGTTCTGGCGATCGTGCTTCACAGCGATTTGCGCATTCGCCAAGCGGCTAGAACACTCTTTCTTGCCGGCGCAAGGTCCCGAACGTCCCGATATTCGCGATGAGCAGGGCCGCGCGAAACTGGTTGTCGTTGCGAAGGGGCCCTAGGGCGAGACGCCGATATTCAAAGCTGATTCCACAACAACTGCCATTGTAGCTCGCCTGCACCACCTCATATTGCAGCGTGTGCTGAATGGTATCATACGCGAGTGAGGTCGCCGTATTCCACCCTTTGCGATTCATCTGGCCCCAGCCACCTGTCACGCGGATCTGATTCTGCCGTGGTTGCAGTATGGGATCGGTGTGCAATCTGAAATGAGCCAGGCTCAGGAAAGACTGCCGAAAGGGATGTACCGTCCCAATGACACCGTATGCGGACAATCTTTTCGGAAGCGGGTCGTAGTCTGTCTCCAATTGAATGTCGTATCGCGCGCTATAGTTCATTTTCACGTCACTTACGATCGGGGACCAATGCCGAGGTTCATCAGCGAAGGCAAAAGGCGTGATGGAATCGAGTGCGGCAAAGACGTTCCGCTGGCCCGGAACCAATGCCCCACCAAAGGTCGGATCAAAGTAATATTTTGCCGCGATACGCCAGGTGAGAAACTCTTCCGCCTGACCATCGCCGGTTTTGCGGAAGAATCGCTGGGTGAGGGCGGATTCGACTTCGCTCGTATCTGTAATCGTGTCGTCTTCATCGAAGCGAATGATCCGGCTGAAGTCCTGAATGCCCGTCACATAGTTATAGGCGATCAGAGGCTCGATCACGTGTTTCCATTTCGTCTTGCCTCGATTCCATATCCTTTCGAATGCAGGCGGACGCAATTGGACACTGAACTCGCCGTCAGTGCGGACGAGGCCTTGCGCGGCCGGCATGCCATTGACGAGTTGCTCGTTGTAATCTGTAAACCTGAATCCCGCTGTGGTGGTAATTCCAAACCAGGGTCCCCAGCGCACCGGAAGCGTCATGTGAGGGGCAAGTTCTGAGCGCTCCACATATTGCGCTGTATCGATGAGGGTATCCGAACGGCGTACAGCGCCACTGACGCTATCGAACCCGAAATACACCGGCCATCTATCCCAGAAGGCTCGATCTGTAGAGCTGAAACGAATCTCAGGAGCGCTACGGAGCACAATGCTGGTTTCCGGCTGCGCGTTCAGAAAGTCCTTATAATTGAGCGCCGCAATATTCAGGCTGAATCCGCGAAAGTTATTTGTTACAAACGCGTCGCTATGCTCCTCAGAAATGGTCGCCTCGTTGAAAGTAGTAGCGAAGGCCAGGCGGAAAGTCAGTGAACTTAAGTAGTTGAGGTCCGCCACTCCGCGCCAGCCATGAGCCAGGTTCGAAGTGAAGAGGAGACGGGCTTCGCTGCCGCCTTCCGGAATCAACGTCCCGTTTGGCCCGGGCAATCCGCGATCCTCCACCCCATAATAGTGGATGCCCAAATTCAGGTTACTTTCCGGCAAGGCACGAAGGTCGAGGCTTTGGCCCCACCCTCGCTTGCTCAGGACTTGAGCGCCGAGTTCCGTGTCCATCCAGTCCGTCGGCGCCCAATAATACGAATCGCCGATTACGAACCCATTCACCGAATTATTAGCAACCTCGGGCAGCAGAAAGCCCGATTGGCGCACCTTTTGGCTCGCCGGTATGCTGGCATAAGGCAGGTAGATGAGGGGCACCTTCAGCAATCGAAAATTCGCCCGAACCAAGACGACCTTCTGATCAACTTTGAGAGTGGAGCGGACAGAATAGAACTTCCACACAGGCCGGTTAGGCATGCAAATCGTCAGCCAAGTTTTCTTGAACACGTACGTTTGTTCGCTGATCCGGTCCACTTCCTCCGCTTCGAAGGAGATCGGATTTGTGGAGAACAGCACATTGGGGTTTGGGCGCCGAGCGACGTTGATTGTTCCCTGCACGTGAAGGAAAACGCCATCATCGCTGCGAACGTTGTAGTGGCCTTCGGGCGCCTCGATATGTTGTGTCTTGTAGTCAAAGAGGACATGACCGCGAGCAAGGACGTCAAATGTTTTCGAGTCGTACTCGATGTGATCGGCCCGCAGTCGCATGTCCAAATAGCGCACGTCTACATCACCATCGGCGATGTAGCGATCGCCCTCTTTCTTCTGTTGAGTCGCTTCCAGGCGCACTATGCCCCGTCCCACGGGCACTTGGATCTGAGCACGGGCTGCTCCTGCAAAGAAGAGTTGAAACAGCAGGACTGCCAGACAGCTCAGGTGGCACACATGCCACGGTTTGGCGTTTTTAGGAATGTTGGTAAGAGCGCCGCCATCAGCCCTAAAACGATGCAAATTCGTGAATGTCTGAGGCGGATTGTCGCCGAAGAGAAAGATCACACGCTTCGTCTCTAATTACACGAGCCGCAATTTATCGCATTAGCTGCGACTCTCATACTAATTTCTCTCGTCGCGATACAACGATTGAGAAGCCAAATAGACGTCGCGAGTTGGCTCGATTTCATTTAATGGAGTCCCTCTAACCACTCCCGAAGGCATTGCTGACCAAGGGGTGCAGACTCGGGAGCAAAACGAGCTGTATCGGAACGTAGCTTAGTAACTGAAAGACCCGACACGCTGCTGATCTCCACGGCATGGCCGATCAACCAACTCTCGAAGTTCTTGGCCGACGCTTCCGGGTGGAACTGAAATGCAAGTACGGATTTTTCGTAGCTGAATGCCTGGTTTTGACAAATCGCGGTAGAGGCGAGGAGGTCTGCTCCTTGGGGAAGATCAAAAGTGTCACCATGCCAGTGGAGGACCGGCACGCTCTCCAGGCACTTCATCGGGCTCTGTTTTCCTCCCGCGGTAAGCGTAACCGGCGCCCATCCGATCTCTTTCGCAGTCCCGGGATAAACTCGAGCGCCCAAGGCACGCGCAAAGAGTTGCGCCCCGAGACAAATGCCGAGCGCCGGTCTGGCAAAATTCAAGCGCTTCTGAATCATGGCGATCTCATCCAGCAGAAACGGATATTTTTCTTCCTCATATGCTCCAATGGGACCTCCGAGAACCACGAGGAGGTCACAATCCGCCAACTGCGGGCTACGGAGGTCGTCTATTCCCGCATCGCAATACTGGATGCGATAGGCGCTACTGGTGAGAACGGTCTCAAAGGCGCCGAGGTCTTCGAAGGGAACGTGTCGGATGGCCGCTGCAGTTTTCACGGAAAGCGGGGGGCATTATAACCTACTGAACAGACGCTGCTATGCCGTCGGGAGTGAAGTTATCTGCATAAGATTTTCGACACACGAGTTCTGGCTTTCGGAATGAAATCGTCATTGGCGGGTCCCAAAGTGCGCCCTCCCGCCGACAGGTGCATTTCCCGCTTGTCCAATGGAATCTCATATACAGAAGGTTGGAAAATACAGGGAAGCACGGATGGGATCAAAGGCCGCCGGTATATTATCCATGCTATCGGAAGTCGCGGTACAATCTACAAATAGCTTGTATCTTGCGCGGCAGCGGATAAAAATCTGGTAGAGCTGGGAAAATGAGCAACCTCCGCATCCTCGTCGCCGATGATCACGACATCATTCGGCGAGGCCTGAAAGCCCTTCTCTCTTCGCGTACCGGATGGGTCGTATGTGGCGAAGCTGCGACAGGACGCGAAGCGATCACGCTGGCTGAGCAACATAAGCCCGATATTGTGGTTATGGATATCAGCATGCCGGATTTGAATGGCCTCGAAGCCGCTCGGAAAATACGAAAACAACTGCCTAAAACGGAAGTAGTGATCCTCTCGCTGCACTATTCCGATCAGTTGGTTCGAGAAATCGTCGATGCCGGCGCACGAGCCTACATCATGAAATCGGATGCAGATCGCGACCTGCTCATCGCCATCGAAGCGCTGGCGAACCACCGCTCTTTCTTTACGTCCCGTGCCGCAGAAATGCTGATCGATGGCTTCTGCAGGCAGAGTTCCGTCACCGAGCCGCGAGTTTTAATGCGCAACCGGCTCACTTCCCGCGAAAGGGAGATCGTGCAGTTGCTGGCGGAAGGCAGAAGCAGCAAAGAGGTGGCAGTGACCCTGGGCATCAGTGTTAAGACGGCGGAAACTCATCGAGCGAATATCATGCGGAAACTCGAGCTACACTCCGTCAGCGAACTGGTGCGCTATGCCGTGCGCAATCAGATCATAGAGCCCTGAGTTCGCCTCGGCCCTTGCTCGTTGGACAGCAAATCGCCGGCGTGCCCCAGCATTCGCCAAAATTGCGGGACATTCTGGGTGCGACCCCACTCAGCACCGGAGGTCTCTTCCTCGTCTGGGCGCTCTGCGCTGATTCCGTCAAACTTCACGTCCTGAATTCAGCTCGCCGTTGCCTCCCCATGGAGCGGGCTCCGAGAGGGTACTTTCGTCTGCTCGTTGAGGGCGGGGCTAACTGTCGATATTTGTATGAGCTCGGCGGAAATGAAAAAAATGAGACCTGATCCGGCTTCCCATTTCCAGCCGGAGGGTGTTGGCGGCCCCTACCAAATCTTCGCGCACGACGAATTCAATACTCCAAATACAGGCTGCGTTCGCACGGAAGTGAATCAAAAGGGGAGCACTTCGTTGTCTTCACCCAAAACCACGATCAGGCCGGCAATCGCATGAACGGTGAGCGGCTGGGGCATCCGCTGGATTTCGAGGCGCTCAAGGTCGCGGTGGGTGTAATGCTGCTCTCCCCTTTTCTGCCCTTGATCTTCATGGGCGAAGAATATGGGGAGACATCGCCCTTTCAATACTTCGTCAGCCATCAAGACCCCAAACTCATCGAGGCCGTGCGGCAAGGCCGCAGAAGCGAATTCAAAGCATTTCGCTGGGCCGGAGATCCTCCCGACCCGCAGGATAGCGCCACATTCCTGCGCTCGCAGTTACATTGGCAGCTACAGGAACGTGAGCCACACAAGCAGCTTCGCGACTTCTATGCGGAGCTTATGCGAATGCGCAAGCGATTCCCAGCTCTGGGGAATTCCGATATGTCGTGCGTCGAGGCCACGGCCGTTGAAAATGAAAAAGCGCTGCTCTTGCATCGCTGGAAGGGCGAAGATGAGATATTCGCCGTTTCCAATTTTGGGAGAGATGTGGCCCAGGCGACGATCTTTCCCTCCCAATCCGGGTGGCTAAAAATCCTGGATTCTCGCGATCACTGCTGGGCCGGGGCGGGATCATTGCTGCCAGAGTGCCTGTGGCCCACGCAGGACCATGCCATTCTTATCGAGCCGCTCTCCGTCGTCGTCTACCATTCTCGCGCCCGAGGAAAAACGTGAACGATCGTTACGTTTGTATACATGCGCACTTCTACCAGCCTCCCAGAGAGAATCCCTGGCTTGAGGCCATTGAGATTCAGGACTCAGCCTATCCCTACCACGACTGGAACGAGCGGGTAACCGCCGAGTGCTACGCGCCCAACGCCGCTTCACGCATCCTGGACGGCGAACAAAAAATTATAGACATCGTAAACAACTACTCGAAAATCAGCTTTGATTTCGGTCCGACATTGATTTCCTGGATCGAGACAAAATATCCGCGCCTCTATAAATCGATTCAGGCAGCCGACCGGGAAACCTGCGGGCGCTTCGGCGGCCATGGCGCAGCCATGGCGCAGGGATACAACCACATGATCTTGCCGCTCGCCAATGACCGGGACAAAGCCACGCAAGTCATCTGGGGAATTCGTGATTTTGAGCACCGATTTGGGCGCTATCCGGAGGGGATGTGGGTGCCCGAAGCGGCTGTGGATTTGGAAACGCTGGAGATCCTGGCACAGCAGGAGATTCGCTTCACCGTGCTTCCTCCGCATGCCGCGAAGCGAGTGCGTCTTATTGGCAAACAAGAGTGGAAGGATATTCGTGGAGGCCAGATTGATCCCTCCCGAGCTTATCTCGCCAATCTGCCATCGGGGCGAAGTATCGCCTTGTTCTTTTTTGATGGGCCGATTTCCCATGCTGTGGCTTTTGAAAATATCCTGATGCGAGGCGAAGACTTTGCACGGCGGATCGTAGGCGGATTCTCCGACGAGCGGAAGTGGCCTCAGCTCACGCACATCGCCACCGACGGGGAAACCTACGGACATCATCGGGCCCACGGCGACATGGCCCTGAGCTATGCCTTGCGCTACATCGAGACCCAAAACCTCGCTCAACTCACCGTCTATGGTGATTTTCTTGAAGAGCATCCGCCCACACACGAAGTGGAAATCGTCGAAAACACTTCCTGGAGCTGTGTTCACGGGATCGAACGATGGCGTTCGAATTGCGGCTGTAGCTCCGGCCGCCCTGGATGGAATCAGGAATGGCGCACCCCCTTGCGCGAGGCATTCGACTGGCTTCGAGACATGCTTACGCCAAAATTTGAACAAGCCGCGGGCGCGCTCTTCTCCAATCCTTGGCTCGCGCGGGATCAGTACATCTCGGTAATTCTCAATCGCTCGCGAGACAACGTTGACCGGTTCCTTCACGAGCAGGCCGGCCACGAGCTGAAGAACTGTGAAAATGTACAAGCCCTGAAGCTGATGGAGCTGCAGCGCCACCTGATGCTGATGTACACAAGCTGCGGCTGGTTTTTCGATGAGCTTTCCGGCTTGGAGACTGTGCAGGCCATTCAATATTCTGGGAGGGCCGTCCAACTAGCGCAGTGGTTGTTTAATGAGCCGGCGATCGAAGAAGAATTTGTGAATAGGCTGGCAGTTGCTCACAGCAATATCCCGGAACAGGGCGACGGCCGAAAAATTTACGAGAACTTTGTGCGGCCGGCGATCATTGATCTGAACAAGGTCGGCGCGCATTACGCCATCAGCTCGCTTTTTGAATCCTATCCGCCGCTCAGTCAAACTTACTGCTATCAGATACATCAGGAAGATCACACGATGCTATCCGCCGGAAAATCCCGCGTCTCCTTTGGGAGGATCCGGATTACCTCCGACATTACTCTGGACTCCTCACGCGTAACTTTCGGAGCGGTGCATCTCGGAGATCACTACGTCACGGGAGGTGTCCGAGAATTCGTGGACGAGCCAGTCTACAAGGATACGGCCAAGCGGATCACCAAGGCCTTCGAAAGCGGCGATTTCACGGACTTAATCAGAGCCATCGATGTCGCCTTCGGTTCCGGCAGCTACAGCTTGAAGCTTCTCTTCCGGGATGAGCAAAGAAAGATACTGCGGATCATTCTAAATTCAGCCCTCGAAGAAGCAGAGTCCTCTTATCGGCAGCTCTATGACAGCCGGGCGCCTCTGATGCGCTTCGTCGCCGCTCATGGCATTCCTCTCATCCGTCACTTTCAAGTTGCGGCGGAGGTCACCCTGAATGCGGAGCTGCGCCGGGCGATCGAGGCGGAAAGCATGAATGTCGACTTGGTGCGAGCGCTGATGGAAGAAGCAAAAGCCGTGCACGTGAATCTCGATGCGGCCACCCTCGAGTTTGCGCTGCGTCGAAAACTGGAGACCATGGCAGGACAGTGGGAATCCCAGCCCTGCGATCTGGAGAGAGTGGTGTCTTTGGAATCCGCGGTCAAGTTGGCTCGCTCCTTCCCATTTGAGGTTCGCTTATGGGAAATTCAGAATGTCTACCACTCCGTACTCATGAATTCCGCGAATGGAAATAAGCCTCGTGGAGCAGGCTGTGACCTGCCGGAATGGGATCAAAGGTTTCGGTCCTTAGGGGAGCAATTGGGAATGCGGATGTCTTGATCCCTGCCCCCTCTGTGCGCTTCCTATCGCATTCAATTCCACGTCAACTTTCGCTTCAGAGACGCAGAAGAGCTAGTGCCTTATCTTCACGCGCTGGGAATCACGCACCTCTACGCTTCCCCTCGTTTCCGTGCGCGCAAAGGAAGCCTGCATGGGTATGACGTGGCGGACGCTGCGCGCGTGAACTCCGAATTGGGGACCGAAGAGGAGTTTCAAAGCTTAGTCAACCGGCTGCACAACTATGGGATGGGGCTGCTGCATCAAGATTGGCGCAAGCGCAACGAGCATATCCCTAGAGGTCGCAACGTCAGGGGTTATGGAGCCGCTGCCTGAGAACTTCAAGGCTTCGGCCCAGGCTCCTCCAGGATTAGGCGTGGCAAATCCTGCGGCAACGCATTCTAGAAAGCAGGAGGGTCATTCGAAATCGAATCGCTGCTCGGCGGGATCGTGGTCGGCGCGGCTGTGCCGCGGAAGGCTCTAGGCCCCAAGGACCTGATTACGGAAAAGTCCACGAAAGCACCGGAAGGAGCAACTGCAGGAGCTGGCTCTGGCGTTCTGATTGGTGGAGCCTTGGGGTGGTTGGCGGGAATCGGAGCGCTTGCGTTGCCGGGGCTAGGGCCCTTCATCGCAGCGGGACCGATAATGGCAACCCTCGCCGGGCTAGGTGTAGGCGGTGTCGTTGGAGGCATTACGGGCGCCCTGATCGGCGTTGGCATTCCGGAATATGAAGCGAAGAGATACGAGGGGCGCCTCACCAAGGGGGGCATCTTGATCTCCATCCATTCTGATAAAACCCAGGACATCGCCCATGCGAGGGAAATAATGGAACGCACCGGCGGAGAGGATATTTCCGTTTCGGCAGAAGAAACTCCTCGCGCCGCCAAGACTGCTAGTTAGGATTCGCCGGCTTTTCGGTCTCGTAAATAGTCTTTTGCCGACACTCCGCTTGGTGAGGACGCAAGTCTTTTGCTTTCAGTGTACAGAAATACAGAAAAATCAGTATTGTCGCGGAGCTAACAATCTAGGTTAATGGCGTCTCCGAATCTTACGAACTTGCAAGCGGGAGGCGCGATGATCGAAACGGTAAACGGCACAGTCGAAGTCCTGAATCCTGCCGAAATTCTTCGCAACCAAGACGGCATCTTTGAAGTGACCTCCCCTTATGGCCATGTATTTCAAGTGACATGCCGACGTGGAACAAAGATGAGCGTTCGCGAAATCAGTGAACCCCATCGAACCCAGAGTGCCGAGAACATGACTTGGCGCATCAAGAGAGTTGCCCGGGCAGTCGCCTAAGCGTTATCCGGTTCGATCGAGGTCTCGGTCCTTCCTCACCTATGCAACGATCAGCTTCATAGATCCGCGCCGTAATCGCGTATTCTCTCGTACGCAAAATGGCCACCCGGTTCAATGTGCATGCTGGCCGCTATGCATGCGAAACTAAGCTGGGAACGCGGCGAGTTCGTCGTTTAAGGGTGGCCGAGCGCGAGAGCCTCGGAGCTGATAACGGGCGACCAAGGAAGGCTGGCTAGAGGGGCACCCTGATAATCTGCTTCGCGGCGCGGAAAAGCGGGCGGAATTCGCTCAGTACATCTTCTCCATATCTTGACCGCACACACAAGCGGGGATTGCGCACACTGGCAGCATCCAGCGAATCTCTGACTACTTCAATTTCGCAGCAGCATTT
>Ga0209802_1001426_pt1 | contig 17823 bp, 20 predicted proteins | sample GraSoiAngelo_129_FD_185886 | JGI IMG/M metagenome (GOLD analysis project Ga0209802, IMG submission 185886) | Grasslands soil microbial communities from the Angelo Coastal Reserve, California, USA - 14_0927_12_40cm (SPAdes) (version 2) | ecosystem: Environmental > Terrestrial > Soil > Grasslands ... | reverse complement strand
TGATGGGCCAAGCCTAATAGGAGACCCTCAAACACCAATGGCACGCCGCGAACTCGTTCGGGGCGTGCCATTGGCAAAACTCTGTAAGGAAATTAACTCCAGCCGCAATCAAGGAGAAGAACGGTATGGCGGAAAACGAGATTGTGCTTAGCGAGAGGGCGGCGAGGGTCGAGGAAGGTCTGCTGATTGATGACGCCGCGAATGCTTTGAGTCCGCGCGCGGCTTCTTTCGCGCTCGCTGCGGTTCCGGAGAAGGCGCAAGGGCTGCTTATGAGGATGTTCGCGGACCCGAGCATCTTGGACCAGGCCCAGCGTACTGACTTGGTGGGCCAGTTGCGCGAGTGCGTCAACGCGCACCCGCGGGTGTCGGAATTGCGAGTGCTGTTCGGAATGGCGCTGTGCGTGAATTTTGAGGTGCCCGACGCGATCGAGGAACTTCGTGAAGGTGTGCGGCTGGCGCCCCAAAGTTTTATCGCTCAGTTGAAGATGGGCGAATTGTGGATGCGGCTTCGGGCCATGGATAAGGCCGAAGAGCATACTCGCCGCGCCGCGCTCCTAGCTGGGAATCACGTCCAAGCGGAACTGGCGCGGAGGCAGGGCGCCTCGATTCGAGCGATGAAGCACGCCGGGATCGAGCGGGGCGGGTACAAGAGTCCGTGGCTCGGGGTTACGAGCGCGGTGCGTCGGCTGTGGAAGCGCGACCGCGAGTCGCGCGAAGCGATCGTGGCCGTGGACATCAGTTAGCCCATGCAGCCGGCGCTTCAGCTTGCACTGCTTCTCGCTATTCTTCTTCCGGCGGGGAAGTTTGCAGCGTCATTCTGCACCCGCTTGGGAATACCGGCCATTCTGGGGGAACTGCTAGTCGGCGTTTCGCTTGGCCCGGGGGCTGTTAATCTGTTGCATCTGCATCTGTTTCAAAGCGGCCAAGCTACGGGCGCTTTGTTGCTTCTGGCTCAGATCGGCGGATTTGTGCTGATGTTCCTCGCGGGCGTGGAAACCGACGTCGACCGCATGCACGAAGCCGGCACCACTGCATTCCTCGTGGCATTATTCGGCGTCATCTGGCCATTCCTGCTAGGCGCGGCTGTGGGACACCTCTTTGGCCTTTCCTGGATCACGGCATGCTTCTTGGGCGGCGCGCTGACGGCCACGAGTGTTTCCATCTCCGCTCGAACTCTGATGGATGCAGGACAGATGTCTTCCCCCGAGGGCACCGTGATTTTAGGTGCGGCGGTCATTGATGATGTTATGGGTTTGTTCGTGCTGGCGTTCCTCGCCGCGTCGATTACCACCAAAGGAGAATCCTTCGGCATCGCGCCGATGGCCAGCGGCTGGTTGCAACATCGCATCCCCTCGGCCGCCGGCCATCCCTTGATTGTGCAGATGATGCTGATTTCCATTTGTGTGACTTTATTTTTCGTTATCGGATATGGAGCCGCAAGGCGCTGGCTCGACCCTTTAATTCTTCAATTGCGAAGGCTGACAGCTAACGAAGCGGTCCCGAGTTGCGTTTTGGCGCTGGTCCTGGTGTACGCACTTTCCGCCGAATGGCTGGGTAGCGTGGCGGGAATTACAGGCGCTTACCTACTTGGGTACGTGTTTGCCAGTTCGGAATACAAGGCCGACGTCGAGCGCAGCTTCTACGCCATTGGCCACGGCCTGTTGATTCCCTTATTTTTCGTCTCCATCGGGCTTTCCAGCGATTATCGGGCACTCGGTGGGCATTGGGCTCTGTTATGGGTAACTTTGGCCGTGGCGATCATCGGGAAGCTTATCGGGTGCGGATTTGCGGCGCTGGCCTCTGGCATGGACTGGGTCCGCAGCCTCCGTGTTGGCTGCGGCATGATCTCTCGCGGTGAAGTTGGATTGATCGTGACTGCCATGGGCGCCAGCACCGGGATTTTCGGCCGATCCGAAGTCGCCGTCATGGTTGCAGTCGTGTTACTAACGACGCTGTTGACTCCCGTAGTCTTGCGCGGCGCATTTCATCTGGCATCTCAACAGGACATCGAGGAAGGTCTCGCGGCTGTGGGCCTTGCCCAAACAGCCGACAATAGGCAGGAGATCTTGCCCGGCGAAGCGAGGCCGGAAGAAATTGACGGACCGCCCGATCAACCGGCGTTGAGGGTGTGAACGTCTCGTGGAACAGACACCGTCTCTCTTGGTAACGAGGCCGTCTCGAATCCGGAGTAGCTCGGACAGAATGGGCGGGCAATTCTATCTGAGGAGAAACAGCGAGTAATCATCGGCTGTGATGCTAGACCAACCCATCAATTCTGGCGACAAACTCGATCACTACCGGATCGATGGCGTGGTCGCCCACAGCGCGGTGGCGACAATTTTCCGTGCTATCGATTTGCGCACCGATCAACAGGTAGCTCTCAAGGTTCCCCACTCTGAACTGGAGAGCGACCCCACTTTCGCTGACCGGTTTCGTCGAGAAGAGGAGATCGGCCAGGAATTAAATCACCCTGGACTCATCAAGCTCCTCGCTGACCACGACCGCAGCCGCCCATACATCGTGATGGAGTGGTTTGAAGGAAAACCGCTGCGTCAGGTCATGTCGGAAGAGAAGTTTACCGCCGAGCGTGCGATGCGTATCGTCATATCGATCTGCCGGGCGCTCGAATACATCCACAACCATGGAATCGTCCACCGGGATCTTCGGCCGGAGCACATCCTGGTCGGAGCCGAGGATCACATAAAGCTGATTGACTTTGGTGCCGCGGGACAAGCCGCAGGGCGACGCATCACCTTTACAAGTATTTCGCAGCTCACCGGCGGCTCCGAATACATTTCTCCCGAGGAGCTGAAAGGCAAACGGGGCGATGCACGAAGCGATATCTATGCGGTGGGAATCATATTGTACGAGATGGTCACGGGCAGAAAGCCATTTCCCGAGTCGGAGCCTTTCGACCGAACCCTGAGCCATCCTGTCCCGCCACGCGAAATCAATCCGGCCATCTCTCCTCAGCTACAGGAGGTGATTTATAGGGCTCTCGAACGCGAACCCAGAAACCGTTACGCGAATGCTCACGACTTCGCACGGGATCTCGAACACCTGGACCAAGTCGGCGTTGCTGACCGCGCGGAACTGCGGGATTGGAAGAAGGGGCGTTCATCACAGCCAAGAAAGGTTGCTCTGTACGTGGCTATGGCGCTGATACCGATCGTAATTTTTGCCCTGCTGTTCTATTTCGCAAATCGCTAGTGAAAGGCACTTCAAGAACTGATCGTTCCGAACGAAAGTTTGAGTTTGCGTACGCTGCAAGAGCCGTTTAGCGTGAGAAATGAAATCCACATGGGGAGCTGCACGCGCGTGGAAGCCAGAGCGGAAACAGTACGATGCGCTACGGAGTTCCAACCCGTCATTCAACGAAGCGACGGGAGGCCAGTCGGCTCCGTGATCCGGCGATACGGTTTGGCATCATCTTTTGTGGCCGCAGCATTTCTGGCGAGCCTCGCCCTGCAACCCCTTTTCCCGCATCCGTTTCTTTTCCTGTTTTTCGCCGGCGTGGTGGCCAGCGCGTGGTTCGGGGGCATGCTTCCGGGACTTTTTGCGGTGCTGATCTCCACGCTTGTGGTGGACTACTTTTTTGTTCCGCCGCTCTATTCCTTCGCCATCAAGGCAACGGAAGTTAGCTACTTTGCAGTGTTTGTGATCTGCTCGCTGGTTGCCAGTTGGGTGAGCGCCTTGAAAAAAGAGAGCGAGAAGGAGCTGAAGCAGACGCGCAGCCAGCTGCAGGTTCTGGTCGCCGAACGCACCGCGGCGTTGCAGCAATCGACCAGCGAGCTCCAAGAAAACGAGCGGCACATTCAGCTTCTGACGGAAGTCATTCCCAAACAGGCGCAGAATGTCCCTTTGGAGCGCACCGCGGAAAGTGGCACCCCTGCGCCGCTCCAGCAGGTGCTCGCCGAAGTCGTGGATTTTACGACTTCGGTGATGAGGTGCGATTCCTGTTTTGTCTACGTGCTGGAGAATGATGAACTCGTGCTGCGCGCCTCGAAGAATCCCCATCCGGAAGCCGTCAATCGCCTCAAACTGAAGATGGGGCAAGGGATCACGGGCTGGGTAGCCGAACATGGACGGACGGCCGCCGTGAGCCAGAATGCGTCGCAGGACCCGCGGTTTCAACTCTTCAACGATTTGCCCGAAGATCGCTTTGAAGCGTTTCTTTCTGTTCCCTTGCTCAGCCGGGGCCGGCTGGTCGGCGTGATCAATCTGCAGCATCGCGATCCTCATCGCTACACCGATCGCCAAATCCGCTTAATCTCCGCCGTGGGTCTCCTAGTTGGCGCGGAAATAGAGCTGGCGCGCCTGGAGAGCGAAAACTCGCAGCTTTCGGCAAGGCTGGAGACGCGCAAAATCGTGGAGCGCGCCAAAGGCATTATGCAGCGCGACCTGAAAATTACCGAGGAAGAAGCTTATCTCACTTTGCAACGAGAAAGTCGGCAAAGGGGCAAGTCAATGAAGGAAATTGCCGAATCCATTCTCCTCAATGAGGAAATCAGAGAGGTAAGAGACAAGCCCTCGTCTCTTAGGGATCAGAACAAAGGGCGATAAACGACTGCGGTGTTTATGGGAACCAGTTTGAATAAAGGCTGCAAGTGTGCCCAATTTTTTGTCTCACTATAGGGGTTCATGCCAAACACTGGGAACAAATTGGGAACAGAACACCCCCGAATAGGGGCGGACAGGGCCTACAAGGCACCACGTAAGTCATTGAAAGGCAAAGACGGGCTATTCCTTTATTTGGCTGTGGAACCGAGGGTCGCGGGTTCAAATCCCGTCGCTCACCCCAAAGCTCCTTCAGCCTCTTGCACTTGCATTTATTGGATCGCCACGCGATAGCGAATCTTGAATATGATTCCCCTGCGCGGGCGGATTCACCTAGCATCTTTCTGAGCTGAGCATCTCTCATCTTGCACTCGAAGGGAAAACTCCGGCTGAGTGAGTTCGCGAACTCGCTCAGCCATGCAATCCTGTAAGGGATCTCTCTTGACTAATACAGACCTGACCCATTTTGGCCGCGAGCTTGACCGTGAATTGCCCAAAGATGAAAACATTGCGCATGTCCGGTTACACCGGCTTTTCTGCATCCAGTGAAGGCGCCCTCCAAGAGGACACTACTGCAGAATCCAATCGCCTTCTTTCTGCACGAATCGGAACGCATACCGTGGGTAAGGCGTGTCGGACCCCTCGGACCTGACTACACGCGCCTTGCCAACGACTTTCGCTTCTCCGCTAGCCAGATACACCTCGATCGTGGAATCCTCTTCCAGTAGAAGCGTGCAGCCACACAGGAAGGCGCTACGGCAGACGTTCTCTGTCGCGCTCACTTCCTCGAATGGTTTTCCGTTGATATCGGTTCCTCGCAACTTGAGCATGACTCGCAGGCGAACGCGCACTTCACTTCTCCGCTCGGGCTGGGCGGCGTGTAGCACGTTTGCCAAGCCGGCTCGCAGCGCATCAAAATCAACCGGCTTTTCGAAGTACGCCGTGGCGCCGAGCTCCTTGCAGAATAGTTTTGTGGTTGCACCCGCCTCTCCACTGATGATGACGATAGGAATCAACTGCGTGTAGTTCATGGATTTTAATATCCGGCAAAGTTCGAAGCCCGAATAATTGGGCATTCTCAGATCGAGGAGGATGGCGTTGGGTTTTCCTTGCATGGTCATGGCGAGGGCCTCTTCCGGGCTTCCCGTATCGATGATCTCGTAGCGGTCTGCCAGATTTATTCGCAGAAGGCGCCGCATGGCTTCCTCATCATCGACGATTAACAATTTGTCCATGGTGCAATTGCCTCCTATCGGCTCGATTTGACATCAGGTCCGGCGACCACCGGAGGTTCCGTGTCCTCCAGTTTGGAGATTTTCTTCGTCTCGCTGCGCGCATCCAATAACTCTCGGACTCTGCGCACTAGCAATTCCTCTGTGAAAGGTTTGTGGAGTAAGTGCGTACCCTCCTCGAGAACCCCGTGACCGGCGATAAAGGTATCCGTGTAGCCGGACATGTAAAGCACCTTCATTGCGGGATGTCGGGGAGCGAGTCGTTCCGCCAGTACGCGCCCGTTTACTCCGGGCATCACGACGTCCGTGAGCAATAAATGAATGGGACCGGGGTTCTGTGCTGCTACCTGCTGGGCTTCGGAACCGTCCGCTGCCGTCCAACAAGATGGTCTCGGATCCACGTGCGGTCAGCGGTGCCTGGCTGCTCTCGGTCCTGGTTGCAACGGGTTGATCGATGCGTGGCAAGTAAATCTTGAATAACGCGCCCTTTCCTATCTCAGATTCAACTGCGATGTAGCCACTGCTTTGTTTCACCACCCCGTAAACAGTGGCGAGGCCCAGCCCCGTTCCTTTGTCTCGTCCCTTGGTGGTGAAAAACGGTTCGAAAATTTGCGGTTGGATTTCCGGGTCCATCCCTGTACCCGTATCCGTGACGGCCAGCATGACGTACTGGCCTGGGACCGAACCTGGATGGTCCCTCGCAAAAGCCGCATCGAGTTCCACATTCGCTGTCTGGATTGTCAATTTGCCCCCATCCGGCATCGCATCTCGCGCGTTGACAGCCAGATTCATCACGACCTGTTCGATTTGTCCGGGGTCCGCTTTGACCTGGCCGATAACAGGGTCAAGGATCAAATTCAGCTGAATGTCTTCTCCGATCAAACGGGGCAGCATCTTTTCCATTTCGGACACCAGGGTGTTCAGGTTCAAAATGACCGGCTCAAGAACTTGTTGTCGACTGAACGCCGATTCCGCCGGACAGCCGGCCAATAGCTTCCATCTTCTGAGCCATGCGGAGCTGCCGCTCCAGCACTCGCCGCTCCGTTACGTCTTCTGCAAAGACCTCCATATCCGTGCCGCTTTCGTCCTTTACAGTCCAGCCGCTGCACCTCACTGTAACGAAAGTGCCGTCTTTCCGCTTCCATTCGACTTCTATGTCCTTGAAGTGTCGGTCTCGTAGAAACAGGTCGTTTATTTTCTGCTGCTCGGTGGGATGACGGTAAATGCCGCTTGCAAGATTAACCGCTAACAATTCGTCCCGCGATTCATAACCCAGCATTTTCTCCAGGGCCGGATTGACCATGAGGAGCTTCCCCATCAAATTCGCCTTGAAAATACCGTACGGCGCATCTTCTACCACGGAGCGAAAGCCTGTCTCCGATCGCTGGAGAGCCACCGCCGCCCGCGTCCGCTCTGTAACGTCGCGATTCATGATGACTAAGTTTTCGGGCTCACCTTTGGAATTGCGGATCACGCTTGCTGTGGATTCCAGAACCCGCCACGTGCCGTCCTTGTGGCGGAAGCGATACTCCATCGGCCGGCCCACTCCAGTCCGACGGGCCTCTTCAGCGGCCTCTTTGACACATTCTCTGTCTTCGGGGTGGATCTGTTCAAAAGACGATGAGCTTCTCAATTCCTCCGCTGAATATCCAAGAACCCTCTCGTACGAAAGGCTGTTGTAAATCCGATTTCCCTGCATGTCGACAACCGCAATCAAGTCTGCCGCGTTTTCGCTGATGAGTCTGAAGAGCTCTTCCCGCTGCATCCATTTGCGGCGAATTCTGTGTATCTGCAATTGCTGGTACAGGGTGTAAATGTCGAATATTAGAACAAGGCCCAGCAGCCCCCTCACGACCTACGGTAGAAAGAGGAAAGTAGATTGGTCCCTTTCGCTTCCTCCCAAACCGGGGATTAGAAACGAAGCGAGTCCAGCGGTGAGCAACAGTGTGACTGCAACCGCCGCGGACCACAGCCACCACTCGTGCTTCTCCATCTTGCGAAAATTCATCCAGAGCGTCTCAGGTGACACGTTGTTCTCGGCAGCCGCCCCATCACCGATTGTGGGGCTCATTGCTGATCACCGATTAGTGGCTGCTTCTCGTTCTTCCCTGAGGTTATGACAACACTGACCATGGCTACCTCTATGGGCAGGTGTGTAGCCGGTCAATTGTGCGAAGGCAGAGTTGACCCAAATGACGGTTCCGGTCTGATCGGTGATCACCACAGCGTTGGCCGCCGCCTCTAGTACTGCGGTCTGCAATTCAATCAGGTCTCGGGCGCGACTTGGCTCGGCCGGAAAGAAAGCGACATCTTGTTCGTTCTGCACTTACTAACCCCTGCGAGAGGGAGACACAGCGAGGACGGGAACTTGCGGAAGTTGATAGACCTCCGCTGTTCAGTCAGCCGACAACGAGAAGGGGAGAATTTAGCGGCCTTGAACTGACCTTAGTATGCATCTGTAACAGAGCTGAGCGACTCGAAATGATTGGTCTGTTTCCTGCCGCGCTCCCCCCTATATTCGCCAGCGATCGCGAGCGGATCACATTTCACGTGTCAGGCAGTGGAAAAGCAAAGCCCTCAGCCGTTGTGCGACCGAGGGCCTGTCTGAGGAAGCCGAGCGTGCCAGCAAGTTCAAAGACGAGTTTCTGTCGACGATGAGCCATGAACTCCGCACGCCGCTCGATGCCATCCTGGGATTCACGGAACTGCTCACCGACAAGCGCTACGGCGAAATGAACGAGCGCCAGTCCCGTTATGTCAGCAGTTCTTGCTGCACCTTGAGATCGACACCAAGCGCGTGTAACAGCGTCGAATAGCTGTGCCGAAAGGTCCTTCGGAGAGATGCTCGTCAGTTCACATTGTTACCTACCAGACGGCCAGAAACATCGCTGGACGGATGCGTTCCCTGCCTCACGCTGGTCTCGATGGGCACGGCGTGAACTGATTCGACAACCGGCCCACGGAGCCCTTGCTGCAGATGACTCTTGGGAGTATAAAAAAGTACCCTCTCTGCGATACCGTCCGATGGCGCAGGGTCTCCACAGTGCGAGCCGTTTTGGGAGCGGTCATCGCGTTAACAATCGAATTCCCCTTCCTGTGACGTCCGACTCCTCTCGGTTGATCAGGTATTGATTCACGTCGCAGAGTAGCCGCTAGCCACATTCTTTTCAGACGGCCAAGAGACGATCAGCGACGGTATGCGCTGCCGATGTGTTAATCGGATCAGAAAGAGGAGAGAGTAATGAGGTCCTGCCTCTTCGATAGCTCCATCATAGCGACCGCTCAGCAAGCAGTTGAATTCGTCAGCACTATTCTCGAATCTTCGACCGAGTACTCCGTCATTGGTGAGGATCTGAACGGAAAGATCCTGTTCTGGAACCAAGGCGCCCGGCGAACGTGCTGATGTTTAGGGATTCTACATTCAGATGAAAATCCCTGTTCACAAGCCTGAACTGAAAAAGCTAGATGGCTCCGCCACCAAGTCCCAATTTCATAATTTAGAAAGCGTTAAGAGCGCAGAATCAATGTTCCGCGGGCTGTTGGAGGCAGCACCGGATGCCATAGTCATCGTCAACCAACAAGGCAAGATCGTCCTGGTGAACGCGCAGACCGAGAAGCTGTTTGGCTATAGACGCGAAGAGCTGCTAAGTCAATCTGTCGAGAGCCTAATTCCCGAACGGTTCCGAGGGCGACACCCCGGCCACCGGACTGGGTTTTTCGCTGATCCCCGGGTGCGCCCGATGGGGGCGGGTCGGGAGCTCTTTGGTTTACGCAAGGACGGCACAGAGTTCTCCGTTGAGATCAGCCTGAGCCCGCTGGAGACCGAGGACGGTGTGCTGGTTTTCAGCACTATCCGCGACATTACGGAACGCAGGCGAACTGAAGAGGATCTTCGGAGGGTGGTTGCAATCGTAGAGTCCTCGCATGATGCCATCATCGGTGAATCACTCGAAGGAAATATTCTGAGTTGGAACCTCGGAGCAGAGCGACTTTACGGCTACTCCGCGGCGGAGGCTCTTGGGAAACCGCTAAGTATCCTTGCTCCGCCCAACCAGGCGACAGCAATCCTGGAAGTCCTCGAGAAGGTGAAGCAGGGTGAGAGACTGGAGCAATTCGAAACTCTCCGCATGAGAAAGGACGGAAAGCAGATCAACGTGGCACTAACCGTGTCTCCGATCAAGGATGCAATCGGGAAGATTGTCGGTGCTTCAATCATCGCTCGCGACATAACCGCGCGCAAGCGAGCCGAGGAGGCGCTCTCGAGAAGCGAAGCACGGGCCCGACGCCTGATTGATTCAAACATCATCGGGATAGCGATAGGCGATCTCGATGGAAGGCTGCTCGATGCGAACAATGCCTTTTTGAAGATCGTGGCATACACCCGTGCTGACGTTCTCTCGGGAAAGATGCGCTGGGATACTATGACTCCTCCTGAGTATCACAATTCGGACCGACAAGCGGTTGACCAGCTGAGGAATGCGGGAGTTGCTGCTCCCTGGGAGAAAGAATTCTTCCGCAAAGATGGCAGCCGCGTTTCCGTATTGATCGGTGTCACCACCCTCGCGACGAAAGAGGAGGATATCGAGTGTATTTCATTTGTCATTGACATCAGCGAGCGGAAGCAATTGGAGGTACAGCTGCGCCAGGCGCAAAAGATGGAGGCGATTGGCAGGCTGGCGGGCGGTGTCGCGCACGATTTCAACAATCTGCTCGCGGTCATCCTCGGGTATTCGGATGTGGTCCTTGATGCCCTCCCACCTGACCACCCTGCCGTCAAGAAAGTCGAGATGATCAGGAAGGTGGGCACCTCGGCCGCGGATCTAACTCGGCAGCTCCTCTCGTTTAGCCGGCAACAAATGCTCCAGCCGCGCGTCCTCAATCTCAGGGACATTGTTGAGGGGACCCAAGGACTGCTGAGCTGCCTGATCGGCGATGACATTCAGATGTCGACCTCCCTGGAACCGTCGCTGGGTTATGTGAAAGCTGATCCTGGGCAAATCGAGCAAGTACTCGTCAATCTCATCGTAAATGCCCGCGATGCGATGCCTCAAGGGGGCCGCGTAAGAATTGAAGCGCACAACGTGGTGTTGGACGATTCCTATGTGGAGGCGCATAAGCCGGTCATTCCCGGTCCGTACGTCATGCTCGCGGTCGAAGACGCAGGTTGCGGGATGGATCAAAAAACTCAGTCGCGTGTCTTCGATCCGTTTTTCACGACAAAAGAAGTTGGGAAGGGCACCGGTTTAGGTTTGGCGACGGTCTATGGAATTGTAAAACAGAGCGGCGGGTATATCTGGGTCTACAGCGAATTAGGTCAGGGAACCATCTTTAAGGTTTATCTCCCGCGAGTCGAGCAATATGCTCAGGAAACCGAGCCAACCGAACCGGTACAACTAATCACCCAGAACTGCGAGACAATCCTCCTCGCTGAAGACTCCGCATCTCTTCGCGAAATGGCTCGGGAATATCTCAAGAGCGTCGGCTATACCGTTCTCGAAGCGGCCTCAGGCGCGGAGGCGCTGCAGAAGGCCAGGGACTTCCACGGAACGATTCACCTTCTTCTGACCGATGTCATAATGCCCGCGATGAGTGGCCCCGAGCTAGCCGGCCAGATGACTTCATTACGTCCGGGGATAAAGATAATTTTCACGTCCGGTTACACGGACGATGCCATTGCCCGACAAGGGGTCCTCGATCCCGCCGTCCCCTTCATTCAGAAACCCTATCGTCCTAAGGCGCTCGCCCGGAAGATTCGAGAAGTGCTGAGGGGCACCTGAGGTTCTGCCAGGAAAGGTTGGCGTTCTTGTGGATGGCCTTCTCTAAAGCCTTTCGTCAGAGCGATTCCACTTACTCGTTGCGAGTGCACTGGCTCCGTACTTTGTTAGCAAACGAAATGGTCGAACTACATGATAGAACGGGAGGGGTATCCAAGCCGAGGGCGGCAGGAACTGTAGATCGGCCGTGGTAGGAGTGAATGCAAAAGCAGAAAGGCAGCGGACTTTGTCTTTGAGGGACCTGGCGAGGCGAAGGAAGAAGATGGCTCTTTCGTGGAGCGGGCGTAAGTCGAAGATGTCGGATGATAACCATCGCTGGACCTGAGCGGCGAGCGTTGCGATGACGGGCTCGTCATGAATCCTCGCCGCGACTTTCGAAGGCAGTTCCGTACCCGCCAGGTCGTACGCAAGGGCCAGGCCTAGGAAGAGCATCAGGCTGCTTCCCTGGCCTTCGGCTTGATCGAGGATTCGCGTCCAGTCCATCGGCGGTTGACCTGCGATGAGCCCAGCAATGTCGCAAATCCAACTCAGTCGTTCCCAAAGATGCTTTGAACCATGCACACAGAGAACGATGAGCAGGTCTTCTCGTGAAATGGTGGGCACTCGCCTGCCTCCCAGAAGCAGGTGCTGGATACGCTCCCAGAGCGGCGCGTCATCCAGAGCGAAGGAGAGGTAGCGAGGGAACATCCGCCAGTGAACATCCAACTGGATTCCAACCGACGGATAAACAAAGAGATATTCGTTACCATAATCAATGAGCGCTGGTTCCAGTGTCAGGCAAAAGCTCGGCGGCGACTGATACCCTTCCGCATTCAGCAAAACTTTGAGCCTCGGGACGTCCTGCTCGTGGACCAGGATGTCAAGGTCGGCCGAGCGTCGCAAGGAAGGATTTCCGTACGCCATGGCTGCTAGAAGCGGGCCTTTAAACACGATGACCGGAATTCTATGTGCTTCGAGCAAACCAAGGAGGCGAATCATTTCCTGTGCAAGAAGAAGATTGCGTTCCGAGTTAATTCGGAAATAGTTGTGGAGTTCAGTCAATACGGCCGGAGGCACAGAACCGGCGCACGACTGAAGGTGCCAGTAGAGCAACGGAATCATTCCGTGCCGGCGGGCTGCCCGCAGGAAGAATTCCCAGTCAATACCGCTGCGCAGCAGGCCCTCGATCGTATCTTCACTCTGATCAGTGAACTGGTGGCGCGCGCACGCAGTGAGAAGCGCGAGTCCGCGCACCATGCGTTTGCCGGTGTCAGTTCCCGTAACGCTCAGCGGCATCGTTGTTTATCAATTTTGCCAAGTTGGACAGCTCCGAAAGATCTGGGCGCACTTGTAATCTCCGGACGGAGACGGACTTGAGCACGTTCACGCACTGCCGAAAGTGCCCTGGAGCAGCTTTACCCCGGATCAACCGGGTTCCATAGGAGTGCCGCAGGAGTTCGACAAACGCCTCCTGCGGCTGCAGGGTTTCGATCTCGGTGCGTGGCCCCTTAGCGAGTATGTAGAGCAGGTGGAGCGGAACTGGATCCAGCGAGAATCCGGAAGCAGCGTGGAAGGCGCGCTTTTCCACGCCAGAGTGAAGCCTGGGAGAAGATCCCGGATTGCGCCCCAGAGAGGCGAGCGCATCTGGCGAAAGATTGAGCTGCGGATATGAAGGAAAGACCAAAGGAGCAGTGGCAGTGGTTTGGACCGCTACCACGTCATCGGCCACCAGCGGGTGCCCACATTTATGCAGGATCGCCGCGACGGTCGACTTTCCTGCTCCCTCTTGTCCGAGAAATGCGACGACGGCTCTATTCATCAATACCGCGCTGGCGTGGAGGATCAGGAGTCCACGCTGGTGAAGCAAGACGGCCAGGGCGGGACCCATGAGCAGCGCTCGGATCACACCTTCTTCGACAAGCGGCGTAGGCGCGATGGTTACCTCACGCCCTTCCCGGACGCGGAACCGCACAGTCCCTTCCCAATTGAGGTACATACCGTCCTCAAGTGCCCGGAACGAGAATCCACCGGCTTCCCAGGCGCCGGGGAGTGAATGCAGCTTGCCGAAACGGATGACGACGTCTTGACGGGCGCCGCTATCCTCAAGCCCAGGCAGGGTCAGTTCGGAGTGAATACCCAGACCGTAAATGACACAAGCAAATATAAGTGCGCCTCATACTGGAACGGTCAAGCGATTCCGGAACCCGTGATGCCATCCGCGGTACTCGTTCCAACTTTCTGCGTGATTTCCGTCAGACTGCCGTGAACGGTGACCTGCGGCTTGGAATAGGGTCGTGATTTATTTTCCTGGGCTTTCTCGCCACACTGTTTCTTGTTTTCATCCATGATGTGCGCCTCGTTGTTTAAGTTCGCGCTGCTCTTGCAGCTACGGTCCTCGGACCCATTTGGTCTACTTCTGAAATGTCGTTCACCTCATTTCGCGGCACAAGTGTGCGACGGGAGTCCGCTTGCTGCAGCCAAGTTTGAAGAGTTGCTGCCTGCCACAACGACAGGACAGTGCGCTTGCTCTCCGTGGAAAGGCTTTGTTGGTAGGTGCGGTCAAGCGCTTGATGGTCTGCGTATTGCCAGATCGGCAAAGCCGCGTTCCCGAGCATCTCTTCGATAAGCTTCGATTCACAGGCGAGCAGGCTGCGGAAGAAATTGGCACCCAGGTCGGCCTTTCCGCCCCGCCACTGGATTGTTTCCGGAAGGATGCCGGTCATCGCACGCCGCATCACCATGCGAGTCCAGCCCCGGAAAATCCTTTGCTCGGCGGGCAGGGCAAGGCAATACTCGACCAGGCGCTTATCGAAAAATGGATATCGCGGTTCGATGGAAAATGACTTCGCGGCGTGGTCCGCAACCTCAAGGACATAAGGGATGAGTCCTCGTGTGAGTCCGAAAAAATGCTCCCCCCTGGCCGTCCGAGGCAGTTGCGGGTTGGTATGTTCGAGCGGCTTCCAGCCTATCCGGCGAGCAAATTCAGGATTCAACGGAGGCCTCAAGCCGATTGCGTTTGACCGGCTGCCGCGAATCGCCTCTCGCATCCGCCAAATGGATCGGGGGATAAGTGGTTGAAGAACGCGACCTCTCAGAATGTTCCGGGCACGAAGCTGGAAATTGCGTGACAGGCCACGAATTTCACTGGCAAGAGAGATCCAGCGTCCCTTGAGAAACAGTTCGGGCAGGATGCCGATTCCATGCGAAACAGTGAGGTCGCCATCGAGCCCGTCGAAAAGGACGTGGATATTCTGACGGTTGGCCGCTCGGTAGAGGGCCCAGTGAAGAAAGAGGTTAGGCGCGTAGAAAGGCTGGTCCTGGCAAGCCAACATCGCGGGGAGATCGTGCAGGGGGCTGATGTTTCCCGATTCAACAAATTCCGCTTCGATTCCACCGCCGTCGAGAACGGAGTGAATGTACGGGGATTCGTCGCTCTCCGGCACATCGCGAAAAACAGCGGAAAAAGAATGGAGCTCGCGGCCGGGATTTTCCGCCAGTATCTGCCTGGCCGCGCAAACAATCGAGGACGAATCCAAACCGCCACTGAGCAGGGAGCCTACGCGAGAAGCGCTGGACAGGCGAACCCGGACAGCATCCATAAAGATGCTGCGAAACTCTTCCGCATACTCCTGATCGGAACGGTGGCGGATTTCGCGAGCAGGGTCGAGACTCCAATACCGGTGAAGCCGGACTGCGCCGCAGAGGAGTGTCAAACTGTGCGCAGGGGAAAGACGCAGGATGTCTTGATAGAAAGTAATGGATGTATCGTGCAGGTCCGCGGCCAGGAATTGCGCGATCCGCAATTCGTTCAGGAGGCGTGGCACTTGCGGCAAAGACAGCAGGGCCTTGATTTCGGAGGCGAAAAAGAAACCTTGGTTCGAACAATAGTAGTAGAGAGGTTTGACGCCGAAATGATCTCGTGCGCAGAATAGGGCCCGCCGCCGCTGGTCCCAAATGGCAAAGGCAAAGTCGCCGAGCAGCTTTTCCGGGCAATGCTCACCCCAACGCTCGTAGGCCCGCAGGATCAGCTCGCTGTCCGTGGTCTCCTGGTGTGGGTCAGAAACCAGATCCAAAGAAGCCAAGAGTTCATCCCGGTTGTCGATCCGAGAGTCTGCGGTGATGGCAAGTTCGCCGGTTGGATTCAAAGCGGGGAGCGATTCGTGTAGCGATTCGCTGGTCGTCCATAACATGCAGTGTCCCAGTCCAACGGGCCCCTCGCTCCACCCACCGGCTCTGTTCGGCCCGCGGTGGTGCATGGCAACTAGCATCTTCGAAAGGTCGTTGGGGTTCACTGGCTTGCCATCTGAAAAACAGATTCCGGCGATAGCGCTCATGTTCCGTTCACAGCTACTGGATGCAGTATCCTGTACAGATCGAGATCTGCTCGATTTCCAGTTAAAATTCGGCCATGCCTTTCGACCCACGCATGAGCTACGAACTGTCCGTCTGCTTCTAGTGCAACAGCGATCCGTAGTTGCGTTTGGCAGCCCTGTTGACCTAGCAACACTTGTACGGCGAGGGCCCGAACCAGGCAGCTGCTGCCCCCTGCTATGTGACAGCTGAGCACCTCGACAGCCTGAATGACTCGATAAGGGGAGTAAGACCTCGACGGATATGAGCCAATCCTCGTCTTCTTCAGACCGCGCACGACACACAACACGGCAGGGAAAGGGAGCCAGCGCAATCCCAGCTTGATCGTCACGAGCAGCAAACCCGCCAGAAGCAGGAGCTTCTGGTCCGCAAAGCGAAGAGCGAAAAACCTACGTAGTCGCTTCAACTGAAATCTCCACCAGCCCCAGCGCGGCCAATTGCTCGATCAATTCCAGGAGGTCGAGTGTCAAGCGGTCTGATTCGACACAGAATTCCTTCAGCAGCAAGTCCCGGACTTCACTGACTCTCTTGCGTTCTTCGAGGAGGTGCCATACCCGCGCCGCCACCGCATTCAAGCCATAGTAAACGCCGTCCTTGAGACTCAGGATCGCCGCTTCATCCTTATCCAGGTCGGCGAAGAGCAGTTCGTCTCGGAGCAAAACCTTTGAATCTGCAGAGATCATTGTCGTCATTTAAGAGAGCCGCAAATTGTCACGAGCCAATGGCTCAAATGACGTGCGGGGTATCGATTTCGCCACGAAATCTGCGGCAAGCGGAGAAACAATTTATGGTTGTACCTGTTCTACGCGTTGGAGAAAAACAGATTTGAAGGGGAACGTCACTTTCACTGTACCCTCAAGCCCGATGAACTGCAAGCAAAAATGTCAACATGCGTGAACATCCGGGCTTTATACGGTCATTTGATTCGAAGCCGGCCCCGTTCGTCGTAAGTCGGCACCAGATGGGAGTGATTCGAGCTGTGCTCGGCAGCATCTTCATGGGCAGCGGAATCGCAGCCATGCATTACACAGGAATGGCGGCCGCCAGTTTTACGGCCTCCCCATCGGTTCATGGGAAGCAATGACGCGCCATAAACGTGTCTTCTCTGAGCGTTGCCGGTTTCACTATCGTCACCCTGGCGGTCCTAGGAATCGCTCTTCTCACCTCGTTGGCGGATCGGCGCGCCAATCAGTGTGTTTGCGCGAAGGCCGTCCGCGAAGTTAGGTTGCAGGAGGTCTCGACCGCAGGCGGCACACGGCGTGCGCGCAACTTCGCATTGCGTAATTGGTTCTCAAGCCCTCACACGTGAATACTCCCCACTCGTAGTATATTGGACACCTGTCTGCAAGCCGAGCTTGAGCCCGAATGCGCCCGGTATAAACTTTAATTCCCTTCCAAAAACCGGCGCGCGGCTACAGGCTGCCCCCTTTTCAGCCTTCAGGGTCGTGTCCGGAATAGAACTTCCATTCCTAACCTGGTGTGAAACGAAGATGAAATGGCACTTGTTCGGGAAGATGCCAGTCGCGCTCGGTACAGCGCCTGCGCTTCTTCTCCTCGTCGGTGTTATTTCAGCCGATAGGCGGCATTGGTGAAGGCGGGGGAAGACAAGCTGTTTCGCTGCAAACTGGAGAAGGTATTGGGCCAATCCGTGGAAAAGCAGGTCCAAAGGAAGGAGCCCTGGTTATGAGCCCGAAAGACCAAAACTCAAAGAGCTTTGGGCCCCGAAGTCAACACGGCCTGACTGGTTCTACGATCGATTTGGCACCGAACTCCGCGGCCATTCGAGATGATCACGCGGAACCCAAACTTTTCGATGGCTCCATCGTCAGCACTGCTCAGGAGGCGGTCGAATTCATCACCAATATTCTCGAATCTTCAACCGAATACTCCGTTATCGCAAAGGACCTCTC
>Ga0209802_1001423_pt1 | contig 17851 bp, 19 predicted proteins | sample GraSoiAngelo_129_FD_185886 | JGI IMG/M metagenome (GOLD analysis project Ga0209802, IMG submission 185886) | Grasslands soil microbial communities from the Angelo Coastal Reserve, California, USA - 14_0927_12_40cm (SPAdes) (version 2) | ecosystem: Environmental > Terrestrial > Soil > Grasslands ... | reverse complement strand
GGATACATTGATGGGTTGCTCGCGAGATTGATGGGTAAGGTCAGGCAGGTCATAGTTGTCGCGAGAGGGACAGAAGAGAACCTTCTCGTCGTCGACGAGTCGCGCGTCGAGGAGGTCCTGCGGGCGCTCCTCTACGGCAGGAGGCTAACGAGACCAGAACTGCTCGAGCAGACAAGGCACACGTTCGTCCCGATTCCTAGAGAGACGCTCAAGAAGGTCCTGGAAACGTACAGGTATACGTGGCGCATCTCGAAAGACCACCCGCGCCTCCGCCTCGAAGAGTTCGACGAGGAGCTTCTGCAAGGTATGGTGGCCTCGACGCCGCACGACTCGTTGGACGGCAAGTCCGGGCAAATCGAGCAACTCTTCCGGCGCAAAGAGCGGTTTGTACGGGAACTCGCAGTTCCCGACGAGATGCTCCGAGAGAAGGTCCTCGAGGACGCAAGCAAGGCAGGGTGGATCACCGTGCCCTACGAGGCTGGCAGGGCATCAGAGTGGCTCGAAGGATTGAACAAGGCGCAGGACCCCCGGCTCGGAAGAATCTTGCATCAGCAGGAGTACGTGACGGACGAGCAGTGGGTGGCTCTGTTGTCGCCGCCAAGGAAGCAGGTTCGTCGAATCCTTGATGGGTTTGTAGCCGAAGGCAAACTGGAGAGGCGGCTCTGGTTCAGGGAAATAGGAAGGCCGGCTCGCGCCTACTTCCCGCTCGGAAAGGCGCCTTTCCTGGACCAGCGCTGCGGGCAGTGCGCCTTCTATGTCTCGGTGAGAAGGAGGTGCAATCTCTGGTGGCTTGTAAACAAGAAGCACGTCTTCTTCGACCCGAAGTGGAAACAGACGGGTTCCCCGGTCTCCGCGTTCGAAATCCACAAGATGAGATACGCTTCGAGAATAGGACCTCATTCTTCGGCATGTATGAGGTTCATCGACAAGAAGAGAGACCATTTGAGGAAGGTCATTCCGGCCAAATGCGAAGTTTGCGGCGAAGGAATCAGCGCGAGTGGCTCCTACCTAACATGCCCTAAATGCAAGACAAGGTACCTCCGGTTCCGAGACAAGGTGAAGGTCATGACTGCGTACGAACACGAGTACAAAAGACTCTACCATGAAATCACGGGTGGGAACGCGAAGGCGGACCTACACGCTTGGAAGAGGGAGATGGCATCAAAGTTCCAGAGAATGCTCGAGAAAAGGGAAGAGCCAGAAGACCTCGACATGCTGGCGGAAGAGGTGATGGAGCAGGCGGTGGAACCGCCAGGCCTGTGGCCGGGCTTCGACGACGCGCTGCAGGAGCGGGTGGACAGGCTCAGCCAGTCGATGGACATAGCGAGGCGGCTCTGTGTAACGATGGTCCAGAGCGCCGTGAACGCAACGGGGAGAATCGCCACCATTGCAAAGCTCTATCCGGGAGACATCGGCCAATCGCTCGACTTGCAGGAGAAGTACCTCGCGTTAATCAAAGATGCTCGCTCGACCAGCCTCCTTACCTACGAGGCGATGGCGATGAAGCACTACTGGTTTTGTTACAACCTTGCGGTGAAGAAGGCCCAGCAATGGTTCGGACCTCGGAAGAGGTCTAGATTCGTGAGGGAGTTCGTTGATGACCCGACGGGGAGGGCAAGGGGGTACTCGGCAGTGGATGCGGCGATAAACTATCTCCACCAGCGGCGGCTGCGGCATGCCGAGCGCATCAACATCGAAGTCGGGTTTCCGGGGACCTGTGACGGCTTCCTGCACAAAGAGAAATACAACTCGCGCAGGATTGGCCTGCTCCTAGACATGATTGACCCGTACAAGTTTGCGGACAGGGAGATTTTGCTGACAGTGGTGCTCAATGGCGGGATATCGTGGAGAGACTTCAAGTTGGAAAAGGACAGGCGTGGTTCTACTTTCTATTATCCATCATCAAAGGCTGTGAGCGTTCTGAACCAAGTAGGTAAAGATGCTGACGATGAAGAAGTTTTCTTCGATGACCGGAAAACGAGGCTGGAGGAAGCATATCGACTTTTTGCGACTGGTCTTCTATCCCTCCTGTACACGACAAAACCTGCAGAGTCTGGAGAGTTCAAAACATTCCTCTTCCCAATCACGCCTAGTTCAGCTCATGTTCCCCTTTGATGTACGGTAAGCCTCGGAGCTACCGAGGCTCTGCCCCTGCTCGCGTCAGCGACGTCTTATCTCCTTTGTTCCTTCAGATTCGTCAGGACGTCTCTAGAGATCGCACCCAAGAGCGATGCGTACTCTTCATCGCTGAATGCGACAGTATCCAGTCTCTTTGATTCTGAAGCAATCTTGTAGCTAAGAAGATGATAGCAGAGTTCGGCCCCGCCTCCCAGGACCTTGAAGAAGAAGTTGCTGCAGGAGCAGAAGGGTCTCTCTGGGTCGATGAATTCCTCGCCGTCCCTACCCACAACGGTGAGGACCACCCGACCACTTGGGCTGAAGGTGTGTTTCTTGACGTTTCCAGATAACACCGCCTCGATGGCCTTCGGGAATTTGTTCCCGTACTTTGAGTATTGAGTGAAGTGCGAAGCGAGCTCTTCCCTTGAATCCATCATTCCATCACTCGAGGTATTCCGTCAGGGAGCTCTGGTCGGCCGCACCGACAAGCTCCGCCACCCGAACGCCGGCCCGTCTCAGGTCCTTCTCGCTCGATATGACAAGCTCTCTCATGAGTGCTCTAGCCTGGTCACGAAGCATCCGGAGGTCGGCGGTGGGAGCGTCAAGGGTCATGCTCCTTGTCCTCGTCGAGAGGTCGGAGAGGATAGCAATAGCCGACACATTCCTGAAGCTCCTGTGTTCTGCGAGCAGCCGAGAATGGAGATCGTCGATTGCCGGAGAAAGTTGTGAGAAGATTTCTTCGGGGTCTCTCGTATTCTTCTTCAGCGTGATGATTCTGCTAAGCTGTGTCGTTCCACGCCCTCCGGTAACAGGTTGCTCGTCGACGCCGTTCGCCGCGTCGTGCAGGTAGAACGCTAACTTTCGCCCGAACAGCCTCTCGAGGGACTCCGGGCTCTGGTCTGCCAGCTGCCCGATCGTTTCGACGCCTATGCCCTTGAGGGCGCGTGCAGTCTTGGGCCCAACCCCATACAGCTCCTCGACAGGAAGCGGTTTCAGGAATTGCTTGGTTTCGTCTGGGGTTACGATTGTGAGGCCGTTCGGCTTCTTGAAATCCGAGGCAATCTTTGCAACGACCTTGTTGGGGGCGATTCCAACCGAACAGGTGAGCCTTTCGGAGCCCAGGATCTTCTCCTTCAACCCTCTCGCGATCGAGTTCGCATTCCTGTAATCGCCGCCGGACCTTCCGGTAATCTCGAAGAAGGCTTCGTCTATCCCTGACTGCTCGAGCACATCGACGCCCTCTCTTGCGATCTGCATTATCCGGTCGGAAATCGCCTCGTATTTTTCGTGTCGCATTGGGATGAGGGAGCCATCCTTGCCCAGTTTCTTCTTCGCGAGGGTTATCGGCATCCCGGACTTGATTCCTAGCTCTCTCGCCACGTAATTCGCGGTACTCACAACCCCGCTCTCCTCGGTCCTCCCGGAGAAGACGCAGACGACGATCGGGCGACCACGCAGAGAGGGATTCTGAACCTCCTCGACCTGAGCGTAGAAGTAGTCTAGGTCGAGATGACCAATCACCCGGTTCAAATAATTCAAGGAAGGTTTCGGCTTGCGATTTAAGGGTGTCAGAGGGAGGTGGGGTCGGCCGGATTTGAACCGGCGTTTCAAGCGCCCGAGGCTTGAAGCCTGGACCATGCTAGCCGACGACCCCCCCTTACTTTGACGGAAATTATGTTCAGAACCTCGTTTATAAGGGGACATCAGGAAGCCGCTACTAATGTCGGTGGAGAGGAAGACAGTCATAGTCGGCAGGTCCAAACCACTACTGAATTACGTAACAGCCTGCATTACGATGTTCAACAGCGGCGCCGAACTCGTCGTCCTGAGAGCGAGGGGAGAGGCGATTAACATGGCGGTCGATGTGGCGCAGATGTTGAAGAAGAGGTTCGTCAGCAACGTTCAGATCTCAAACATAATCATAGACGGCGAGAACGTGACCTCTCGGGACGGAAGGCAGCTTAACCTCCCCGTCCTGGAAATAGAGCTCTCGATTCCGAAGTAAGCAAGTAGCCTCACGAGTTCTGATAACTCTTCGGCCATTAGCCCTGCGTTACCTTCCCGCCATCGCTCGGAGGATTGGAGTCGTCGTCTCGTTCCCCTTCATCGCTTCCGTCGTACCTGGCGGGCCGTCGGGAGTGAACCTCACCCCTCCCTTCGCGAGGATGTTCCTCGCAGCGTTGACATCCCTATCGATGGAGATGTCGCACCTCGGACAGTAGAGAGTGCGCCGCCCATTCGGGTACTCGGTTGTTTTCGACCCACATATCGAGCAGTTCGCACTCGTTCCTCTCGCTGCCACGAAGGCCACTGGAATCCCTTCGCACTTCGCCTTATACTCGATCTGTCTCTGGAGCTCGTAGAAGCTCCATGAGTTGAGTCTAGATCTGTATTCGTTGCCCTGTCCGTTCCCCTTTCGGTAGAGTCTGCGGATTCCTCTGATGTTCTCCATCACGATGCCGAACCTCTTCTCCTTCGCCCGCCTGACTATCGAGGCGGAGACGTTGTGGAGGATCCAGCCTACTCTGTTTCGCTGAATCCTTCCGTACTTTCCGTAGAGGACACGTCTGACTCTCGCGTCGTTTCGCTTGAAGTGACTCTTCGTCTCCCTGCATCTGGCCCTTATCTCCGTTGCCCTGCTGAGGTCGTGGCGTAGGATGTTCCCATTCGAGTCCGCAGTTGTGACGTTGTCGAGATTGCGGTCGATTCCAATCGACCCGACGGGGTCAATCTCCGCGATTTCCTTTGAGTAGCTGATGCTGAGACCGTTTGCGGTGAGTGTCAGAGACCTTGGGGTGTGACCAGAGATAGTGCACAGTGTATGGTCGTTCAGGACGATGAAGGCGTATTCTCCATTTCTAATCGGCAGCCTTACGAGACGGTGGACGACCCGGAAACCGTAGCAATCCGTGAGCGAGGGTCTGGTGACGTAGGGAACCTTTGCACTCCGACCCCTCTTCTTCAGTTCCTTCCGATAGTTCCGCAGTATCCCTGCGGCCCTGCTTATAGCTGTGAGGCGATAGCATGTCGGAACGTCGTAGGCGGAGAGCTGGCGGTACACTTTTACCGAGAGCGACTTCATCGAGGTCAGATTCTCCTTGAGCCCTATCCTGATGCAGTCGTTCACCATGCAGCGGAAATCCTCGAGAAGAGAGAGGACTTCCTCGGTCGGGTGATAGTTCTGCCTGACTGCCTTAACGGCTTGCAAGGCATCTGAGAATTCGGGCTAAGCCTTTAAGCACCCATGCCCTGAAGAATATCAGAACCGCCCTCACGCAAGGCAATTATAACCGACGGCAACCGTCGTCAGACTTGGTTGAAGCGGAAATTCGCTAAGGTCGTTACCAAGCTGCCCGGTAGGAAGGCGGCCGCCGTCGTTCGTGACACCTCCAAGTACCTCTCTCCCTCCATCTCGAGATACTATCCTCTGGTTGTCGATTCCGCGCACGGTTCGGTAGTTAGGGACGTCGACGGAAACCAGTTTCTCGACTTCACGTCTGGAATCGCGGTCCTCAACACGGGTTCCACTCACGAGAGGGTGGTCGAGGCTGCCAAGGGGCAGCTCGAGAAGTTTCTGCACTTCTCCTACACGGACTTCTACTATGAGAACCTCGTAAAGCTCGCAGAGAAGATCGTCGAGAGAGTTCCCGGCGACTTCGAGAAGATGGTCTACTTCGGGAACAGTGGTACCGAAGCGAACGAGGCCGCGATGAAACTGACACGAAACTACACTCGAAGGACGCTCTTCCTCGCTCACGGAGGGGCCTTCCACGGGAGAACGATGGGGGCCCTGAGCCTGACCGCCAGCAAGCCGATTCAGCGTGAAGGCGCCTTCCCACTGCTCTCCGAGACTGTCCACTTTCCGTTTCCATACTGCTATCGATGCCCATGGAAGCAGACTTTCCCCGAGTGCGACTACTACTGCATCGACTTCTTCAAGGAGCAGTATCTAGAGCAGTTCGTTCCGGTCAAGGAGGTGGCAGCCTTCGTCTATGAACCGATCGCGGGAGAGGGAGGATACGTGATGCCGCCTCCAGAGTATTACAAGCGGATGGAGTTCCTGCGGAAGGAAGGGGTGCTCTTCGTGGCGGACGAGATCCAGACAGGTATGGGTCGGACGGGGAAGTTCCTCGCTTCGGAGCATTTCGGCGTCACTCCCGACGTAATCAGCATCGCCAAGGGCATAGCCTCGGGCCTCCCGTTGAGCGCGACGGTGGCGAAGGCTGAGATCATGCGTAGCTGGAAGCCGGGTCAGCATGCCTCGACGTTCGGCGCCAACCCCGTCGCCGTGGAGGCTGCTCTTGCGACATTGAGGTAATGAACTCTGAGAGATTATTAGAGAATGCTACCAGAATGGGTAGGGTCGCGATGAAGAGGCTGCTTGAGATGAAGGATAAGCATGAGATAATCGGGGATGTAAGGGGGCTCGGACTGTTCATAGGCGTTGAAATCGTCAAAGACAAAAAGACGAAAGAACGCGGCGAGGAGGAAGCGCATCACATATTAGAGGAATGCTTTCACAGCGGCCTCCTGGTCATCAGTGCTGGCAGGAATACGTTGAGGGTGATTCCACCGCTAAACATAACGCCCGAAGAACTGGATGAAGGACTCGAGATACTCGAGGAGGCGGTGGCGAAGGTCGACCGCCTTCGAAGGTCACGGAGAGAGTAGAAGATGTACGACTTCGATAGCCTTGTTGAGGAAGTGCTGAAGAACAAGCCAGAACTGAGTAGAAATAGCCTCATGGAGCAGATAGAAGAGAAGAAGAACAAGGTGGGTTCGGGCTATCTGACAGACCAGGGCGCGCTCTTCCTGATTGCTGGAGAGCTCGGGGTGCGCCTGGAGCGCATCACATCGACGGACCTCGGACTGAAGGACCTCTACGTCGGCGCCAACGACATAACCGTCGTGGCGCGTGTCTTCGCGATATATCCCATCAGCGAGTATGAGAGGAAGGATGGCAGTGGGAGGGGGAGGTACAGACGAATTGGGCTCTTCGATTCGGACAACGTTGCTCGAGTGACGCTCTGGGATGACAGGGTGGAGGACGTCGATCAGACTGGAATCACGCTCGATTCTCCCGTGAGGGTCGTCAGCGGGTACGTCAAGCAGGGGTTCGACGGCAAACCGAACCTGAACCTGGGGAGGAGGGGAAGGATCGAAAAGATCGAGGATGCGGAGCTATCGAGCAAGCTGGACAGCATCGAAAAGGCGGTGAGAACGCTTGGCAATCTGGATGAAGATAAGCAGATTATCGCTCTGGACGCGATTCTGGCTTCAGAGGCCAGACGGTCCGACTTCACCAGGTCTGATGGCTCCCCGGGCTCATTACTTCAGTTCCGAGTCTCGGACGGAAAGGAGAGGAGGGAGGAACGAATTGCAATCTGGAGCCCATCCATTCCAACGCCAAGCTTCAAACTCGGTCAGAGGATCAGGGTCACCAACCTCAAAGTGAGAAAATCCTCTCAAGGCGAGCCCGAGCTACACGGGGACGCGGGCAGCGTAGTCATCCCTCTGGAGGCGGAGGTCCACGCGAGAGCCTTCAGGGTTGTCTCGACCGAGTTCGGAGAGACGACCCTGTTCCTCGTAGTAGATGACGCGAGGAGAGTCCACCAGCTTGAGCTGGTGGGCGATGCCGCGGGGCGCGCCATCTCAGTGAAGCCGGGAGACGTCGTCCGTGTGACTCCAGACGAAGACTTGAAGGAGAGGCTGGTCTGTCGGAGAAGCGGCTCCTTCGAAATCTCACAAGGTGATAGCATGCCTGAGCTCGAGTCGTTGGGCGTGAAGATAGACGCATTGAAGAGTTGCGCGTGGCCCGTCCTGGTGGAGAGTATAGCTCTGTCGAGGGGTGCGGTGCAAGAAGTTCATCTGAAGGACGGCTCTGTCGCCAAGAAGGGAGAAATCGTGATCGGCGATGATACCGCTGAAGTGAAGCTCATCGCGTGGCGAGAGCAAGCCGGGAAGGTCATGAGCATCGAACCGGGGGAGAGAGTGCGCGTGGTAGGGGCAAACCCGCAGTTGTCACCGATGGGAATTCTGACACTTCAGGTGTCCGGTTTTACGAGGATTGAAAGGCTCCGAGGCCGCTGAAACCGCTCCAGGCTAGGTCTTTGAACGGCGGAGGGCTTCGTACTCGTACACGAAGACAACGATTATTGCTATGACGAAGAGTGTGATCATCAGGCTGCTCAGGAAATCGTAGTAGCTCGTAGAGCTCAGGAACGAAGGGAACAATCCCTTTCATTTGCCTTCCGATTGGATAATAAGCGTTCCGAAGGTGCCGGGGGTGGGATTCGAGCCCACGACTTTCGGGGATCCGCCTAATCCTCTCCGGATTCCACCTAGCTTGGGATTATGAGTTTCGCTCACGATGAGCGTGCCCGGCGCAATAACCAAGCTATGCTACCCCGGCAACTTGCGCTCACCTCGGTGAGTTGAAAGATGTTTAAAGCATCACCAATTCTGGACATTCAGAACGCCTCGGTCGCGGGCTCGAAACGCAAACGGCGCAAGACTCCCGTCCCCGGCATTTTCATTATTTGATTCGAATTGATGGTAGCAGCGGTGAATCTCAAGAAGAATGAGCCGTGGGAGGGATTTCCACCCAGAAGAGGATTCGGACCCTCGACCTTTGCCTCATTGGATTCGGCTTTACCAAGGCAACGCTCTAGCCAGGCTGAGCTACCACGGCATGACGTTCACCCGCGTTTGACGTCAATTTATCACCTTTGTCCCGTTTCGCTTTGGACTAGGCCAAGTTCTCGGTTACATTGGAGGGGAATGGAGACTCGGAATTTCGCGTTCTCCGCGGCTTCGGCTTGGCCAGAAAATGCAAGTGCAATAGAAAGGTCCGTACGAAAGGTTTTCGACCGGTGATGAGCGGGCTATGCTGTTGGCCGTCCTGAAGGAGAACGAGATCAGGTATCTGAAGGGGCGTACTCTCTGCAGGCTCGCCACCGCCTCGAAGGATGCGGAACCCCATGTGACGCCTGTGATCTATGCCATGGAAGGGGAGGACGTAATCGTAGCGGTAGACTATGGCGAGAAGAAGCTCAAGAACCTCCGCGAAAACCCGAAGGTTTCTCTCGTCGTTGACGAGTACCGGCCGAACAGGGCCGTGATGATTCAGGGGGAGTGCGAGATTCTGGAGAGAGGAAAGGAGTACCTCCGTCTCCAGAAGATTCTCTTCGACAAGTTCGAGTACTACAGGAAGAACCCGTGGAAAGAGGGCGAATCTCCTATCCTCAGGATTCGTCCAACCAAGTCCGTTTCGTGGGGGGTCTGATTCTTTTTATCCCGACCGGGAGACTCCGAGGGCTACTGCGGGGGTCGCCCAGAGCAATCGGCGGGAAGCCTGGTCAACGGCGCGAGCGAGAATTCTCCGCGTTGCTCAGGACCTCGTCCCTTAGTGTCGAGAAACTCGACGGGGAAGGGTTCGTGGGTTCGAATCCCACCCCCCGCACTGAAAAACCCAAAGTTAATGTTGCCATAGACTCGTCTAAGCGATGATCAACTAACGCAAGTCGCTTGACAAACCTGTTCGCGACCGCGGGTCTCGTTTCATGATTCCCAGATGCAGTAGGAGAGGATCTCGCCAAAATCTAGTCAGGCCTTTATACCACTTTTCACACCTTCGAATCATGTCGATATCCAAGACTCCCTCCGACGAAGAACTGTATGCGAAGTTCATGGAGGCGCTAGCTAACAATGAGTCCGGTGACTGGATTCTGGCGGTGTTCGAGGGATCACCCAGCAAAGGCATGTATTCTTGGTGCTCCGACTGCGTGGCAGCAAGCCGCGACCTGAGTAGTTTCTTGGAAGAATACACTGGCGATGTCAAAGTGTCTCAGTTCAAAGTAGGGACCAAGGACGAATGGGAGGACAATGTCATCGGCCCGAGTCCCTTCAGGGTAAAGTTTCCCTTTCTATCCGACCTTCCCACGGCGATACTGTTCAATGGAAAACTGGACGTGGCTAGATTCATCGCACCTCGTAAAGAAGACTTGCTATACCTTAGCAATAGGGCAACCACTTACGAAAATCAAAAAGCGAACGGATCTTGGAATCCTCCAAAGGGAACTGAAATCCCACGGTACAAACCGGCGGCTCTTCTGAATAGGAAGAGAAGGGAGTAGTCCCACAACGCGTGAAACATCTTCCTCAACTCTAGCAGTGATTCGTTAACCTGAGGTTGCAATCCATCCAGGAGGCTGGGCTTGAACGAACTTGATTTCGCTAGTGGTGTGGAAGAATTCCCGCCTCCTCCACAAGCTAACCCCCGCGAAATCCAGGCCATGAAGACGCAGCCCAGTAATGACATGATCGTCCTCGGGGAGTGGCTCGATCGTCTCGCAGCTCACGTAGCACGGTCTGATCGATGAGTATCAGTTCGTCGTCAGTCCAATCCTGCTGGGAAGTGGCCAGCCGCTGCTGAGCGGTCCGTCGAGGAGCATCGCGCTGGAGCTCAAGGAGGCGAAGTCGTATCAGTCGGGCAACGTCGTGCTGCGCTAGGCGCCACGACCGCGCGCCAGACGACCGCACACTTCCAACAGACGCCGTTGTCTAAAACAGGCCTGGGATAGTTCTTAAGGCGATGTCAGCTCGAAGAATTTCCGTCCGGCATCTTGCCGTAGTCCCGGCGACCGACAGCTGAACCACCACGTCATCAACCCCATCGCCAAATCACTACTTGCGCTAGGGAACCGTCGCGAACCCAGCCTGTTCGAAATGGGCATCGAAGGTGAAAGCCGTCCTCACGCCGTACTTCTTCATTGTCGCGAAGGACATGCAATCTGTGAGACTCCATTCTTTGTCGGCGTGTTGCCTGAATATCAGCATCCCATCGGAGAAGAGCCCCTCGCCGGAGTAGACTACGTTCACGAACTTCGACGCGAGGGTTGCTTCTGCGAGTTCTACAGCTTTGCCGTGGCTATGTGCGAAGCGAGTCAGAGTTATGGCCTCATCGAGGACATAGTCTGTTGTCACGAAGGAAGTTATCTGTGTCTCCCTGGCCGCTATCTTGCGCATCAGCTCGGCCGCTTTGGGATGGAAGTCGTCTCCGGCGTCGTAGTTTGCCTTCAGAGCCGAAGAGTCGATGAAGATGAGCAGGAGTTCACTTCCTCTTGTAAAGGAAGGCTTCGATTTCGTCAGACCTAACTTTCACTTTGAACTCGACCGGCTTGAGTCTGAAGAGAGGGTCCTCTGTGAGGTCAATCACAGAAGCGCTCCACCAGCGTAGCGCTTGCCTTGCAGCCTCCTTGATAGTCATGTTCTTGCTCTTTGCGAGGCTGAGGAGAGTCTCGTAGTCGCCAGGCTCCAATTCGGTCTGCACGACCTTCTTCTTTCCACCTGTCATGCCCATTTAGCTGGGCATCTGACATTTAAATGTTCATCTACATGCAGCCTCAGATTCCATCCCCGCACTACGTTCAACTCACGACAGAGGCAGGCACTCTTATGACGGACGCGGCTCACCGATTGTCTCGGTCTTTTGATTGATCAGCGACCAGACGTAGTTAGGCGTGAGCGGAATCTTCTCGATCACCGCTTCTAGCGGGCTAAGCGCATCTTCGACTGCGTTAACAATCGCCGGGGTCGCCGCTATGGTTCCTGCCTCCCCGACGCCCTTGACGCCGAGGGGATTCAGAGGCGAAGGAGTTTCGGTACGGTAGGTCTCGATCAATGGTGCCGTATCCGTCGACGGGATCAGGTAGTCAGAGAGGGTAGCGGTCAGCGGCTGGCCGTTCTCGTCGTAGACCATCTGCTCGAGGAGAGCCTGCGAAACTCCCTGCAGGACTCCACCGTGGACCTGCCCCTCGACGATGAGGGGGTTGAGGACCTTCCCGACGTCGTCGACGGCAACGTACTTGAGTATCTTGATGATTCCCGTCCCTCTGTCCACCTCGACCATCGTCACGTGGGTGCCGAAGGGGAACGCGTTGCCGAGGGGCGCATATGCACAGTACTCATAGAGGGTCGCCTCCATCCCCGGCGGAAGGGATTGGGGAGAGTAGGCCGTCTTGGCGACCTCCGCGAACGGCAGGCTCTTCGAGGAAGTCCCAGAGAAAATCTTTCCATCTCTGAAAATCATCCTGTCGCCCCTTAATCCCATCATCTTCGCTGCGATCCTGCTCATCTTCTCCCTGATCTTTCTGGAGGCGAGAAGGACGGCGCTGCCACCGACGACCGCGGAGCGGCTCCCCGCGGTTATCGTGCCCCAGGGAATTGCGGCGGTGTCGCCGTAGAGGACCACTATGTCGCTCAAGTCTACCCCGAGCTCCTGTGCCACAATCTGTGCGAAGGGTGTCGAATGGCCCTGGCCGTGAGGGTTGGTTCCGACGGTGACTGTCACTCTTCCATGCCGGCTCACGGCCACCGATGCGGTCTGAGGAAGGTCGGGACCGAATCCGCAGACCTCCACATAGGTGACCACTCCGATACCCACCAGCCTCCCCTTGGCCCTCGCCTCCCTCTGGAAGCCACGAAGCTCGTCATACCTCGAGAGTTCGAGGGCCCTCCTCAGGTTGCCCTCGTAGTCCCCGCTGTCGTAGGTGTTGCCTCCTGCCGACTTGTAGGGGAATCTGCTCTTGGGGACGTAGTTCTTCAGCCTGACCTTGACGGGGTCCAGCTTGAGCCTCCGTGCGATTACGTCCACTGTCCTCTCTATCAGGTAGGTGGCTTCGGGCCTTCCGGCTCCCCTGTATGCCCCGATGGGGGGTTCGTTGGTAAACACGGTCATTGCTTCTGCCTTGAACGCCGGGATGTCGTAGACTCCGGGGGCCATCCCGATTGTTATGTCGGGCATGGAGAAGTCCCAGTCGCTGTAGGCGCCCCCGTTGCAGATTATCCTTGCCTTCAGGCCCAGAATCCTGCCGTCCTTCCTGACGGCTGCCTCGATGAACTGCTTCTGCCCCCTGCCGTGGGAAGACGCCGTCAGGTTCTCCCCCCTGGTCTCGACCCACTTGACGGACCTGCCGAGCTTCATTGCCGCGAAGCAGACCGCGGCATACTCTGGGAAGACAGCTGCCTTCTGGCCGAAGCCGCCGCCCATGTCGGGTGCGATGACTCTGACCTTGGTCTCAGGCAACTTCAGTATGCCAGCGATGCCCTCTCGGGCCTCGTGAGGGGCCTGTGTGGAAAGCCACACGGTGAGGAATCCTGAAGCTTCTTCGTATGCCGCTATCACATTTCGCGGCTCCATGGGGACGGCTGAAAGCCTGGGGAATTCCTGCTGTAACTTGATGACGTGGTCTGCCTCCCTGAATGCCTTTACCACGTCGCCGGACGACTTCGTCGACCTGTACCCTATGTTGTCTTTGAGATACTCGTGCACCCTGGGTGAGTCTGGACTGGCCGCCCTCTCCATGTCGACGACAGCTGGGAGGGACTCGTATTCCACCTGGACAAGTTCCGATGCGTCCTCGGCTGAGTACACATCATCGGCGACGACGAGCGCGACGGCTTCGCCAGCGAAGTTGACTTCGTCAACCGGGAGGATGGGTCTGTCGGTAGGCTTCGTGTCCCCCCCCTCTCCGACGGTTGGCATCTTGTTGACCCGGTTGAGCAAATCCTGCCCGGTGATTACCAGTTTGACGGCGGGCTGCTTCAAAGCCTCCGTCACATCGACCCGTTTTATGCGGGCGTGCGCGTAGAGGCTCCTGACGAAGACCGAGTGAAGCACATCTGGGAGAGGGATGTCGTCTGCGAAGAGGCCGGTTCCGGTAATGAACTTGGGGTCCTCGACCCTCTTCAGAGGCTGGCCGAGGACAGGGTTCTCCTCCTTCACTACGGCCTGCATGGAAGGCAACGGGTCGGACGTGCCGAATTCGATAGGTAAAAGATTTTACTGAAGCGGCGAGGCGCCGAAGGGGGATGAACCCCAAGTCCTTCGAATATCATGCGCCGAAGTCAGTCGCGGAGGCTTCATCGCTCGCGGAAGAGTATGGGATGGATGCGAAGTTCCTGGCTGGTGGACAGAGTCTTATCCCGCTGATGAAACTCAGGTTACTCTCGCCCTCCCATCTGATTGACCTCGGGAGGATTCCGGGTCTCTCATACATCAGGGACGAAGGGAACCACCTTGCGATCGGGGCCATGGAGAGAATAGCCGGGATAGCCCGCTCCGACCTGGTCAGGAGGCAGTGCCCAATCCTGAGCCAATGCGCCCACCAGATTGCCGACCCACTCGTCCGCAATATGGGCACCATTGGAGGCAATCTATCTCACGCCGACCCGACAAACGACATGCCTGCGGTCATGGTGGCGGCGGGCGCCAGCATCGTAGTCGCTTCTGGCCAAGGAAGTAGGGTCATTCCAGCCGGAGACTTCTTCGTGGACACGTTCACCACCGCGCTGAAGGGAACGGAGGTACTCGTCGAAGTGAAGATACCGATTGGGCCGACTCGGCGAGGAGCGTATTTGAAACTGGAGAGGCAGGCAGGCGACTTCGGAATTGTTGGAGTCGCGGCGGTACTGGAGATGTCTTCGGATGGCAGGTGTTTGGCAGCTAGGATAGCCCTCACGGGCGTCGGCCCCACCGTGGTGAAGGCGACAAGAGCAGAAGAGATTCTGAAAGGAGTCGAGCTAGACAAGAACACAATCGACCGGGCCTCGAGGGCCGCGGCTGAGGAAGCCCAGCCCTCCGGTGACCTGAGAGGTTCGGCCGAGTATAAACGCGCGATGGTTGAAGTCATGACCTCGAGGACAATCCAAGCGGCGGCGAGAAGGCGAGCAGAAAGATGACCAAGGTCCGGGTATCCATGGAGGTGAACCAGCAGATGAGAGATGCCCAGATTGAGCCGAGGATGCTTCTCGTCAGCTTCCTGAGGGAAGAGCTGGGCCTTACGGGGACGCACGTCGGCTGCGAAACGACAAACTGCGGTGCTTGCACGGTCTTGCTCGACGGTCGGGGCGTGAAGTCGTGCACGGTCCTAGCCTTACAGGCTGAAGGAAAGAAGGTGACTACGATCGAGGGGATAGGAACAGCTGAGAACCTCAACCCCATCCAGCTTGCCTTCTGGGAGAAGCACGGACTACAGTGCGGCTTCTGCACTCCAGGGATGATACTGGCCTCCTACGAGCTTCTAGAAGCTGAGCCGGACCCGGACGAGAAGGTGATCAGGGAAGCACTCTCGGGCAATCTCTGCAGGTGCACTGGGTATGTGAACATAATCAAATCTGTGAAGTATGCAGCGAAACTGCGAAAGAAGGGCATGCGCGGCTTGAGAAAGGGAGCGGCTTGACGAGAGAGAGAGTTCATCCGCCACTGAACGGCTAAATTTTCGAATCGCGAGAAATGTTTCAATGCCTTCCGTAGACGAGCAGATTCTCGCTGAACTACGCGAAATCAAGAGGCTGCTCACACCAGCGCCGCCCGCGCCTCCGGCGGCGCCCAAGGGCTTGATTGAGGAGTTCAAGGTGTTCCTCTCGCAGTACAAGGTGCTTGGGTTGGCGGTGGCTTTCATTCTCGGAGTCTACTTGGGTGCACTTGTCAAGGCACTGGTGACCGACCTGATTCTGCCGATACTTTCATTCGTCCTTCCACCCGGACAGGATTTCAACACGTATGAGGTGGGGCCGTTCCGGGTGGGAGACTTCGCAAACGCGCTCCTTACATTCATAATCGTCGCCTTCGTAATCTTCCTCATCGTGAAAGTCTCCAAGCGATACAAGATCGAGTAGCTCTGGAGCTCTTTCCTCCTCGATGGGGAGAAGATCCACTCAGACCGGCTTTTGTTGGGGGAGGGTCAGTTGTGAGGGTTCAGGCTTCGGCATCGGTTGTCCCGAGATGATAGCCGCGGCCCGCTTGCCCAGGTCTGTTATCACGTACCTGCTTGGTTCGCCAAAGAGGTCCGTCTTGTAAGTCACGAAGCCGAGAGACAGAAGTTGTCTTACAGCCCAAATCGCCAGCCACCCTGAGTCGTTCCCGAGCACTTCACTAACCTCTGGATTGCTCAGTCCCTCGCTGCTCCCGGCTATTGCCTTCAGGAGAGTGGAGAGCTGAGGGGAACGGGACACCTTCCTGAGCGTCCGTCGCTGCGTCTTCTGGTCCGTCGGCCAGACCCAGATCCCCCCCTTCACGTCGGGTGGCGGTGAATTCTTCGTTGATAAACGCTCTGCGGTTTGAGGTGAATCACGGAGATTGAATCACTTTTACGATTAAGTGAATTGTTTTGCGTCTGTCTGGAGAAAAGAATGCGTGGCGCACGGTGCCTTGGTTCCGATGGAAACCGTAACCGAGTACGCAGACCGCAAGACGGAGCTCGAGGGGAAGATAGGGTCTCTGGAGACTGAACGCAACTCGCTTCTCGGCGATATCGTGACGCTCAAGGAGAGGATATCGACGCTGGAGCTGGAGAAGGCGGTGAATATGCTGGAGGGCGAGGTCCAGGCGCTCAGGACTGAGAAAGCCGTTCTGGAAGAGAAGGCAGCGAAGTTCAGCGAAGAAACATTCGAAGTGGAATCTCAGGGGTCCGAGGGCCTTCAGGTCTAACTAACGCAGTCTCGTGGCTTTCTGCTCGAGTTCTTCCCTCTCTTTTCTCAGGTACTTGACGTACGTCTCGAGCTCGTCCAATTTCGTCTCAAGCTGCTTGAGTTCGGTGTCTTTCTGAGTCTTCTCGAGGAAGGTCTGTAGCCTCTCCTGCTCTTTAGCCATCGCCTGGACCCTCGATTTCAGTTCTTCGTTGTCAACCGCGACCGCCTTGAGCTCTCGCTGAATGCCATGGAGCTCTTCCGCCGCGACGATCAGGTAGCGCTGTCGGCTCAGGACGGCGGGGAATTTGGTCCCGCATTTGGAGCAGGTGTACATCCCGACCTTCCTTTCGGTCAAGCCGCGTTCTCCTTTGGCCGGTTCCACAATCACCGTGAAGAATCTGGAAGGCGCTTCCTCTTTGTTACCGCACTTCGGGCAGGCAGGCAAACGAGCTTCTCTCATCCTTTCTTGTTGCGTTAAAAGCTTCCTACTGTTCTCGGATAGATTCGAGTTCCGAGACTGCCGACCATAGTGTGACTCTGGCGAAAGAGGGCATGTTAGGGTCCTGCGCGACTTCGTCGAGGAGGCTTATCGCGTTGGCTGCTCTCACGGCGAGGCTCTGCTTCGGGTCCTGGAGCATCAAGATTGAGTCCTTGACTATCTTCCGGATGTTCCTGGGCGTTATGTTCGAGTCGGCTATCTGCTGGAGCGTCGTGGTTGCCTTCGCCAGTTTCGCGTCGTTCTCCTGCTGCTTCTTAATCTTGGTACTCGTAGTTTAATCACCGTGGTCGGTGCCTTCTTCGCTTCCTTTGGACGGGATATGTGCTTTTCTGTCGTCGAGGTCAAACTGATTTTTATAACTATGGGGTTGGTGCTTCATTCGCTTGAGTAGAGCTTCAAAGGAGAAGATGCGGATCACGGTTGAACTTGTTCGACGAGGCGCAACCCTCCTAAAGGAACCCTGTACTGTTTGTGGCGGTGTCCAAGTAAGGTACCACGGAAAGGTCATCTGCACGAGTCACGACGACCTCTCTGGAGTCCTCACCACGGAAGTGGTTACGTACGAGGCTGTGGCCTCGTCTCTCCGCACGCTTCTACTCTCGAAGGCGAGGGAAGCTGCTGACCTGCTGGAGAAGGAGCAGGACACACTCAAGCAGGACCAGCTGGTCTCGCTCATCTCGAAGTATGTGGAGTTACTCCAAAAGCTACCCGAGCATCGCTGAGATACACCTTAAATGAGTGGCGGAGAGGGATCTGCATCTT
>Ga0209802_1001421_pt1 | contig 17855 bp, 19 predicted proteins | sample GraSoiAngelo_129_FD_185886 | JGI IMG/M metagenome (GOLD analysis project Ga0209802, IMG submission 185886) | Grasslands soil microbial communities from the Angelo Coastal Reserve, California, USA - 14_0927_12_40cm (SPAdes) (version 2) | ecosystem: Environmental > Terrestrial > Soil > Grasslands ... | reverse complement strand
GTGTTACTATACTGCAATAAAATGCAGTAGAAAAAACAACAATGCAAACCAATATGAATTTCCCGACCTACGTATTCGCGACCGTCAATTCGGGCCGCGCTACGAAAGTGGTCGAGGAGCTAAAGCGCAACAGCCAGATTGACATCATCGCACCGGTCACAGGCAGATATGACCTAGTCTTACGCCTAAAGCCAAACACTCCACACAACATCTACCAGACAGTCAAAGAAATCCGCGAGATCAGCGACGTACGGACAACCGACACTCACACCGGCTTCGACGGTATGCAGCCGACCAAGAAGCTCGAGAGCCAGATGGCCCTCGGCGTTTCTATATTGACCTGTGAGCACAACACCAGCGAGAGCGTCATCAAGCAGCTCAGCAACATCCCAGGCTTCATCGAAGCATCCACAGTACCCGGACAGTTCGACATAGTCGCACTCTGGCAAGCAAAAACCTCTGAAGACATCGTGAAGAATTCCGTTGAGAGAGTTACTAATCTCCCGGGTATCTTCAAGAGCGAGACACTTCTCGCTTATGCACCGTTCTTCAAAGCGTAATCATCCAGTATAGCTCCGTCGACCTTCCCCCCTTTTTTGTGGGTCCGAAAGGATATCCGGCTAATCCTTGTTTCCGGTTCTAGGTTAACAGCCTTCGACCCTATTCTGACCGGAAGTCCATCATGCGCACCTGCAACGATTGGAGATTCACGACCGGCAAGAGCCCTGGCTGCGGCACCAGCCCCATACGCTTCTGATAATCAGTCTGTCCCTGCCACGCTCCACTATTCACAATCGTCGTCCCACGATAAACCCCCGACCCCGGCACGTGAATATGCCCGGACTGGAACACGTCCGGAACATGCTCTACCACCAGCCAATCCTCCATCTCCGGCCCGATAGGGGTAGACTTGCCATACTCTGGCGCCAGATGCCTCGCCCGCAGCTGATACTCCATAACCTCCACAGGCCGCTGATAATCAAAACCTGGCGCCGAACTCAGGATATCCATTAGACTCGTGCCGTGGAACAGCAAAAAATCAACACCCTCCAGACGCACCTCCGAAGGATCACCTAGCGACACGACCCGTCGCGAATCATACACAGGACCTGCGAAATCCCGGGAAATAGCGGGCTGAGGCAATGCCTGTCTAACCGCATCGTGATTTCCCGGAATCAGAACAACCTCCATGTGCTCTGGGATCTCTCCGACAAACTTCGCGGCCAAGCGATATTGCTCGTGGATATCGGCGACTTTCAAGTCCACCTCCTGCCGTGGATACACTCCAATCCCGTCTACCAGATCACCTCCAATCAGAACATACTTGACGTGATCAGAAGTGTGCCGTTGGTCTGGATCGCCGACCTCGCCCTTCAGCCAACCCAGGACCCTGCGAAAAGCATCCTCCATGAACACCTTACTACCGACATGAACATCCGAGACAAGAACCGCGTAGACCTCCTCACTTGCGTGGCCAGGTTTGTGATCTGGGATCTCTGGCAAGACAATATTCTCGGCGATCAGCAACTTCCCCGAGCTCTTCCGCGTCTCCAGGAACAATACCTGGTCCCGTGAAATACGACGAGCGGTCTGCCAGACTGACGGATTCGAATCTCCCACTAGGACAGTCGCTTCATCATCATAGTCATCGACCGTCAGAAAGATGCGGTTCCCCTTCTCCCGCTTCTCCACCACCATGCAGACAAATCGTCCTCTTCCATTCGACCCTCCCGCAAGAGCATCGGCAATCGTCCCGGCACTCCTCGTGTCAATCCTCTGTCGGAATAGAGCACTCATCTTCTCGAACCGGTTGCGGAAGTATCGGAGAAAATCGTCAAGGGCCCCCGTCGTTCCCAGCTTCCCAGTTGGGTCGAAAACCACCTCAAGCCTCGACTCTCGATCCTCGGCGAACCTTCGCCCGTGTCCCAACCCTTCAACGAGGGTAGCTGGAGCCGCCGATAGATCCAGGTGTTCAGCCGCCTTCAGAACTAGATCTGCGCTGATGAAGAGCGGCCTCGGCTGAGCCAGGCTCGCCATTTTCAAGACCTCGTCCACTAGGGGACTGAGCGACTCGTCACGGCCCTTCTCAACGAGGGTCTTGAAGGCCTCGGACTCCATCTGGAACCCTGCCTCCAGTATGGTCCCTACAGCTCTTCGCATCTCCTCAGACAAGCCGAAATGCCCTTGCCTGGGCCCAAGTGAGGCTTCCAGATTTATGCTGTTGTTGGGAAGACGCTACCTCGTTATCGTGAGGTCGGAGATGTCCACTGAGATCTCACACATTCTGTTCAAGGCAATCGTGACCGCCACCAAATGATTGACCAGTGGCCTCGCTGAGCCAGCGACTCGCGCCTCAGCCTCGGAAAGCTGCTTCTTGGTATCTTTGAACCGGGGTCCAACAGACGATGCTAATTTCAGGTCCCGAGAGAGTACCGAGCCTACTGCGTCCCGATACATTGCGTTCACCGACGCCCCAATCTTCTCTAGTAATGCCTGTTCCTCCTTTGGAATTGTTACACCATCTTGCGTATTCTCAGCTATCGTTACTGAGTAGTCGGCGAAGGTTTCGATGTAGCTTGCAAGTAGTCGGAAGTCGAGGCAGTCCACTGAGGAGACCTTGATCTTCTCAAGAAGATACGTGTCTGAAATTGCTGCCCGGACAAGCCGGACTAGCAGGAAGTACCAGCGGTCAACCTCTTCATCTCTCTCCACAACTCCCTTGGCCAGTGCACCGTTTGATGAGACAAACGCCTGAACAGAATCCAGCTGCATCGGCATGGAGAGCATCTCAAGACGGCGTAGAATTCTCTCAGGGTTGAGCAACGAGGGTTCGACGAGGCATTGAAGAACTATTTTCTTCGAATCTTCTTCCAGGACCTCCAGTCCTACGAGCCGTTTGGTTGTCCGTCTCACTTCGTCTCGCATATCCGGAGAGAGGGTGTCTTTTGATTGGACTCTGATTATGTCGTAGCCTAGCAAGTATCTTTCGATAATCTCTCGCCTGACGAATGGGGAAGCATCCAATACTACCTCGAGTGGGGCTCTCTCCTCGTCTATCTTAGGGGATAACAACAGTCTTCCATCCTGCCGCTCTTCATAGGAGACGACGGATCCTGCCCCGAGTCCGACTCGTTTGGCCCATGCTTTCGGAATGGTGACGAGAAAAGTGCCATCTGGAGTTCGTTGTAGTTTCCGTAATTCCAACTAGGATGACCCATCTTCTTGGTATGGCAATGAAGAATTTTAGGGTTTAGCTGAAGCTACTATGATGAGGTCGGTAACTCTAGAGTTTCCAGCTTGCTTCCACCATTCAGATGCTGGTAGCCCAGCCGCAAGACCTCTTCAGTATTACGTCCTTTCAGCGCACTGAGAGCGACCTGCGGTATGCCTGGAAAGAGCCTGGAAACTAGCGCCTTCCCTTCTTCCAGTTGGCTCTCATTAGATTTGTCGACTTTGTTGATGCAGACTAGAAGCGGAACGTTAGGGGCGATCTGTTTCAAGATCTGGCTTGACGCGTTGATTTTCCGAAAGACTATTTCTTCTTCCTCGCTGATGTCGATGAATAATAGAATGAGGTCGGAGTTAGTTATCTCGCCGAGGGTAGTGTTGAAGGCTTTGAGAATTATAGGATGCATGTCTTCGATAAATCCGATGCTGTCGACCAGGATGAAACTGAACGCGTCCGTCCCACTGTTATAGTCGACCCTTCGGGCGTATGTTGACAACGTTGTGAATGGACCTAGTCCGGTAACTTTGTGCTCTGAAACAACCCGGTTGAAAAAGGTCGTCTTCCCGCTCTGTGTGTAACCTGCTAGCGCGACTATTGGGAATCCAAGCTCTCTACGGTGTTCCCTGAGAGTTTTGCTCTTCGCATTTACGTCCTTCAGCTCCTTCTCTACGTGAGAGATCCTTTTCCGGGCTCCTCTCTCGTAATCAGCATACGGGTACTCTCCCGGACCACTCCAGCCGACCTGTTCTCCGAGGATACCTTTCAATCTCAGAAACTCTTTGCCCCAGGAGAAAGTGTACTTGAGTTTAGCTAGCTCGATTTGCAGTTTCGCCTCTTTCGTCATTGCGCGCCGGTCGAATACCTCTAGGATCAGCATGTTCCGGTCTATGACACTGATGTCAGTTCCCCCTAGGACCTTCTGAATCTTGAAGACCTGGGAGCCGGGCAGTCTGTTCGCGAACAGGACCGCCTCTATTTTTTTCTCTGAGGTTAGCTGTTTAACCTCGTCGAGCTTTCCGGGTCCGATACAGTATGTGTGGTGTAGGCTCTTTCGGTGTTGGATTACTGTATCGACCACGTCGTAGCCGATGCTTCGGGCCATGGTCTTGACTTCGTCTGCCCTAGATGGAGCGGTGGGGACGACGCACTCGACTACAATGGACCGCACTGCAGAAGACCGACTCTCTCTAGAAGAGCCCTGCGTTATTTGAACATCCTGTGTCTCAACACTGCGCTTACTGAACTCTGATTTCCACGCCGACCGTGCGCTTGATCAAATCTGCCAAGAGGTCGACCTGAGCCTTGCCACCCTTGCGCGTCGGAATCGAGACCACCAGAGGAAGTTCGATCTCTTTCTTGCTTTTTCCCAATCTGTCTTTGATCCAGTCGAAGACAGGCTCTGTCGCAATCACTAGCGAGACGAGTTGTTTCGCTTTGATCTCGTCAAATGTCTTTACCGCTTCTTCTTGGGATTTGACGACCCATGTGTTCTTGACGCCACCCAGTTTGAAGTAGATACTCGTCTCCTTGTCGGCCATGACCCCAATCTTGCCCATGTCCATTTCCTACTTGAAGATCCAGCCTGTCTCTCTGGACCAGAAGAGAAGATCAAGATCGGCTATAGGTATGCCTATCTCTGCCGCGAATCTTCGAAGCTTCTCTTCAATTTCCAGATATCGCTTCTTTGTGATGGTCGCGGGTATCTCTGGGATGACTCCGAGCCGGTTCAGGTTTCGCAGGATGTGTCTGTCGAGGATAGCGAACTCCTCTCCCAGTCCGATGTTCCTTAGAAAGTGGCTTGCTTCCTTGTAGCCGAGGCCCTTGACGCTTTCGACAAACCATTCGCGGAGCTCGAAGGGATTGTAGAAGCTCGTGATTCGAGATTTCAGCTGCAACTTGCCATCATTCGAGAACATGTCCCTGGCTTCAACTATGTACTTCGCTTTGCTGTCTGAGAACCTAACACTCTTCAAGAGTGGCTCAAGCTCGGAAGGCTGGCCCTTGAGAAGCAGAGTTCGCTCTTTGAGCGCTGTGACTGCTTCCCAGCAGACTTTAGCGGACGATTGAGGCGTTAGAAGGCAGAAGCAGAGTTCCGCAAAAACTTCCTCATCTTTCCATTGCATCACTTGTCTGAATTCTGCGAGTCGTTTCTGAATTGCCTCCTTTCTCTCTTGATAGAGCACCTGCAGTGCTTGGATCGCGCTCTCCTCTCTTACCACCGTCATCTCTGGGTTAGAACTGTTTGAGAACATCTTGTTTGTCCATGATGCGTACGCAGTAGAAGCATCGCAATCTCAAAGGGTCCTGTCGTTCTACCAAGAACTTCGGCTCAACCGGCTCTCCTGCATTAGAAACACACGCTGGATTCGCACATCTGACTATCCCTCTTATTGACTCTGGAAGCTTGACACGGGTCTTCTCAGCCACCTCATAGTCTCGTATGATGTTGATCGTCGCGCTCGGCGCGATCAAGGCAATCTTGTCAACTTCACCCGGTTTAAGTTCACGGTTTTCCACCTTGACAATGTCCTTCTTACTGTCTGCCTTCGATGACACGTTCATTGCAACGCTGACGATATGCCCCTCACCGCCACCGATGCCTAGAATTTTCAGAACATCAAGAGCGTGACCCGCAGAGATATGGTCGATGACAGACCCGTTACGGATCTTCTTGACGTAGAGCTCTTTGGCCCCGCTTGCCTTGGACAACTCTAGCATCACATCCCGGTCCTTCACTCTTAATTCCTTGCCTGCTATCCAGACCAATCATGACAGTAGAATCCCATATTGTCAGAGTTGGGACCAAGAAGGAAGGCGAAATTCTAGACATCACCGAGAAGGTACAGGCTATTGTCGACAAAGGGACGATAAAGAACGGCGTCGTTTTCCTCTTCGTACTAGGATCCACCGCCGCGCTTACAACCATCGAGTATGAGCCTGGGCTACTCATTGACATGTTATCCGCTTTGGAAAGGGTCGCCCCAAGGGATGGGTCTTGCGAACATGAGAGTTGATGGCATGACGGAAACGGTCATTCTCACATCAGAGCTTCGCTGATCGGACCTGATCTGTCCGTGCCTTTCGAAGGAAAGAATTTGATGCTTGGAACTTGGCAACAGATCATCTTCATTGAATTTGATGTCCGACCGCGTGATCGAACAATCATCGTTCATTCAATTGGTGAATAGTCGACTCCCGTACCCCTCTCTTTCCGCTGGAAAACCACTTGCGAAGTGATTCAAGCGTAGTCCCAATGATTACTTTGTAGTGGATCATCGTTGATAGTATACAGGATAACCTAAATCTACGAAAGCCGCTGTTGACCAACTGGAGTAATAATCACAACAGACCAACCTACTCTTTCCTCTCCCATCAAATCTTTGCACTGGAAACTCGGGGGTGGGTGTGACTGGTTTGGTGGGTCCACTCGAAATCCATGTACGGGAACGCTTAATTCCACTGGAACAAGGGCCGCTTGAATCACCTAGAAGTGTTCTCAAAGCTTGTCGCAGCAAGGACTAGATCTCATCTTCGAACAGGTTCTCTCAGGAGGACAGATCTTCAAAGACAGAAATCTCCTAAGACACGACTACATGCCCACAAGCCTGCCCCATCGAGAAGAGCAGATCCGACGCCTCGGCTCTGTCTTAGCGCCCGCACTTTCAAAGGAGCGAGTCTCCAACATCTTCGCTTATGGAAAGACCGGGACGGGAAAGACGATTGTCGCAAGATTCGTCTTGGATAGACTGCAGAAGAAAGCAAGAGACTACGGCCGCGCTGTGGATACTAGCTATGTGAATTGTCGGCTCGCCGGCACGAACTATCGTGTTATCGCTGATCTCTGCCGTGCGCTAGACCAGGAGGTCCCGTTTACCGGGCTCGCTGTGGGAGAACTGGTGGATCGATTGAGGGATGCTTTGCAGTCGCGGGGTTCCGCGTTTCTGGTTGTCTTGGACGAGATTGATGCTCTCGTCAAGAGGAGCGAGGATGATAGTCTCCTGTACGAGTTGACGAGGATCAACGAGAGCCTGGAAGGGGGATGGATTGGCGTCATCGGGATCTCAAACGACCTTCACTTCAAGGATTTCTTGGACCCTCGAGTCCTAAGCTCTCTGGGAGAGGAAGAGCTGATTTTCAAACCGTACTCGTCAGATGAACTGTACGATATTTTGAGGGATCGCGCAGAGGCCGCGTTTCAGCCCGGAGCCTTGGAAGAGGGTGCCTTACGACTCTGCGCAGCCATGGCGGCGGGCGAGCACGGTGATGCTAGAAGGGCGCTTGACCTTCTCAGAGTTGCTGGTGAAATTGGGGAGAGAGGGAGGGAGAAGGGGGTTTTGGAGTCTCATGTCCGTTTGGCGCAGCAGAAGGTGGAACATGATAGGGTGACGGAGGTCTTGTCTTCGTTGCCGCTTCATTCCAGAATCCTCCTCATTGCGATCCTACACTCTGAGAGCGCGAAGAAAGAGAGCTTGGTTACTGGCGATGTGTACGAGGTGTACCGTGAGTTGTGTGGTGCTGCGGCCGTGGAGTCGTTGACTCAGAGACGGGTGAGTGGATTGTTAAACGAGCTGGATCTCATGGGAATCGTTAATGCGCGTGTTGTCAGCTTCGGTCGGTACGGGCGGACGAAGAAGATCCGGTTGGGAGTCGAGCCGCGCGCAGTCACGTCTACGTTTGGGAGCGATGGGCTCGTGAGAGGGCTCTTACAATATGCGCCGAAGAGTCTCCCGAAACAGCGCGGTAACTAGCTGTATCGGGATCGACGATGGACCGTTTCTACCCAAGAGACTAGGTGGGTCGAAGGCCCCACTGGTCGCGGTGCAGCTGAAGGGTCCACATCTGGTGAAGGCTAGGGTTGCATCGATAAGCGTTGACGGATTGGACGCCACCGCCACTGCGTTGAGAATCCTCGGCTCTCTTCCGGTGCGAGATTCTCCGATTCTGCTAGCCGGTGCAACATTCGCGGGCTTCAACGTCATCAACCCTAGAGTATTGCAGAGAAAATTCAGAACGCCCACGGTCGTCGTAATTGGGTCGCGACCCAATAACAGAGCTGTGAAACGCGCATTGCTAGGGCATTTTCCAGACTGGAGAAGAAGGTGGCGGATCCTATCCGGGCTGGGTCCGCTGCATCAGGTACGAACATTCCAGAACGAGGGTCCGATCTTCTATGAAGCGTTTGGCTGCGAAGACAATGAAGCAAGAAGGATCTTGAAAGAGTGGTCATATGTCTCAAGAATTCCAGAGCCCCTGCGTGTCGCCGGGCTGGTCGCTAGAGGACTGTTCCCAGCGCAACCTCTCGACTAGGCTCTAGGTTACAGGAGCCTTTAGTCGTCCTCTGGACGCTAGTGTGGACGCTCACTGGTAGCGTTGATTGGAGACTCGGGAGAAAAGCCGGATGCTGGGAAAAGAGAACTCGAAAGAGAACAAACTCAACGAGTATTTCCGCCGCAGATGCTCCAACTATGAACGGTTTCTATGCGATCGCGTATGGGAATGCGCATTGTGCGCGAAACAGGCCGGTAAAGTGGAGACATTGGAATTGTCCACGGTTACAAAGGTCGAGATGTTGAGGCGGAGGTGAGACGATGGAGGCATTGAGGGAGGAGGAGGTCCTGCAGCTGGAAGAGGAGTTGCTGAGGAGATTGGAAGAGAAGCTTACACCGTTGGTAGAGCGTGCGGCAGTAGATGCAGCGAAGGTAGCGATGCACCAGTTGAGGCTGGACTTGATGAGTCACATTAGCAGGCACGAGGATACAATAAGACGGATGAAACGGACCGAAACCGCGCTGAACCATATCCCTACGACAAGATAGGCGCTTCCTCTAAAGGCCCTTCAATGGGTCTGGGCTGAGCACGGATTCGAAGACAAACTAGCTTCTCGCGCGTTCTTTCAACCAGAGGGTTGCGCTATTTCTTGCAGCTGTGGCAGAGAGGACTCTTGTTGATGACACCCTTAGTGGTGACACATTCTGTGCAGAGATGTTTTCGACAGGAGCTGCATAATCGAGTGTGTTCGTGACAAATGACCGCCCCGCATTCTTCGCAGATCGCCTGGGTAGCCTTGTCGCATAAGTTGCATTTCCGCGTCTCATCCCAGATTATCTTACTGGTCGCCGCTTGGAGGATCTTTCGATAGGAACGGCCGAGAGCGACTAATTCGGCTGTTACGATCGGTATGTGCAGGAGCTTGATATCGGACACGGAAATATCGTCGGGGTGCGCCCCTGACTCTCTTCCAATAATCTCACCCGTGTGCGCTCTGATGGAATCCTCGGCGACCCCTGCGGGAGCGACGGTCACCGTATTCTTCATTTCAAGCTCAGGAGGAAGATGCGGCATCGAACCGGTGGAGGATTCTATTTCCAGACAGTCCACGAAAAGGCCTGATCCAGGCAGATTCTTCAGCTCGCCCTCGAACAGTCCCGCGTCACACTCTCTTCCATCCACTCCATCAAAGACTATCACTCCCTTCGCCTTCCTCTTCTTCCCATGATTCAACGTGAAGTCAGCGAAGAAGTATGGGCGGAACTCGAGTTTGGGCATCGAGGTAAGCTTGAGCACGCTACCGTTCTCGAGACCGTAAGCTAGAATCTTCGACGCGACAGTACGAGATACAGGTAGGGTCCCAGGGACTCTCTGTCGTTCGGGAGGCTTGATCTTCTCGACTCGTTCTTTCAGCTTGGCTAGGTCCCAGAGTTCGACTCCCAATTTTCGAGCGATGAACTCTGCATCCCCTGTGAAGCCTTTGGGAGAGACGTAGATCCCGCTTGTCAGTCCAGCGCTTCTGAGTCGGTTTACAAAGCCTTCAACCTCGCGTCCGTTGACTTGGCGGTCTCCTTCCCAACATTCGAAGGCTACTTTCTGGGTCTTCTTGCCTTGCGTGCGTGACGCTATGATGTCAACAAAGTGGTCGTCAGAGTCGCCTGCTTGGACATTCTTCTCGACGTTGAAGCCTTCGACTCGGCATACGTCTGAGACCATGTCAAGTACGAAATTGTTGGAGTTTGAGTTCGTTTGGCTGGCCATAGCGGTTCGGACGGCCTCGAATTCGAGTGGGTCTAAGATTCCGAATAAGGCTAGTGTAACCCTCTGGCAATTCTGATGCGAAGAACACGTGGTCCAATTTCGAAGCTGCATGCTGTCGTTACTTCACAGGAAGGACAGGGAAAGACGTAAGCCGTGGATACGAAACTGTATCCGCTCAAGACCTTGAGTAGAACAACCAACTGGCGAGAAGGGACTAGGGCGTCAGTCAAGGATATCTTGAAAGATCCGATAGTTTCGAGGCTCCTTTCAAGGAGTAATCTGACCCGAGCTCAGTTTGAAACGCTCATTATGGACCAACTAGGGCATGATATGGCTAACAAACAACTGACAAGAGCCGAAATGGCTCAGCTGGTGCGTAATCAGAAGGGAATAAGCCGAGGCGCGTTGAATAGGACGCTCAGGCAGGGGAGAGAAAATGTTTCAGAGGCAATTCACACGATCCTGCTTCTTGGATACGGAGGATTGATCGATAGTCCCGCTCTGGCACCGTTCGTCGAAGCGTCGGAGCTGCTGAAGAGTCAGATGACACAGTTTGAAGAGCTCGCTAAGGACAATCCTAAGCTGTACGGCGAGCGGGTAGATGCAATCATCGAGGATTTGGAGGGGGCGTTCCAGGCATTGTATGGGAAACGTGTGACGCGTGACGTCACGTAGCATTGAGTGCATCACGCCACATCACACCTGACTGGAGACTATCAAAACAGGAGGAGAGTGAATCAAGGCACAGATTTCCTCGTGATGCGTCACGTGGTGACATCACCCGGTTGACGTCAACGTGCAACGCTGGAGTCACGGAAACATCACGAATGACTCCCTTTCGGGGTGTACTCGACATTCTACTCAAGTTAACGTTAAATGCTGACTCGCCGTAATGTGATGTCACATAGTCGTGCGCGTGATGTCACACTAATGCTTGGACTTCGCCGAAAGAAGATGGACGATCTAGGGGGTAATGGAAATAGTGATGTTGCAAGACTCTTCTTCGACTCGTTTTCAAAGCGAGTCGGGATCGTTGAGGACGACCTGAAGGCGATGTCTACTGAGATTCACAAGCTGAAAGGGTCGATGGAACGGAGCCAGATATCAGATCTCGTCCTTCTCGAGCGACTTCAGAAGGCGGAAGGGCTTGTTAGAGAATCTCTCAATTGGACAAAGGAGGCAGCCGAAATTTGGAGTCGGGTGAAGGAAATGCCGGCGACGAGAGAGAGTGCCTCCGTAGTGACGGATGAATCATTGGAGGGACCCGTCAGGATTGATCTTGAAGAAGCAGCTCTCTCTCGACGTGTTCTCGCCTCCGCGCCAGAATTGGGAACCCTTCCTTCGATTACTACTCCGACTGAATTGCAAGTCTTGACCATGCTGGCGAATGAGGGGCCTAAGTCGGCTCCCGAGATTGGTCGGGTTGTGGGGCGTTCGAGGGAGCATACGGCTCGCTTGATGAAGAAGCTGTACGAGGAGGGCTACATCCGGAGGGACCAGACGAGGATTCCGTTCAGATATTCCTTAGTGGAAAGGGTCAAACAGACTTTCAAGAAGCAAGAGACTAGGGACGGAGAGAAAGAATCGATCTCGATTCCTCAACCTTGACCCTGTAACTGACGTTGCGGCCTGTCTCTGTTCTGTCTAAAACGCCCCTCTCAACGAGCCGTACCAGGTACGTTGAGACGGTGCTGAGAGGGATCTTTTCTGTAAAGGAGGTTTCGAAAGCCTTCTTCGCGTCGGAAGCAGAAAACTCTCTCTGCTTAAGCTCGGATATTATCGTGCTCGCGAGTCTGTCAAACTTCCGCGGGGAGACACTGAGCGCTGTGGCGGTCCCCCGCGGCGTGCCGGCCATCACTTCTACAAGGTCGAGTAGCTTTCCGACCTTTTCGCGCGTGACTTGTCCATCGATAGTTATCGAGTGTCGGACGCCGTCATCGTCATAGAATTCTAGTTTGAATCGCCGGGGTTTCACGTTACTGGCACTCGTCTCTAAGGAGGGAGTTTCACTGTTCGCGGTTCACATGTAGAAAAGCGCTTCTCCTCACGCAGCTTGGTGGATAGTGAATCGATACGCACGTCCTACGGTGCGGTTTCCAATGGTTCCAGTGGAAACAGAGGGGTGGTTGAGCTTGTTCACCAGTAGTGAAGCCGTTCTGTTATCTTCTAGGACGGTGGCGGACTGTTAGGGTTGGACCCGGCGCCAGTATCGGGGGCTTTCGGAAGGTTTTGTTGTGGAGGGGGAGGTGGTGCGGCGTAGAACGATTGCATCTCCTTCTCCTTCCTTCGCTGGCTGCGCCGCCTGATCAGTCTGTAGGTCTCGATGACGGGCGTGATGAGTAGTGGGATCAGGAGCAGAAGGGAATACGGCTGGAAGTCAGTGAAGGTGCGGGAGAATTGAGTTAAGGGTCCGGAGAGGGAAGTTATCTCAGTGGGGTCCGTATTGATGTTGTAGGAGATCTTTGTACTGTTAGGTGCTGTCCAGAAAAAGTTCACCGTGGCGGGAGAGAGAACGTACACTCCGCTGCTTGTCGTCGTAACGGTGTAGCTCATTGTCAGACTGTTACCAGGTGTGAGTATCGAAGCTTGGAGCGTCTGGGCTCCACTGGGAGAAATCTGTAGAGTTTGAGCGTAGCTGGACGAGGTTTGGGGATCTTTGATGTTCAAGTTGGTGACTGTTACGTTGTCAAGGTTCTGGATCGTGACGACTATGATGTGAGTGGTTCCGACGGGTCCAGTGTCGGGAGTACTGGTTTTCTGGATGACGACGTCTGGTGCGAAGGGATAGTTGAACCTCGCAACGAAGTCGGGCTGAGAGCTCGATGTTACGTCGAGGTAGTATGTTGATGTGGCGTTGTTGTAGAGGGGATTGGGAAAGAGGGGACTGTACAGGATAGTTCCTGGCTGGAAACTCATGCTGACGACGGACGCGTTAGCGGCTGGGTCTCCCACGATATTGTTCTGGAAGCCCAGGAGAGTCTTGAGGTCTAGCTGGTGGACTCCTCCTTTGAAGTACTGTCGTTGAAATTGGACGTTAAGGTCGAAGCTGAAACCTGTGATTGAGACTCCGTTGACTGTGATCGGTACTATTCCAACTGCCGCGAAGTATTTCAGGTTCTGAATTCTTGCAGGGCTTATGAGGTTTGAGAAGCTCTGGCTCGGAAGCAGAGCCATCAGTTTTGTCAGCGTGTCATAATTGGATAGTTCTGGGTTAGGGGCATAGATCGTTGCGGTGCCTTGTCCACCCATAGATAAGGAGAATATCGTTGTGAACTGGATTCCTAGTGCTTGGGAGAACTGGGCTTCGACTGCGGCGGACTCCGCGGCTGTGGTTTTTGGATCTCCTGTATAGACAGTGACAAGGGCGGGTTGTGATATGATCTGAAGCATCTGGTTTTGCTGTCCGTTACCGAGGGCTTGTGAATCGTTGTTGTTTACGATGAAGGCGGCTACGTTAGCGCCCGCATAGTTGTTGTCTTGAACGAGGCCCTTGCTAGAGAGGTCAAGATTCGTTAGCAGGAGAGTTGTGTTTGGCGCCCCGAGCATGCCGAGGGCAAGGTCTAGGCGTTGCTGGTACGGCCCTGGAACCGCGGCTTGGAATGGGGGAGACGTGGTCCCATAATGTGAGACACTAAAAATCGGTAAGAGCATGAGCAGCACGATGGCCGTTTTCAGAACGGGCCGGTCAACGATGGTCCGGTTCTTCTTCAATCCGTGCTTTCCATGAATCAACACGAACACGTACTTGACGAGGTCGATGCTACCCTGCCAGATCAGAGTCGCTGCGCGTCCAGAGATCGTCACTATTGCAAAGATCAGACCAGCATTCCGAACAAGTGTGAGCGTCACGCTCTGAATGAAAGCCGGATCTGTGGGGGATGAGGCTTGAAGAAAGAGGGGGAGGAAGTCGCTCGCCACTGGACCCGTCGCTGCGGCGATCAATGAGAACCCAGGTGGTGGAGGAGGGATGTTTGGAAAACTTCCCAACGTCACTCCTCGAAGGATGGAGAGTGCGGCCAATCCCATCGCTCCGAGAGTTGAGAGAAAGACGGCGAGACCCACCATGAATCCTCGTCCAATCTTACCCCCGGCGATGATTCCTCCCAACAGTCCAGCGGTGACCCAGAGCTGGAAGACTGGTGAGTAGGTCAGAGGATTGGTGAAGATGAGATACACTGCGACTATGAGAGTATTGAAGTGGACTCCAAGGACTGGTGAGAGCCAGTCGCTGACTCCTCGCAGTCCCGTGGGTAGTTGGGTGTACCCGATGTAGAGGACGAGTAGGTATGCGGCTGCCCATCCTATGTAACGGCCGAGGAAGACACCTTCGCTGCCATGGGGTAGAAGATAGATGGTCTTGGGGTCGTCGGGTCGCCGCTTGACCATCACATTTCCAACGCGGGTGTAGAGATAGAAGTAGAGTATTCCAGGGACCACACCGGCGATGATGAAGCCTAGAATAGCTGCGGAGAGGCTGGCAGACCGTGCCTTCTCGTAGTCTCTTGACGCGATTCTTTCTCTTATCCGAGAACCCTTGCTTCCGACAATCGCGCATCCAACTGTGAGGACGACAAGTAGGATAGGAAGAGGCTGGTAAGCTAGGAGGCCAGGAAACCAGGTGGGTAGCGTGGCTATGATGATGGTAGAGGTAAGAATTCCGATTGCGCGACTGACCGAACTGCATACGAGCGCAACAGTGGCTGCTCGACGAATCTCCTTGGGCGCCTCCTTCAGAGCCTGATAAGGCGGAACCTGGGCCACGCCGTGCCTCCTCTCAGAAACGGCCCTCTCGGAAACCGCGAAGAAAGGGATTCTGATACCCAAGTTGCCGTGTCAGACGTTCAGAAGCAAATCGAAATATGAGAATAGAGTATCCACAAGGCTCAGGTTATTGGGCAAGTGTCGTCCCAATTCAGTCCCGGCGAGATTAGCTCCATCATCATCGCCTGGTTAGTGCTATCAGTAGCAATTACCTACGGCAATTTTACCCGTCTCTTTACCGGAACGGGTAACCTCGAGGTTGTGATAGCCGGTTTCGTCGCGACGGCGACAGGGTTCATCATTCACGAGATGGGACATAAGTTTGTCGCGATAAGACGCGGATATGTCGCCCACTTCCGTCTCTGGATGTGGGGACTATTGCTGACGCTGTTCATCGTGGTATTTTCAGGAGGAGGTATCGTCTTTGGTGCTCCAGGGGCAGTCTACATTGCGCCCGCGGCGACAGCATACTACGGCTACGATTCTGCGACCCGACCTCGCGATCCGGAGGAGGAGAACATGGTAATCTCTGCGGCTGGACCGGGAATCAATCTGGCCTTCGCCGTTGCCTTTCTAGCAATGGTCCTCGCGGCCCCATTGGGAAGCTTCCTATCGACCATTGGCCAGTTCGGATTTGCGCTCAATGTGGGACTCGGCTCCTTCAACATGTTGCCCGTGCCACCGCTGGACGGTTCTAAGATATTCCGGAAGAACATCATAGTCGGGCTCGGACTAGCGCTTCCCCTCTGGGCAATGTTCCTGTTCCTCTTCGTTGGGATCTAGCGGACTACGAATGTAACTTCCTAAGAGTGAAACGATTAATTCTCTAATCGAAAGTCTCTCAACAAGTTGCTAGTCGAAGAGGTTGGCCTTACCGTTCTGTTCGTCCTGGCTTTTGCAAACGGGGCGAATGACGTTGGCAAAAGCGTAGCCTCACTAATGTCTAGCGCGGGACCAGGGGGTCCCAGGCTAGGCCGGCGACCTCTACTTTGGGGAGGTGTATTCAGCGGGCTAGGAAGCGTCTCTGCCATTCTGATTTCGGGAAGGCTGTTAACGGTATTCACTCCTCAAAGTATCCTCCGAAATACAACTGATTCATCTTTCATCTTGGCAGTCCTCATCGGAGCGACAATATGGATCTTGATAGCAACTCTCTTTCGGCTTCCCGTCTCTACAACTCACACAATCCTCGGGGCTGTTCTTTTGCAGGGGATCTTTCTGTTCGGCGTGTCAAGTCTGAAGTTGGATTTTCTAGCCATACGAGTACTGCTGCCGCTAGCAGCTGGACCCTTCGTTGCGCTTATCGCACTGAGTATTCTCGGTCGTCTAACCCGACGACCTCAAACTCAAGACAAGAAGAGTCCAAGGTTCGCGAAGATCTCTCACTGGGGTTCCGCGGCCGCCACTGCCTACGCAAGGGGAATCAACGATGCTCCAAAAATGGCCGCTCTCGGAGCCTTCTTTTTCCTCGCCGGATCGACTGACGCAGTTTTGGTTCCTTACTCGATTGTCGCTGCGGCGATTGTAGTCGGCTCGTTAGTGCTGGGGCATCGTGTAGCTCTAACCCTCGTCGATCGAGCAGTCCTACTTGATCATACCCAGAGGCTACAAGCCGGCCTCGCAACCGCAGCGTTGGTCTCTGCAGGAGCCTACCTTGGGGCTCCATTATCTACCACTCATGTCCACGCGGGGTCTACCGCAGGAATTGGCGGTCGGAAGGAAGTCATCGTATCTGCGTTGCGCGGTATGGTCTTGCTTTGGTTAGTGACATTGCCCGCCGCAGGTTTGCTTACTGTCACAGTCGCTATCCTAGTAGCAAGGCTCTAGACCCGCTAGACTGTGTCATGAACGACTCGATGTCAATGGTTTCGCTTTCACGACTCTAGCGCGATCGTCTGGTCAACACAAAATAGAGAATGGTCGAGCCCGCGGCCACGAAAGAGTACAATCCGACCCACACGCCTGTCACCAGCCAGGTGGGACTTTCAGCAACGATGACACTCCAGCTGATGGCTACCGCCACTAAGGCTAGAGACGGGAACACGGCGTCTAGGGGCAGTAATACTTTGATTCTTTCAGGGTCTTTCTGTTGAGTGGCCCATCCCGTGGCTAGGCATGTCGCTAGAAACAATGCTGCGAATGTCTGCAGAGTGGATACATACACTTTCCAGGGCCAGAACTCTTGCTGGGCCAAACCCGGGACCAGCAACATCATGATTCCGAAGATTCCAACAGCGCTGGTCTGAATCCCGAAGAACAGTCGGGCACCCCTTGGCATTGTCGACGTGGGAGTCTCCGCTTGTCTGCGACGCCATCCATATCGTTGCAATAGAAGTAGGCAACCGGCTGCGGCGATTAGGAAATATCCCGTCCATGCCCAGGTCGAGGCGTCACTGCTCACGGTGATTCCTCTAACAAGAGAGACGATGCCTGTTATGCCGAAGAAGGTCGCGCCGACGAGCACTAGTATCTTTGCTCTCTGCCATTTTTCAGCATGGACTGCGGACCAGCAGCCGAAGGCTATGGCGAGAAATATTGCTCCCAAGAATCTGACGGCCAGCTCTTTCACTGGCCACGGCCAATAAGCAATGACGAACGGAGGATAGATGTAGAATGTCAGGCCGAGTGCAAGGTTGATTCCCGAAAGAAGGAGCAGAAAGGTTCTGGAGTAACTGTTGAGAAGGGTATCATTCGACTTTGATGGGTTAGTCGCCGGTGCTGGTTCGCGCGTGGTCATGAAGACGTAGCCCAGAAACTAATCAATCAAACCGGCTCGAACGATATCGGAACAAACAGGAGACTCTACATAAAACCGTTCTCACTGAGCCGGAATCAC